>JAEEGI010003921.1_pt1 | contig 35155 bp, 27 predicted proteins | sample 8958751 | NCBI WGS metagenome assembly JAEEGI01 (sample SAMN16246545, study PRJNA631951) | gut metagenome | biome: gut microbiome; feature: rumen; material: KS-attached | host: Bos | place: Iran: Karaj | collected 2018-10
TGTTCGTCACGAAGTGGGCCTGCCAGGCGACCTCCATGATGAAGCGCACCTTCATGCGGGTGTCGGCGTGGGTGCCGCAGAAACCGTCGACGACGAAGAGGCGCTTGCCGGAAAGCTGCTTCTGGGCCAGTTTCTTGACCTCTTTCCAGACCTTGACGGACATCTTGTGGTTGTCGTTCGGATAGCCTTCCGTGGTCCACCAGATTTCGCCGGGCTTGCCTTCTTTGGTGGTCTGGTCATAGACAATGTACTTGTCTTTCGGGGAGCGGCCGGTATAGATGCCGGTCATGACGTTGATTGCGCCGAGTTCGGTAACCTGACCCTTGTCGTAGCCCTCCAGACCGGGCTTGGTCTCCTCGTTGTAGAGGACTTCGTAGGTCGGGTTGTAAAGGACTTCCTTGACGCCCTTGATCCCGTACTTGGTCAAATCGAATTTTGCCATAATGCTTTTATTTGAATGAGTTTAACTTGTCAGCGGCGCAAATTTACTCTTTTTGCGGCATTTTTCCAACCTGAAAAGCATATTTATCCAATTTTTTTAAAAAATTGCAACTTAGTTGCAGGATTGGATTTCTTGGGGTAAATTTGCCGGGATGAAGAAACATCCTGAGCCTATGGAACGTACCGTTTTTTCCCTGTTGGCAGCCCTGCTGCTTCTCTCCTGCGGCCGGCAGCCTGCCGACACCCCGATCCCCCGGACCACCCCGGAACGCTCCGGCGTCGATACGACCGGCTTCAGCCTCCTGTTCAATGACGTCTGGGGGACGCATGCCTGCGACGAAATCCACAGCCTGGTCGTCCTCAAGGGCGGCAAACTCGTCTATGACCGCTATGCGGTCGGCGAGGATCCGGACCAGCTCCGCGTCATGTGGTCCGCCAGCAAGACCTTCACTTCCGCCGCCGTCGGTTTCGCCGTCCAGGAGGGACTGCTCACGGTGGAGGACCGGGTCATCGATTTCTTCAAGGAGGAAATGGCGGCCGCCGGCGGTCTCGCCGCCCGTCCCGACAGCGCCTGGCTGGCGGGGATGACGGTGAAGAACCTCCTGACCATGAGCGCGTTCTCCCATGACGATATCGACCGGTGCATCCAGAACGATACGGTGAACTGGGCCCGGGTCGTCCTAGCCTCCGAACTGGAGTTCGAGCCCGGCACGAAGTTCCGCTACAACAGCATGGACACCTACCTGCTGTCCGCCATCGTCAGCAAACTGACCGGCCAGACCGTTTCCGCCTACCTGACCCCGCGCCTGTTCGAGCCGCTCGGCATCCGCCGCTGGCACTGGGACCTGTCCCCGCAGGGCTGCAATACCGGGGGCTGGGGCCTTTACCTGACGACCGAATCCTTCGCCAAGATGGGCCAGTTCTACCTCCAGAAGGGCATGTGGAACGGAAAGCAGCTGCTCGACCCGCAGTGGATCATCGATTCCACCTCGCCGCAGATCTACCAGAAGGGCGTGCCGGTGGAGGACGAGCGCAGCATGGGATACGGTTACCAGATCTGGTGCGATACTCACAATGCCTTCCGGCTGGACGGCGCCCACGGGCAGCACTGCATCGTCATGCCTGAAAAGGACGCCGTCGTGGCCTATCATTCCAATTCCCGCCATACGATGGACATCATCAAGTATGTCTGGGAACGGATTTGGCCTGCGCTGTAAAACTTTGACAATCAGCTGATATGAAGCCGCTGGACGTCCTGAGGGAGTATTGGGGCCATGAGGCCTTCCGGCCGATGCAGGAGCAGGTGATCTCCGAGGCATTGGCCGGCCGGGACGTCCTTGCCATGCTGCCGACCGGCGGCGGCAAGTCGGTCTGTTTCCAGGTCCCCGGCCTGATGCGGGACGGCATCTCGCTCGTCATCACCCCGCTCATCGCCCTGATGAAGGACCAGGTCCAGAACCTGGAGGCGCGGGGGATCCGTGCCCTCGCCGTCCATGCCGGCATGAACCGGCGCGAGGTGGACCTCGCGCTCAACAACGCCTGCTACGGCGATTTCAAGTTCCTGTACCTGTCGCCGGAGCGCCTATCTACTGCGCTGTTCCAGAATTACATCCGCCAGATGCGGGTGGCCTTCATCGTCGTGGACGAGGCGCACTGCATCTCGCAGTGGGGCTATGATTTCCGTCCGGACTACCTGCGGATCGGGGAGCTCCGCCAGATTGTCGATGCCCCGGTCATCGCGCTGACGGCGACGGCGACGCCCGTCGTGGCGCAGGATATCATGGAGAAGCTTCGCTTCGCGGAACCCAACCTCCTGCAGGCGGGTTTCGAGCGTCCGAACCTCTCCTACATCGTCCGGAACTGCGAAGACAAGAACGGGCAGCTCCTCTCCATCTGCGCCGGCGTCCAGGGAACGGGCATCGTCTATGTCCGGAACCGCAACAAGACGGAGGAAATCGCGGCCCTGCTGTCCTCCAACGGCGTTTCCGCCTCCTTTTACCACGCCGGAATCGGCGCAGCCCTCCGGACGGTCCGGCAGGAAGAATGGAAGGCCGGCCACATCCGCGTGATGGTCTGTACCAACGCCTTCGGCATGGGCATCGACAAGCCGGATGTGCGTTTCGTCGTCCATTATGACCTGCCGGACAGCCCGGAGGCCTACTTCCAGGAGGCGGGCCGCGCGGGCCGGGACGGGCAGCGCAGCTACGCCGTCCTCCTGTGGAACAGCGTGGATGTCCGCCGCCTCCGGCAGATCGAGTCCGTCTCTTTCCCTTCGCTGGAATACATCGAGGATGTGTACCAGAAGATGCACATTTTCTATGAAATCCCCTATGATACCGGCATCGGACGCCAGCTCAAGCTCGATTTCCCGGCCTTCTGCAAGCGCTACCATTACCAGCAGTCCTCCGCCTTCTATGCCATCAAGTACATCGAGCGGGAGGGCCACTGGACGTTCACGGAAGACCTGGAGATCCAGACGCGCGTCCAGATCATCGTGGACCGCCGCGTCCTCTATTCCATCGACCTGCCGGATTCCGCGATGGCCCCGCTGCTGGAGGCCCTGATGCGCCGCTACACGGGTCTCTTCTCCTATCCCGTCCCCATCGAAGAGGATTACATCGCCGCCAAATGCGGCATCCCGGTCTCCCGGCTCCGCCAGCTCTTGTACCAGCTGGCCCTGGAACATGTCATCAAATACATCCCCGCGGACACGGCCAATGTCGTTTATCTCCACCACGACCGGCTCCAGCCCGGAAACGTGCAGCTCTCCCCGAAGCGGTACGAGATGCTCAAGGGAACGTTCCGGGGCCGCATGCAGACGATGCTCGACTATGCCGCTGAAACGGAGGAATGCCGCTCCCGCTTCCTCCTGCGCTATTTCGGCCAGGCGGACAGTTCCGACTGCCTGTGCTGCGACGTCTGCCGCAGCCGGGCCCAGAAGGAAAAGGATACGGAGGCGGCCCTGAAGGCTTTCATCCGTTCCCATCCGGAGGGCTATACGCTGGAGGGACTCGCCGCTTCCTTCGGCGCTCCTTCCGCCGCGACGGGTCCCGACTACCTGACGGTCCTCCGCCGGCTCATCGATGAAGGTGCCGTGCCTCCGTACAGGGAAGACAACTGATTACAGGTCAGAAATTTACTCCACCGTCAGACCGTCGTATGCCGGCTGCACATCCGAACGGATGCCGCGTTCCCGGCAAAGGGCGCGGAGCATTTCCGCGAAGCGTTCGTGGACGGGGAAAGAATGGCTCAGGTGGGTGAGCCAGGTGTGTTTCGCGCCGATCCGGTCGGCGATGGCGAGGGCTTCGTCCAGGGAAAAATGCGAATGATGGGTCTTGTAGCCGACGGTATTGAGCGACACGTGGTCCAGCCCTTCGAGTTTCGCGAATTCCTCCTCCGGAATCCGGCTCATGTCGGTGATGTACGCGATGTTCCCGAACCGGAATCCCAGCACCGGCATCTGGTCGTGGTAGCCCCGGATCGGAAGTACGACGGCGGAAGAACCGGAGCGGGTGCTGTTTTCGCAGACATGCACCCATGCAGATGGGAGGGGCCCGCTTGCGGGAGGGGTCAAGAAAACAGTACCCGCTCCGGCGCTGTCCGCCAAAAGTTCCCCGGGGTGCTCCGCCTCGCGGGGGGTCGCGTCGGAGGGGGCGAGCGTGCCGTCCGCCTGCTTCAGGAAGTAGCCGACGTCATGGACCCAGACCAGCTCGCCGGCGTCCCGGGAGGAGCGGACGATGAAGGGCCGCTCGTCGATGATGTGGACGTGCCATTCCGGCGAGCCGGGATAGCGGTGCTCCTCGAAAGCGTAGCTGTATTCGCGTTTCAGGGTCGTCAGGACGCGGTCTTCGCAGAAGATGTCCACGGCGCGTTTGTCGATGTAATTCAGGGAACGGACATCGTCCAGTCCGCCCGTGTGGTCCTTGTGGTTGTGGGTGAGGAGGATGGCATCGAGGTGGCCGATGCCGTGGGCGAGCATCTGCATCCGGAAGTCGGGACCGGCGTCGATGAGGATGCGCAGGCCGCCGAATTCGACGAGGGCGGCGGCCCGGAAGCGCTTGTCGCGCGGGTCCGGGGACTGGCAGACCGGGCAGCGGCAGCCGATGATCGGAATCCCCTGCGAGGTCCCTGTCCCGAGGAAGGTGAGTTTCGCCTTTATCATTGCAAGTGCTTACAATACAATATCTTCCAACTGTCCGGAGCGCCCGGGGTCATAGGGCCGCTCCACGCGGATGTAGTTGCCGGTGTAGCCGGCCATGATCCCGTCGCGGTCGGTGGATTCCCAGAGCACGCGTTCGGGGAGCCCTTTGTTCGCTTCCCGGAATGCGGCCTGGAGTTCCTCGTTCAGTTCCTCCAGCCGGGCGGCACGCTCCGTCTTGATCCGGTCCTGGACCTGGTCCGGCATCGTCGCGGCGCGGGTCCCCGGGCGGGGGGAGTAGGGGAATATGTGCAGGTAGGCCGGACGGATCCGGTCCCGCAGGAACGTATAGGTCTCCTGGAAAAGCGCCTCGGTCTCTCCGGGCAGGCCGACGATGACGTCGATGCCGAAGAAGACCTTCGCGCGGCCGGGCTGCTCCATCCGCGCGCGGATGTAATCGATCCGCCCGGCGAACAGCGCCGTGTCGTACCGCCGGCCGACCCGCTTGAGCAGCGTGTCGCTGCCGCTCTGGAGCGGGATGTGGAAATGGGGCTGGAACTTGGTCCCGGAGGCGATCCAGTCCACGGCCTCCTCCGTTATGAGGTTGGGCTCGATGGATGAAATGCGGTATCGCTCAATTCCTTCCACCTGGTTCAGCGCCTTCAGCAGGTCCAGGAAACTTTCCCCGGTGGTCCGGCCGAAATCGCCGGTGTTGACCCCGGTCAGGACGATTTCCCGGACCCCGGTCGCGGCAATGGCTTCCGCCTGTTTCACCAGTTCGCAGATGGGGATGTTGCGGCTTTCGCCCCGGGCATACGGGACGGTGCAGTACGCGCAGAAATTGTTGCAGCCGTCCTGCACCTTGAGAAAGGACCGCGTCCGGCCGCCCGTGGAGTAGGCGGGCAGGGTTTCCTTCGAGATTTCCCGGTATTCCTCCGCCATCGCGCGGCGCAGGCTTTCATCGGCGGTGGCCGGAGCGGGTGCTGTTTTCGAAGACATGCACCCATGCAGATGGGAGGGGCCCGCTTGCGGGAGGGGTCGAGAAAACAGCACCCGCTCCGGCACCGCCGTTTCCATCCGTTCCAGCAACTTGAGCGTCTCCGGGACGACGAGGCCTTTCTCCTTGGCCCCGAAAACGCGCGCAACACCCTCGATGCCAAGGATTTCCGTGCGCTTGAGTTCGGCGTAGCAGCCCGTGACGACGACGGGCGCCGCCGGCGCGAGCTTGTGTGCTTTCCGGATCAGGTTGCGCGATTTTTTCTCCGCGGTCACCGTGACGGCGCAGGTGTTGATCAGGTAGGCGTCGGCGGTTTCGTCCCAGGAACAGGTTTCATGTCCCGCTTCGCGGAAGCCCCGTTCGTAGGTGGAGGTCTCCGCGTAGTTGAGCTTGCATCCCAGTGTCGTACAGGCGATTCTCATCTCAGGCAAGCAAAAGGAATACGCAGGGGCGTTTGCCGATGACGGGGACGGACTGCTTCCAGGCGGCGACGCTCCGCGTGCGGATGAAGGCGTCCGGAAGGGTGATGTCGGCCGCGAGGGTGAGCCGCGTCCGCGGCGAGAGTGTCGCGAGCAGGTCGGCGAGCAGCGCATCGTTGCGGTAGGGCGTCTCGATGAAGATCTGCGTCTCCCGGGCGGCCGCGGAGCGCTTCTCCACGGCGCGGATGGCGGCCCGGCGCTCGTCCGTCTTGGCGGGAAGATAGCCCCGGAAGGCGAAGGACTGGCCGTTGAGGCCGGAGGCCATGAGGGCCAGCATCAGGGAGGAAGGTCCTACGAATGGAACCACTTCTATATCAGCACCATGGCAAAGCGCGACGAGCTGGGCGCCCGGATCGGCGACAGCCGGAAGGCCCGCCTCGGAGATGAGCCCGACGTCATGCCCCCCGTCGAAAAGGGGCAGGTATCCTTCGATCTGCCGGATGGGCGTATGCTCGTTCAGTTCATGGAACTGCAGGTCCGCAATGTGGCCTTTCAGGCCGGCCCGGGAGAGGTATCGCCGCGCGGTCCGGACTTCCTCCACGACGAAGGTGTCCAGCCGGCGCAACAACTCCAATACCGGCGCCGGGATGACCTCCTCCGGCGCATTGTCTCCGAGCGGAGACGGGATCAGGTAGAGTTTTCCTTTGTTCATTCGTTCAGAAGGGGGACGGCATTCCCGAGGGAATCGATCTGCAGGATGATTTTCTCTTCCTCCTCGCTTGTCCGCCGTTTCCGGTTGAAGGGATCCTGGAGGAACTCCTTGAAGGTGTTGAATTCCCGCTGCCAGGAGATACCGCCTCCATGGCGCTGGCTGTTGTCGAGGAAGGCCGTATACTGGTCGGCGGAGTGGGAGAACAGGTTGAGCCGGAGCGTTCCGGGCCGGTTGAGCTTGATATCGACGTCGAGGTCACCGACCACTTCCTGGCCCGTGCCCGAGGTGGAATACTCGCGGTTCCCGATGGTTCCGTTGACGATGACCCGGTTGTTGAACAGCTGGGTCGAAAGGGCGAGGTCGAACAGGTCGGTCTCCCGGTCGGTCGTTTGGTAGTTCAGCCCGAGGTCGAGCGGGATGTCCAGTTTCTCGAAGATACTGTTGAGCTGGGTCGCCATGATGTTCGAGACATTGCTGTAGAGCATGCTGGAATTGTTGACGATCCCGGACTCTTCCGCCGGCAGGAAACTGCCCGTAATCAGCAGGTAAAGGAACTGTTTCTGCTTCTTGTCGTCGGTGCTCAGGGCGCTGTCGATGTAGCCCTGGGCGGCCGGATCCAGGTTCGGGACGTCGATCGAGACGTCGATGCGCGGGTTCCGGAGCTTGTCGAAGATATGGATGCCGCATTCGACGTTGCGGCGGACGTCCATCTCGCTGATGAGGTTCGACAGCGAGGTCTTGACCGTATAGAGGGCGTTGATGTCCAGGTCGGAGTCCATGATGTCGCCGCCGAAGCGGATGGAACTGCCGTCCCGGATGGCGAAGTCGCGGTTGACGATGTTCATCACCGAGAGCTTGTAGTTGCCCGAAGTGAGGGTGTAGTCGCCGTTGATCGTGAACAGGCCGCTGCTGGTGCGGGTCTCGATCTCGATGGTCCCCGATCCCTGGCCCGTCAGCATGTGCCCCGAGTCCTTGTCGATCTCGATGAAGGCGGTCACGCCCGGGGTGGCCGCGATCCGGAGCTTGACGCCCAGGTCGGAGGCTTTTCCGCGCTTGACCTCGCCGCGGCTCATCATGGCCTCGTACGGATCCACATACACTTCCCGGACCGGCTCCGTGAAGGTCAGCAGGTCCATGGACTTGCTGCCGGCCGCGGCGCCGAGCGGGAGGTGGAATTCGCCGGTACGCGCCGTCCGGGCGTCCACGTCGATGAGGATGTCGTCGAACGGGCCCTTGACGAGGACCCTGCCGGTGCCGTATACATTGCCGTAGAAGGTCGGGTTCTGCCGGGCCGTGAGGTCAAGGGCGTGCATGTCGCGGATATCCGCGCGGATATCAAGGGTCATGTCCTTGAAATGGTCATGGCGGATGCCGCCGGAGAGCGTCCCCTCCCCGGATTCCCCGTCGGAAAGGGCCATGTCCTTGAAAATGATTCCTTTCGAATGGAAGTCCACCGGCCCGTTGACGCGGTAGGCGACGTTGGTGAAGTCGATGCGGAGGAGGCCGTCCCGGACGGCAAGCCCCTCGCTCGTGATCTCCGGTCGGTTGAGCGGGCCTTCGACGCGGACCTTACCGTCGATCCGGCCGTCCACCTCGCTGAAGACCGTTTTCAGGAGCGGGGCCGCATAGGCGGCGTTCAGCCCGTCCATGCTGGCCAGCACGTTGATGGTCCGGTCGGAGGGCTTCAGCGTCCCGCGCACGTTCAGGTTGTGCTTGCCGTCCAGTTCGTTGCGCAGGACCATGTCGAAGGCTTTCTTCTCGTCGTTCCAGCGGCTGGCGGCGCGGAGGAGGCCGACCGGCTGGGAGGCGATGTAGGTGGAGTCGCAGGCCAGGTTGGCCAGGAGGCCCATCTGGGGCTTGGTCGGGGAAATCAGTCGGGCTTTGCCGCTCGCCTTGCCCTGGAGGTCGAGCCCGAGGCCCGTCAGGTGGTTGAGGAGCGAGATGTCCAGTTTTTCGATGTTGATGTCGAGGGTGTCCTTGCGGTTCGGGGACAGGCCGCCGTCCACGAGCAGCGTCTGGTCGTTGCACGCTGCACGGAACTGCTTGATATCGATGTCCTTGTTGCAAAGGAGGATGTCGTTGGACTGCAGGTTCCAGGTCTGTCCGTTGTACCGGATGGCGGAAGGCTGCGCCTGGGCCCGGAGGGCGAGGGCGCCGCCCGGGGTCCGGTACAGGTCGCCGCCGGCGAAGACTTCGCCGTTGTTGTCCGCGTCGTTGCGGAAGGTGTAGCCGACGCCGATATGGTTGTTCTGCGCATGGACGGAGCCGCTGTTGTTCTTCATCGAGATGCCGCCGACCTTGATCTCGGAGCAGGTGAACCGCCCGTCGAGGCCTTCGCCGCGGTTGTCGAATTTCAAGAGGACATCCTTGAGGTACTTGTCCTCCATGGCGAGCCGCCGCGAGCGGACCTGGCCTTCCAGCAGGCCGTCTTCCGCGATGGCGAGGCTCAGGCGCGTACTGTCGGCGATATACACGCCCGGAGCGATGAAGGAGAGCAGGTCACGCGTGTCGTGGAAATTGAAATCCAGGCGGTAGGGGACCGGCGACCGTTTGGGGTTGGCGGCCTTGCCCAGGGCCGGAAGTTCTTTCCGGACAGTCAGTTCCTGAATGTCCTCCACCATGGCGAGGATGGGCTTCGAGCCGATGTAGGTCCCGTCGGCGAACTTCGAGGAGAACTGGATCCGGTTGACGTTGTCGTTGGAGTGGGCCTGGATGGAGGCGTTGCCGATGTTGTGCCGTCCGTTCGCATCCTCGAGGATGATGTCGGCCACGCTGACGTCGCCGATCAGGTCCTTGTGGCGGATATACATGAAATTGGCGTTCGTCCGGAAGGAGACCTTCGACTTGCCCCGCTTGTCGATATTCAGGGCATGCAGGTCGGCATAGCCGAGGTTGGCGTAGAACTGGTAGGCCGCGTTCTCCGTCGTCGAGGAGAGGTTGAAGAGGCCCTGGAAGATGAAATTGAGGTTCGGGTCGTCGCAGACGATGCGCCCGTCGAAGGCTTCGTGGGAATAGGTGCCCGTGGCCAGGATGTTCGAATAGTCGTAGCCGAGGGCGCCGAGCCGGTCGATCCGGACCGAGTCGATCCTCACTTCCGGGCCGCCGGCGGCGAGCCTGGCCTCGAGACCGGCGTCCAGGGTGATGGCGCCGAGGGCGTCGTTGCCGATGATCCTGCCCGCCTGGAGGTCTTTGGTCTTGATGTTTCCCCCGAGGAGGAGGGCGCGTTTCGGGTCGATGAGGTTGCGGATGTCGAGGTCGGCCTGGACGCTGCCGAGCCGGGCGGAGCCGAGGGTTCCCTTCACGGCGAGCCGGTTGAGCGGTCCGTGCCCGGTCCCGGTGAAGCTCAGGGTCTCGCCTTTGGCGAACTTGCCGAGGTCCAGTTTCGCCTTCGGCGCCCATTCCCCGACGAAGCGGCCCAGTCCGTCGGTGGTGAAGCGCAGGTCGGCCACCTTGAAATCCGTGATCATCCCGTAGGCGTCCGGAAGACCGGTGACCCGTCCGCTGATGCGGCCGGAGACGTTGCTCCTCAGGTCGCGGAAGGCGATGTCCTTGACGGCCAGGTCATCCACGCGCCCGTCCACCTTGCCGGTGAGTTCCGCGCGGAAGGTATTGTCTTTCAAGGCGGGAGCGAAGTAGGCGATGGTCTGCATGTCGAGGACGGACCGGGCGATGTCGCCCTGGAGGCGGACGCCGTGGAGGAAGTCGTTGAAGGCTTCCTGGTCCCGGTAGGTCATCTTGAACTCCGGCATGTACAGCGCCGAGCGCCCGTCGTCGATCCGGAGGTTCCGGATGCGGGACATGCCGCAGCCGACGCGCGTCTCCCCGGAGAGGGTGGCCGCGAAGCCGCTCTTCTCCCGGATGGTGACCTCATCCGCGGTCCCCGACATGATGAGGTGGGAGAACTTCATCTTCCGCCCGCGGATCAGTCCTTTGATTTCCAGGTTGTTCCAGTCGATGGCATCGGAGGGGACCTGGCGCTTTTCCCGCTCGAAGCGTTCGTCCATGGGGAAGTTGAACATCCGGAAAGTGAAGTCCTTCACCGTGAAGCGGTCGATGTCGAAGACGTCGCCGCGGTCTTCCGGCACTTCCTTGTCGTCGGAGAGACGGAAGATGCGCTGGAGGTTGGTGGTGGTCTTCTCCCCGTCTCCCGGCTCGATGGCCAGGTTCATCACGAATCCGTCCACTTCCGCCCGGTTGAAATGCAGCCCCTGCTTCTGGAAGAGGCTCTTCAGGGAAAAGGTCGCCGCGATGCGGTCCGCGCGGGCGAAAGTATCCACCACGGCCTGCTGCGGGCGGCCCGTGTAGGGGGAATCATCGAGGATGACGACGTTTTTCAGGACCAGGGCATCGAAGGGATTCAGGCGCACCTCGTCGAAGGTGAAGTGCCCGCCGAGCTGCTTTTCAATCTTGGCGACGGCTTTCTTGCCGATCCAGGTCTGGACTTTGGGAGACTGGACGGCGACACCCGCGGCGAGCAGCGTCACGAGCAGCGTGGAGAAGAAAGCTCCGGTTATGGTCAGCACCTTGTTCATTCCGGGACCGGGTCCTCGAGGGGTATAATACGTCTAACCTACAAAAATAGAAAATTTTTGTAAGTTTCCCAAGGGAACGGGCCTGGAATCAGTCGTGCGGGACCTTGTCAGCGCAGTTGATGCCGTCCAGGGCGGAGGAGACGATGCCGCCGGCGTAACCGGCGCCTTCCCCGCAGGGGTAGAGGCCGGGAACCTGGGCGTGCTGGAGCGTTTCCGGGTCGCGGGGGATGCGGACGGGGGAGGAGGTGCGGGACTCGACGCCGAGAAGGAGGGCGTCGTTGGTGTAGTAACCGTGCATCTGGCGGTCCACCTGCGGGAAGGCGCGGCGGAGGCGCATGGCGACGTGTTGCGGAAGGAGTTCATGCAGCGGGGCGGAAACCGCGCCGGGATGGTAGGAGGTCTTCGGAAGCGTCTCGGAGACGATGCCCCGGCAGAAATCCTTCATCCGCTGGGCCGGTGCCTTCAGCGGGTGCGCATCCCGTACAGGCACGGACTGCGCCCACTCGTACATCTTCTTTTCGATGTCGTGCTGGAAATCCATCAGCGCGAACGGTCCGGCTCCGCGGTATTCCTCCGGTTCGTCGCCGGGCTCGATCTGCACGACGACGCCGGCATTGGCCCATTTCGAGCTGCGGGCCGCGTTGGACATCCCGTTGAGGACGACCGTCCCGTCCTCGGTGGAGGAGGGAACGAGGATGCCGCCGGGGCACATGCAGAAGGAGAAGACGCCGCGTCCTTCGACCTGCTGGACGAAGGAATACTCGGCCGTGGGCATGAATGGCTGGTACTTGCCGTGGTACCGGATCTGGTTGATGAGCCACTGCGGGTGCTCGACGCGGACGCCGAGGGCGAATCCCTTCGCTTCAATCGCCCAGCCCTTCCGGGCGAAGAGTTCGTAGATGTCGCGGGCGGAATGGCCGGCCGCCAGGATGACCGCGCCGGCCCGGTAGCTGGCTTCGCCGCCCGTAACCAAGTCGTCTGCAAGGACTTCGAAGGAGCCTTCGCCGCCACGGATGTCCTTGACGCGTGTGTCGAAATGGTATTCGCCGCCGTGGGCGACGATGCAGTTCCGGATGTTCTCCACGACGGCCGGGAGCCGGTCGGTCCCGATGTGGGGATGGGCGTCGATGAGGATGTCCGGGTCGGCGCCGAACAGTACCAGCTGGTGCAGGACCTCCCGGATGTCGCCGCGCTTGGAGGAGCGCGTGAAGAGTTTCCCGTCGGAGAACGCCCCGGCACCGCCTTCGCCGTAGCAGTAGTTCGAATCCGGGTCGATGACGCCCGTGGTGGAGAGTTTCGCCATGTCGGCCTTGCGCCGGTGGACGTCCTTGCCGCGCTCCAGCACGACGGGCTTCCGCCCGTTCATCAGGAGCTTCAGCGCGGCGAACATCCCGGCCGGTCCGGCCCCGACGATGATGACCGGTTCGGCGTCGTGGACATCGCGGTAAGGCGCAAGCCGGTAGGGCTCGTAAACCTCGCCCTCCCGCCAGGCCTGGACGCGGTAGCGGTACACGATATCCTGGCGGGCATCCACGGAACGGCGCGCGATTTCCACGTGCCCGACCTTGTCCGGCCGGACGCCGAGCGCCTTGGCGGCGGCTTCACGCAGTTCGCTCTCCGTCAGTTCTTTCCCGATTTTCCGGACCAGTTCAAACTCTTTCATGGGGCTAAGGAATTGTGAAATAATCACCTGCATCACCGGTGGCATTTACCCGGACAGGGCTGCGAAGCAGCAGACACCGGTGATGCAGGTGATTATTTCTGTTTCACTAAAAATCTGCGATGCGGGAGACAGGGGCGACGTCGAGCGGGGTGCGCTCGCCGGCGCGGTAGCGGAACCAGCCGGCGATGGCGATCATCGCCGCGTTGTCCGTGGTAAACTTGAAGGCGGGCAGGTACGTGTGCCAGCGGCGTTTCTTCCCTTCGGCGACGAGCCGTTCGCGGAGTCCGCTGTTGGCGGAGACGCCGCCGCCGATGGTGATTTCGCGGATGCCCGTTTCCTTCGCCGCCCGGATGAGTTTCCCCATCAGGATATCGACGAGGGTCTTCTGGAAACTGGCGCAGAGGTCTTCCTTGTTCTTTTCCAGGAAGTCCGGGTCTTTCGCCAGCTCGTCGCGGACGAAATACAGCAGGGAGGTCTTGATGCCGCTGAAACTGTAGTCCAGGCCCGGGATCTGGGGCTTGGCGAAGTGGAAGCGGTCCGGGTCGCCGAGCTTGGCGAGGCGGTCGATGACCGGGCCGCCGGGGTAGCCGAGGCCCATGAGCTTCGCGCATTTGTCGAAAGCCTCGCCCACGGCGTCGTCGATGGTCTGCCCGAGGATCTCGAATTCGAGCGGGCCGGAGACCTTGACAATCTGCGAGTTGCCGCCGGAAACGAGGAGGCAGAGGTAGGGGAATGCCGGCTCCTCCACGGGCTTGCCCTCCTCGCGGACGAAGTTGGCGAGGATGTGGCCCTGGAGGTGGTTGACCATGATCATCGGGATGTCCAGCGAGAGCGAGAGCGCCTTCGCGAAGGAGGTCCCGACCAGCAGCGACCCGAGGAGGCCGGGGCCGCGGGTGAAGGCGATGGCCGACAGGTCCTGCGCCGTGATGCCGGCCTTGTCGAGCGCCTGGCTCACGACCGGGACGATATTCTGTTCATGGGCCCGCGACGCCAGTTCCGGGACCACGCCGCCGAAGTCCTTGTGGACCTGCTGGCTGGCGATGACGTTCGACAGGAGCACCCCGTCGCGGAGGACCGCCGCGGAAGTGTCGTCGCAGGAGGATTCGATGCCGAGGATGTAATCAGCCATGCGCTAACGGAGGATTTCTTCGAGGACGGCCTTGTGGCGGCCCGGAATGATAATATGGTGGTTCCCAATCGGTTCTATCAGGAAATAGCGAGCATCGGCCGGTTCGAGCCGCAGGAGGACCTGGGTCCGGCAGAGGTCGGGCTCCGCCTGGTTGCCGGTCAGGATCCCTTCCGCGACGAAGTGTCGGGACAGGTCGCCGGAGACCTTGAACACCGTGACGGGACCGACTTCGAAGCGGCCCCGGATCCCGACGCCGATCCCCGACTCGAAGTGGGTGTCGTAGTCGTAGGAAGAGACGATGTCGAGGGGGACGGTGCAGTGGGCGAAGAGCATCTCGCCGGTTTCCGGGTCGATGCGCGAGGGGTTGGCCTGGAAGCCGGAGACGCCGGTCGCCGCGCGGGCGATGGTCATCGAGAGCAGGGCGGGGACATCGCCTTCGCAGCCGGCGGGGATGCCCTGGGCATTGAGCCGGGCCAAGGCGAGGCAACCTGTATTGCCGACGGAAGTGAGGAGGTCGAAGCACCTGAGCGTCAGTCCGTTGAGATTGTGCTCCATAACGATGCTCTTGAGCGCTTCGTGGATCTCCACGGCGCCAGGGAACGCTTTTTTGACCTCCTCGGACATGGGTTTGTCCGGCAAGGACTCTTCGCCGGAGGCATTCCGGATGGCTTCCAGGAGTTCTTCCATCGGGATGTCCTCGAGCCAGATGCCGAGACGCTCATAGACCTGCCTGTAGTCGGCGTCGCTGGCGATCAGCCAGTCGGAGGGTTTCCCGATGACCCCGAGGCGGGTTCCGCGGAGTTTTTCACGCGCCTCGGCAACCCGGGCGAGTTCTGCGATCCGGCGCCGGACGGTGGCCGTGGCGCCGTGGATGATCTCGCCCTCCAGGCCCTGCTGCCGCAGATAGGAAAGGATTTCCATCGAGGCGGCGAGGGAGTTGCTTTTGCCGGAGGTCAGCAGGTGGAAGCGGCGGACGCCGCGCGCCGTCAGTTTGGGCAGGAGCGGCTTGAAAATGCCCTCCGTGCCGCCTGTGCGCACGAAAATGAGGTCCAGCGCCCCGGATCCGAAACCGGAAAAATCGCTGCCGGGGAAGTCGTAGCCCCCGTCGGGGAAAATGTCGGCGAGGAAGCCGTCGGTGATGCGGGCGACGGACGCTTCGTCATGCAGCGCCGAGGTCAGGGTATAGATCGCGATCGTGTTCATACGGAATCATAAAAAAAAGGGAAAGCTCCTTACATCGCACCGCTACGACCTCCTACCCTTGCTGCCTTCCGGCCCTGGGGGAATTCAGAGGGAGCTGGTCGTGTAAGACTTTCCCGTTGCAAAGGTAGTCAATTTTTCGTGACTCCCAAAACTTATTCCGCTTTCAGGCTGTCGAAAATGAAGGGAAGCAGGTCGTCCACGCAGCCGAATTTCCGGATTTTTTTCGAGCCGATGAGGATGATCCTGAGCGGCCGGCCGCCCTTTTTCTGGTATTCGGCCATCACCTGGCGGCAGCTGCCGCAGGGGGAGGCGGGATACTCGCACATCACGCCGTGGTCCCTGGCGACGATGGCGAGGGTGTCGAAGGCGAGGTCGGGGTAATTGGCCCCGGCGGCGAACATCGCCGTGCGCTCGGCGCAGAGGCCGGACGGGTAGGCGACATTCTCCTGGTTGGCGCCCCGGACGACGGTGCCGTCCTCCAGGCGGAGGGCTGCCCCGACGCTGAAGTGCGAATAGGGGCTGTAGGATCCTTTCTCGGCCTCGATGGCTTCCGCCACGAGCGCCTGGTCGGCGGGTTCCATCTCCCCGGCGGATGCATATTCGATGTAATCGATGGACAGGTGTTTCTTGGTCATAGCAGTGCAATATAGGAATTTTTCCTATTAATTGTTACATTTGCCCGCAAAAAATGGACAAAATGGAAGACCGGAAGCGGAAAAAGGTCTGTATCGGGCTGTCCGGCGGGGTGGACTCGAGCGTTGCGGCGCTGCTCCTCAAAGAGCAGGGCTACGACGTCTTCGCCATGTTCATGCAGAACTGGCATGAGGCCGACGCGACCCTCCACGGCGACTGCGAGTGGGAGGAAGACCGCTTCGTGGCCGAGATGGTGGCCCGGAAAATCGGCATTCCCTTCTATTTCGTCGATCTCTCGAAGGAATACCGGAAGCGGGTCGTGGACTACATGTTCGATGAATATGCCCGCGGCCGGACTCCGAACCCGGACGTGCTCTGCAACCGGGAGATCAAGTTCGACGCCTTCCTCCGGATTGCGGAGAAGTACGGCGCAGACCTTGTGGCCACCGGCCATTACTGCCGCAAGGAACCGGTCCTGGATGCGTCAGGGCAGCCTGTTCCCGGCGGGGACGGCACCCCGCTGTACCGGATCCTGGAGGGCTCTGACCCCAACAAGGACCAGACTTATTTCCTCTGCCAGCTGACGCAGGCGCAACTCGCCAAGGCCCTCTTCCCGATCGGGGACATCCGCAAGCCGGAAGTCCGCCGCCTGGCGAAGGAAGCCGACCTGCCGTCGGCGGAGAAGAAGGATTCCCAGGGCATCTGCTTTGTCGGCAAGGTCGACCTGCCGACCTTCCTGAAGCAGAAGCTGACCTCCGTCGAGGGCGATGTCATTGAGGTCTATGATGCTTATTATCAGGAGAATCCGCACTATCAGGAGCAGGTGTCCCTGCTGTATTCCCTGGCGCGGCCTGGCATGGAGCTTCAGCTGATCGCCCCCTATGCGCCGGAAGAGAAGGTCCTGACATCGGACGGGAAACCGCTGGGGGAGAGCCCGTATGAGCTCGAAAAGGTCGCCGCGCTCTCCGATGCGGCGCTGGAGATGCTCGCCGATCCCGTTTCCTACGACATCCGCTTCGAGACGGAAACCTACCGCAGCGGCAAGAAGCATATCCGGAAAACCCGCTACAAGGAGAATCCCTTCGGCAAGATCATCGGCCGCCACGAAGGGGCCCAGTTCTATACCATCGGCCAGCGGAAGGGACTGAACATCGGCGGCCATAAGGAGTCGCTCTTCGTCATCGCGACCGATATCCCGGCCAACATCATCTACGTCGGGGAAGGCCATCATCACAAGGGTCTGTCCCGCAATTGTTTGCGGATTTCACCGGAAGAAATACACTGGATCCGGGAAGACCTCGCCATGGCCCCCGGCGACATCCGACGCTGCCGTGTCCGCATCCGCTACCGCCAGCCCCTCCAGGGCGCGACGCTCCTCCGGCGGGAGAGCGGCCTCTACCTCCTCTTCGACCAGGCCCAGCGCGGCATCACCGCCGGCCAGTTCGCCGTCTGGTACGACGGCGACGAGATGCTCGGCAGCGGCCCGATCGCCCGCTAGGGCGGACTGGGGCTGCCGGGTGCATTTTGCTGCTCCGCCGTTTGGGAATCTGCACGGATTTGCCTATTTTTGCATGATTTTACGGAACATGTTTTATTTACTGATATGAGAAAGTATATCGTTGCCGGCAACTGGAAGATGAACACCACCGTTGCCGAAGGCGTTGAACTCGCCAAAGCCGTCGCCGCGAAGGCCCAGGACCTCCCGGCCAATGTCCAACTCGTCGTCGCCCCGCCGTTCACCCACCTGGTGAGCGTCGCCGAAGCCCTGAAGGGCTCCAAGGTCGCCCTCTCCGCCCAGAACTGCGCCGACCACGAAAAGGGTGCGTACACCGGCGAAGTCGCTGTCAACATGCTCGTTGACGCGGGTTGCCAGTACACCATCCTCGGCCACTCCGAGCGTCGCCAGTACTACGGCGAGACCGATGAGAAGCTCGTTGTCAAGACGAAGCTTGCACTTGCCGCCGGCCTGAAGGTCATCCTCTGCGTCGGTGAGAACCTCGACGAGCGCGAGGCCGGCAAGCATTTCGATGTCGTGACGGAGCAGACCAAGGCGGTCCTCTACGAGCTTTCCGCCGAGGAACTCAAGTCCATCGTCGTCGCCTATGAGCCCGTCTGGGCCATCGGCACCGGCAAGACCGCGACCGCCGCGCAGGCCGAGGAAATCCACGCCTGCATCCGCACCGTCATCGCCGAAAAGTTCGGCCTCGAGGCAGCGGACGACATGACCATCCTCTACGGCGGCAGCTGCAAGCCCTCCAACGCGAAGGAACTCTTCGCCGAGAAGGACATCGACGGCGGCCTCATCGGCGGCGCCGCCCTCAAGGCGGACGACTTCATCGCCATCGCCGCCTCCTTCTGACCGAAGGCCCCGGCATTATCTCCCAAAGGAGGCCGACTCGCGTGAGCCGGCCTCTTTTTTGGGTGTTTCAGGGACGGAGGATGTGGTCTCCGAAGGACTCCGCTCCGCTGCTGACACAGCTCCGCTCCGGCCCCTCCCACCATCTCCTGCGTCATTTGCTCTGCAAATAACTTGTATCTGGCGGGCCCCTCCCCCTTCCCGTGTCCGGGGGTGGACACGCCTCCGGAGGCCACATCCTCCGTCCCTATAACGCGTTGGATATGATCTCAGTGCTTTACGTCCACCGTGCCCTTGAAGATCTTGCCGGTGAAGTAGAAGGGGGAGGCGTAGTCGGCGTTGACGGGGACGCCCCACTGGCGGCCGACCTCGATGTAGTTGTTCCTTCCGGGGAGGTTGACCTTGACGGAAAGGTCCCCTTCGCCGACCTGTATTTCGTTGATATAGAGCTGGATGTGCGTCTTGTTCTTGCCCTTGTGGGTGGCGACGGCCTTGACGGTGGAGGCGCCTTCCGGCAGTTTGCGGTCGGCGACGATGCGGTCGCCTTCCTGCGTCGCGAAAACGGGTGTGCCGTCAAGGACATACAGGGCGTAGTGGCTCTGTGAGATTAGGACGCCGTGGTCGGCGGGACCGGCCTGGTCGATATGGACGCCGAGGGCCCAGGGCTTGCCGAGGCTGCCGTCGAAGTAGGGATACTCCCCATAGCGGCGGGCGCCGACGAAGATGTCATAATGGTTCCTGTGGGGGACCGGATAGGCCGGATCGGCCTTCTTGCCGTTCTTGAGCGGATAGACCCCGTATGTCCAGGCCAGGCTGTCGAATTCGGCGAGCAGTTCCTTCACTTTCTCCGGATACTTCTTCGAAAGGTCCCGGCTCTCGTTGAAATCCTCACGGAGATTGTACAGGCGGGCTTCCGTGTCCGGGAAGATGTTCCTGCGCTGGTCGTTGAGAAGCCCGTTCGGGAACTGGAGTTTCCAGCCGTCCTTATAGAGGGCGTAGGAGGAGTTCAACTCATAGTACTGCAAGTGTTTCCGTTCCTCCACATGGTTGTCGGGGGAGAGGATGGAATGGGCGAAACTGGTGCCTTCGATTGCCGTCTGGGGATAGCCGTTGATGGTTTCGGGGACTGTCGCGCCGATGAGTTCGACCGTCGTCGGGAGGATGTCCGTGGCATGGGTGTACTGGGTGCGGATGCCGCCTGTTTCCCGGATGCCCTCGGGGTAGAAGACAATCAGCCCGTCGTGGGTGCCGCCTTCGTAGTCCGCCCATTTCTTGTAATAGCGGAAAGGCGTGTTGCAGGCCTGAGCCCAGCCGGCGGGGTAGAAGGGCCAGGTCCGCTCGTCCCCGTAGTGGTCGTATTGGGCCAGTTCGGCTGCGATGTAGGCCTTCTCCTGCTCCGGCGTCAATTCGCGGCCGCCGGTGCGGCCGCCTTCGCCTGATGCGCCGTTGTCGCCGAGGGCGACGATGACCAGCGTGTGGTCGAGTTCGCCGGTCCGGCGGAGGAAATCCACAATGCGGCCGATCTCGTAATCGGCCTGGGACAGGAAGCCGGCAAAGACTTCCATCTGCCTGGCATAGAGTTTCTTCTCGTCATCGGAGAGGGTATCCCACGCCGGCACGTCGGCATTGGGGACGGGGAGTTCCGTGCCCTTCGGGACAATGCCTTCCCGGAGTTGGTTTTCCAGGGTCCGGCGGGCGTAGTCCTCCCAGCCGCTGTCGAAGCGGCCGTGGTATTTGTCCACCCATTCCTTCGAGGCATGAAAGGGCGTATGGGCCGTTCCGGGGGCGAAATACAGGAAGAAAGGCTGGTCCGGCGCGGCGCTCTGCTGGTCGGCAATGTAGTTGATCGCCTCGGAGGCGAAGCGGGTGATGGCGGGCTGGCCGAGGGAGTCGTCCGGCTCGCGGTGGGTGTCGCGGTACATTTTCGGATGCCACTGGTCGTCGGCGCCGGCTGGGGCGCAGAAACCGTAGAAATGGTCGAAGCCGCGGCCCGTGGCCCAGCGGTTGAACGGGCCGGCGAAAGAGCCGTTCTCGTGGGGGGCACCGTTGTACTTGCCTACGCAGAAGGTCGCATAGCCGTTTTCGCGGAGGATTTCCGCGGCGGTGCCGTTCTCCATCGGGAGGTAGGTGTCGTAACTGGGGGTGCCGTACTGGTCGTCGTTGAAACGGCCCATGTGGCAGTGGTGGTGGTTGCGGCCGGTCAGGAGGCAGGCGCGGGTCGCCGCGCTGATGGCGGCTGAGTGGAAGTTATTGAAACGCAGACCGTTATCGGCGAGGTAGTCGAAGGTCGGCGTCTCGATGAGACCGCCGAAGGCCGTGCTCGTGCCGAAACCCGTATCGTCCAGCAGGATCCAGACGATGTTCGGGGAGCCGGGCCGGGCGACAGGATTGTGTCGTGGATATGCGGTCTGCGTCTCGGCGACGGTCCTGCCGATCCTGCCGGTGAAAGGCGGGTTGGGGCTGTACTGCGCGGCGGCGGGTGGCGCGGCAAGCATGGCGCTCCCGGCCGCGAGACCGGTCAGGAGAAGGGATGGGTTGCTTTGCATGGGCGATGGATTGAGGGTTACATCTTCCCCTGTTCGCCGAGATGGCTGTCTTTGAATCCGAGGAAGTAGAGGATGCCGTCCAGGCCGAGGGTGTTGATGGACTGGCGGGCCTTCTGCACGACACGTGGCTTGGCGTGGAAGGCGATGCCGAGACCGGCTTCCGAGAGCATCGGGAGGTCATTGGCCCCGTCGCCGACGGCGATGGTCTGGGCCAGGTTGACATGCTCGCTCTGGGCGATGAGTTTCAGCAGGTCCGCCTTCCGGCGGCCGTCGACCACCTCGCCGAGGTAGCGGCCGGTCAGTTTGCCTTCCTCGTCGATTTCCAGTTCGTTGGCATAGACATAGTCGATCCCGTACCGGCGCTGGAGGTATTCGCCGAAGTAGGTGAATCCGCCGCTGAGGATTGCGATCTTGTAGCCGCAGGTCTTGAGGACGGACATCAGGCGGTCGGTGCCTTCCGTAATCGGGAGGTTCTCCGCAATCTCACGCATGACGCTCACATCCAGGCCCTTGAGCAGGGCGACACGGCGGGTGAAACTCTCCTTGAAGTCGATTTCGCCCCGCATGGCGGCCTCCGTGATGGCCTTGACCTCGGCGCCGACGCCGGCCCGTTCGGCCAGTTCGTCGATGCACTCGGTCTGGATGAGCGTGGAGTCCATGTCGAAGCAGATCAGGCGGCGCATCCGGCGGTACATGTCGTCCCGCTGGAAGGAGAAATCCATGCCGTCGGTCGCGGCGAGTTCCATCAGCCGGGCCTGCATCGCCGCCCGGTCGCGGGGCGTTCCGCGCAGGGAGAACTCGACGCAGGCACGCACGTTCTTCTCCGGGTTCATGATGCTCATCCGGCCGGTGAGCCGCTTGATGGTATCGATGTTGAGCCCCTGGTCGGAAATGACTTCCGCCGCCTGGGCGATCTGCCTGGCGGAGAGGCTGCGTCCGATGACCGTCAGGATGTAGCGGTTTTTCCCCTGGCGTCCGGCCCATTCCTCGTATTCGTCGTCGGGAATCGGGGCGAAGCCGATGTTGACGCCGAGTTCCGTCGCCTTGAACAGGAGTTCCTTCATCACCTGCCCGGAATGCGCCTCATCGATGCGGATGAGGATGCCGAGGGACAGGGAACTGTGGATGGATGCCTGGCCGATATCGAGGATCTGGGCGTCATAGCGGGCGAGGATCTCCATGACGGAGGCGGTGAGACCGGTCCGGTCCCGGCCGGTGATGCGGATGAGGATCTGTTCTTTCATGGGACAAAGGTAGCAATTCCTCTCCGGACCCGCAAGGGGGAAGCGCGGGTCAGGGCAGGATCCGTACCACGGCGCCGATGGATTCCTTGCCGTTCCAGAGCCATACGGTGCCGTCATCCGCAATCTTTTCGACCTTGAAGGGAATCCCGTCCCGTTTCTGGACCTCGTAGTTCTGGAACCAGGTGAGGGAGGCGGTCACGGTCTGCCCCTCCTCTTTCGGAGCAGCGTCGCAGCGGAGGATGAAGAAATCGGACATGTCGTCGTTGCCGGTCCGGAATTCATGCCTGGCGGGAACGTAGCCGAGCTGGCCGGTCGCTTCGTCGTACAGGAAGGCCATCCGTCCCTTGACCTTGAGGCACGGGGTGTCGCTGCCGATCAGTTCGTCATCGATCCTCGCTTCGAAAATGCAGGCGCTGAGGGCCGGAAGCAGGCAAAGGAGAAGGGTGAGGATGCGTTTCATCGGACCGTGATCTTTTTGAGGATGCGTTCATGGACCCCGTCGCTCCGGACGATGTCCGCGGTGAGGGTACCGGATTCCGTCAGGGGGAAATAGCCATTCCCGCCGGGGGTGACCGGGTTGCCGTTGAAAGACCAGCTGACGTGTCCGGCGTCGGCGGCGTTGCAGACGCGGAGCGGGATTTCCGTCCCCTTTACGAAGGCGCCGCCGTCCGTGCGCTCCGCATCGGTCAGGTAAATATAGGGATAGGTGCCCTTGTACTGCGATTTGGTCGTGAAGCGGCAGTCTTCGTTGACCTTGCCCGTGATTTCCCCCGCCTTGAAATAGAGGGTGGCCTTGTAGGGGGTCCGGGGGGACAGGCCTTCGATGACGAAGGCATACCGGCCGGGCGCATACGGGGCGACGGCGTGTTCGACGGGGTCCTTCCCGTCGGTGCTGAAGCTGATGTACCCGTCCCTGGTGTATTCCGGGTCCGAGGCGCTCCACTGGATGATGGCCGCATCCTGGTAGATGTCCTGGCGATCGAAGAGCACTTCCGGCGCCCGTTCGATGCTGCCGCCGACGACGGTGAACAGGACCGAATTCCCCTGTTTCCGGATCTGGGTGAGGGAGAGCGTACTCTCCGTGCCGCTCCAGAAGACGAAGGCCGGATCGGTCAGGGCGGAGAATTCCGTGCGCCCCTGCTGGGGCCAGAAAACGCGCTTGACCTGGCTTCCGTAGCTGTCCGGCTCCGCGGCCGGGTCCGCCTCCACGAGGTCGGCGCACTGGCGGTCGGGCCGGCAGTTCACTTCGTTGTAGATCCAGCGCTGTTCGGCGGAAAAGACCTTTTTATATGTGTCGGAGAGGCCGGCAGGCCGCCGGGACTGGTCGATGTGGTAGATCAGCAGGCCGGTCCCGCCGATTTCGGCGTCCCAGCCTTCATTGTCGCGGCATTCCAGCAGGTAATACTCCTGCTCCTCGTCCGTTTCAATGATATAGAAGCGGTTGTTTTCCCGGACGGGCTCGAGGGCATAGCTGCCGGGAGAGAGCGGAAGCGGCTCGGCGATACCGAGTTCCATCCTTTCGACGGCGTTGTAGTAGGGAGGCGTATAGCCGTTGCCGTTCATGTTGCCCCCATCCATCAGGGAGAGGGAATGCCAGAGCGCCTCCGCATCGCCGCCGCTGGATTCATAATCGGTGTCGTAGAAATCCGGGAGCCCGAACGTGTGGCTGTATTCGTGGCAGAAGGTCCCGATGCTGGCCATCGTGTATTTCCCGGTCTCGAGCAGGATCATCAGCTCGGAGGTGCAGGCGTAGCGGTCCAGGGTGACGCCGTCCATTTTCAGGTGGATCCCGTCGCCGGTCAGATAGTAGGCGTGCGACCAGATGCAGTCGGCGTTGCGGTCCGGGTCGTCGGCTTCATCCTTCCCGGCGAAGAAGACGAAGACATTGTCGACCTCCCCGTCCCCGTCTTCGTCGAAAACCGAGTAGTCGATCTGCGCATCGGCCAGGACACAGGCTTCCCGGATCATTTCGGCGGGCTGGATGTCATGCCCCTCCGAATCGTTCTTGCCATAATAGGCCTGTTTGTGGGAGAGCGGGACGATATCCGACACGGTGAACCGGAAATCGTAGGCGCCGTGGAACTGGTCGTTGAAATAATCGACGGCCGTCCTGCCGCCGCCCCCGTTCAGGAGGCGGTCGAAATCGTCCCGCGTATAGCGGAAACGGACGTCCTCGAACTCGGCCAGGATGACGAGGCCGTGCCGGGGGGCGGTCGCTCCGCGCGTGGCCGGATGGCGGGCGCGGTAGCGCTGCTCGAGGTTCGGACGGGGGAAGGGCCGGGTCACCTCCCGGCGAAGCATGGCGTTGCGGGAAAGAAGGTCGTAGGGGATTCGGCGGCTCGCCTGGATGACCTCCTGCGGAACATCCTGCTGTCCAAGGGTATAGGGCGTGCTGTGGCGGAAGCCCTGCGCGTCGAAGGCGGCAAAGTGGTAGCTTCCGTCGTCCTGCCGGATGACGGCGCAGCCGTCTTCGGTCGTCATCAGGTGGTGGAAGGCGTCCCCGGAACACTTGAGGACGAAGGTCTGTCCGTCCGGCTGTGTAACCGTGACGAAAGGCCGCTTGACCGGGATGGCGGCCAGGTGGAGCTGGAGGACCAGCAGAAGAAGGAGGGCTATTCTGTATTTCATTCGGTTCAGGCGGGTCCGGTACGTACGCAGGACAAAGTAAGCCATTTTTTTGCTCCTATGCAAGAAGCCGGCCCGAAAGAACTTCGGAACCGGCTTCTAGACGTGTACTAAAACCTAAACCTGTCTTATAGATGCACGCATTCGGGCAAACGTTGCAGGAAAAATGAAAAAAAGTGAAAAAAAATGTTGTTTCCCTTCCGGAACAAAAAAAGCGGCGACCGGAAGGGTCACCGCTGCTAAAGGCTGGGCAAATTATTTCGCCTCCTCGACGGAGACCTTGCGGAATTCCTTAAGGTCCTTCATGAGGGCGAGGGCGGCCTTGCGGGCGCGGGCGCCAGCGGCCTTGTTACCCTTCACGACCTGCGCTTCGGCGTTCTTTGCGTACTCAGCGAATTCGGCTGCGATTTTTTCGACAAGCTCTTTCATGGTGTTGCGTTTTAATTATAAGTGTGTTAAACAATGAGTTGTCAAACTTTGCGCAAGATATGGATAAATTCGAATAAAACCAAAAAAACGAAGAAAAAAACGACTATCTTTCTCTTAGTCAAGTCATTTTTCCTCTTTTTTGCGCAGATTGACCGTATTCATCGCGCGGTCGGGGCCAATGGTGGAAAAAGCTTTGATTCCCGCGATGACCCGTTCGGCGATGGCGGGCATTTCCGCACGTTCCTCCTCGCTGAGCGGACCCAGGACATAGTCGACCTGGCCGCCGCGGGCGAACTGGTTGCCGATGCCGATGCGGATGCGGCAGTAATCCTGCGTGCCGAGCAGCTCTTCGATGTTCTCCAGTCCGTTGTGCCCGCCGGCGCTCCCGTTCTTTTTCATGCGGAGGGTGCCGAAGGGGAGGTTGAGGTCGTCGGAGATGACCAGGAGGTTTTCCAGCGGGATATCCAGGCGCTGGACCCAGTAACGGACGGCGTTTCCGCTCAGGTTCATGTACGTGGAAGGCTTGAGCAGGGTGAAATGCCTGCCCTTGAACGACACCTTCGCGACATCCCCGTACCGTTCCGTGGAAAAAACGGCATTGGATGCCTTAGCCCAGGCATCCAATACCATAAAACCCATGTTGTGGCGGGTCGAAGCGTATTCGGAGCCGATATTCCCCAATCCGACGATCAGATAGTTCATACCCGTTCCGCTGGAAAAAGATTACTTCTTCGCGGCTTCGGCGGCGGCCTGCTGCATGGCGCGGGTCGTATTCACGCGGCAGATGATGGTGTTCTTGTCCGTGAGGATGTTGATGTTCTCGAACTTGAGGTCACCGACGGTGAGGCGCTTGTCGAGGCCGAGCGGGGTGATGTCGATGTCGAGCTGGTCAGGCAGGTTCTCGACGAGGGCGCTGACGCGGACCTTGCGGGCAAGCTGGGTGAATTTACCACCGGCCTGGACACCCACCGGGTGGCCGAAGAGGTTGAGCGGAACGTCGATCGCGACCGGCTTCTTCTCGTCGATGGCGAGGAAGTCGATGTGAAGGCACTCGTCCGTCACCGGGTGGAACTGGAGTTCGTGGAGGACGGCCTGGCAGGTCTTGTCGCCGAGCTTGAGGTCGATGATGTAGGAGGACGGGGTGTAGAGGACCGGCTTGAGGTCCTTTTCGCTGACGGTGAAGAGAACGTTCTCCATACCGGCGCCGTACAGGTTGCAAGGGACGAGGCCCTGCTTGCGGAAGGCCTTGATGACGGCCTTGTTGCCAACTTTGCGGATCTCTCCGCTGAGTTCAAAATGCTTCATTTGTACCTTAATAAAATGTGTTACTCAGTCTGTCCCGAAGGCAGACCCCATTGCACCAAAAAGCCTTGTGCTTTTTTAAGCGCGCAAAGATACGGATAATTTTTTGATTCGCAAATTATTTCCGCGACAGCATTTCGATCAGCCGGTCCATCTGTTCGTCCTTCTTTTTCAGGAGGGAGAGGAAACGGGAGATGACTTCCTGGTCGCAATTCCCGACGCCGTTCTCCGTCTCTTTGTACAGCATCTCGCCGCGACCAAGAAGAAGCCAGTCGGCGGAAACCTCCGGGCAGGCGTCCAAAATAAGAAGAATCGTATCCAGGGTGATGTTCCCTCCGTGGCTGAGTTGTCTATTTAGACGTTTTTGAGTAGCCGAGTCTTTCGCGATTGAGTTCTCCGTCCATTTATAGAGTTGCCTAACCTCTTCAATCCTACCTCTAATTTTATTCATTATATCCATTGGGACAACCGCCTAAAAATGTCTAAAATTTTTTGTTGGTTATCCAAAAATGTCTATCTTTGTGCTTGGTTTACTTTTTTTTAACAACCAAACACAAGAAAAACTGCCGGAGCAAATGCTCGACCTATCTATAGTAACCAAGACAAAGATACGGCAGTTTTTCTTGTTTTACAAACAATGCAGGAAGCAACGGTCCGTACATACTGGTATGGTGCGCGCACACGCTATGGTCAGGAACTGAAAGTTCGTGACCGTTTGAGGCGTGAGGGTGTGGAGCATTTTGTTCCGACCCTACCCACGGATACCCCGCGGAAGGAAAAGGCTGTCATCGCGAACTTGGTTTTCCTGCGCGCGACTAAACAGGAGGCGCTGGACCTCGCAAACTGCGCCGGCCTGCCTGTGAAGTACATCGTGGACTGCGCCACGCGCACGCTCCTGGTGGTTCCCGACAAGCAGATGGAGGACTTCCGCCGCGTGCTGGACTTGGGCATGGAGAGCGGTGGTTTGATGGACCGCCCGTTTTCGCTCGGCGACCGGGTGAAGGTTGTCAAGGGCCCCCTGAAAGGAGTGGAAGGACACGTAACGGCATTGAAAGGCAAATACTATGTGGTCGTGAACCTTCTCGACTGCATTTTCGCGAAAGCGCAGGTCCCCCGAAGTTGGCTCGTCCGTCTCACCTAATCCCATCTGTATCACGCAATGCCCACAGAACAGACACAAACGAAACGGAAGCGCAAGTCCCACCCCTTCTCCGAACGGAAGCGGGTGGTGGAGCTGTACGAATCCGGGCTCGGCTGCAAGCGGATCGCCAAGGTCATGGACCTGGACGACTCCGCTGTGAGGCTGTGGCTCCGCGTGTACCGCGACAAGGGCCTTGAGGCGTTGCGTCCGTACTACGGCCGGGGCGCGGACGGCCGCCCGCTGGGCGTGTGGGGCGTCCGGCGCGAGAAGAACGAACGTCTATTTTCACTCGCGATGGAGGTGTATTCCACGACGTTGGAGCCCGTGCTCTCCATCGCCCGCCGCTACGGCCTGGACTACCAGCGCTTCATCTATCACATACGCCATTTCCATCCGGAGTTGACGGAAAAGCGAAAAGGATTGCTTTTGGAGACAAGCTGGCCAATTGCAACCAAATGAATGTAATCAATTGTTATTATTACCATACTATGTTCAAAACAGTCAAAACTTACAACCCGCCCCGGGTGCTCCAGGAGACGGAAGTCCAGCTGGAGCGTGACTTTTTGGGCGGATCCGTGGTCGAGAACCTGAACGAGGCCGGCGTCTACACGATGAGCCAGGACGTTGAGGAGATCGACATGGAAACCGAAAACTTTAACTTCAAATGGGAGTAAGAGAGATGGCACTGAAACGTACGATGCAGGCTGCGTGCCTGCTGGCCCTTGCCTGCGGGATGCTGGCGGGGTGCAAGAAGGACGGCGGCGAGAAGGCCAACGTCCAGTTCTCGGCTGCCACCAAGGCGGACGCCACCCGTACCGCTTACAGCGGCGAGGGGCAGACCAGCGCTTCCGGTTCCCTGGTGAAGGAGCGCATCGACTGGGTCGTGGACGACGCGATCACGATTCTGAGCGACAAGGCCGTGAACATGACGACCGGCGAAAAGTGGGGCGACTACAAGATCCTCACGGTGGCTGCGAACGGCGTTCGCAGCAAGGCCACGCTGAAGCCGGTGGACGTGAATTCCCTGCAGTGGGGCGAGGAAGGCACCTATAAGTTCTATGCGCGCTACCCGGCGGACGCCACGAAGCTCACCGAGACCTCGATGACGGCGACGATCCCGGCAACGCAGCAGATGAAGAAGGACGAGAACGACAAGTGGGTTCCCGACATGGACAACGCCTTCATGTTCGCGACGGCTACGGCCACGAACACGAAGGACCCTGTGGAGCTCGACTTCTATCCCGAGTTCACGGCGCTCCAGTTCGAGATCGGTGCGGGCGGCAACGGCGAGGCGAAGATCTCCTCGTTCACGCTGACCAGCACGAGCGACCCGCTCGCGGGTGACTTCTCCGTAGCCTGCGCCACCGGTGCCGCTTCCACGGCCAGCACGACCAAGACGCTCTCGATGGACGTCACGAACCGTTCCGACGCGGGCGTGCTCGTGATCAAGGCCGGCGACGAACCTTCCACCGTCACCCTCTTCGCCCTTCCGACGGACTTCACCAACCTGACGCTGACGGTCGTGGGCCAGCCTTTCGGCACCCGCACCCTCAAGCTCGCCGACAAGAACGGGAACATGATTGCTTTCACGGGCGGCAAGAAGTACTGGATCAAGGGTCTGAATCTCCCGGAACTCCTGGAGGCGACGGGCGAGGACATCAACTGGGATGTCGAAGCCCGCGGCGAATCCATCTATTGGGACTAAGTTAAAGGAAACAAAAGCATTATGAAGACAAGATATTTGATTGCAGCAGCGTCGGCGCTCTTGCTCGCCGCCGGCTGTGCCCGAGAGATGGATTTCAATACCCCGGGCAGCTCCGTTCTCAGGGCCGTCATCGAGCAGGAGACCCGCGTCTCCTTCGATGCCACCGGCAAGTTCGCCTGGGACGAGGGCGACAAGATCGCCGTCTATGTGGGCAATGCCTTCGAGGAAGTCGAGGTCGAGGCCGCGACGGGCGCGTTCAGAATCGAGACTCCCGGCGACCGCAGCTTCTATGCGGTCTATCCCGCCAGCGTCGCTCCGGCCAGCAACAGCGCCCTTACGGTGACGCTCCCCGCGACCTACGATATCTCTTCGGTCACGGACGCTGATTACTCCCCCGTTCCGATGGTGGCCGAGAACCTCCAGGGACAGGACGAACTGTATTTCCTGCACGTGGGCGGCCTCGTCCGCATCATCTGCAAGGATCTCCCGGACGCCGTCACCACGGCCGTCGTGAGCTTCGACAAGGACGTGACCGGCACCTACACCGTGAACACTGCCAACCCGTCGAACCCGACGATCACCACGGCTGGCAACGCCACGAACAACACGGTGACCTTCACGGTCGGTGGCAAGAAGGACTTCGTCCTGAACGTCCCGGTACCCTGCGGCACCTATACGAACGTCTCGCTCGCGCTTGACGGCGCGACCGCGAAGAAGCTCAACGAGAGCGACCTCACCTTCGCCCGCCATCACGGCAAGACCCTGATGATCGGTGAACTCACCTTCACCTATAAACTGGATGGCCTTCACGATGTCATCGCCGAATATGTCGGCGGTACCAAGGAGCTGGCCCAGGCTTTCGCCTCCTACAAGACGGACGGCATCGACAAGGTGGGTGTTCCTTTCACGTTCGAATTCTCCCAGACCGGCGAGGACGGCACTTGGTCCGAGACCGGCGCTCCCGACTGGCTCCGCGTCGCTGACGGTGTGGACTACACCGGTTCCACGGCCGGCGAGCCTCTCCACCTGGTCATCACCGCGCAGGAGAACACCGCTGTGGACCACCATGGGAACGAACTGAAGAGCCGGGTTGGCAGGCATCCCGCCAACTTCGACCTTTCTACCTACAACGTCGCCGCGGGTGCTACCGTTGCCAAAACCACGGCGAACTGCTACGTGGTGGATGCTCCGGGCACCTACAGGTTCCCTGTGGTCTACGGTAACGCGCTCAAGGACGGCGCTCCCAATGAGGTTGCCTGGCACGCCCGCGAGGGTGAGGGAGGCGAATACCGGACCGAGGACTGGACGAGCGGAACGCTCAATGAAACGGCAGAGCCGTTCAAGAACGCATGGGGCCTCCTGGCCTATATGGTGGACCATCGGGACAATCCCATCACGTCCCCGTATATCGCCACGCAGCTGGTTAACGATGGATACACCAATATCAGCTACACCGCCGATTTTGTCTGGACGGACGTCAATCCCAACACGTATGGCCGCCTGATCGACAATGTGGGTCTCGATGGCGAGGGAGAAAACATGTATATCACCTTCGAGGTTCCTGCCAAGAATATCCAGCAGGGAAATGCCGTAATCGCCCTGAAGGCCACGTATACCGTTACCAACGGCGAAACCACCGAAACCATTACCGATGTCGTCTGGAGCTGGCACATCTGGGTGACCGATGACGATTTGACGGCCATCGAGGGCCCGAATGGCTACTCGTTCGCTCCGCAGAACATCGGCTGGCGCGACACGCGCGAAATCGCCCGCTATAACGAGCGTACCTGGTACGTCCGCGTGAAGCAGACGGAGGACAACGGCATCACTTCCGATCCCCTGCTGGTCATCTCCCACGCCGGCGACATCACCATCGAAAGCGGCGGTAGAAGTATGGTCTACGTATGGGGCCGCAAGGATCCCCGCTCGGGCACCTATATCGAAACGAAGGGGACGAATGCTCCTATCGCAAGATCGAATACCCAGTCCACGATAACATCAGGCTATGCGTCATCGGTCGTAAATGATCCTGAGTATGTGGCTTTCAAGAATGCTATGGTCGAAGCCGGCCAACCGGCAGACGTCACATGGGCGGGACCTCTTACCGTCGGAATGTTTATCCGGTATCCCCGGGCAATGAACTCTTCTGGGCGGGTGAATCAGTGGACGAACTGCATATGGCACAACTTATGGAATACTTCCTCCAATACTCATAATACTTACAATTATTCAGAGGAATTCTCTACAAAGTCCATTTACGATCCCTGCCCGACGGGATACAAGGTACCTACCTGGTCGGCCTTTGCCGGATTCAATACAGCCAACATGGTATATACGACCGTGGACGGCGTCACTGGACGCATGTACGGGGACAATCTCTTCTTCCCGTATAACCCGAGTACGAGCCAAAGCACCGAGCTTGCACGTTATAGCACAGCGCACTTTTCTAGCGTCGCTGGCCGGACGTTATTTGACATCTATACAGATTATGTCTACGGAAGGACCGGCGAAGCATATGACGGGACTTATGTTATTCGTCCTGGAAAGGAGTAGGAGTAATCATGAAAAACGATATGAAAACAACGTTTAAATATTTGCTTGCTGCGGCCTGCGCCGCACCGATGATTCTTTCCGGCTGCCAGCGGGAGGTAGAATTCGACGCTCCGGCGAACATCACTGTCCGGATTGCCGACAATGACCCGCAGACGAGGACGTCCTACGACAACCTCGAGGGCAAGTTCACCTGGAACGAGGGCGACGAGATCGCCATCCACTTCAAGAGCGGGAAGTACGAGACCTTCGCGGTCTCGCCGAACACCGACCCGGTGACTGGTTCCGTCCTCTCTTCCTCCGTCGGGACGAAAGTAAGGAACGATTTCGCGGTATATCCGGCCTCGGCCGCTGTCGCGACGGCGGACGGCGCCGCCCCAAAAGTGAACTTCCCGGCCGAATATGACCTCACTGCCCTCACGGGTTTTGACGAGGAGTTTGCCCCGGCCCTCCTGCTGGCGGCCAACAAGCCTGGCGAAGACCTGGCGTTCTACCACGCAGGTGGTCTGGCACGTTTCATCCTGACCGATGTGGCTCTCACCGTCACCAAGATCGTAGTCACTTTCGACAAGGAAGTTGCCGGTGAGTTCGCTGCCGTTACGGACGATGCCAACGAGCCCATTCCCTATGTTATGACGCAAGACGGCGAAGGCACCTCGGTTACTTTCATCGTGAATCGTACCGTCATCGGCACCGACAAGGCCATCGACCTCAACCTTCCTGTCCCTTGCGGAACGTACGAGTGGGTCAAGGTGGAAACTTACGCCGGCGCGACCCTGCAGAACACTCTGACACACAATTCCCCGATGGAATTCGCCCGCCATCACGGCAAGCGCGTCGCTTTCGTGGAGACTGAGGTGGAGCTGTTCATCGGCAACGAAACAGGGGGAACTTCGCTCGGGAACATCACCGTCCCGTCGGGAACTCCTACGCTTCCGAATGACGGCGGCCAGCTGACGCTGGCACCGGCGTTCGCCAGCTACCGGGTGGACGGCGACCGCATCGAACCCGTCCCCTTTATCATCCAGTATTCCACCGATGGCAGGAACTGGCTCGCTCCCGGCGACGAGGGATATCCCGACTGGCTCTCCCCGGCCGGCACCGTGGACCTGAACGGCAGCGTTCCGGAGTATCCGCAGGAGCTGACCCTCGCCATCGACCCGCTGAAGAACCTGATTCCAATGACGGCCAAGGGCGTTCCCATGCCGGAAGGCAGCCGTACGGCAAACCTTCAGGCGAAAGATCCCGTCGCCGGCGTGGTGGATCTCTCCACCATCAATGTCGCGACTGGTGCGACGGTCCTGTCCTCCACGGCGAACTGCTATGTGATCGGGGCTCCCGGAACCTATAAGTTCCCGGCCGTCTACGGCAATGGCCTGAAGGGCGGAGAGATTAACGAGGCCGCTTTCCGCGGGAAGAAGAAGGATCCCGTCTCGGGCGAATATGTTTACCGGGACGACGCCCCGCAAGCATACTCCACCTCTTCCTCCAATGCCGGTTTTATCCTGGGCCGTTTCCTCGATCATAAGGATGAATTGATCATGTCTCCGTACATCGCCGAACAGCTTGGATCCTCCAACTTTACCGCCCAGGTCATCTGGATGGATCAGCCGGGCCTGATCGAGCAGGTTCATTACGAGCCCGGCGACGCCGGTGCGACGGATGACTACATCTGGTTCGAAATCACGCACGACGGCATCGCGCAGGGCAACGCCCTGATCGGCCTGCTGGACGAGAATAACACCATCGTCTGGAGCTGGCACATCTGGGTGACGGACGAGGACATGACGAAGACCACCAACTTCAATGGCTTCCAGATGTCTCCCGCGATTATGGGCTTCTGCAACCGTGTACAGACGGAGCAGTATCAGAGAATTACAGGCTACGTCCGAATCGCTCAGGACTATATCGGCGGAAAGAATTCCAATTCCGTGAGAATTACGATTGGGACGACCGGAACGACATTCCTGAGAGGCAACAGTCCGTACTATCAACTGGGCCGCAAGGATCCGATCGTGGGAATGGACGGAAGAGAGAGCTATTATGGTGACAAAAAAGTCTATCCTGCCAGGGAAGAGAATCCCTATTATCCTCAGTTTGCCCTCCTTGATATGATTACGTATGGTGAATCCATCCAGTATCCTTATAAGCATTATTATCCCGATACCGGTCAAAACCGTTGGTCGACAAAGACCTATGGAAATGCCTGGAATTCTACGCAGACGGCGTTCACTTCTGCGAGAGAGTATGATCCTGTCACGAAGACCATTTACGATCCGTGCCCTGTCGGTTTCAGGGTACCGGGCCCGGCAGTGTTCCCTCTTCGGTCTGATGTAGACAAGGTTCTTGCAGGGAAAGTGGCTGCCAATTCTGCCCCTGACCGTATTCTTTATTATCAGTTCGATGAAACGAAACTGTTGTGTATGGGATTACGCGAAAAGTTTTTCCGTGATTTTAACAGCGGTATTTTCAGGTTTGCTGTGTCTGATGGACTTTGGAGCACTCCCCGCTTCATAGGGACCTGCTGGGTTGTTCATGATCCTCATCGGTCTGTGTCTATCGACGGTACTAATACATATTCGATGCCCGTTATGCCGACCGTTGACGAGTAACGACTGATTCTTCGCTTTTCAAAAAAGGCTGACCTTCCTTCTGGATGGTCGGCCTTTTCCGTAAGGTGGCAGATGTTGCATTGCAGCGCGCCAGATGGCGTTTTTGCAACCGTGGGCTCGTCCGGCTATACCCCGGCGTATTCTTCTCCGAGCCTATGAATCAGCCGGACGATCTCTTCTTCCTTCCGTTTGGAAGGGGTTTTGAACCCATTGACATAACTGCGGAGCAGGGAAGGGTTCAGTCCGAACTTCCTGGCGAATCCGGAGACATTGATCTCTTCGTGGGTCAGGAAGAACCGTTGGATGCGAGACGGTTCGGCTTCGGGATACAGAAAACTCTCGAAACTGATGTCCACGTCCAACTCCGGCCAATGGATACCGATGGTACTGATTTCATAACGGGCTCGTTCGGGCACAGACGCTTCCAGGAGCCGTTTGTACCAGAGAAGGGACTGGCGGTAGGCGACCCCATCGTCACCCCGACCGTAAATCCATTCTCCATCGAACCATATGGTTTCAATCCTATTCATCGGTTGACATCGGTAAAGATAGGTAACATTTTTGATACTTTAAAAATATAGATTCCTTCGCTTTGCTCGGAATGACATTCCTTGTCATCCTGAGGAGGCCGCAGGCCGACGTGAGGATCTATCGACGCGGATGGTGCGCCAGGACGGCGGCCTGCCAGGTGGAGGAGTCGATGTGGGTGTAGATCTCGGTGGTGAGGATGGATTCGTGGCCGAGCATTTCCTGGACGATCCTCAGGTCGGCCCCGCCT
>JAEEGI010003922.1_pt1 | contig 35150 bp, 25 predicted proteins | sample 8958751 | NCBI WGS metagenome assembly JAEEGI01 (sample SAMN16246545, study PRJNA631951) | gut metagenome | biome: gut microbiome; feature: rumen; material: KS-attached | host: Bos | place: Iran: Karaj | collected 2018-10
ATACTCCAATAGGAATCCTTAGTCACAACAGAAGAATCCTTCGTCCGATGGATGATTCTGTAATGAAGGTGGTATGTGGTAGACAGCAGTTTGTAAGACGTGCAAGAGGCTATGTTCCAAACCCTATCAGTGTGGATATCTCAGGGGATTTGTTTGCAGCAGGTGGAGATCTGAAATCCAGCTTTTGCTATGTGAAAAATGGATTAGCCTATGTGAGCCAGTATTTAGGTGATATGGAATCAGTTAGCTGCCAGCATTTCTATCAGAATGAAAAGGCAGCCATGGAGCGTATATTTGGATTTGCACCAGAGGTTATGGCTGTAGATAAGCACCCTGGATATTTCAGCAGAAGAGTGGGTGAAGAGGCAGCAGCAAGCAATAATCTAAAGGCTACTGTAATTCAGCATCACAAGGCCCATGTGGCAGAGGTTATTGCGGAGCATAAGCTTAAAGGACCAGTACTTGGATTCGCTTTTGATGGTACGGGCTATGGTGATGACGGCAGCATTTGGGGAAGTGAAGCTTTTATTTGGGATGGCATTTCTCAAATGAATAGAATCGCTCATCTAAAGCCTATGAAGCTTATCGGAGGAGACGAAGGCGCTAAAAACTGTGATACCATATTAAAGGGAATGCTTCATAACCATGGCATGCAGCTTACAGATGAGGATTCAATGGAACAGCAGCTTATAAAGGCAGCCATCGATAACAACATAAACACAGTTATATCCACATCTATGGGAAGACTGTTTGATGCTGTGTCTGCCCTTCTTGATATATGTCACTACAATTCCTACGAGGGACAGGCTCCAATAGAGCTTGAAAACATAGCCACATTAACTGATGAGGTTTATCCACTTACAATAGATGAAGGTGGGGATACCAAAAAGCTCTTTGAGGATATCGTATATGCGATATCAAATGGAGTAGATAAGAGTCAATTGGCAAGAGGTTTTATTATTGCAGTATCAGATTATATTGTAAAAATAGCCCATAGTAATAAAGACAAATTAGATGATAAAAAACAGATAGCCTTAGCAGGCGGAACCTTTCTTAATCGCATCCTTTTGGAGGATGTAATAGGAAAGCTTGAAAAGGCTGGATTTAATGTATATACTGCCGAACAGCTCCCACCTGGAGATGGTGGCATTTGTTTAGGTCAGGCCTACCTACTTTCAAGGTAAGTCTGCCCAATATTTTGTACAATATAAAGGTTTGAATTGTGCTAAACTAGTAACAGTAAGTTAGTTATAAGAGGTAATAATTATGTGTGTAGCAATACCAGGATTAGTTAAAAAGAAAAAAGATGGAAAGGTCACTGTAGATTTCAACGGTAACGAGGTTGAAGCATACGCTGGTCTTGTTAATGTCAACGAAGGAGATTACGCATTAGTACATGCAGGTTGCGTTATCCAGACATTAAAGAAGGATGAAGCAGAGGAAATATTAGAGCTCATGGGAGGCCTTGAGGGCTAATGGAAATCACAGAGATTGTAGACTTTTTACGAAATTACGATGGTAGAAAAATCCGTCTTATGGAAGTGTGCGGTAGTCACACTCATGCCATTGCAAAGCATGGTATTAGGGATTTGCTATCACCTAACATAGAGCTGTTGTCAGGACCTGGTTGTCCTGTTTGTGTTACTCCAACAGCCTACATTGATAAATTAATAGAACTTAGTCTTGAAGAGGGCACAACAGTTGCCACCTTCGGAGATTTGCTTAGAGTACCGGGTTCCAAGGAAAGCCTTAACGAGGCAAAGGGACGTGGCGGCTCTGTTGAAATGGTTTATTCACCTATGGATGTGTTAGGCCTTGCAAAGGAACATCCAGATAGAAATTACGTGTTTGCTGCGGTTGGTTTCGAAACAACAGCCCCAGTTTACACATTACTTTTAGATAATGCTCAGGCAATGAATCTTACAAACATTCGCATTCTTACAGCACTTAAAACAATGCCAGGTGCTATTTCTTATTTGTGCGACCACGGTGCAGCCATTGATGGATTTATTGCCCCAGGTCACGTAAGTGCTGTTACAGGAGCAGATTATTTTAACGATTTAGCTGACAAATATCAGATACCATTTGCAGTTTCAGGCTTTGGTGATCAGGAGCTTGTTATTGCAATCTACGGCTTGGTTCAGATGATTATTAAGAATCAGCCACAGGTTAAGAATTATTATACATCAGTTGTAGATGCCGGTCAGAACGATATCATTACAGCGCAGTTAAATAAATACTTTGAGCCAGCTGATGTAGTATGGCGAGGCATGGGAGTTATCCCAGGCTCAGGCTTAATGCTTAAGGAAGAATATTCTAGCTTCGATGCAGGAAGCGCAGGCCTAGACGAAGACAACAAGCGCAACAAGGCATGCCGCTGCGGCGACATCCTTATGGGCAAAGCAAAGCCTACCGACTGCCCACTCTTCGGCAAAGTATGCACCCCGATGTCACCAGAAGGCGCATGCATGGTATCCGAGGAAGGCAGCTGCTTCAACGCATACCTGGTGAAACGTTAACAAGCTATTATCGTTTTGAAGAAGATATTGGATGAGAGTGTGTATAAGAAATTTAAGTGAGCGTTGTAGTTAACAAGCTATTATTGTTTCGAACGAGACATTAGTCGAGTGAGGAATAATAATGCTTGTTAACGTAACAACGCGGACTAAAGTGGAGATATAAAAATGGAAAAAATTATTATGGAGCATGGCTCAGGTGGCCGTGCAACTGGAGAATTAATTAGAGAAATATTTGAGGCACAGTTTAATAGCGATGTACTTTCAGAGATGGAAGACGCTGCAGTAGTCCCAGGCGATGCTACAATCGCCATGACTACAGATAGCTTCGTGGTAACTCCTTTGGAGTTCCCAGGCGGAGACATCGGAAGATTATGTATATGCGGTACAGTTAACGATTTGTGCATGAGAGGCGCAGTTCCTAAATATATTACCTGTGGATTTATCCTTGAAGAGGGCGCAGATGTAGAAACTCTTAGAAGACTTGTTAAATCCATGGCAGAAACAGCAAACGAAGCTGGTGTAAAAATTGTTGCAGGCGATACAAAGGTTATCGAAGGAAACGGTGGAATCTACATCAATACAGCAGGTGTAGGCTTTGTTCCAAAGGGCGTTGATATTAAAGCAAAGAATGCCACAGCAGATGATGTAATCATCGTATCAGGAAACGTAGGTGACCATCACGCTACAGTTCTAAGCCAGAGAATGGGCATCAAGAACACAATCGTCAGCGATAACGCACCACTTCAGGAGATGGTAGGAAAGCTTACATCTAACAACATTCCTGTTCATGTATTAAGAGACGTTACCAGAGGTGGTCTTGCAACAGTATTAAAGGAGCTTGCATTATCTAGCAGCCTTACATTTGAAATTGCTCAGGATAGCCTTCCAGTAGACCCACAGGTTCAGTCATTCTGCGGATTGTTAGGACTTGATCCATTATACATGGGAAATGAAGGTAAAATGGTAGCCATCGTTCCTAGAGAATACGCTGATAAGGCAGTAGAACTTATCAAGAGCAGCAAATACGGCGAGAACGCTTGCATTATTGGTCAGGTTAAGAATCCTGCTGATGATTCTGAAAAGGGCGCTTTAGTTATGAAAACTAAAATTGGTGGACGTAGATTTTTGGACATTCTTCAGGGCGAAGGATTGCCTAGAATCTGCTAAAATATTCCACGCAAAAGCCATAAGTCACCAAAAGTTCATACATAGTTCGGTATATCTTGTGCTATAATAACCTTAAATCATCCATAATTAAAAATAGTGAGGAGGATGACACCCTTGGGAAAAACAGTACTGATAGTTGACGACTCCAAGTTCATGCGAGCTGTCGTTAGAGGCGAAGTTGAAAAAAATGGCTGTACTGTTGTAGCTGAAGCCGATTGCTCCGATGCAGCGGTTGCAAGATACAAAGAGTTCAAGCCTGATATAGTAACGATGGACATCACAATGACTGTAGACGGCCATACTGTAGGACGAAGCTCCAACGGTATTGATGCTATCAAACAGATTATGGAGTTTGACCCAGATGCGAAGATTCTTGTAGTTAGTGCTATGGGACAGAAATGTTATGTTATCGAAGCTATTGAAGCAGGGGCAAAGGATTTTGTTATTAAACCTTTTGACGAAGTTAGATTCGCAGAGGCGTTAGCACATTTTCAATAACTTAATAGAACTGAATATATTATTAGAGACTGCAGCTGCAGTCTCTTTTTTGGATACTAGAGCAATTTTTAAGCTGCGCACTTAATATTTAGTGTGGCGCAACTGGAAACTAATTGTGCAAAATGGGTATCTTAAAATAGACACATTATAATAAGACAAAAGAAAAAGACCGAAACTTCGGTCTTTTTGAGGGGAGTATAAATAATTAATAAGGGTGCAGCTAGGAAACTCCTAACTACGAGAAAAATTATAATATATAGTATCAATTATTGCAATAAATTTTATCTGATTTTTATCTGAAGATTTCAAATAGTCCTATTCTAAGATTGAATTTATTGTAAAACTAGCCCCTCAGATGTATAGTTGCTTTTCGAATTCCACAAAATCCATTCATCGTAGCCAGCCTCGTAAACAGCGTCTATTTCCTGTCTTATGGCGGCTCCGTCATATTCTATATGGCCTTCTACCCAGGATGCAGTAAAGGCCTGAAGCCAAGGTCGGATGACTGCGCAGTTGTCATTTTGTATCTGAGAAAGTACATCTTTAGAACCCTTTAGAGCCAAATAAATAGTTTCGTGAGGGTTGGCATCTGGAGTTTCCAAACCAAATTCACCGCTGGCATAATGTGAAGGATAAATCATAGGACATACGCAATCTAATGATTCCGCAAGCTTGGTATAGCTTTGTCCAATGTGATGGGAATCTATTTCACTTCTGATGATTGTGCCAAAAACATCTGCTGTGACAGGAATGTTCTTCTGGTGCAGGGCGCTGGTTACTGATTTGATAAATGTGTTGATATACTGCTGGCGGCTTTCATCATCGGTAGGAGCACCGTAGTAGGCCTGCTCAGCATTCATGCCAACAGGAAATCTTACATAGTCCAGCTGAATCTCATCAAATCCTAGCTCGGCGCAGCTGTCAGCAATGCTGATGATGTAATTCCAAACCTCTTCCTTACATGGGTTCACCCAGGCGTTTCCATTAGCGTCGGTAACATATTCCCCTGAAAGTGTGCGAAGGGAAAGGTCTGGACAAGCGGCTGCCAATGTAGGGTCCTTGAAGCATGGGATTCTTGCAATCACATAGATGTTATTATCCTTTAGCTTTTTCATTAAAGCTTGAATATCAGGAATATATGGAATACAGGCGCCTGTATTAATCACCATTTCATTGTCCATTTTAAAGGAGATATTTCCGGCGTCATCCTTAACATCTAAGACGATGGCGTTAAGCTCGGTTTCATTAATTAAGTTTATAATATCATCCATTTTCTCAGTGCCAGCAGTAGGGCCTGTGACATAAATGCCTCGCACCTTGGGATGATTATTTTTGTAGGATTCCAAAGAAAAAGCAGCAGGCTCGCAGCTGGCTGAAATGTCTGTTTCTGCCACTTCTATAGATTGGATTTGATTTTGACTAGATACTACAAAGCAAAAAATAATTAGTAAAGCAATGCTAATTGCTGAAATTACACGTCTCATTTAAACTCCCTCGTTTTTGCATTTTTCTTATTATATCAAATTGGCATTTAAAACTCACATATTCTTTCGTTTTTTGTGGTATGGAAGTGCCAAAATCGGTATAATGGATAAGTAAAAGTATATTTATACAAATAAAATTTTAGAAAGAGCAATATGAAAAGAGATATTTATACAATCAGTTGCCCATGCCATTTTGGATTAGAGGCACCACTTAAAAGAGAAATCTATGATTTAGGCTATGACATCACAGAAGTGACTGATGGCCGTGTTACATTTACAGGTGATGCAGAAGCAATCTGCAGAGCCAATATACATTTGCGTGTGGCAGAGCGTGTATTGGTTGAGGTAGGCCGCTTCCATGCCACTACCTTCGAGGAGCTTTTCCAGGGAATCAAGGCATTACCTTGGGAGGATTTCATTCCTAAGGATGGCAAATTCTGGGTTACAAAAGCTACATCTGTAAAGAGTAAGCTGTTTTCTCTTACAGACATCCAATCCATCGTTAAAAAGGCCATGGTAGAGCGCATGAAGTCCTACTATGACATCAATTGGTTTGAGGAAACTGGCGCAGAATATCCAGTTAGAATTTTCCTATTAAAGGATGACGTGGTTGTTACCTTAGATTCTACAGGAACACCATTACATAAAAGAGGCTACAGAACATACACCAGCAAGGCTCCACTTTCAGAGACAATGGCGGCAGCACTTATTCAGCTTACACCATGGCGAGCAGACAGAATCCTTGTTGACCCATTCTGTGGTTCAGGAACATTCCTTATAGAAGCAGCTATGATTGCTGCAAATATCGCTCCTGGATTAAACAGAGAATTCACATCCATGGACTGGGATAATCTTATCGACCAGAAGACATGGAAGGATTGCTTCGATGAAGCCAGAGCAGATGTAGACACATCAGTAGAATGTGACCTACAGGGATATGATATAGACCCAGAGATGGTAAAAATTGCACGACTTAATGCAAAGCAGGCTGGCGTTGATCACATGATTCATTTCCAGGCCAGAGATGTGGCAGATCTACATCATCCTAAGAAGTTTGGATTCATCCTTACAAACCCACCTTACGGTGAGCGCTTAGAAGAGAAGAAGGATTTGCCAGAGCTTTACGGTAACCTTGGTAAGGCATTTGCATCATTAGACAGTTGGTCAATGTATGTAATCACAAGCTACGAGGATGCACCAAAATCAATAGGACGTAAGGCGGACAAGAACCGCAAAATATATAATGGAATGATAAAAACATATTTTTATCAATTTTTGGGACCAAAACCTACTAAAAAGAAGGACTAAAATATAATGAAACTTTCCAAGAGATATTTGGTTTTTACAATTATCATTGCAGTAGCATTGATATGGAAATTGAATAATTGGAATGATAGATACGCAGCAGTTGAGACATTCCGTGGGGCAACACTTAATGAAGATGTGTTGTATCCTTTGATGTCTAAAAATCTTAACGATGCAGGGCAGCTAACGGTGTACATTAACGGAGAACCCTATGCATCAAATCAACCTAACATCATGCTTGATGATAAGCTTAATCCAGTAGGCTCTTTAGAGTTCATCAAGGCAGCGCTTAAGGGCTCAGCCTTCATGGAGGATGACAAAAGCGCAGTGGTGCAGATTACAAACGACATCTACGAATTCGTAGAAGGTAATCCTTCAGCCACAGAAAATGGTGACGAAATAGAGCTGGCCATTGAACCATCTATACATTTAGGTGAGCTGTACATTGGAATTGAGGATTTGTGTAATGTTTTTGGCTATGAATATAGCTATGACAAATCAGCATATACAGTAACAATCGAATATGATAAGGCACCATCACTTCCATCTAAATATGATTTACGAAGCGTAAACAGAGCCAGCACAATAAGAAATCAGGGTTCTACTGCTACATGCTGGGCCTGCGCTTCACTGGAAGCATTGGAATCATCATTACTTCCAGCTAAGCCATATCTGTTTTCTGTAGATTCTATGATAAATGAAAACAGCTTCGGGTTGGACGAATCGGCAGGTGGAAAGTACACCATGGCGTTGGCATATCTTTTGTCATGGCAGGGACCATCTATCGAAACTAGTGTTTCTACTAACAGCATTATTCCAAATCTTACAACAAATGAAGAAGAGCAGCCTGTTGTCCATTTACAGGAAGCGCATTTTTACGATTCAGAAAATCTGGACGAGATAAAGAGAGCAGTATATCAGTATGGTGGCGTTTCATCATCAATCTACGCCAGTGTTACTACATCTAACCTGAATCGTTCTACAAGCTACAACAGAAGAACAAATTCATACTGCTACACAGGTAATTCCAAGCCTAATCATGATGTGGTAATCATAGGCTGGGATGATAAATATCCTGCTGAAAATTTTAGTGAGGATGTTCCAAAGGATGGAGCCTTCATCTGCCAAAACAGCTGGGGAACTGGCTTTGGAGATGATGGAGTTTTCTATATTTCTTATTACGATTCCAATATAGGAAATCAGGCAGTTTCTTACGTGTCTGTTGATACAAACAATACCTACAATTACATTTATCAAAGTGATTTGTGTGGTTGGGTTGGCCAGATAGGCTACAACAAGGAATGGGCTTACGGGGCAAACACCTTTAAGGCACAGGCCTACCAACAGATAGAAGCAGCTGGTTTTTATGCATTAGGTAAGGACACCAGCTACGAAGTATTTTTCGTGCCAAATTATGAAAATACAAGCACTCTTTCTGATAAGGAATTAGTTGCTTCAGGCACAGTTAGCGAGAAGGGCTATTATACAATCAAATTCAATTCTGCAAAGACTGTCACAAAGGGAGAAAGCTTTGCAATTGTATTATATGTGAATACACCTGAGACCAAGCGTCCACTTGCTGTGGAATACGCTACAGACAAAATGACTCAGGCAGTAGATATCACAGATGGAAAGGGCTTTATTAGCAATAACGGTTTGGATTGGGAAAATGTTGAGGATGCAATCCAGGCTAATCTTTGCATCAAGGCCTATGCAAATAATGTTATGGAAGTTTTTGAGGATGAGGCTAAAAAGGTAAGACAGTAATGGAACAGAAGGTAATGGGAGCCTTCACAGCGATAATCCTTGCTGTAGTTATTACTATGAGCTGCATTTTGATATACGTACCAAATATGCATATCATCGCTCTTAGGATTGAAGACAGCAAGCTTTCTGGGGGAAGAGTGTCTGTAATGGACATGTTACGTGCCAGCGATTTAGAGCTGAAAGGCGAGGGAGAAGAGACAAGAGAATCAATATTAAAAGGACATCAGATACGTTTGACTTTGCCACAAAACGTCACAAGTGCAAGCGTAAACATTGATAATATTCATGTTGAAAAAACAATTAAAATAACTATCAATGGAATCGGCAAGGATTATTTTGAAAACTATCCTATGCGTGGCGAGTCCAACAACATTATAGACATAACCTACGACAGTGAAAATCTTATAGGTGTTATCGAGCTTACATTAGATACAGTAATGGAGGCCAAGCTTACATCGGAGGGAGAATATATCTATATAGATTTTGTTGACCCTCATGATATATATGACAAGGTAGTTGTTGTAGATGCAGGCCATGGTGGCAATGTTCCTGGTGCATCTAAAATGGGTGTTAACGAAAAGGATATTAACTTAGATATTGTCCTTGAGCTTAAAAAGCTTTTTGACAGATGCGATAAAAATATCGGTGTTTACTACACCAGAACAGATGACACCAATCCTTCCTTTGAAAACAGGGTTGGGCTTGCTAACGATACTAATGCCGATGTTTTCTTATCAGTGCACAACAACTCTACAGCTTCAGGACGTATGTCATCAATCAACGGAACTGAAGTAATGTACGAGGGCGGTGACCCAACAGGAGAATCCAAAAAGTTTTCAAGCATGTGCCTTTCTCATTTGTTAGAGCAGCTGGGTTCAAAATCCAAAGGAACAATAGTGGGAGATGAGGTATATATTATCCGTATGTCAAAGTCCCCAGTAGCGCTGGTTGAAGTAGGATTTATGACAAATCAAAAGGAGCTTGGAAATCTTCAAGATAAAGAATATCAAAGAAAGGCGGCACAGGCACTTTATGATGCAGTGCTAGAGTATTTAAATGAAAAATAAGATTATTTTTGCAACAGGAAATGCCAACAAGATGCGAGAGATTCGCGAGATTCTTGGTGAGGACAAATATGATATCCAGTCCATGAAGGAAGCTGGAATTGATGTGGATATTGTAGAGGATGGAACAACCTTTGAAGAGAATTCTCTTATCAAGGCAAGAGCTGTTGCGGGGTTCGCAAAGGATGCCATTGTTTTAGCCGACGACAGCGGACTTGAGATAGATGCACTTAATAAGGAGCCTGGTATTTATTCTGCCAGATACATGGGAGAGGATACATCCTACGATATTAAAAATGCTAATCTAATAGAAAGATTGGAGGGAGTTGAGAAGAAAGACAGAAGTGCCAGATTCGTATGTGCCGTTTCTGCAGTTTTCCCTGATGGAAAGGAAGCCTGCGTTCGTGGAACTATCGAAGGCTACATAGGCTATGAGCCAATGGGCACAAACGGCTTTGGCTACGACCCAATCTTTTATTTATGGGACAAGGATGTTAGCACAGCAAGCCTTAGCCCAGAGGATAAAAATGCCATTAGCCACAGAGGCAAGGCTCTTAGAATGATAAAGGAAGAAATTGTTAATCATGAAAATATTGGTTGTTAGTGATACTCATGGCAAATCAGAAAATCTGAGAGATGCCATTGAAATAGAAAAGCCAGATAGAATATATCATCTGGGTGATGGACAGGGAGTAGAGGATAATCTTTGGATGATGTCTGAGGCGCAGGCAGAATGTGTTTGTGGTAACTGTGACTGGGGTGCTAATCTGCCAGGAGATATTGTGTTAGAGGTTGGTAAGCATGTTATCCTGCTTACTCATGGCCATGGATATGGTGTAAATTATGGCTACGAGAGGATAGCAGAGGCTGCACATCAGAAGGGATGCGATGTAGTTTTATATGGTCATACTCACGTGCCAACCATAGAACATTACCAGGATTTGATTATTGCAAACCCAGGAAGTATAGCTTTTCCAAGACAAAATAGTCGAGAACACACTTATATGACAATTTTAGTAGATAATGAAGGTGAGTTCAAAATGGATTTACATTCGTTAGAGGAATACGATAGGAAACATGGAAATTAGAATTGTTATTGAAGGTGTCGAGCCGCAGAAGGAATACATGCTTGTGTCGGACGAACCGATTAGCTTCATAGAGGCAATGAGTCAGCTGGGGCTTAGCTTTTACCGTCCATGCGGTGGTATAGGTAAGTGTCTAAGCTGCGCCATAAAATTCGTTTATGGTATGCCCCCTATGACATCTTTTGATGAACGAGGATTGGATTTTTCAGAGATGCGTGCAGGCTATCGATTAGGCTGTAAGTGCGTCATCACTCGCGATTGCAAAATATTAGTACCAGCATCCCTTGCATCAGAAATCACATCTGTTCTTGCAGATGAGGTGGCAGAGGATGAGGATATTAATAAGGAGAACATTGGAATTGCAGTTGATATAGGAACAACCACACTGGCCACTGCAGTTATCGATTTGGATACTGGTAAGATGCTGCGTCAGCGCAATTGCACCAACTCTCAGATTCAATTTGGAGCTGATGTTATGAGCCGTGTTAAGGCAGCTATGGAAGGTCATAACAACGAGCTTATGGATTGCGTTAGAAAGGATTTGATGAAGCTTGGTCGTGAAATCCTTGGCGAGAATTATCTAATGCATAAAGTAGTGTTTAGTGGAAATACAATCATGACCCATCTGCTGCTTGGTATGGTGGTAGATGGTTTTGCAAGATATCCATTTGTTCCATATACACTTGATAGCGTAAAGTTTGTAAAGGATAGAAGAAATATTTTCTTTATGCCGGCTATCAGTGCATTTGTTGGTGGCGATATTGTATCCGGACTCTACTATCTGAAGGATAGAGGAAGCTTCCTTTTGGTAGATATGGGAACAAATGCGGAGCTGGTTTTATATGATGGAAAGACATATTATTGCACATCTGCATCTGCAGGGCCAGCCCTTGAAGGAGCAAGCCTAAGTTGCGGTGTGGCATCAGTGCGAGGAGCCATCAACCATCTTAGTATCAATAATGGAAAATGCACCTACACCACCATTGGTGGCGAGGCCCCAATAGGATTATGTGGTAGTGGTGTTATAGATTTGATTCACGAATTAAGGCGAAACCACCTTATAGATGAAGGTGGATTGCTTGTAGAGGAATATGCCGAAAGTGGCTACCCAATTGCTGAAAATGTTGTTGTAACTGGAGAGGACATTCAGCAGGTGCTTCTGGCAAAGGCGGCTATTTATTCTGCTATAACTCTTCTTATAAAGGAAGCAGGAATACAGGTTGATGATATAGACCATCTATTTGTATCAGGAGGCCTTGGAGCAACTATTGGTGTATGGTCTGCAGCAGGAATAGGCATCTTCCCTAAAGAGCTGTTACCAAAATTTGAAGCAGTAGGAAACACATCCCTTAGAGGCGCAATCAAATTTGTACGAGACGGTAACGAGGAAGAGCTACAAGAAATAAAGGACAATGCAAAAGTAGTAATTCTAAACGAGAAGCCAGAATTTCAGGAACTGTTTTTAGATAATTTGAAATTGAGTTAAATAAAAAGGAGCACAATTACGATTTCGTAACTGTGCTCTATTTTTATAATTATTTTACGTAGTTAATTAGTAAGCGGAATGTGTTTTGGGCACCCTTCTTGTGAGAACGCTCGTAGCCGTGGCTAGCGTAAACACCTGCACCAATGAGGCCGTGCTTTACATCATAGCCTGCCCTAAGAGCAGCATCTGCATCAGAACCGTAGTGTGGGTAAACATCTACAGCAAAGTCGATGTCGTTAGCTTTTGCAGTGTTAATAAGGTTAGTAACAACATCATAGTTGTAAGGACCAGCAGAATCCTTAGCACAAATGCTAACCTGAGTTTCCTTACAATCAAGGCCTTCGCCAATGCATCCCATATCTACTGAAAGGATTTCAGTAACACCAGCTGGAACAGTACCGCAAGCGCCGTGACCAACCTCTTCGTATACGGTGATGTGGTGATAGATTTTTCTGTCTGTAGTGATTTTGTTGTCGGCAATGTATTTAGCCTGTCCTAAAAGGATACCTACAGAAAGCTTATCATCTAAGAAACGGCTTTTGATGTAGCCTGATTTTGTAACTCTTGTGCGAGGCTCGAAGGCAACGATATCGCCAATCATAATGCCAAGCTTTTTAGTATCATCTGCAGTGGCAACCTCCTCGTCGATAACCACCTCCATGCAGTTGAACTCTCTGGTTGTAGAAGAGTAATCGTCGTTTACATGAACAGATGCGTTGTTAAGCTGAAGTGTTCCTTCGTATACCTGTCCATCGCGTGTGTAAATGCGGCAGTTTTCAGATTCACCATTGTTAGGATTAAATCCGCCAAGAGGTGTGATTTCAAGATTACCGTTAGCCTTGATTTTGCTAACCATACCACCAAGTGTATCCATGTGTGCCTCGATAAGGATAGCGTCATCGGCATTGTTTCCGCCTAAATCAACAAGTACGCCGCCCTTTGTAGTAAGCTGTGGCTTGAAGCCAAGCTTTTTGTATTCAGCAATAAGATGCTTTGCAGCATTTGCGGTAAAACCTGTAGGGCTATCGATTGCTAGAATATCCTCTGTCTGCTTTACAATGTAATCAACATAGTTTTCTGTATTCATATCTGCCTCCTAAAAATTAAAATCAATTGCACAAAATCGGTTTACATCATTACTTTATTATGCTAAAGTATACCTAAATAAAAAAAGCTGGTGACGGGAATTGAACCCGTGACCCCTTCCTTACCAAGGAAGTGCTCTACCTCTGAGCCACACCAGCTTGCTATTCAGCAAGAAAAAGCATATCAAAGTTGGGTAGCGATGTCAATAGATGACGGTCATTTTGTGAGGGATTGAGTATGAAAATTTCGGTTGCAACTGCGGACTCTAAGGTAACCTATGAAGAGATAATCGAGGGTCCAGCAAAGGAGACTACTACTAGTAATACAAATGCAACTAGCGAGGCATTTGTAAAGGCATTAAACCAAAAAACAGTAGCTGATAGTATCAAGACTGCTACCTCCTATAAAGACATCTTTATAGAAGCAAGTGAGAAGTATGGAGTAAGCTATGATTTACTGACAGCCATAGCTGAGCAGGAATCTGGATTTAATCCTAATGCGGTAAGTCACACAGGCGCAATGGGAATCATGCAGATAATGCCAGCCACAGCAAACGAGCTTAAGCTTACACATCCATTTGACGCCTATGAAAACATAATGGCAGGAGCTAATTATATTTCTCAGAAGCTGAAGGAGTATAACGGCGATTTGGATAAGGCTTTGGCTGCTTACAATGCTGGAAGCAACGCTGTAGATATGTATGGCGGTGTTCCACCTTACGGTGAAACATTAAGCTATGTGGAAAACGTAAAAGCGATAATGCAAAGAGGTGCAAATGTACCTTATACTAACTACATTTCACGTAACGCTTCCAAAGCAGAAATCGAAGCTGATTTGAAACTGCTGCTTAAGGATTTGCCTGATACAGAAGAGTATGCTGAACTTAGAAACACACTAGCGGAGATTAATTATTTATGAAAACCCCATTTGTTACAAAGAATCAAATCGAAGAAATTACAAAGACAATCCCAACTCCATTTAACATTTATGATGAGAAGGGAATCAGAGAAAACGCAAGGGCTGTAAACAAGGCTTTCAGCTGGAACAAAGGATTCAAGGAATATTTTGCAGTAAAAGCTAATCCTAATCCATTCTTACTTAAAATCTTACAGGAAGAGGGCTGTGGTGTTGACTGCGCTTCTTATGTAGAGCTTGCACTATCAGACGAGCTCGGGTTCAAGAAGGATGACATCATGTTCTCATCTAATGACACACCTGCAAGCGAATTTAAGTATGCAGATGATTTAGGTGTAATCGTAAATCTTGATGATTTCACACATATTGATTTTTATGAAAAGGCTGTAGGACATTTCCCTAAGAAGATGTGCTGTCGCTTTAACCCAGGTGGAGTATATGAGCTTTCAAACGGCATCATGGACAATCCTGGAGACAGCAAATACGGTATGACTAAGGACCAGCTTTTTGAGGCATATCAGATCCTTAAAAGCAAGGGCGTGGAGGAATTCGGAATCCATGCATTCCTAGTTTCAAACACAGTTACTAACGACTATTATCCAACACTTGCAAAGACATTGTTTGAGCTTATTGTAGAGCTGAAGGAAAAGACTGGAATATCTATTTCATTTGTTAATCTTTCAGGTGGTGTTGGTATTGCATATCGTCCTGACCAGAAGGCTAACGATATCGCTGTTATTGGCGAAGGAGTTCATAAGGCATTCGATGAAATCTTAGTTCCAGCAGGACTTGGTGATGTTGCTATCCTTACAGAAATGGGTCGATTTATGACTGGCCCTTACGGTGGACTTGTTACAACAGCCATCCACGAAAAGCACACCTACAAGGAGTACATTGGTGTTGATGCCTGCGCCGTAGATTTGATGCGTCCAGCTGTATATGGTTCATATCATCACGTTACAGTTTTAGGCAAGGAAGGGGCACCAGAAGATCACGTATATGATGTGGTAGGTTCTCTTTGCGAAAACTGCGATAAGTTCGCCGTAGACAGACAGCTTCCTAAGATAGAAGATGGTGATATTTTGTTTATCCACGACACCGGTGCTCACGGATATTCAATGGGCTACAACTACAACGGCAAGCTTAAAAGCGCCGAGGTTTTACTCAAGGAAGACGGCTCATTTAAGCTTATCCGTCGTCCTGAAACTATCAAGGATTACCTAGCTACATTTGATAATCTAGGTATTGTTGACGGCATTTTAAAATAAAGAAATTTTTAGGAAAATAATCCTATAATAATATTGAAAACGCAGACAAGATTTAGTATACTAGTCTGCGGACGCCGGCTTGTCGGAATTGGCAGACGAGGCAGACTCAAAATCTGTTGGTGGCAACATCGTGCGGGTTCAAGTCCCGCAGCCGGCATAGACTTTTTTTAGATGAAAGCTTGAGAACATTGATTTCTCAAGCTTTTTTCTATTTTCTAGGAATTAATTTTTGAGGTATGCATCCCATTTGGCAAAAAAGGTCATTTGGGATGCATGATTTTTATGAAAATTAGTGTATTGTAAGCGAATCTTTGCTAAAGCCTTAAGTGAAATATTAATTTGTAGGAGATATGCAACAACATAGCGTATCGGCGGCGTAGTTACGCCACAGTATAAGAATTTAATCATCCCATATCCTGATTTTTTAAGATAGGGATGCATAGCTCAAAAAATGCAATCATCCCATATTCAAATTATATTAGATAGGGATGTATTAACGAACATTTAGTGTAGGAATTCTCAAAAAATTGTGAATATTCTAAAACTTCACATATTTTTAACCGATAGACCATAAAATGAAGTTAACCCGTTGTTTTAAAGGGAAAGTGGTAAATGTTTATGGGTGATTTAATTAAAAATGTAATAGTGATTTCAGAGCTCATAGGGCTGGCAAATTAGTCGGCTCTATGGGCTTTTCGTTTTTTTTAGGGGAAGGAGGGCAATATGAGGTTAAAAATAGCACTTTTAGTTATTGTTTTTGCTATCGAAAAAACTTGTATATTGTCCTTGGCTGCTGGGGTGGAAGGAAATGTGGAGCCGGATACTTCAGGGGGAATAATTGACCAGGAAGAAATTGTGGATGAGAAAGAAACAACTCCTAAGACAAATACTGTAGAACAATTACCAACAGAGCAGCTGCCACCAGAACAAGTTCCAACAGAGCAATTACAGGCAGAACAGCTGCCAACAGTTCCGCTACCAGCAGATGAGTTACCACCTGAAACCCAACCTGTAATTCAACCTGCACCAGAATTAAATGTAGAAAATAAATTACTACCCGAAGAGGATTTACTAAAAGAAACGGAGCTAAAGGATTTAGCAAATGCTGACGGAGTCATAGACGATACGCTTACAGATGAAGAACTTGAGGACAAGGAAAAAGATGAAGAAGTGGAAGACACAGTACCTACAGGAATAGAGGTTATAGTGGTTCCGTTTATTATTCTTATATTGCTGTGTATAGTGCTTGCCCTTGTTTTTCGAAATAAACGGGAAGAGGAAGATGAATAAGAGTGTCACATACCAAAGGGACAAACTGAATAAAGTGCCTGCGCCAACTCTTAAGACTATTAGAAAAATAAGAGCTCGTATCAGAAACATTCATGAGGTGAAAATTTTTTTAGCTCGACTAATAATACTGGTAGGCTTTATAGCATTGATATTTTACGGTTTGTTTGGAGTGTATGCAGTTTCAAATGATGAAATGACACCACGAATCAGCCCTGGAGATTTGCTGTTAATATTCAGGCCAGGAAACATATTTCTGGCAGACGACATAATAGTTTACCAGGTTGAGGGAGAAAAGCATGTAGGTCGCGTTGTAGCCAAGGAAGGAGATTCAGTAGAGATTAAATCCGATGGAGGATTGTATATAAATGATAACTACAAACTAGAGAAGGAAATTTATTCTGAGACTTATTCTTACAAGGATTATGTAGATTATCCAGTGAAGTTAGAGGAAGGACAATATTTCGTATTAGGAGATAATAGAGAAAATGCCTTAGATAGCAGATATTATGGGCCAGTTTCCGGTAACCAGATAGTTGGAAAGGCGATTTCTCTCATAAGGAGGGGAAAGCTATGAAGGTGGAAAATAACATTCCTACCACCATAGAAGATATATCCGACATCCTAAAAGACATGAAGTTCAAGCATGTGCTTGTAGGTGGAGTGGATGATGCAGATGTGTGGAAGCAAATTGAAAAACTGGATGAAGCATATAGGACGTTACTGGCCTTTCAGCAGGATGAGTGCAAACGGCAATGCGCCATACTTGAACAGAAAAACACGATTTTGACTAGTAAACTAATCCGACTTGGAAAGAATTATAGCTGGGCATACAAACAATTGGAAAAATTAAAGGAAGAATTAGAACAGATGAAAGGAGGCGAGAAATCATGAAGGTCTCGAAGCTCATAATTTCAATGATATTAACCTGTGGACTGGTAGTAGGACTTATTACTATTGGTGTGCTGGTTAAGCCTATAAAGGCTGAGGCAGAGGATGCATCTACCATAATAGATAACAGTTTCTCGGATACTAATGGAACATTTAATGCAATCAATATTCCTGCCAAATTAGAGGTTAACAATATTACAACACCAGCAAATGGTGAAAGCGCTCACATTCCTGCTTTTGATGCATATATTGTGGCTAAACCACTAACTGATGCAAGTGATCGATATCATCCTTATGATTTTGCAACCGGAGATTTCCCAGGAGGTGGAAAATGGATTAGTGGTAAATTTAGTTTGACGGATTCATCAGCCATATTTGATTCGGATAAAATATATGAATTTAATTCCGCATCCTTTGGATATTATGATAGCTGGTTTGCTGGGAAAACTGGAATGTATCGATATCAGATATTCCTTTACGATGATACTAGCAATTCCTTTGGTGGAATGTTTACATTACCAGATATGACTCAGGATTCTAACAAGATTTTCCTGGATTTTTATTTGGATAATGGGGCAGTTAATGGCGTCGTTCTTGTAGATAAAGATAATAATAAATTGGTTAGCAATAATACCAGTCTTGATAGTACCATAACATCTACTAGTACAAAGCCAACTATCGGAGCGGGTACTACCATTAAATACAACGTTGCCGACGTGACTATATCTAACTCTATAATAGACAGGAATGGAAGAAACTCACCATTCCATTATACGGCAGCCTTTGACAATAATTTGGCAGGCGGTGCAAAAGCCTTTGATACTATTAATTTTACAAGTGGAACTGCTACATATAAATATGAAAGTAACACAAGGCAATATGCGATAGATGAAAAGTATGGTGATTTTGATTGCACTATTTTGAACTGTCCTGTAGGGCTTAACCTTACAGTAACACAGATTAGCCCTCCTAATGCAGCAGGAAAATTGCTTGTGTACGCAGCGCCTAAGGCAAAGATTGATGTTAGTGGTTATCATAATTCAACCTGGACTGCAGATGAGGCCAGTACACAGGGATACGCACATGCTTCAAGTCAGGTAATTACGGTAGATGCTACAAATTCCGACACAACAAATAAAGTGAGCTTTATAAACGTTGCAGTGGTAGATTTACCACCAACAGGAATCAACCTCACAGTCTTACCATTCATCATATTGATGGGACTTGCTCTTTTATTGTTAGCTATTTTCAGCAATAGAAAAGATAAAGAAGTGTAGCCTATGAGTAGCGTAGCAAAGGAAATCGAAAAAGATGATAGGGCTGGGTATGTAATCCCAGGTAAAATGGCTAGGGGCGCAAATGCTGCCCTTAGCCTTATTGCGGTCTTTATTGTAATAGTGATTATGGTCTACGCTATTTATTCTCTTATGTATACATACCAGATATACAACGATTCTTATTTGGATTCTGAGATAATTGATTTGCATCCTACATTTTCTGGGGGCGATACTGATAACAGACTAACCTTTAGGGAGCTTTTAGCAATAAATGAAGATACTACTTCCTGGGTTACAATTGATGGAACTAAAATCGATTACCCTGTCATGCAGGGAGAGGATGATTATGAATATGTAAATAAGAATGTTTACGGAGATTTTGAACTTTCAGGCTCAATCTTTCTTTCGGCCAGAAACGCCAAGGATTATAGCGACCCATACAATCTATTATTCGGACATCACATTTATAATGGCGGAATGTTTGGGGACGTTATGAAATATAAGGACGCAGATTTTTTCAAAAATAATACTTCGGGAATACTTTATCTGCCTGATGCGACCTATTCTATTAAGCTATACGCTTGTGTGGAGTGCAGTGCCTATGATGAAAACATATTTTATGCTGCAAAAGAGATGGAAGAGATGGGGGACTTTCAAAAATGGGTAAGGGAAAATGCCACTCATTACAGAGATATTGGTATTACTGCGGATGATAAGATAATCGCATTAACCACCTGCGAGAATGCAACTACAGATGGAAGATGTGCAGTTGTAGGAAGATTAGACAGGATTGCAATGGTGGAGCAGGGGTTTGATGAAGAAATAGACCAAAGCAAGACAGACGGCGCAGGGGAATTGGCTAAAAAAGATAGTAAAAAGCTATCATGGAAATTTTTTTTTAGAAAGCCAGATACATACTATTATCTAATCATAATATTTGTTTTTCTTTTATCCCTACTTACAATCGGATTGATGCAAAAGGATGAGGCCTTGAATTTTGATATAACCGATGAGGATAAGCGGCTCGTAGAGAATAAATTAGCGAAAAAGCGAAGGAAAATTCACAGGATTTTATGTACAGTCAGTATTGTAGTAGGTGCAGGCTGTGTATATTTAGGACAAAGTATTTATGAAGAGATATGTGCTATAGTCTCCATTTCAACAATATTATTCCTTGGATTAGCAGAATACATAAGACAAAAGAAAAGCTAGCAACTACACAAAATTTCAATAATTAAATCATAGATTGGTCACAAAGCAGCGTTACAAACATGATATGATATTAAAAATACAAACTAATTATAACGTAACGCGAAAAGGAGATGCGTCTATGGTTAGAATTCCCCCAACTCGAATTACAAAAATTACTGGCGGTACACAGGGGGAATTTGGGATTTTTTTAATAGCAATAAATAAGCTCAAATGTGTAACTTTGGATTAGTCAAAGTTGAGCATTTGAGCTTTTTTATTTATATAGATTTAGAGGTTAAAAAGGGTATAAAAAATCAGGGGTATTAATTATGAAGGGTAAGACAATTTTTTTAAAAAACAATTTAGTAAAGAGAATATTGGCGCTTGCTATAACATCTTCAATGTCATTAACAATGTGTTTCAATCCTGCCATTGCATATGCTGAAGAAATTACTACAGATGGCGCATCAGCTATTACTTCAATTACTGCAATTGATGATAACGTAGCTGTTCAGTACATGGAACTTGGATCAAAGGAAGAAGATATTATTTTCCCAGATTCCTTTACTGCTACAGTTGAAACAACTAAAGAAGTCATCATAGAAGAGCAGGTGCCAGTAGAAGAAAAAACTGTTGAAGAAGAGCCAGCTACTGAACCAACAGAAGATTTGGAAATTCCTGCACCAGAGGTTGCAGAAGAACTAATAGAAGAATCAACAGAAGCACCAACAGAGACATCTACTCCAGCTGAGACTGACCCTACATCAGAAGAAATACCAGAAGAAACACCAGTAGAAGCACCAGTAGAAGCACCAGTAGAAGCACCAGTTGAAACACCAGTAGAGATTCCAGCAGAAACTCCAGTAACAGAAGCACCAGCAACAGATGTTCCAGCGGATCCTGTAGCATTTGTTATAGATAAAATATTCCCAGCAATGGTTGTAAAAGCTGCTGAGGAAACAATTATAGAAGAACCAGAAGAGCCTGCTATGCAGACTGTACAGCGCATAGAGACAATCACATCAACTTCAGAGATTACACTTACAGGTGTGACCTGGACAATCGATGCTTTAAATAGCACTAATCCTACATTTGATTCTAGTATTGAGGGCGCAAGCTATGTGTATGTAGCAAACATTCCTACTTCCTATATAATATCTGCACCTGTTCCAACAATTAAAGTTATCATTGGAACAAATGGTACATCTGCAAGCTTTAGACAGAGCGTAGTTGTTGACGGTGTTGTAATTACAGTTAAGGCAGATGAAGGAGTATTTCCTGAGGGAGCACTTCTTACAGCAAGAGCAGCAACAGCTGAGGAGACAGAAGTCGCAGAGGTAGCTGTAGAGGCAGAGCGTGAGTCAGCAAACGTTGCTTCTTCTTATACATTTGATATTAAGGTACTTAATTCAGATGGTGTGGAAATTCAGCCAGACACAACTAAAGGAACAGTTAAGGTAGAGTTTGCCATGGAGGAAGCAAGGGCTGAGTACCTTGAGGCAGATATCTATCATATTAGTGATGCAAATTCAGCTGCACCAGTAGCTGAGAAGCTTGAAACTGAAAATACAGATAATATTGTAGAAGCTGAGACAACAGGCTTTTCATTCTATACAGTAGAATTCACATACAACGGCTTGCAGTATGTAATGAAGGGCGGAACTATTGTTTTACTTTCTGAAATTCTTGATTACGTAGGAATAGAAGGAAATGTAGTATCAGCAGAAAGCTCTGATGAAAGTTTATTCTACGCAAAAAGATTTGTTAAACAGGAAGAAAACCAGGACGCAGGTATTGGTGGCTTCGTAGAAAGTGAAGCAGGGGACTGGTACATAGTTTCACTTAAGGCATTTACCTCGGAAGAATCATTAGTTGTAACTATGGATAATGGCACAAGTTTTGATATTGTAGTTACAGATGACCCAGGCCTTGTAGGTGCACACAGTGATACTAATAGTAACGGTGATGTATTCCTTGGCGGTAATTATATTGAAGTAGGTGTTGCAAAGACCGGTTCCTTTGGTACAGCAGGTGAACCATCTGCAGAAAATAAAAGCAAGTTCCATCCAATAGAAAGAACTAACCTTGGTCTTAGTGTAGATGGTGATGGCTTTGAAAATGGAAATACATCTACTACTGGTGATTTCTTCTTACCAGGTTCGCCTGCAGAGCAGTATATTTTAGGTTATAAGATTGATGGAATAGCAGTAAGCAATAACAATGCTGAAAGATATGATGATTCGTGGGAATCTCCAAAGGTAGCTCCAACAACTGTTGATAAATCCAATGTTGCAGCAGGCTTGCTTAAGTCTGTTACAACAGGTACAACTAAAGATGGTGTTGATATGGAAATGACTATATCATTCAATGAGAATGATATGTTCTTTATCACAGATGTAGTAATTACAAATAATACAGGAAAAGATATTACTGATGTTAGATGGGTTAGAGCATTTGACCCTGACCAGGATGCAGATCTTAATGGTTGTTATGAAACATTCAATAAAGTAATTAGTAATCCAAACAGCAAAACAGCTTATACTCCAGATCAATGTGCAATGGTAGTTGCAAAAGGTGGTAGAACACAGGAAGGCTTCTTCTTTGCTGCATTTGATGAGCGTGCAAGAGCAGCAATTATTAATGGACTTTCAGTAAGTAGTGCTTACGATGAATCATTATGGATGGATTCTGACAGTACCCCAACAGTACCAGTGGAAGCTTCATACTCAGGTATTGATGGATTTAACAGACGCGACACAGGTATCGCCATTACATTCGATTGCGGTACTCTTAAGGCAGGCGCATCAACAACCTTATCATACTACTCAAGTCTTGATCCTGACGTAAGCAGAACCTTCTCACAGCTTTCAGGAAAGGTTAACTATGCAAAGGAAGTAATCGAAGGCTTTGAACCAGATACAATTTATGACGTAACTATTGAAGGTGATGAGCCAGGCACAGTTTACAAGGTTAAGGCTAATAGCGAAGGCGGAATTAAGTTTGAAGGAACAGATACAAATGGAAAGGAATACAGCTTATTAGGAAAGACTGTACACATTTCTTTGACAGAGGAAGATGTAACCAGCACGACAGATGTAGATGTTAATGACAGACCTACACCTACAGAAATTGATTCTACAGGTACTCTTGATGATGGTGATGCATCAAAGCCAGAGGAAGTAGGTAAGGATTTTATCGTTACTACAGATGATTCTATTACAATCACTGCTGGTACAAACGGCCAGGAATACGGTATAGCAGGTGCAGATAGTAATGTAGATGAATGGATTGGCTTAAACGAAAACGAAAGCCACACATTTGATGGCTTGGACGCAGGCGATTACACTTTAAAGACTCGTGTTAAGGCTACATACAAAGCCCCAGCATCATTGCCTTCAAAGGGAATTACTGTTACATTGAAGCCTACAGCTACAGTAAAGCCTCATGAAAATACAGTTGCAGATTACGATGGCGCAGAAAAGGCTTCAACAGTTGAGACAGAAGATGATGGCGTAAAGATTACATACAGCACAAGCCCTGAAATGCCATACTCTGCTACAGAGCCAAAATTCACAGATGCCGGAACATACACTGTATATTACAAGGCTACAAAGGATGGCTGCAGAACTACCTATGGTTCTTACACAGTTACTATAAACAAGCAGACGAGAAACTTTGTTGAGGTTGAAAAGACTTATAATGTTCCAGCAGAGTCAACAGAAAATGGAACACTTGAAGTACCAGAGCTTTGCAAGGATCCTGAATTAATTAGGTATGAAGCTTCAGGTGATATAAAGAACTATATTAATGATGTAAAAATTATTGATGGAAAGGTTGCATACGATATTTCAGAGAGTAAGTCAGGTACTACAGGTGTATTGCGCTTATACGTGCAGGGCAAAAATGATGAACCATATTGGATAGCAATTCCTATTACAACAAAGGCTGCACCAGCTCCATCATTTGTTAACTTCACAACAGAAGAAACAACAAAAACAACAAAAGCAGCTTTAGAGCTTTTGGAAGTTGATACACAGACTGAGGAAAGAGAGCTTGAGCTTCCTGATGCCGTACAGAAGCTTGTTACAGGTGATTTAGAGTCAGAAAAAATAGAGGAAACAATTGATAAAGGAAATATCATTGATCGCGGAGATATCTGGGGTGAAATGACAGATGATTCTAAGCTTAAGCTTTTAGATAAGCTTAATGAAACAGGTGGCGAAATTGTTAAGTTGGCAGATGAAGCCATGTTAAGTGGTGAGACATCAGAAACTGATGCAGAAGATAATGAAAAGGTTCCTGTAAAGGAAAAGCCAATAGCACTTGTTATGGGTGAAGGTGCTATAGTTGTCAAATTGGAGACACCTGTAGATTCAAGAAATACTGCAGGTCTTGCAGATGCAAAGGCAGTTGCAAAATCTATCCTTACAGAGGAACAGTATGCAATGGTTGCAGCAGGAAGCATTCTTGAAATTAAGGTTGAGGTTATTCCTCTTGATGATGCGACAATCCCTGAATTTGACAAGCAGGTTATCACTGATGGTGTAGCAGCGATTGCAGAAGAAAAGCCAAATCTTGCGATGGCAGATTATATAGATATCAGTATGTTTATGAGAATAGATGATAGCGATTGGAATCAGATTACTGATACAGACCCTATTGATATTATTGTAGATATTCCAGAAAACTATAAGGGCTTATCGGATACATATTACATCATGCGTGCACACGAAGGTGTAAGCACATTACTTGAAGATTTGGATGATGACGATGATACTATCACAATTTCAACAGGTCAGTTCTCTACCTATGCATTGATGTTTGATGATGTTAGTGAAGTGCCAGTAGCTGTAAATGTTAATCTTACAGCTCCAGAAAAGTGCCAGATTTGCCATGTATGCCCAACCTTCCTTGGTATTTGCTACTTCGTATGGCTTGCAATTATTACAGTAGCAGCAGGCTCTATCATGCTTTACATGACACTTAGAAAAAAGAATGACTAAATAAAGATATGCATAATTGATACCTTTCATACCCCATAAAAATTGCCCTCCGTCATGGAGGGCAGTTTTTTTAATATGCTTTTACTTGAAGTAACGATTTAAAAGTCCCTCAAGGGCCTTGCCATGTCTAGCCTCGTCACGAGCCATCTCATGAACTGTATCATGGATTGCATCAAGGTTGTTCTTCTTAGCACAAGAAGCAAGGTCGAATTTACCTGCTGTAGCACCGTATTCGCAGTCAACACGCCATGCAAGATTCTTCTTTGTAGAATCTGTCATGTTAACTTCAAGCTCTGAGCCTAAAAGCTCTGCAAACTTAGCAGCGTGCTCAGCCTCTTCGAAGGCTGCCTTTTCCCAATATAAACCGATTTCTGGATAACCCTCTCTGTGAGCTACACGTGCCATGCAAAGGTACATACCAACCTCTGAGCACTCGCCAGTAAAGTTAGACTTTAACTGGTCTAAAATATATTTCTTATCTTCATCTGTGATATCTGGATTGTTCTTAACTGTCTTTGCATAGATGCCAAATTCATGTTCTGCAGCAAGCTTAAGCTCGCCCTCTACCTTTTTGAATTTGTCAGCACCTACGTGACACACAGGACATTCTGCTGGTGGATTGTCACCTTCATAAACGTAACCACATACTGAACATACATACTTTGCCATAACTAGACTCCTTTCATTGTATAAAATATAATAATCATTACTGATTTCACTATTAATTATTATCCTGCTCTAAAATACAGTCTTTACACACGCCAGTGAATAGCAAGCTTGCCATTTCAACTGTGCCAAGACCCGCAGAAGAGGCAGAAAGAATCTGGTCAACACTAGGTGTAACCTCCAAATCCATTACCCTGTGACAGCATCTACAATAGTAGTGACTATGAGCTGATGTATCTGCATCATAATGCTCTGTTCCGTCACCAGTGGAAATCTTTCTAACTTCCCCTAAATCAACGAGAAGAGTGAGATTTCTGTAGACTGTGCCCAGGCTGATTTTAGGGTAATCCTCCTTAACATGCTGATATATAACATCGGCCGTAGGATGCTCCTGGGTTGACATTAAATATTCTTTTATTGATTCACGTTGCCTACTATAATTCATTTAACACCGCCAATCCAAAAAATTAATAGTGACTATGTTTATAATATCAGAAATGAATGAAAAGTCAATAACAAAATAGTAATAATTACTGATTTTAACCTATCGCCACAGTTAGAGCATATATATTTCACTGTTTTTTCGTATTTCGGTGCTATAATTTTTTTATAATAACAAGTTGAAGGAGAGGTACATATATAATGAAACAAAGAAAGGGTAAGTTAATCGGTAAGGTTGTTGGTATTTCGTGCATTGCTGCTGCAATCGGATGTATCATTCTTTCAGTTATAGGTATGAGAGAGGTAAGAGTTACCTATCTTGATATGACCAAAGAGGAGTTACACACCGCGGTTACAATAACAGCTAGTGAATTCACTGATATGTGGGATGGTGATTGGGAGTATGACGGAACCACACTTACAAAAGGTGGTGAGCCTGTATATGATGAGTATCTTGAAACTATGGAAGAGCTCAAAGAAGAAACAGGTTTGGAATACACTATTTTTTATGGTGATACTCGCGCTGTTACTACGATAAAAAAGCAAGGTACAAACGATTATTTTATTAATTCTCAGGCATCAGAGGAAGTTGTTAACAAGGTAATTAAAGGAAATCAGGACCTTTATGAAACAGGCATGACAATTGAAGGCCATGAATATTATGTATATTATGCTCCAATGTCAAATGATGATGGAACTCAGGTTGGTATGATGTTTGTTGGTAGAGATGCAACTACTATCAACGCAACTATCTTTAAAGTATCGGCCATATTGATAGGTGTAACTATACTAGTTATTTTAGTTCTTATTGGTATAGGTGTAATGGCCACAATGAATGCAACAAAGGCCATGAACATGATTTCTGATTCAATCAGGGAGGTGGCCGACGGTAATCTTACCTATGAGATTTCGTCTGAACTGGTTGATAGGAAGGATGAGCTTGGAACTATTTCGGAAAACATACTTAATTTAAAAAACAAGCTTTTGGATATTATTGGAACCAGCGTTAAGCTTTCAGGTGAGGTTACGCAATCAGGTGATAACCTGGCAGATTCAGCAGAAAACGCATCTAGTGCATCAGGCCTTGTTACAAATGCTGTTAATGACATTTCAAAGGGGGCAATTGATCAGGCAGAAAGTGTACAGAATTCCGCAGATAATGTAAATGACATTGGTGAAGACATTGAAAGAATTACTGATAACGTAAATACTCTAAGCGTCAACACAAATGATATGAAGGATGCCTGTACATCTTCCATGGATGCACTTGAGATTTTGTTAAAGCAGAATCAAAATGTTATGCAGTCAATGCAGGAGATTGATGAGCAGATTAGAAACACAAATAGTTCTGTGCAAAACATTGCAGAATCTTCAAAGCTCATAACAGATATTGCATCCCAGACAAATCTGCTTGCTCTTAATGCATCTATTGAGGCGGCCAGAGCAGGAGAATCAGGAAAGGGATTTGCAGTAGTTGCAGATGAGATTGGAAAGCTTGCTTCTCAGTCTGCAGAAACAGCAGAACAAATTAATGCAATTATTGGAGAGCTTACAACACAATCTGAAAGCTCAATCGAAACAATTGAGCAGATGAACACAGAGCTTTCTGCGCAGACAGGACACTTGGATGAAACAAAGCATAATATGGAAAAGATGCGTGAAGGTGTTGATAATGTATCAATGAATGCAAAGGAGATTAGCTCAAGGGTAAGTAATCTGGAAACTGCCAAGGGCAATCTTGTGGAAATTATTGATAGCCTTTCTGCTATTTCAGAAGAGAATGCAGCATCATCAGCTGAGACAAAGAATTCAATGGATAACCTAAATTCAGAATTCGAGACTATTACTAATGCATCTGAAACATTAAAGGATTTAGCTGAAAAGCTTTATGAAAAGATTAGCTACTTTACTATAGAATAATGAAGAACAGATTAAACGTCAGTCCGAAAGGGCTGGCGTTTTTTTATTGAATGATTTTGATAAAAAAAGTTCATTTTCGATATAAAACTATTATTAATTTTTTTATCATATCCATATCATTTCTAAAATGAAAGGAGAAGATGTAATGAAAATTGGAAGAGGTAAGTGCCTACTGGCTTTGGGGATGGCTGGTATGATGGCTGTCACGGCTTTTCACGTGGAAGCCAAACAGACCAAGGCAGATGATCTAAAGGATAAGTATTCAGATGAAGGCTATAGTCTGGTCTGGAACGATGAATTTGATGGAGATAGCCTGAATTTAAAGGACTGGAATGTTGAAAAGCATGAACCAGGCTGGGTAAATTCCGAGCTTCAAAGATATACAGGTATAGATGAAGGAAACATCGAGGTAAAAAATGGCAAAATGGTCATCAAGCCTCATGTAGAAGAAAAAGAAACTGAAGGGGAAGAGAAAGCTGTAGAAGAAAAGATTACAAATGTAAGCTTTGATTTCACAGTAGGAGATGACAAAGAAACATCAGATACTATTGCTCTTCAGGTTAATTTTGGAAAGATAGATGATTCGGAAGCTGGAAATGCAAAGGCTACAGTAAAGCTTTCAAATGTATCTTTAATCGATACAACAGAGGATAAGGAGCTTGTAAGAAACGGAAGCTTTTCAAACGGAGATGATTGGTACTGCGGTATCACATCACCAGCTGAAGGCTCATACAAATACGAAGATGGCAAGGCAGTTCTTACTATAGATAATTCGGGAGATGCCAACTGGATTTACCAGTTACAGCAAAGCGGTCTTAAGCTTGAAAGTGGACATTCTTACAAGTTTTCAATGGATGCATCTGCAAGCGCAGACAGAATGGTAGAAATCAGTTTGCTTGATCCTGAAAAGGGCTACAATTGGTACGCAGGAACAAAATCTACTATCGAAAAAACTGAAATGGCTGGCCAGTCAGGAAGCAATGGAAAAAGAGAAATAACATCAGGCCGTATTACAACACAGGGCTTACATGATTTCACTTATGGTAGATTCGAAGCCAGAGCGAAGGTGCCTGAGGGTAAGGGATATCTTCCAGCATTCTGGCTGATGGCTACAGACGAAGGTCTTTACGGACAGTGGCCTAAGTGCGGTGAGATAGACATCATGGAGGTTATGGGACAGGATGTTTCAAAATCCTACCACACCATCCACTATGGCTACAGCGCAGGAAATGGTCACAAGGAAAATCAGGGTAGCAAGGTACTTACAGATGGAAGCTTTGCTGATGAATATCATACATACAGAGTAGACTGGGAGCCAGGACTTATCACATGGTATGTAGATGATGAAAAGGTTTATAGTACCAACGATTGGTATACAGGTAGCGATGACAACAGTCAGGTTACATATCCAGCACCATTCGACCAGGATTTCTACATCATACTAAATCTTGCTGTTGGTGGAAGCTGGGTTGGTTATCCAGATGACAGCGTTTATGAGCACATGAATGATGATTCCTTTGCAGTAGATTACGTAAGAGTTTATCAGAAATCTGCAGAAGAATATGAAAAGGAAGAATCAAAGGTAAAGCGTCCTGAAAAGGAGCCAGTAAAATTCAGAGAAGCAGATGAAGATGGCAACTATGTTATCAACGGAGACTTCAGCAAGGACATTGCATTTGATGGGGCAGAGGATGCTGATGATAACAACTGGAAGCTTCATTTGGAAAGCGATGCTAAGGGAACTACCTATAAGGTAGATGATAACAAGATTAAGATTACCCCAGCTGCTGTAGGCTCACAGCCACACAGTGTGCAGCTTAAGCAGCAGAACATCCCAATGTACAAGGGTTGGGAGTATGAGCTGACATTCGATGCAGTGGCAGATGAAAATAGAGACATCATTATTGATGTTGAAGGTCCCGACAGAGGCTGGATGAGATATTTAAAGGACACATCGGTGCCAGTTACAACTGAAAAGCAGTCTTACAAATATACATTCACTATGGATGAAAAAACTGATCCAAACGGATCACTTGAATTTAACCTAGGTAAACAGGCTTCTACATCAGCAGTTACTATTTCTAATGTAAAACTTGTTCACAAATCAGGAGAGGAAGTTGTTGAGGACGATGCGAAGACAATTCGTCCAGATGGTAACTATATTTACAATGGAGGTTTTGATCAAGGTGAAAATCGATTGGGCTATTGGGATTGCAATAATAAAAAGGCAGTTTCTGTTACTAATAAGAAAAACCTACGAGTACTTAATGTGGTAGCGCCTGAGGGTACATCTAAGGCTAATCCTGTTATTGTTTCACAGAAAGAGCTTGCCCCACTTAATGCTGGTCAGTACGAAATCAGCTTTAATGGATACGCTAATGTAAAGGATGGTCTTACTGTTAATGTGGCAGGTAAGACATTTACACCAGAGCTTTCAGATAAGGATGCAAGCTATGCTCACAAGTTTGTATTAGACAAGAATGTTGAGCGTAAGGATTCAAATGTTGAATTCGTATTTACGAAGCCAGGTGAGTACTATATTGATAATGCATTTTTAGCTGAGGCAGCATTGCTTAAGAATGGTTCATTTAATGCTGGACTTGCTGGATTTACTCCATACATCTACGACTCAGTAAAGGCAAACTATGTCATCGACAACATGAATGGAAATGATAATGCCTTTGCAATTACAATAGATGACACAGTTGCAGATACAGATGACAACTGCTGGTACATTCAGCTTAACCAGGATGGAATCAAGCTTGAAAAGGGCAAGAAATATAGAGTTTCATTTAAGGCAAAGTCTTCTATTGACAGAGTAATCAAATATTCACTTCAGGAGTTTGAAGGCAACTGGACAAACTACAGTGGCACAGGCTCTGTTGAAATTGGAAATGAGTGGAAGACATTTACTCAGGATTTTGTAATGGAAAGTGAGACAGACCCTAACACAAGATTCAACATCACTATGGGTTCTGTTGATGGTATCAGAATTACAGATAAGCATGACATCTACATTGATGATATCAGCTTAATCGAGCTTACTGATGAACAGCAGCCAAAGGCTGAGCCAGCTAAGTCGCAGCCATCACAGCCACAGCCATCACAGTCACAGTCATCACAGTCACAGCCAGCTTCAAAAAAAATAGCTGATAATAATACACCATTAGCAGGAAATGTGGCTGTTGTAAATAATAATACAAAGACAGATAATACTGTTAACGAGAAGCGTCAGGCTAAAGCTGATTCAACAAAAAATCAGACTAAGTCCACAGAAGAAATAACAACAGACGTAGAAGAGACAAAAGAATCAGAAAAAGAGGAGTCAGTAGATTCAGGTAAGGCCTCAGAAGAAAAGATAGAAAAGATAGAAGAGCCAGAAACAGCTAAAGCAGCTGATAAGAAAGAGCAGGTAGGCTTCTTTGGAGCAATAATCAATTTCTTCAAGGCAATCATTGAATTCTTTAAATCGCTTTTCTCGTAATTCTTAGAAAAGAGAGGAACAAAGAGCATTATGGCAAACAAGATTTTCGATACTACAGAGTTTGCTAAGGTAGCAAGACAGGCAGTTGCAGAAGGCGTTGTATTACTCAAAAACGATGCTAAGGTATTACCACTTAAGGAAGGCACAAAGGTTGCAATCTTTGGAAGAAGTCAGTTTAACTACTACAAGAGTGGAACTGGTTCTGGTGGAATGGTAAACACAAGATATGTGGTTGGAGTTTATGAAGCCATAGAACAGGATGGCACCCTGGAAATTAATAGCAACTTAAGAAATACCTACGAAGACTGGGTAAAGGATAACCCATTTGATGCAGGTGCTGGTTGGGCTGCAGAGCCTTGGTTCCAAAAGGAAATGCCAGTAACAAAGGAATTGGCACTTGAAGCAAGAGAAGATTCAGATGTTGCTATTGTTCTGATTGGACGTACAGCAGGTGAAGATCAGGATAATAGCAACGCTAAGGGTAGCTACTTACTTACAGATGATGAACAGCAGATGCTTGAGAGCGTAACAAAGGTATTTGAGAAAACCATCGTATTGTTAAACGTTGGAAATATTATCGATATGAAGTGGGTGGATAAATACAATCCATCTGCAGTAGCTTATATCTGGCAGGGCGGCCAGGAGGGCGGAAATGGTGTGCTAGATGTACTTAAGGGCGCAGTTTCACCTTCTGGAAGATTGACAGATACTATCGCTTACAACATCGAGGACTACCCATCTACAAAGAATTTTGGAGATAGCAAGCGTAATATCCAGCAGGAGGATATTTATGTAGGCTATAGATATTTTGAAACCTTTGCAAAGGAAAAGGTTATGTATCCATTTGGTTATGGCTTGTCTTACACATCATTTGACATGGTTTCAAATGGTTTTACTGTTGAAGACGGCCAGGTAAAGGTTTCAGTTACGGTTACAAATATTGGCGACTACAAGGGCAAGCAGGTGGTACAGGCTTATGTTTCAAAACCCCAAGGTAAGCTTGGCAATCCAGCTCTTGAGCTTGTAGGCTTTGCCAAAACAAAAGAGCTTAAGGCAGACGAGAGTGAAAAGCTTGATATCGTATTTACGAATTATCAGATGTCTAGCTACGACGATAGCGGAGTAACTGGCTTTAAGAGTGCATACGTATTAGAGGAAGGAACCTACGTCTTTTATGTAGGTGACAACATCAGAAATCTTACAAGAATCGGTACATACAATGTAGGCAAAACAAAGGTGATAGAGCAGTTGTCAGAAGCTCTTGCACCACAGATTGATTTCATTCGTATTAAGCCAGATGCTTGTGAGGACGGATTTAGCATTTCTTATGAGGACGCGCCAAAGGCCACTGTAGATGCAACTGATATTAGAAAAGCGATTGTTTTGGCACCTATAGCTAAAACAGATTCAGACTTTAAGCTTGTTGATGTTTTAGATAACAACTGCACATTGGATGAATTTATAGGACAGCTAAGTAAAGAGGAGCTTTGCGCCATTGTCAGAGGAGAGGGCATGAGCTCGCCAAAGGTAACACCAGGCTGTGGTGGAGCTTTTGCTGGCGTAACAGATTCTCTTATTGAAAAGGGAATTCCTACATGCTGTTGTACAGATGGACCTTCTGGTATCAGAATGGATTCAGGCAAGAAGGCATTTGCTATGCCTAACGGCACATTGCTTGCATGTATGTGGAATTTGGATTTAACAGAAAAGCTTTACAATTACGAGGGCTTAGAGCTTAGAAAGAACAAGATTGATGTTTTACTTGGACCTGGCATGAACCTTCACAGAAATCCTCTTAATGGACGTAACTTTGAGTATTTCAGTGAGGACCCATTTGTTACAGGAAAGAATGCAGCAGCTCAGCTTAAGGGCATGCATAAGATGGGCGTGACAGGAACGATCAAGCATTTTGCTATGAATACACAGGAGGCATACCGCCACACTGTAGAACATGTAGCCAGTGAGCGTGCCATCAGAGAAATATATCTTAAGGGTTTTGAAATTGCTGTTAAGGAAGCAGGGGCAACTGCTGTAATGACAACCTACGGCTCAATAAATGGCTATTACACATCTTCAAGCTACGATTTGGTTACAAGAATTCTTAGAAACGAATGGGGCTTTGAAGGCATCGTAATGACTGACTGGTGGGCAAAAGGTGGAAAAGCTGAGTGTGGCGATTCTACCGATATGGCAGCCATCGTAAGAGCTCAGAATGATTTGTACATGGTTACACAAAGTGCGATAGATAACACAAACAAGGATAATCTTGAGGAAGCACTTTTGGATGGAAGCTTAGATATAAGTGAGCTTCAGGCTTGTGCTAAAAACATCTGCCAGTTTGTATTACATACACCTACATTTGCAAGATTCATTGAAAGAAACAATGAATTAGATATAGACCTTGCAAATGAGGCAGAGGATGATGATACAGAATTTGACAATATTATAGATTGCAGAATCGATGAAAGTGGTAGTGCACATATTTCTACTGATTTGATTGAGACTGCAAGAAACAGCAGTAACACGGTTTCTGTTTCCTTTAAGGAAAGAGGAGATTACAAGCTTTCAATGCGTGTGCGTTCTAATGCCACCAGCGATTTGGCGCAGATACCACTTAGCATTTTTAGGGATAAGGAGCTTGTAAAGATGGTTACCTTAACAGGCGCCGACAGAGAATGGCAGAACGTTGAGGTAATATTCGAAAACTGCGCTATGACCTTCTTCATGAGATTATATTTTGCGCAGGATGGAATGGAAATAGATGATATGACAATCTCTTTGGCAAAGTCCAAGGAGGAAGAATTTAGATTAATGTTTGCCAGAATGGGTGAACAGTAAGGAGTAAACAAGTTGATAGATTTTATAGATAAAAATGGTAGTTTTAAGGTGCCAAGAGCAGAAGATACAAGTTATTTATATTTTCCAATAGCAGGAGAAAAGGGGCTTAAGGCATCGGTTGCCCCAAACCTTGCAGGTGATGCAATGGTGGACCAGGAAACATTTTTGTTAGAACCTGTCAGCGTGGAAAACTTACACAACAATAAAAGTGGTAGAAACTTTTGGACTTACATGGACAATTGTAAGGTCTGGTCTGCAGTGGGAAATTCTGCAGATCAGGAAAGTAAAAAGTTCACATTGGCTCAGGATGAAAGCTGCGTTGAGGCTGGATTTATGTGGCACAAGGCTACTCGCTACAACAACGAATATAAAATCAGCTCGGAAATCACTTCCTTCATCCCAGTGGATGCCAATGTGGAGATTATGCATGTGCGAATCAAAAACGAGGGCAGTGAGTCAAAGACTATTACAAATATTGCAGCAGTACCAATTTATGGAAGGTCTGCAG
>JAEEGI010003924.1_pt1 | contig 35145 bp, 19 predicted proteins | sample 8958751 | NCBI WGS metagenome assembly JAEEGI01 (sample SAMN16246545, study PRJNA631951) | gut metagenome | biome: gut microbiome; feature: rumen; material: KS-attached | host: Bos | place: Iran: Karaj | collected 2018-10
TCGCCCATCAAGGACTTGATGGAATCGACCCGCGGTTGGAGTTCATCGGCATTCGGTACCGAGGAAGGCGCTGAGGTATTCCTCAATGTGTTTGTTTTCTTCCTCATTTTTGCAGGTATCATTCTGGACAAGATGGGCGTGCGCTTCACGGCTCTCTTGTCAGGTGTGGTAATGCTCATCGGTGCCTGCATCAAGTGGTATGCTGTGACCGACGGCTTCATTGGCACTGGCCTTGAGACCTGGTTCACCAATCACCTGAACTACATCCCCTTGTTCGACGAGTTGGGCGTGTCGCCTTTCTATGAGGGCATGCCTGCCAGCGCCAAAGTTGCCGCCATTGGCTTCATGATCTTTGGTTGCGGTGTCGAGATGGCCGGTATCACGGTGAGCCGCGGTATCGTGAAGTGGTTCAAGGGCCGTGAGATGGCATTGGCTATGGGTAGCGAGATGGCATTGGCCCGCCTGGGTGTTGCCACCTGCATGATCTTCTCGCCCTACTTCGCCAAGTTGGGCGGCTCGATCAACGTGAGCCGTTCGGTAGCCTTCGGTGTTGTGCTGATGTGCATTGCGCTGATCATGTTCATCGTTTACTTCTTCATGGACAGCAAGCTTGACAAGCAGACTGGCGAAGCCGAGGAGAAGGATGACCCGTTCAAGGTGAGCGACATCGGCAAGATTTTGACCAACAAGGGTTTCTGGTTGGTATCGCTGCTGTGCGTGCTTTACTACAGCGCCATCTTCCCCTTCCAGAAGTATGCCGTTAACATGCTGCAGTGCAACCTGTCATTCTCGCCCGTTGATCCCAACTCGTTCTGGGCCAGCGAGAGCCTGACCATCTATCAGTATATCGTGATGCTCGTTGTTGCCGCCACCGCCTTCATGAGCAACTTCATGAAGAACAAGGGCGCCAAGTACGGCCTGCTGTGCGTGTCCATCATCGCTTTGATTGGCTACTGCTACATGGGTTACATGCGTCAGAGCGCCGAGAGCGTCTTCGCCGTATTCCCTCTGCTGGCTGTAGGTATCACCCCCATCCTGGGCAACTATGTTGACCACAAGGGTAAAGCTGCCTCGATGCTCGTTCTGGGTTCGCTGCTGCTCATCGCTTGCCACTTGACGTTTGCCTTCATCCTGCCCATGTTCAAGGGTAGCGCCGCCACCGGTTTCGTTGTGGCTTACCTGACCATTCTGGTGCTGGGTTCGTCGTTCTCGCTCGTTCCCGCCGCCCTGTGGCCCAGTGTACCCAAGCTGGTGGACTCCAAGATTATCGGTAGCGCTTACGCACTGATTTTCTGGATCCAGAACATCGGTCTGTGGCTCTTCCCCATCCTCATCGGCAAGGTGCTCGACAGCACCAACCCCGACATCGTTCAAGGTCTTGCCAACGGTACCATCGAGGCCGAGCAGGCTGCAGTTTCCTATAACTACACCTGGCCCCTCGTGATGCTGGCATGCCTGGGCGTTGCCGCTCTGCTCATCGGTCTGTACCTGAAGGTGGTTGACCGCCAGAAGCACCTCGGCCTCGAAGAGCCCAACATCAAGCCTGAGGCTTAATTGGCTCAAGTATTAGGACTTAGAGCGATTAGCTTTCAGCAAATCTTTAAAGGACTTCAGGGACCTTAAGGGCATTAAAGACTTTAAGGTCCCTATTTATTACAGTAAACACCATGATTGAGACGCAAGATTTTGCGTCTCTACAAAACGACCCACTATGAGAGACGAGGTTAAAAACACGATTGCTACCAAGGCGTGGGCACGATGGACCGTGCTCGCTATTGTGTCGTTCACGATGATGGCGGGCTATGTTGTCGCCAAGGAGATGTCCCCGCTGCAGTTCATGCTCGAGAAAGCCACCGTTGACGGCGGCATGGGCTGGACCAGCGGCGAGTTCGGCATCTTTGCCGGCTCACGCGGTTTCTTCAACGTGTTCCTGCTGATGCTGTTTGTGGGCGGTATCATCCTCGACAAGATGGGTGTGCGTTTCACGGGTATCCTCTCGTGTGTGCTGATGCTGGCCGGCGCGGCAGCCGTCTATGGTGTCATCACCTATACCTCGCCCGACCCGATGTGGAACGTGCCCCTGTTGGGCATGATCAAGCGCCAGGTGGCGCTGGCGGCATTGGGGTTTGCCTTCTTTGGCATCGGCTATGAGATGTGCGGCATCACCGTGTCCAAGGCCATCGTGCGCTGGTTCTCGGGCAAGGAGATGGCCCTCGCCATGGGTCTGCAGGTGGCCATGGCCAGGTTGGGAACTGCACTGGCGCTGGGTTTCAGTCCCATCATTGCCCTGAGGTGGGGCCTGCCGCGTCCCATCCTCATCGGCGTGTTCTGCGTGGGTGTGGGCCTCGTTGCCTATCTGTACTACTGCACGATGGACCGCCGCCTGGACAAGGATAAGGGTGTAGAGACGCAAAATCTTGCGTCTCAAGACGACGAGAAATTCCATTTCTCGGACATGAAACTCACCATCAAGAATCCGGGATTCTGGCTCATTACCCTGCTGTGCCTGTTTTACTACTCGGCACTCTACCCCTTCCTGGATTTTGCCACCAAACTGATGATTTCCAAGTATGGCGTTGATGCCGAATTGGCCGGCCTGATTCCCGCCATCCTGCCCTTCACCTCGATTGTGCTAACGCCGCTGTTCGGCGGCTGGTGCGACAAGAAGGGCCGCGGCGCCACGATGATGGTCATCGGCAGCGTGATGCTCACTCTGGTACTGATTGTGTTCTCCATGCCACTCAAATCCAGCTGGATTGCCGTGACGCTGATGTGCATCCTGGGCATCGCCTTCTCGCTGCTGCCCGCTGCCCTGTGGCCCGCCGTGCCCAAAATCGTGCCGATGAAGCAGTTGGGCACCTCCTACTCCATCATCTATTACATCCAGAACATCGGCCTGATGCTCATCCCCGTGCTCATCGGCAAAGTGCTGGAACGCAACACCGTGGGCGACCAGGTGGACTACACCCACTCGCTCATCATCTTCGCCATCATCGGCGTGGGTGCCATCGTCACCGCCAGCCTGCTGCTGTGGATGGACCGCAAACGCCACTACGGCCTGGAGGACCCCAACATCTCCTAAAAACCAAACGCCACAGTATTTCAAACAACACGGTTAGTCAAACAACTTGAACAACCAAAAACAACGTTAACAACTTAAAAATTAAATTCTTGTTGTTGATGTTGTTTAAAGTTGTTCAAGTTGTTTGACTAATGGGTTGTGTTGTTTGATGTGGGTTATTGGCGGTGGATGACGCTGCCGCTGGCCTGGTGGGTGGCCAGGACGAGGAGCTCGGCAATCTGGACGTGGGCAGGAGCGCTCACGGCGAAAGCGACACACTCGGCGATGTCGGCGCCGGTGAGGGGCTGGATGCCCCTATAGACGTTGTCGGCTTTCTCCTTGTCGCCGTGGAAGCGGATGACCGAGAAGTTGGTCTCGACCAGGCCAGGCTTGATGTTGGTCACGCGCACACTGGTGTGGGCCACGTCGATGCGCAGGCCGTCGCTCAAGGCCTTGACGGCTGCCTTGGTGGCACAATAGACGTTGCCGTTGGCATAGGCGGCGTCACCGGCTACACTGCCGATGTTCACCACATGGCCACAGTCGCGCTTGACCATGCCGGGGACGATGAGACGGGTCATCGTCAACAGACCCTTGACATTGGCGTCGATCATGGCATCCCAATCCTCAAAGTTACCTTCGTACTCGGGTTCAAGCCCCAAGGCTCCACCGGCATTGTTGACCAGCACGTCGATGTCCTGCCACTCGGGGGGCAAACTGTTGATGGCCGCTGCTGCAGCCTCGCGGTCGCGCACATCAAACTCGAGGGTGATGACCCCGACGCCCATGGCCGACAAATCGTGGGCAACAGCATCCAGACGTTCGGCCCTGCGGCCAGTGATAATCATGTTGTAGCCAATCATGGCCAGTTTGCGCGCGCAGGCCTCTCCGATGCCGCTAGTCGCGCCAGTCACTAAAGCAATCTTGTTCATTTTCATCAAAGTTTAAATGGATTATTGGCAGCAAAGGTAATAAAAAACCTAAAGTCTGAAGCCTGATACCTAAAACCTTTTTTGTACCTTTGCCTTCGGCGAAGGTAGGCTACGTCGAGGAAATACGAGCAAAAATGGCTTTTTGCTTGGCATTTCGCTCGACTTGCAGTACCTTTGCACCCAAATTAAAGAAGGCAATATGCAAAACATCCGCAACGTGGCCATCATCGCACACGTCGATCATGGCAAGACAACTCTGGTAGACAAGATGTTAGCGGCAGGGAACCTGTTCCGCGATAACCAAAATATGGGTACTCAAATCCTGGACAGCAATGACCTGGAGCGCGAGCGCGGCATCACTATCCTATCCAAGAACGTGTCCATCTCCTACAACGGCTACAAAATCAACATCATCGACACCCCGGGTCACAGCGACTTTGGCGGCGAGGTGGAGCGCGTGCTCAACATGGCCGACGGCTGCCTGCTGCTGGTGGACGCCTTTGAGGGCCCGATGCCCCAGACACGTTTTGTGCTGCAGAAGGCCTTGCAACTGGGTCTCAAGCCCATCGTTGTCATCAACAAGGTGGACAAGCCCAACTGCCGCCCCGACGAGGTGCAGGAGATGGTGTTTGACCTGATGTGCAACCTCGATGCCAGCGAGGACCAGCTGGACTTCCCCACCGTGTTCGGCTCGGCCAAGCAGGGCTGGATGAGCGAGGACTGGCGCGAGCCCACCGACAACATCACTGCCGTGCTCGACGCCATCATCAAATACATCCCCGAGCCCGAGATGCTTGAGGGTGACGCCCAGATGCTCATCACGTCGCTGGACTACAGCAGCTACGTGGGACGTATCGCCGTGGGCCGCGTGCACCGCGGCACGCTCAAGGACGGCATGGAGGTCGCCCTGTGCAAAAAAGACGGCGAAGTGGTGAAGCAGAAAATCAAGGAGCTGCGCACCTTTGAGGGCATGGGACAGAAGCACGTCGAGAGCGTGAGCAGCGGTGACATCTGCGCCATCATCGGCCTGGAAGGGTTTGAGATTGGCGACACCGTTACCCTGCCCACCAACCCCGAGGCGCTGCCCCGCATTGCCATTGACGAGCCCACGATGTCGATGCGCTTCTGCATCAACGACTCGCCCTTCTTTGGCAAGGACGGCAAGTATGTGACCTCGCGCCACATCTGGGACCGCCTGCAGCGCGAGCTGGACAAGAACCTTGCCTTGCGCGTCGAGCGCACCGAGAACGAGGACGCGTGGAACGTGTTTGGCCGCGGCGTGCTGCACCTGTCGGTGCTCATCGAGGAGATGCGCCGCGAGGGCTATGAGCTCCAGGTGGGCCAGCCCCAGGTTATCATCAAGACTATCGACGGCGTGAAGTGCGAGCCCATCGAGGAACTGAGCATCAACGTGCCCGAGGAATACTCCAGCAAGATGATTGACATGGTTACCCGCCGCAAGGGCGAGATGACCATGATGGAGACCCAGAACGACCGCATCCACCTCCAGTTCAAGATTCCGTCACGTGGCATCATCGGCCTGCGCACCAACGTGCTGACGGCCAGTGCCGGCGAGGCCATCATGGCGCACCGTTTCCTGGACTATGAGCCCTGGAAGGGTGAGATCTCACGCCGCACCAACGGTTCGCTCGTGGCCATGGAAGGTGGCACGGCCTATGCCTACGCCATCGACAAGCTGCAGGACCGCGGCCGCTTCTTCATCTTCCCGCAGGAGGACGTGTATGGCGGTCAGGTCGTGGGTGAGCACACCAAGGAGAAAGACCTGGTCATCAACGTCACCAAGTCGAAGAAACTGACCAACATGCGTGCCAGCGGTGCCGACGACAAGGTGAAAATCGTGCCGCCCATCGTGTTCAGCCTTGAGGAAGCCCTCGAGTACATCAAGGCCGACGAGTATGTGGAAATCACTCCCAACCACATACGCATGCGCAAGATCATCCTTGACGAACTCGAGCGCAAGCGCATCGCCAAGCAGAACGGACAGGACGAGGATTGACAACGCGTCAAGCCATCGCAAGAGAAACAATTATAGGGTCGCTCATCCAGGCGGCCCTGTTTTTTTATTTACAATGTAATTATTTTAACTCCAAAACACATTATATATATTATCAAAAATTTATACCTTTGTACATTCGATGAATAATAGCCTACAACATTGAATATCTATTCAATACCAAGTCATGACGTTCAAGCAACTGTTTAACAAATTCAATTGGAGCCATTACCGCAAGTCCATATCGGCCATTGCCCTCATCCTGCTTGCTGGTGCACTTATCGAACTCATCTCGCTTGCTCAGTACAACTATGCCCACAACATGGTTGAGGAAGGTCTTGATAACCACGCCGAGAACGAGATGACCTTGAAGGCGGTTGTTGTCAAGAGTATGCTCAAGTCCCACGAGGAAATGGTGCGCAACTATCTATGGCCTATCCAACATCAGCTCAAGAAACCCGATGCCATTCCCCGCATCCTCAAACGACTTGTTACATCCAATCAAGACGTGATGACTTGTTTTACGGCTTTTACTCCAGAGTATTATCCCGATCGTTCACGGCTGTTTGAGCCAGTGGCCATCCGTCGTGGTGACAGTGTCTATACCAAGCAAGTCGCCAATGAGCTGCATGACTACACTCAACGCGAGTTTTACCAGCAAGCCGTCCTGAACAACACTCCCTCGTGGAGCGACCCCTATCTTGATGCCGACGGTTGCGGCGAGGTAGTGACAACCTATGCCATGCCCCTCACCGACGAAAACGGCAAAATCGTTGGCACACTCGGTATCGACCTGTCGACCGAGGGCATCATCGATACCTTGAACACCCGACACAATTATCCCTCCACCTTTTTCCTGCTACTCACCGAGGACGGGAAACTCATCTCCAAACCCGACTCTAGCCATACCCAACAAAGTGATGTGGACGCTGTAGTGGAAATGATAAACGACAGCACCTGCCAGCGCGAGCTCAGCAGTTCATGCCGCAGCAAGGTCATCACGTTCGAGAGCAAAGAGAAGGGCACGGGATACGCCTACCATGCCTTTATGAAAGGCCACCCCCACTGGCAGGTAGTGATGGTGTGCTATGACAACGAGGTTTTCGCCAAGCTCAATGACCTGCGCCGTAACATGCTGTTACTCATGCTCGGAGCCTTCTCCCTGTTAGGGTTCATTCTGTACCGCGTCCACCAATACGTGAAACGGTTGCATGAGTCCAGGCTGAACAAGGAGCGCACCGACAGTGAGCTGCACATTGCCCAAAAGATTCAGAGCGAGATGCTACCCCAGACCGAAATTACACGACCCAACGTCGACGTGAGCGGTAAACAGGTCTCGGCGCTGGAAGTGGGTGGCGATCTGTATGACTACTTCATCCGCGACGAGAAACTGTTCTTCTGCATCGGTGATGTGAGTGGCAAGGGAGTGCCGTCATCGCTGGTGATGGCGGTAGTGCATTCCCTGTTCCGCAGTTTGTCCCGTAACGAGAGCAATCCCTCGCGCATCATGCATGCCATCAACGAGGAAGCTTGTGAGGGCAATGATGCCAACATGTTTGTCACCATGTTCATCGGTGTGCTGGACCTGCCCACGGGTCGCCTGCGCTACTGCAACGCCGGCCATGACGCCCCGCTGATGATAGACCATGAGGTAAGAACCCTGAAAGTGAACGCCAACTTGCCATTGGGATTATTCAGCGACACTACCTATCTGCTGCAAGAAGAGCAACTACCCCGTGAGTCGTCCTTGCTGCTCTATACCGACGGCTTGACCGAGATGGCCGACACCAATCACAACCTGTTCGGCCTGCAGCGCATCATTGAAACGGCTCAGACCAATCTGGAACAAGGCAAGGTCTCCCCGTCACAGCTGATGGGGGCCCAGCATGAAGGAGCCTTGCGCTTTGCCAACGGAGCACAACAGAGCGATGACCTGACCATGCTTTGTGTCCATTACCACCATCGCGAAGAGCATACCGTGCTCGACGAGACGATCAAATTGAGTAACGATGTGCATCAGGTTCCTGAGCTCAATAATTTTGTCAAATCGGTGTCTGAACGATTAAACCTTGAGTCATCTTTATCGTCACAACTGATGCTGGCTGTCGAGGAGGCCGTCGTCAACGTGATGAGCTACGCCTATCCTATTGGCACACAAGGAAATGTTACCATCACTGCCAAGGGCACCGATAATGGCATCAAGTTCATCATTATCGACGAGGGCAAGGCCTTTGACCCGACTATGAAGAGTGAAGCCGACACAACACTCAGCGCCGAGGAGCGTCCCATCGGCGGGTTAGGCATCCTGCTCGTGCAGTCGCTGATGGACAGCGTCAACTATGAGCGCATCAACGGCAAAAACGTGCTCACGATCATGAAGAATTATAACAACAAACAATGATATTAACCATTTAAAATTATAATAAAATGAAAACTACAATTCAAGAATTAGACGAGAAAACGATTATCACGCTGATTGGCTCATTTGATACAGCTGCGGCAATTGAGGCAGATGCAACGCTGAAGCCCGTTACCGAATCAATCAGCAAGGATGTGGTATTTGAATGTAAAGAACTGGAGTACATCGCATCTAGCGGCCTGCGCATCCTGCTCGACGTGCTCAAGAAGACCAAGGCCAAGGGCAAGACTGTCACGCTGCGCAACGTGAACGACGACATCAAGAACGTGTTCCAAATCACTGGGTTCATCAACCTGTTTGAGTTTGAGTAAACGACCCATGAGCATGAAACGCATGAATATCAGGCTATGGCTGCTCGCAGCCATAGCCATACCTGCGCTGCTGGCAACGGGTCAGCCCTCGACTGATACCATTCCCGTTCCCAAAAACGAGTTTAGCGTGGATCTTCAGTTTCTGGGCCGCGGCGAGTCGCGATATGGCGGAATGCCGTCAGCACCTGTTGAGGAAGAGGAAGAAAGTGAGGATGTTAAGGTACCTAAGTCCAATTTCTTGCTCAGCCGCACACGCCTGCCCATCAACTTCAAACGCGACTGGCTCGAAGCCCGCGTCACGCCTCAGCACTCTGGTGTGTGGGGACAAGCGGGCAAAGGAGGTTTCAACCTGCATGAAGCATGGGTGAAGATGGCAACCCGTTCCGGCATGTTTGCACAAGTAGGTCGTGTGGCCCTGAACTATGATGACGAGCGCATCATCGGCTCGGACGATTGGGCAATGGCCTCTTCGTCACACGACATCTTGCGTCTGGGATATGAGGGACATGGCCACAAAGCCCATATCATTCTGGCCTATAACCAGAATGCCGATGTAATGGAAACCGGCGGTTCCTACTATGTTAACGGCGGTCAACCCTACAAAACCATGCAAACGGCGTGGTACCACTATGACTTGCCGCGTTTGCCGTTGGGGGTGTCACTGCTGTTCATGAACATCGGCATGCAGAGCGAGCTGGAGAGCAATCCTGATAAGACCTGGTTCCAGCATTTGGCAGGTACCTATGTGTCATTCCAACCCAAACACTGGAAGGCCGAGGCGTCATACTATAACCAGTTTGGCAAAAATGACCATGGTGTTAAAATCCAGGCCTGGATGGCCAGTGGAAAACTCACCTATATTCCGTCGCCCAAGTTCAATGTAACAGCGGGTTATGACTACTTGAGCGGTGACAAGTATTTTGCCGTGCCAACCGGTCACAACATTGGTATGGTGCATCACGATGTCATCAAGGGCTTCAGCACAGTCTATGGCTCCCACCACAAGTTCTACGGTGCTATGGACTTCTTCTATGTGAGCGCCTATCATCACGGATTCACTCCAGGCTTGCAGAATGCTTATATCGGTGGCACTTACAGTCCGTTAAAGAACTTGATGCTCAATGCCAGCTATCACTACCTTGCCATCGCCACCGACCTTAAGGACATGGATAAGACGTTGGGTCACGAGATTGAGTTCCAGGCAGCCTATGCCATCAGCCGTGACATGAATGTGTCGGCAGGAGCCTCGTTCATGTGGGGCGGCGATACCATGGAGCGTCTGAAACGTTCCACTACAAATAACAGCCTGCGCTGGGGATATATCACGCTTGTCGTCAACCCGCGCATCTTTACAACCAAATGGTAGGCTAGTTTCTAGTCCCTAGTTTCTAGTCCCTAGTTTCTAGTCCCTAGTTTCTAGTTTCTAGTTCCAAATATTTAGTTTTAACGCCTAAAACCAAAAAGTAACCATAATATGAAACTTACAGCACCTTTATCAACCTCCCAGTTCGGAATCTATGTGGAATGTGCAAACCACCAGGGAGAACCATGCTATAATCTACCTTTCGTTTATGTGCTTGACCGTTCGCTGGATGGCCAACGACTGCTCGAGGCCGTTAAGACGGCCTTTCAGGCTCACCCCACACTGTTCACCCGCATCGAGTTGGGCGAAGACGGAGAGCCGGTACAGACGCTCGACATGGCCAATGAGCAATGGTCGCTCAATATCGAAGACATCCAGGACATAGAACAGGAAAAAGCCCAGTTTGTGGAGCCGTTCAACATCTACGGCGACCGACTGTTCCGCTTCAGGCTGTTGCGCGACCAGGAGCATTATTACTTCATGGTCGACTTTCACCACATCATCATGGACGGCGCATCGTTCCAGATCCTGATGCAAGACATCGACAAGGCTTATCGAGGCGAGCCCATTGCCCCCGAGGAGTTGACGATGATGGAAGTGGCCACAGACGAAGCCGCCAGGCGCAAGACTCCCGCCTATGATGAAGCCAAGAAGTGGTTTGCCGCCAACTTTGACTGTGGCGACACCTTCACCCAGTTTGTGCCCGACCTGGAAGAGCCCGGGTATCGCGAGGGTCAATTGCTGCGCACCCTGTCGGTAGACCTGGGCCGCGTGGATGAATATTGCAAGAAGAACGGTGTGTTCAAGAGCACATTGTTCACCACAGCCTATGCCTTCCTGCTGGCCAAGTTCAACAATGAGCAGGAGAGTCTGTTCAACACCATCTATAACGGCCGCACCGACAAGCGCTTCAACCGCTCGTTGGGAATGACGGTCAAGACCCTGCCGGTCTATGCCAAATTCACCAACGAAACCACCGTGCTCGACCTGCTGCAGCAAGGACAGAATCAGATGAGCGGATGCCGCGAACACGATACCTACTCCTATGCCGACCTGATGACGGACTTGAACCTGCAGAGCAACTCCATCTTTGCTTGGCACGGCAATGTGCTTGACGTCCAGACGATAGACGGCAAGCCTATGGAGATGGTTAGAATTGCCAACAACACGCTCGAAGAATCGTTCTACCTCAAGGCCTTCATCAACGACGGCAAGATAGAGATTGAAGCCGAATACAAAGCCAACGAATACTCGCAAGAGCTCGTTGCCCAGATTTTAGAGAGCTATGAGGCCGTGCTTGAGGGCTTCATCACCCAGGAATACCTGCGCGACATCGACATTGCCACAGCCGACCAGGTAGCTACCCTCGACAGCTTTAACCCGGGCGAACTGGAGTATGACGACAGCCAGACCATCGTCTCGCTGTTCCGCCAGCAGGCCAAGGCCACGCCCGACGCAACGGCCGTTGTATATATGGACAAGCAGTTCACCTATGCCCAGGTTGATGAAATCAGCGACCGCATTGCCGCCTATATCGTCGGCAAGGGCTTGGGTGCCGAGGACGTGGTGTCGGTCATCATTCCCCGCTGCGAGTGGATGCCTATCGCCTCGCTGGGTGCGCTCAAGGCCGGTTGCGGCTATCAGCCGCTCGACCCGAGTTATCCCAAGGAGCGCCTGAACTTCATGATGCAGGATGCCAGCGCCAAGCTGCTGATCGCCGACGAGGAACTGCGTCCCATCGTTGACGAGTACCAGGGCGAGGTGCTGCTGACCAAGGACATCATGGGCCTGCCCGCTGCTGATGCTCCCCAGGTGGACATCAAGCCCGACCAGCTGTTTATCCTGCTTTATACATCGGGTTCGACAGGTGTGCCCAAGGGCTGCCAGCTGACCCACGCCAATCTTGTGGCCTTCTGCCACTGGTACCATCAGATGTTCGACCTCAAGGAAGGCTGCAAGGTAGCGGCCTATGCCAGCTACGGCTTTGACGCCAACATGATGGATACATATCCCGCGCTCACCAGCGGAGCAACTGTCTATATCGTTCCTGAAGAATTGCGTCTGGACCTTATCGCCCTCAACGAGTATTTTGAGCAGAACGGCATCACCCACTCGTTCATGACTACGCAGGTGTGCTACCAGTTTGCGACAAGTGTCGAGAATCACTCCTTGCATTATCTCTCGACCGGTGGCGAGAAACTGGCATCGATAACGCCCCCGCAGGGCATCAAGTTCTTCAACCTGTACGGTCCCACCGAGTCAACGGTCTTCATCACCTATTATCTGGTGGACAAGAAGATGAAGGAGATTCCCATTGGCAAAGCGCCGAAGAACATACGCCTGTATATCGTCGACCCGCAGGGCCACCGCCTGCCCGTGGGTGCGGCCGGCGAATTGTGGGTTGCTGGCTCCCAGGTGAGCCGCGGCTACCTGAACCGCCCCGAGAAGACTGCCGAAGTCTTTATCCCCAACCCGTTCTCAAACGAGGCAAAATACAACCGCGTTTATCGCACGGGCGACATCGTCCGTTACTTGCCGTCGGGCGACATCCAGTTTGTAGGACGCCGTGACGGTCAGGTCAAGATTCGCGGTTTCCGCATCGAGCTCAAGGAGGTCGAGAGTGTCATTCGCGAGTTCCCTGGCATTAAGGACGCTACGGTACAGGCCTTTGACGACGAGGGTGGCGGCAAGTTCATCGCTGCCTACATCGTGAGCGATGAGACCATCGACATCGATGCATTGAACAACTTCATCATGGACCAGAAGCCGCCTTACATGGTGCCTGCCGTGACCATGCAGATCGACGCCATCCCCTTGAACCAGAACCAGAAGGTGAACAAGCGCGCCCTGCCCAAGCCCGAGAAGAAGGCTGCTGCCGTCGAAGAGAGCAACGTGCCCATGAACGTGCTGGAACAGGAACTGCACCAGATTGTCGCCGACATCGTCAACAACAAGGAATTCGGAGTGACGACCATACTGGGTTATGCCGGACTGACCTCCATCTCGGCCATCAAACTGGCCGTTCAGGTCAACAAACGCTTTGGCGTGACGCTCGACTCCAAGAGTCTGGTGAAAACCGGCACCATCCAGTCGATAGAGAACGACATCCTGAGAATGTGGCTCGAGGGCGGCAGCAAACCCGCCGAAGAGACCGCTCAGGAAAAAGACACTGCAGCAAAGACCAGCGCACCGCTGTCCTATGCCCAGACAGGTGTCTATTTCGATTGCCTGAAGAATCCCGCTTCGACCATCTACAATATTCCTTATCTGCTCACCTATCCCGAAGGGACCGACGCCAACCACCTGGCCGACATCGTGAAGCGCGTGATTGAGGCACATCCCGAACTCAGCGTCCACTTTACGACCGAGGGCGACACCATCATCCAGACGACCGAGGACAGTGTTCCTGTCGAGGTGAACATCACCGAAATGAGCGAAGAGGAACTGGCGAAATACAAGAGGGAATTTGTGCGTCCCTTCAATCTGCAGAAGGCCCCGCTGTACCGCGCCGAAATCGTTAAGACAGCCACAGGACTTCACCTGCTGCTGGACATGCACCACCTGGTATTTGACGGCGGCTCGGCCGATCTGTTCATCCGCCAGCTCAATGCCGCCCTCGAGGGCAAGGAAGTAGAGAATGAATCCTATACCTATCTGGACTTTGTCGACAACCAGAAGGCAGCCGAGGAGACAGACGAATTCAAGGCCTCACAGCAGTTCTTTGCCGAGCGGCTGCAGACCTGTGAGGGTGCCAGCGAGATTCCCGCCGACCTGCCCAAGACCGACGAGCAAGGTTTCATCGGCGAGGCAGTCTGCCCCGTCGACCTGGAACGTGCCGCCGACTTCTGCCGCCAGGAGGAAATCACGCCAGCCCACCTGTTCCTGGGAGCAACGGCCTATGTGGTATCGCGCTACACCAACAACCGCGACGTCTATCTGTGCACCGTGAGCAGCGGCCGCAGCAACCTCAAGATTGCCGACACGGTGGGTATGTTTGTCAACACGCTCGCCCTGGGCATGAGCATCGACGATGTGACCGTGAGCGAATTCCTGAAACATGCCAGCGACACGTTTGACCAGACGCTGCGTCACGAGGACTACCCGTTTGCCCGCATCGCAACTGACTATGGTTTCCGTCCCGCGATAGCCTATGCTTATCAGGTGGGCGTACTCTCGGAGTATACCGTGAACGGCAAGCCCATCGGTCAGGAATTGCTGGAGTTGAATGTACCCAAGTTCAAAATCAACGTCAAGATCGAGAACTGCGGCGTTGTTGTCGAGTATGACGACTCGATTTACAGCGAGCGCGTGGGCCGTGGCCTGGCCGAGAGCATCGTGGCCGTGGCCAACAGGATGATGGAGCAGCCGCAGGCCAAACTGCGCCAGCTGTCGATCGTGAGCGAGAACCAGGAAGAGGAACTGAGCCACCTGCGCCAGACGGCGACGGGTGATGCGCCGTTCACCTTCTTCCACGAGTGCATCGGCCACTTTGCCCAAACGCAGCCCGACCATGAAGCGCTGGTTGCCATCGACGGCAGGTTCACCTATAAGGAAATGGACGAGGTGACGACACGCATCGCCGCCGCACTGCAGAACCGTGGCGTGCATGAGCGCGACCGCGTGGCCCTGCTGCTGCCGAGGACGAGCCGACTGATTCTCGCCCTGTTCGGCGTGCTCAAGTCGGGTGCCGCCTATATCCCCTGTGACCCCGAATATCCCGCCGACCGCGTGAAACTCATTCTTGAGGACAGCGAGGCCCGCTACATCATCACCACTGCTGACCGCATGGATACCGTGCCCGCCGACAAGGCCATCAATGTAGAGGACCTGATTGCCGCCCATGACGACTATCACGCTCCCGACATCACCCCCAACGACCTGGCCTACCTGATTTATACCAGCGGCTCGACCGGCCGTCCCAAGGGCGTGATGCTGCATCACCGCGGCATCTGCAACTACCTGTACGGCCATCCCGCCAATGTGTTTGCCAACGGTGTGTTGACCGACGCCAAGCGCATCATGAGCGTGACAACCATCTCGTTTGACGCTGCACTGCAGGACATCGGCACCGCCTACTTCAACGGCAAGACGCTCGTCGTCGCCACCGAGGAACAGGCCAACAACCCGCTCGACCTGGCCCGCCTCATCAACGAGGAACACGTCAACATGGTGTCGGGCACCCCGTCTCGCTGGATGACCTGGCTGACGAGTGAGGACTTCTGCGACGCCATCAGCCGCATCAACATCGTGCGCGCCGGCGGCGAGAAATTCTCGGACCAGCTGCTGCAACAGCTGCGCAAGGTGACCAAGGCCCGCATCTTCAACTGCTACGGTCCCACCGAAATCACCGTGGCATCGAACAACAGCGAATTGACCAACGCCGACATCGTCACCGTGGGCAAACCGCAGTTGAACGTCATCGAATACATCGTGGACCAGGACGGCAACGAACTGCCCGTGGGCGTCGTGGGCGAACTTTACATCGGCGGCCGCGGTGTGGCCCATGGCTACAACAACCTGGACGAGATGACCCGTGAGCGCTTCGTCGACTACCACGGCACCCGCATCTACAAGTCGGGCGACTATGCCAAGTGGCTCCCCGACGGCAATGTCGTGATCCTGGGCCGTACCGACCACCAGATCAAGCTGCGCGGCCTGCGCATCGAGCTGGGCGAGATCGAGAACGTGATGCTCAAGGTCGATGGACTGAAGAAGGTGGTTATCCTGATACGCAAGATCAATGACAAGGAGCACCTGTGTGCCTATTATACCGCCGACCGCGAAATCGCGCCCGACGCCCTCAAGGCCGAAATTTCCAAGAGCCTGACACAATACATGGTGCCCACGGCCTACCTGCAGCTCAAGGAGATGCCCATGACGCCCAACGGCAAGACCGACGTCAAGGCACTGCCCGAGCCCGAGCTGGCCATCAGTTCGGCCTATGTAGAGCCCGCCAACGACACCGAGCGCACCTTGTGCGACATCTTTGCAGGCATCCTGCAGATGGACAAGGTGGGTGCTACCGACAACTTCTTTGAGCTGGGCGGTACCTCGCTGGTTGTGACACGCGTCATCATCGAGGCCGACAAACAAGGGCTGCATGTTGCCTATGGTGACGTGTTTGCCAACCCGACGCCCCGCAAGCTGGCCCGCCTGATTACCGGCGAAGCCGTCAACGAGGGCGATGCCGAGATTACCGGATTTGATTACACGGCCATCAACAACCTGTTGCAGAAGAACACGTTGAACTTCTTCCGCCAGGGTGAGCGCCAGCAGTTGGGCAATGTGCTGCTGACAGGTGCCACGGGCTACCTGGGTATCCACATCCTGCGCGAGCTCATCGACTCGGATGCCGAGAATATCTACTGCCTGGTGCGCGGCAAGAACGAGGAGGCTGCTGCCAACCGCCTGCGCACGCTGCTGTTCTACTACTTCTCGGATGCCTTCAAGGACTTGTTCGGCAAGCGCCTGCACATCGTGCTGGGTGACGTGACGAGTGACTTTGCCGAGGGCCTGCAGGTTGATACCATCTTCAACTGCGCGGCCATCGTCAAGCACTTCAGCGAGGGTACCGAAATCGAGGACGTGAACATTGGCGGCGCACAGCGTTGCGTGGACTACTGCGTCAAGACGGGCGCCAAGCTCGTTCACGTGTCCACAGCGAGCACGCGCGGCTTGTGGGCCGGCGAGATCAAGAGCGAGATCTTTACCGAGCAGCGCCTGTACATGGGCCAGTTCCTGGGCAACAAGTACATCTATTCCAAGTTCATTGCCGAGCGCATGATACTCAACGCGGTGGCCCTGCACGGCCTCAATGCCAAGATCATGCGTGTGGGCAACCTGGCCGCCCGCTCGACCGACGGCGAGTTCCAGGCCAACTTCTCGACCAACTCGTTTATGGGCCGCATCAAGGTCTATAACATGCTGGGCTGCTGTCCCTACAGCATGCGCAACCAGCAGGTGGAATTCTCGCCCATCAACGAGGTGGCCCGCGCCATCGTGCTGTTGAGCTCCACTCCCAAGGAGTGCACCGTGTTCCACCCCTATAACATCCACGGCCAGTTCCTGGGCGACGTGCTCATGGGACTTGACACCGTCGGCAACGGTGTGCGCTTTGTTGAGCAGGAAGAGTTTGAGGCAGCCATGGAGGAAGCCAAGAGCGACCCGCAGAAGGCGCGCCAGATGTCGTCGCTGCTGGCCTATCAGGACATGGCCCATGGCCAGAAGACCGCCGATGTGAAGCGCGACAACAACTACACGACCCAGGTGCTCTACCGCTTGGGCTTCGCGTGGTCGCCCACGTCGTGGGACTATGTGGAGCGCATGCTCACCGCCATCGGCACACTCGGATTCTTTGACATGTAATTGACAATGAAACTGCAAGAGCAAGACAATATCAACGCTCAGTTTTACCGTTATCTGTGGGCCTATATCCTGGTAGCCCTCTCGGGCTGCCTGGGTACCGTGGTCGACGGTATCATCGTGGGCAACCTCATCAGCGAGGATGGTGTGAGCGCCATCAACCTGTCCACGCCCATCACCCAGTTTATCTTCACCCTGCACCTGCTCATCAATGCGGGTGCAGGTATGCTGGTGGCTTATGCCCTGGGACAGAAGAAGACAGATGACGCCCGGCGGTTCTTCACCCGCTCGCTGTCGCTGACTGTGGGGCTGGGGCTGGTGCTGTCGATTGTCGGCGGCATGATATTCCCGCAGCAGACGGCAAGGATGCTGTGCGATAACGAGCAGATTCTGCCGCTGGCCCGCAACTACATGCAGGTGCTGCTCATCGGTTGCCCGGCCTTCATCCTCATGTGGGGTCTCTCGACCATGGTGGGTGTTGACGGCAGTCCGCGACTGGTATCACTGGCAGTGATCATCGACAATGCCGTGAACCTGTTTCTGGATATCATCTTCATCCAGTGGTTCGGCTGGGGCATCACGGGTTCGTCGGCTGCGACTGTCGTGGGACATCTGGTGGGTATCGCCATCCTGCTCTCACACTGGCGCAAGCCCGAGAACCGCCGTCTTATTCCCGTGTTCTCTACCGACGGGCTTGTCGCGACGTGGAAACGCATCATCTCGCAGGGAGCGCCGCTGGCTGTGGCCTCGATCTGCCTGACGCTGCTCCTGTTCAGCGCCAACCGCATCGTGTTGTCCACAACGGGCCGCACGGGTATCTTTGTGTTTGCCCTGTGCATGAACCTCTTGCAGGTCTATAACCTGTTCCTGTCGGGCACGTGCCAGACGCTGCAGTCGCTGGGTGCCATTCAGGTGGGCAGGGGGGACAACCAGGGCGTGCGCACCGTCATCAAGAAAGGTTTCCGCTTCATCTCCTTGGCCATGGCAGTGACCTGCCTGCTTGTGTGGATTTACCCGCAGGGCATCGCACGGCTGTTTGGCTGCGACGAGCCCGAAATGCTGGTCCAGAGCAACCAGGCCCTGCGCGTGTTCGCGTTGAGCTTCATCCCCTTCTGCTACATCTATGTGCTGATGATTGTCTATAAGCTCTATAGCCACCATCACATGGCATTGTTCATCTCGTTTGCCCTGTCGCTCACGGTCATCCCCGTGTTGTGGCTCATGGCACGGATGCTGCCCGATTACCTCTGGCACAGCTACCTCATCGCATACGTGATTGAGGCCATAGCCATCTACATCATGCACAAGTCGCTGCACCTGCGCTTTGAATTGAAACAATGATCTATATCGATGACCATATCGACGATTTTGACCTGCGGGAGGCACTGGCGGCAGTGAGCCAGCAGCGGCGTGACTATGCCCTGCGCTACCGCCAGGAACGTGACCAGCGCCTATGCCTGGCCGCCTACCGCCTGCTGCAGCGCGCCTTGATGCTGGAATACGGCATCGACGGGATGCCCGTCTTCACCCATGACGACAAGGGCAAGCCGCTGCTGCAGGGCCATCCCGATATCCACTTCAGCCTTAGCCACTGCCACGAGGCAGTGGCTGTGGCCGTAAGTGACCATCCCGTCGGCATCGACATCGAGACCACCGGGCATTACAGCGCCGAGGTCGCCCGCCGCGTGATGAATGATGACGAAATGCGTGAAATCGAGGCCTCGGCACAACCCGAAGTCGCCTTCACCCGCCTGTGGACCATGAAGGAGAGCCTCTACAAGCTCACGGGCGACGATAACGGCGACGACATGGCAGGAATGCTCTCCGACATCAGCAAATACCGCTTCACCACCACCGTTCACCCCCGTTTCATCTACACCGCCTGCACCGAACGCTGACCAACATCATTAGTAACTGACCATAAATCACCACGAATGGCCATAAAAAATCATTCATGACCATTCGTGTGAAAAAGTTGTTCCAGTCGAATTACTTCGCGCCCTTGTGGCGGTTACAGTCTCGGCACAGCATCTGGCAGTTCTCGATAACGGTGCGGCCGCCCTCACGCCATGGCTTGATGTGGTCGCCCTCCATGAATTCCAGGTCAAACTCCTTGCCGCACAAGGGGCAGATGTGTCCCTGTTTTTCCCACACGGCCAGCTTGATATCCTCAGGGAAGGTACGCAGGTCCAAATGACGCTCATCGCCCGTGAGCACGTAGGGGATGATGCCTTTCGGCTTTTGGATTTCACTGTCACGCATCAGTTCCGAAATGCGTTTGGCCAGTGCCACGGTGTCGAGTGTCTGATCGTGGAATTCATCGTAATACAAGGCCCAGTCCAGCCCTTTCATGATTTTCTTGAACTTCTTCATCTCGAAGTTGGTGATGGCCCAGTTCAGCACGTTCTGGAAATAGGTCCACAGGTTGTTGGAGTTAGGGTCATGCTGGTGTTGCGCCATATAGCTCACGGGGTTTTGCGCCTTGCCCTCGCGCTTTTCGTGATCGGCCATCCATTCTAGGGCCTTTTTCAGGAAGTCTTGGCGAATGGGCGTGCCATCTACCAGATCCTTGCCCAATTTGTAGGCACCGCAGTTGCTCTTGGAGAAATGGCGCTTAGCATCGCTCACAAACGGCCCGGCATAGATGGCGTTGCGGATTTCTTGCTCATTTAACGGCTTGCCGGCAATGTTAATGGTCTTGAACCATTCTAGTTTTTCGCTCGCCTCACCCTCACAAACATACACCGTGAGCGGGTAATCCAAAATCTTCTTTTGGATGTCAGCCGGCTGGTTGAAGAAGTTCTTGAACTCAAAGCTGAATTTCCCTGCCACATATTCGCACAGCGACAGCGTACGCTGCTGGCCGTCCATCACCTCGTAGGGGCACTCGGCATCGTCGCTGCGCTTCACCCAATACATCACATTTAACGGATAGCCGTGCAGCACCGTGTTGATGACGGCCTGTTGCTCCTTGTCGTTGTAGATGAATTCGCGTTGATAGGGTGGACGAATATCCAACAGTCCGTTATAACCGCGCACACCCAGTTCCTCATTATTCACATAGCCTTGGGTAATTTCCCTAACGGTCACACTGATTTGTTCTATCGTCATCATAGCTTCTTAGGATGTTTGTTCTGGATGAAAATTCTTTGATAAACCACTTTGGCATTGCCATTTTTATCAATTAAATATGGATTCTGTATTCTCCAAGTTCTATCTTGTTTTTTGAACCTTTCAGCTTCTTCTTTCGTTGGAGGTGTATAGAATGAACACTCTTTTTCTGCCCATTCAATATCGCCTCCACGCCAAATGATGTCAAATTGTTCGGGATTATATTTGTCTAAAAAAGTAATAGGAACTCCAATTATACCCTCATAGTCGCATGGAACGTCTGAAGTTTTGTTTACATTTATTGCGTTATAGTTATGATAGGTTGGATATTCGTCAGGTGAATAATGACAAACCAAATCCATGCTTTCGTTGCGCTTCGGTATTTCTAGATTTGTGAACCAATTGACACCTGATACACGAATCATGTCTTTTTTGTGATCACCAGCCGTTGCAATATCTTCATACGGAGAAAAGAAATGAGCAGCACCGCCTTTAAAACCATATCCAAGCCAGACACGATTTTCTTTAATTAGAGGAAACACTTCTCTATATGTAATTGCGTTTTGATGTCCTATAATCAAGAATTTTTTATCATATCCCATAAGTTGGGCGATATACTCGCGGAATAATGAGAATGGTGGGTTGGTGACAACAATATCGGCCTGTTTGAGCAGTTCGATACATTCGGGGTCACGGAAATCACCTGTTTTCAGAATAGAAAGGACGTTTTTATCGTTTTGCAAGAGGTATTGCACATCGCTCAAGTCAACGGCGCCATCGCCGTTCATGTCGCGTACCTCGGTAATCTCAACCTTGTAGGCGATTTTCTTGGGTTCCTCGGTAAAGTCGCCCCAGTCTATCATCAGTTCATTGCCCTGGACGGGTGAACCATTGTAGCAGGTGCAAATAAGCTTCTTTAGCCCCAGTTGGTTGAAACGCAGGGCAAAATACTTAAAGAAATTGCTCTCGTAGGGATCATCGCAGTTGCACAGGATCGTCTTGCCACGGAAGTGCTGCCAGTAGTGTTGCAATTCCCTCTCGATGTCGCTCATTTGAGTGTAAAACTCGTCTTTCTTGGCCGTCTTAGCGGCATGTAAGTTTTTGTTCGCCATAGATTGATAGTCTTTAAGTTGCAATCGACTATCAATCACGCCAATGCGCAAAAAGAAAGCGTGATGATTCTTTATTGCGCATAGCAAGAGGTGACGTCGGATGGTACCTCTGGAAGTGAATAATGAATGCATCACGCCAAGCGTGAGCATTGCTATATTTACTTCACAGATGTCCATATACGGCTCACCTGTCACATATTATTTCCGTGCTTGTTATACCTAAATAGAGTTTCCGACGCTCTTAGCTATGCGCGAAATAATAGCGAATGCTTGTTATCGTCCTCGGGATTTCTCCCCCGATTCCAACGGCAAAGATAGTGTAAGTCAAGCGAAATGCCAAATTTATTTTGGCATTTCACTAGGATACTGCACCAAAATTCTTGGATAACACCCCAAGGGTGCCCGTTGAGCAACAGGCAGTAAATCAGCCACGCTCGTTTTTTGATGCGGTTGTCTCGGAAACTTTTGGGGGAAAGGTAGCAGATTGAGGGATTTTTTGTACCTTTGTCGGTTAATTAGAGTTTAAACGAATAATCATTATATAGAATATGGCGGAGAATATTGAGAATATCAACGCTGGGGCCGAGGAGAAGAAGCCCTTGAACTTTGTAGAGCAGTTTGTCGCTGAGGATTTGGCGGCCGGTAAGAACGGAGGACGCTTAAACACGCGTTTCCCGCCAGAGCCCAACGGCTATCTGCACATCGGCCATGCCAAGGCTATCTGTATGGACTTCGGCGTAGCTGAGAAATTTGGCGGCACCTGTAACCTGCGCTTTGATGACACCAATCCTCAAAAGGAGGACACCGAGTATGTCGAGGCCATCATGCGCGACATCCATTGGCTGGGCTATGACTGGGGTGATAGGCTGTACTATGCCAGCGACTACTTCCCCAAACTATACGATTTCGCCATCCGCCTGATCAAGGAGGGCAAGGCATATGTCGATGACCAGACCAGTGAGCAGATTGCCCAGCAGAAGGGCACGCCCACCACACCCGGCACCAACAGTCCCTACCGCGACCGCAGCGTCGAGGAGAACCTGGACCTGTTCGAGCGCATGAATGCGGGCGAGTTTGAAGAGGGCAGCCACGTGCTGCGCGCCAAGATTGACATGGCGTCGAGCAACATGCACTTCCGCGACCCCATCATCTACCGCATCATCAAGACGCCGCACTGGCGCACGGGTAACCAGTGGAACGTTTATCCCATGTATGACTTTGCCCACGGACAGAGTGACTACTTCGAGGGTGTGACCCACTCGATCTGCACGCTGGAGTTTGTGCCCCACCGCGACCTGTACGACTACTTCGTGCACGAGTTGGCCGGCGAGAGCGCCAGTGAGTACTGCCCGCGCCAGATTGAGTTCAACCGCCTGAACCTCACCTATACCGTGATGAGCAAGCGCAAACTGCTGCAGCTCGTCAAGGAAGGTCTCGTGGCCGGTTGGGACGATCCCCGCATGCCGACGCTGTGCGGCCTGCGCCGCCGCGGCTACACCGCCCAGAGCATCAAGAACTTCATCGAGGACATCGGCTATACCAAATATGAGGCACTCAACGACATCGGCCTGCTGGAGCACAACATCCGCGAGGAGCTCAACCATCATGCCAACCGCGTGAGCGCCGTGCTCAACCCCGTCAAGGTCGTCATCACCAACTACCCCGAGGACAAGGTGGAGATGATGGAGATGGACAACAACCCCGAACAGGAGAATGCCGGCAAGCACCAGATGCCGTTCTCGCGCGAACTGTACATCGAGCGCGACGACTTCATGGAAGAGCCTCCCAAGAAGTTCTTCCGCCTCACGCCGGGCAAGGAAGTGCGTCTGAAAGGTGCCTACATCGTTATGTGCACCGGCTGCACCAAGGATGCCGACGGCAACGTGACCGAAATCCAGTGCACCTATGACCCCGACACGCTGAGCGGCAGCGCCGGCAGTCAGCGCAAGGTGAAGGGCACCCTGCACTGGGTGAGCGCCCGCCACTGTGTGGATGCCGAGGTCAGGCTGTATGACCGCCTGTTTGCCGTGGAGAACCCGAGTGCCGACACCGAGCACGACTTCCGCGAGCTGCTGAATCCCGATTCGCTGCGCTTCATCAACGATGCCAAGATTGAGCCGTTCCTGGCCGAGACCGCCAAGGAGGGCGACACGTTCCAGTTCCAGCGCATCGGCTACTTCACTGTCGATCAGGACTCGACCGAGGGTCACCTCGTATTCAACCGCACGATCGGGCTGAAAGACAGCTGGGCCAAGCAACAGGCCAAGTAAGCCAATCTCCAGAATCTCACGCTAAGACGCGAAGCCGCTAAGTTTTTTAAGGTCTTCGAATTAAACGAATTAAACTAATTGGCATCCGCTTTCTGGGAATTCACGATAATATGCGAAGCCGCTAAGAAATTGGTTCTTAGCGGCTTCGTGTCTTTATTGTCTGCTATTCTTTACGGCCAGGGGAAGTCGAGGATGAGATTGTACATGCCCTCGGCGCCGCAGCCAACGCCATAGGGCCGATAATAGAACATCACGCCCTCGCTGACGATGGCACAGCCGTCAGCAACGTCTATCAGTTCCTGGCCAGTAAGGTTATAGACGTCGAGTTCGACATTCCTTTCGCCCTTAGCCTTGACGTAAGCCTCGCGCAGGCTATCGCTCACCCGCGCCAAACCATATTTCTCGACCAGGTCGCCGGAGGTAAGGCGGTGGCCGTTTTTCTTGTTCACCGTGATATAATCGGCCCAACTGGGGCAGCCGCAAGAGCCGTTGTAGTCGAAGCTGAACTCGATGATGTAACTTGCCCAGTCGTCTTTGTCATAAATCTTGTGGGCAACGATGCACACCCTGGCCTCGGGGAGTTCATTACCGGTCACATCAGATTTCAGTTCATGGTTCTTCTTGGTGAACTGATTAAAAATCTGTTTAGCACGGTTCATGATGTCCTGTGAACTCTTGGGATTATAGCCCTTGCGAAGGGCAAAACTCTTTTTCATAGCCTCGAGCTCATCATTGTAGTCAAAACTCTGAGTCAGCAAGGTGTCAATTCCATGTTCGACCTGACGGAAAATCTGGTCGCTCGGGAAGTCCTCATCAACATACAAGCCCAGCATGCAGCGATACCGATCGGGCTTGCCGTCGCCTTCACGATACCATGTCGCTTCCAGTTCCTGGCTGAGGATGCCATCAATGCCTTCCAGTTCAGGCACTCTGCACTCATAATTATAGGAATAGCCGTCCTTGTCCTGTTCATCCGGGACTTGGCCCATGCCCATGAACAGTTCCATCCAAGAGCCCTGATTGACCTTGCCCGTGGAATATCCCATAACATCCTCTTTGTCAACAGTTTGTTCGACATTGCGGATTTGGGTTCTGGCAACGATGTTTTTGCAGCCACACAGCAACGATGCGGCAGCTATCATCATGACGATTAAATAGGTTGCTCTCATATCCTGTTATTTCCTATTTTTTATACTGCAAAGTTCATGAGAAATCGGGACTTTCACAAATAATAGCAGCTTTTTCTTGGGTCTTGATTCACAAAAAAACACTGTTCCCCACCCCGGCTCACAATCCTGACCATTACTGCCATTTCCCGTGTGATGTGCCCGCGTGGTAACGATTCGACAAAAAGTCATGCCCCAGTGTTGCGGATGTTGCAACTTTACATTATCTTTGCATATTGCAAACCAACAAAAATGAGTTCAAGAAAGGAAGACATACAGAAAAACAGGGCTCAATTAGAAGCCGATATCGTTCAGTGCCTCAAGACGTTGAGTAGTGGAGGACTGATTCTGTACCCGACCGACACGGTGTGGGGCATCGGGTGTGATGCCACCAATGCCGAGGCGGTGAAGAAAATCTATCAACTCAAACAGCGCGATGACAGCAAGGCGCTGATTGTGCTCATCGACAATGCCGACCACCTGGACCACTATGTGGTGGATGTGCCGATGATTGCCCGCGAACTGATTGATGTGGCCGTGAAACCCTTGACCATCATCTATGAAGGGGCCTATAATCTGGCGCCCAATGTGCTGGGAGCCGACGACAGTGTGGGCATCCGCATCCCCAACGATGAATTCTGCCACCGCCTGTGCGAGCGTTACGGCAAGCCCATCGTCTCGACCTCGGCCAACGTGAGCGGCGCGCCGACTGCCAAGACGTTTGCCGAAATCGACCCGTCGATTGTGCAGGGCGTGGACTACGCTGTCGAATACCGCCGCCATGACAATAGCCGCCACGAGCCGTCCAACATCATCATGCTGGGCCGCGACGGCACATTCAAGATTATCAGATAAACGGCCATGAAGATCAGACTGGACATCAATAACAAGGCGCATCAGCAACGCATCAAGTATGTGGTGGGTGACTTTGTGATGTCTAACCTGGCCTGGTTCATTTACAATATCGTGCGCTACCAGATGGGTACCGTAGTGGGATGGCCCTACCTGGTAAGCTACCTGAAGAGCAACATGGTGCTGGCAGGGCAGGTGTTCTTCCCCTTGCTGATGATGGTGACCTACGTGTTCAGCGGCTATTATAATAACGTGTGCCGCAAGTCGCGCGTGCAGGAACTGCTCACCACAGCCGCCAGCGCGGTCATCAATACGCTGCTCATCTTCTTCCTGGCGCTTATCAACGACGTGATAGGCGTGCGCGGCAGCGACTATGAGATGATTTTCATCCTGTGGGCCCTGCTCTTTGGCCTGGTATATCTCGTGCGGGCCATCATCACCAACTATGCCTCGGCCGCCATCAAGTCGCGCCGATGGACCTTCCCTACGCTGATTGTGGGCAGCGGAGCGGCCGCCCTCTCGTTTGTCGAGAAACTCAACCGCCGCAAGCAGTCGTCGGGCCACGAGGTGATGGGATTTGTCAACATCCCGGGCGAGAATCCCGTCAAAGGTAATCCGCTGCCACTCTATGAGTTGGACGAGTTGCCCGAGGTATGCCAGCAGCAAGGCATTTGGGAACTTATCGTGGTGCCGACGCGCGACGACACGGCCCAGACGATGAACGCCATCAACAAACTCTATGCGCTGGACCTGCCCATCATGATATCGCCCGAGTACTTCAACAAACTCAGGACGCCGGTCACCATCTCGGACATCTACGGCGAGCCGCTGGTCAATATCTCGCGCAGCAACATGAGCGACAGCGGCAAGAACATCAAGCGCGCCCTGGACGTCCTCGTCTCGCTGATTGCGCTGATACTGCTGTTGCCCGTTTATGCCATCGTGGCCCTCATCATCAAGTGCACCAGCCCCGGTCCCGTGTTCTACAAGCAGGAACGCATCGGGCTGCACAACAAGCCATTCCACATCATCAAGTTCCGCTCAATGGTCCAGGATGCCGAAGCCGCCGGCCGCCCGCAGTTATCGTCGGACGACGACCCGCGCATCACGCCGTTTGGCCGCTTCATGCGCAAGTACCGCATCGACGAGTTGCCGCAGTTCTGGAACGTCCTCAAGGGCGAGATGTCGCTGGTGGGCCCGCGTCCCGAGCGCCGGTTCTATATCGACCAGATCACGCCCCTGGTTCCCGCCTATTCGCTGCTGCACCGTGTGCGCCCCGGCATCACCTCGATGGGCATGGTCAAGTTCGGCTATGCCAAGAACGTGGATGAGATGGTCGAGCGCGTGGAGTATGACCTGATGTACCTGAACAACATGTCGTTGCTCAACGACCTCAAGATACTGATTTATACCGTAAAAATCGTCTTTACCGGACGCGGAATGTAATGGCACGAGACACAATGACATCCCGTCCGGCAAATGCTGCCAACGAGGCTCATTCCGATGGTGCCAACTGGTGGATACGCTTGCTCGTGTGGCGTGAGCGCCACCTGCCCGACAAGACGTTTGTCGTGCTGCTCGCCCTCATCGTCGGCATCACTGCCGGCCTTGCCGCCGTGCTGCTCAAGACTCTCATCGGCCTCATTGCCGGTTTCCTGACCAGCCGCTTCGACCCCGAGCGCGACAACCTGCTCTACCTCGTGTTCCCCGCCATCGGTATCCTGCTGGCGAGCCTGTATGTCTATTATGTGGCGCGTGAACCCATCTCGCATGGTGTGACGCGAGTGCTTTATGCCCTGGCGCTGAAAAAAAGCCGGCTGAAAATCCACAACATGTACTCGTCGCTCATTGCGTCGTCGCTGACCATCGGCTTTGGTGGTTCGGTCGGTGCCGAGGGTCCTATCGTATTCACTGGAGCCGCCATCGGCAGCAACCTGGGACAGGCCTTCAGGCTCAGGCCCCAGACGCTGGCCATGCTTGTGGCCTGTGGCGCCGCGGCAGGTATCGCAGGCATCTTCAAGGCCCCCATTGCGGGCATGCTGTTCACTATCGAGGTGCTCATGCTCGACCTGACGGCCGGTGCCGCCATCCCGCTGATTACCGCCTCGGTGGCGGGAGCGACGGTGGCCTATGTGTTCACGGGCTATAATGTAGAATTCTTCTTCTCGCAGAGCGAACCGTTCTATGCGTCACGCATCCCCTTTGTCCTGCTGCTGGGCGTCTTTTGCGGTTTTGTATCGCTCTATTTCATCAACCTCATCGACAGGCTGGAGGGACGTTTCAAGCGGCTGCGCAACCGCTGGGTGCGATTTGCCGTGGGCGGCCTGACGCTGAGTCTGCTCATCTACCTGATGCCGCCACTGTACGGCGAAGGTTACGAGGGCATCACCCGCCTGATCAACGGTGACGTGACAGGCATCTTCAACAACAGCCTGTTCTATGCCTACCGCAACAACACGGTGGCCGTGCTGCTGTTCCTGTTCGCACTGGGCGCCTTCAAGGTGCTGGCCACCGCAGCCACCAACGGCGGCGGAGGCGTGGGCGGTACGTTCGCTCCCTCGCTGTTTGTCGGTGTCATGGCCGGTGTGTTCTATGCCTACCTGATCAACCATCTGGGATTCATTGACCACGAGATGCCGTTGAGCATCAAGAATTTCGCCCTGATGGGCATGGCGGGAGTGATGGCTGGTGTGATGCACGCGCCATTGATGGCCATCTTCCTCACCGCCGAGATGACCGGCGGCTACGAACTGTTCCTGCCGCTGCTCATCGTGTCGGCGAGCAGTTACGGCATCTGCCGCATCTTCACCCCCTACGGCATCTACTCGCGCCGTCTGGCCAAGCGAGGCGAACTGCTCACTCACCAGAAGGACCGCTCGGTGCTCACCCTGCTGAAGATGGACAGCGTCATCGAGAAAGACTTCTCGGTTGTCCATCCCGACATGAGCCTCAAGGACATGGTGGACACCATCGCCCAGAGCCACCGCAACCTTTTCCCCGTTACCGACGATAAAGGTGTGCTGATAGGCGTGGTTCAACTCGATGACATCCGCAACATCATGTTCCGCCCTGACCTGTACCGCCGCATGAATGTCAACCGATTCATGGCCGTCCCGCCTGCCAAAATCGTCGTCGGCACCCCGATGGAACAGGTGATGAAGACCTTTGACGACACCGGAGCCTGGAACCTGCCCGTCATTGACGAGAACGGCTGCTACGTGGGCTTCGTTTCCAAGAGCAAGATATTCAACAGCTACCGCCAGGTGCTGAAACATTACACATACGATTAATCAATTCAATCATCACTATGAAGAAAGTATATACCCTTTTCCTATTGGCAGCCACGCTACTGCCATTCACCGCCAAGGCCACCGAAGTGACCTGCATCAACGACTCGATCATCAATGACCCTGCAGCGGTCACCATCGATGTTGAAACCGAATCAACCATCCAGGTGGCCGATACGGAATCCGCGAGCGCCATTGGCACTGAGAGCGTTAATGCCGCTGATACGGTATCGGGACAAACGGCTCCCAAGTACTTTACCGAAGAGAGAAGTATCCTAGGAGATCCCGATATGTACCGCAAATACCGCGGGGTGAATTTCCGCTTCCTCAAGAACACCACCAACCCTGCCGTCAAGCCCTACACCTTCATGCAGGACCAGACGTGGGTGGGCATTCCCGTGTTTGCTGCCGGCTGGATCATCAAGGGCGAGAAAGAGGCCTTCCGCCAGAACTACAAAAACCCGAACACCAAGATACGACTGGTCAAGTATGACTTCCATAGTGAAATCGACAATTATACCCAGTTCGCGGGCATCGCCTTGACAGCAGGCCTGAAAATGGGAGGTGTCGAGGGTCGCTCGTCATGGCCCCGCTTGGCCGCTTCGGCAGTGGCCTCCTATGCCGTGATGGCAGGCTTTGTCAATGGCATCAAGTACACCGCCAGCGAGATGCGTCCCGATGGTTCGACCCGCAACTCTTGGCCCTCGGGGCACACGGCCACGGCCTTTGTCGGTGCAACTATCCTGCACAAGGAATACGGCCTGACGCGCTCGCCGTGGTACTCCATCGCCGGCTATACTGTAGCCACCGCCACGGGCGTGATGCGCGTGCTCAACAACCGTCACTGGGTGAGTGACGTGCTCTCGGGTGCAGGCATCGGTATTCTTTCCACCGAGTTGGCCTACGGCATCTGCGACCTGCTGTTCAAGCAGAAAGGCTTGCAGATGAATGACCTCGCCTACTACCCCGACCTGAGGACAAATCCATCGTTCTTCTCTATCTCGATGGGTATCGGATTTGGAAACAAGAACTTGACGCTGCCCGGGTTCAACTTCGGCCTCACTGCTCCTGGATACGATGATGACGAACCTGATACGGAACCTCTTAAACTCAAATTCCGCTCTGCTACTGCTGTGGGTGCCGAGGGAGCCTGGTTCTTCAACCCCTACGTGGGTATCGGCGGCCGTCTTCGCGTCAAGAGCACGCCTATCAACGGCTGGTCACAATTTGCCGACATCGAGAAAGAGAGTATGCAGGATATAGCCGAAGACCCCTATTACCTGGGCGCCATCCAATACTTTAACCTCGAGATTGAAAGTGACCACATCACCGAATTTGCTGTAGATGGTGGCCTATACTTCAGCCTGCCGCTGTCCAACCGTTTTGCCATCGGCTCCAAGTTACTCATTGGTCACAGCATCATGGACGACATTGACGTGAACGCCATATTCCTTGGAGACGTGCTTGACTATGATGAAGATGGCAACTTCTCTAAAAACGATGAATATGTTGCCTACAGTGAATGGGACTACATTAATGTCCATGCCTCCAATTCGATGAAATTCGGCACTGGCCTTTCACTCACCTACGCTTACAAGAACTCATTCTCGTGGAGGGTCTTCTGTGACTATGATTATTGCCACAAGACCTATACAGCCACCTATGCCCCGTTTATTTACCTGGAGAAATTCTCTCCGCAACTGCGTGAAGCATTCATTAAATACAGCGACTGGGATCCCGTGCAGTATTTCAAATCCAGCGCAAGCAAGCACCTGAACCAGTGGGTACTGGGCGGAGCGTTGTGTGTCTCGTTCTAGTGAGAAGTTAGGAGTGAGAAGTTAGGAGTGAGAAGTTAGAAGTTAGGAGTTAGGAGTTAATCAAGTAATTATGAGTAAAGAGGAGTTGAAGATCGTTTTTTTCGGGACACCCGACTTTGCGGTCGAGAGCTTGAGCCGCCTGGTGGACGGCGGCTATAACGTGGCCGCTGTGGTGACCATGCCCGACAAGCCTGCGGGACGCGGACGTCAACTGCAACAGAGCGACGTCAAGCGCTATGCCGTGGAGCATGACCTGCCCGTGCTGCAGCCCGTGAGCCTTAAGGATGAGACCTTTATCGAGGAATTGCGCAGTTTCGATGCCCAGCTGTTTATCGTCATCGCCTTCAGGATGCTGCCCGAGGCCGTGTGGATGATGCCCCCGCTGGGCACCTTCAACCTGCATGCCTCGCTGCTGCCCCGCTACCGTGGCGCAGCGCCCATCAACTGGGCCGTGATGAACGGCGACACCGAGACGGGTGTGACCACCTTCTTCCTCAAGCACGAGATTGACACGGGCGACGTGATACAGCAACGCAGCTGCCCCATCGGCCGTGAGGATAATGTCGAGGTCATCCATGACCGCCTGATGACGATGGGTGCCGACATGGTGCTCGAGACCGTGGATGCCATCATCGCGGGCACCGTCAAGCCCATCCCTCAAGAACAGATGCTCACTGCCGGCCAGCAGCCCACACCGGCCCCCAAGATCTTTAAGGACACATGCCGCATCGACTGGAGCCGTCCCGCTGAGGCCCTCTACAACCACATCCGCGGCCTGTCGCCCTACCCTGCCGCCTGGACAACCCTAATTAACGAAAACGGTCAAGAGACCTCCTTGAAGATTTTCAAGACAGGTGAACCCGAAGCCTTTGCGGCCGACGAGAAGTCCGCTCCCGGTACCCTGCTTGCCGACCGCAAGACACTGCGCATTGCCTGTGCCGACGGATGGCTGCAAGTGTTATCGCTGCAACAATCGGGAAAGAAGCGCATGGATACCGACGCCTTCTTGCGCGGCTACACCATAACACCCGACTGCCGCTGCAACTGACACGCACCTTTAGTCATACACATCATCCCGACAAATCAACAAAGTGGGCTCACCATCACGGTGAGCCCACTTCATGTCACAAATAAACACTTTTCATTGATTTGGATTCAGCAGATCAGCTACCGAGCAGCGTGTCGATAAGCATGGCTACATCGGCAATATTGATATCGCCGTCGCCATTGATATCTGCGCAATCGGTATAGATGGCTACTGAATTGTCCAAAAGGTAGTCTACCAAATTGGTCACGTCGGCAATGTTGACGCCACCATCGTGGTTAACATCACCCACCTCGAATGCGGGAGTTGCGGGCAGCAGGGTTACCTGCTGGGTATTGCTCCAAGCGCTCTCGCTGCCATCGAAATACAGGGCTTTTACCTTATAGGAATAGGTAGCACCGGCAATCAGGTCAGACAGGGTGTAGTACTTGGTCGTGATACCTGAAACCGTGTTGGCCTCACCACCGGTTTCGTACTGCAGGGTGTAGCCCGTAACAGCCGAAGCGGCAGTCTGGTCGGTCCAGGAAGCACGGAATGACGTCTGGGTGATGTAGCTCTCGTTGGCAGGCTGCATCACGGGAGTATAGGTTGCTACCGTAGCCGTACCATTGAGGGTAACATAAATAGTGTCGGCATTAGCGCTGCGCAGCATCACCTGTGCCGAGTGGGTACCGGGAGCAGTAGGCTTGTAAGTCACGGTAACAGCAATACCTGCCAAGGCAGTGTTCTTGGTTACATTGCTCTTGTTGATAGTGAAGCCACTACCAGCAGTTGCATTAACGACAGCCAGATAAACTGAACCCGTCAGGTTGAAGCCCTTGAGGTTGAAGTCCTGGGTCACGGTCTCACCAACAGCGGCATCGAAGTTCAGCTCAGAGGGAGTAGCGGTAATCGTGGGAAGGACAGGACAATTACCTGTACAAACCACCGTGTGGCTCTCGGCAGCGCCACCCTCGACTATGATGTTAGCCGTGTGCGAACCCGTGGTTTGAGGAGCATAGGTCACGGTAATTGTTGCACCAGCCTCGACCTCGGCAGCAGTGAGCGACGAAGGCGTAACGCTGAAGTTGGCGTTACCGTTGCGGGTAAAGGAGATATCGCCCAGCAGGTTAGTGCCCGACACATGGAAGGTGTGGGTTACGCTCTGACCCATCTTAACGGTACCGAAGTCAAGCGACTCGGGCTCTACCGTGAGAACAGGGATAGTTACCTGTCCACCGGGAGGCTGGATACCGATAACCATCGACTGATACTGATTGTAGGTCTCACCGTCGTAGTCAGTAAAGGCATTCAGGGCAAAGTCACCATTACCAGAGCCGCTCCAGCCCCAGTTGATGTGATACTTGTTGGTCGATGCGGTGTAGCCGTCAACGTTGAATGCATGGCCAGCATTGTTCGACAAGCCACAGTAAACGATGGGACGACCGGCAGTAAGTTCGGTCTGAATCAGGCCACCCCACGTTGCATCGTTATAGATATTGGTACCATAAGCGGTCTGCTTGTAGATGGCATGCACGTTGTTATCGTAGCCGAAAGTCTTGCAGGCATCAGAGATCAAGGAAGTTCTAGAGGAACTGATACCACTGCCATCGGGGCCATATTCCATGTGTTCGGCCTGGCCAATATAACGCATGAGCGTAGCTACAGCAGCCTTTTGGGCATTGGTGGAACCCCAACCGTAAGAGTCCTTCATGTTAGCCCAGTCAAAGGTCGTAGACGACAAGGCAGGAATCGTATATCCGCCAGTTGAATAACCTGAAATCGAGGGAGTAGCAGCAGTCGGGTATTTCCAGTAGTAGAATACCTGAGCCAGCGAGGTGGCGGGGCAACCGGTCAAGCACTGGGTACCATTGAAGACGCACTGATTCCAATAGGGAGACGTCTGGTCCCAGCGGGCGGTGAGCAGCGGAGACACACTCTGGGCGCGGTTGGGACCCTTAAGACTCTGGGATTCGGTTTTTACCACCAGACCCGGATGTGCCTGCAGGTATTCAATCTGCTCCTGATAGCGGTCCATCCAATACTGCATATTGGAGGGGATGTTGTTCAGATCGATGGGTGCATCACCCACGGCCAGGATTTCCTCGCCACGGTCCTCGCCCGAAACAATGACGAAACGATCCTCGGTATTAAAGATGTAGAATACGGGGACATTGATTTTGTCATGATTGTAAAGAGTGCGCTCCGTCGTGAATTTCACGTTGGGCGACGACATGAATTTGCCTGAGGCAACTTGGCTTTTCAAGAACTGAACAGCCTTTTGTTGGGCTGTCGCACGGTCTACGTTAGCGGCAAAGGCTTGCATCACTGCAAGAGTGACAGCCAAAAGTAATGTGAATCTTTTCATATAAAATTAATTAAATGATTATTTCAAAAAACGTGCAAATTTACAACTCCAAAGGTTATAATCCAAATTATTCCCGTTTCTTTCACTTAAAATAACGTTTCACTCAACCAATCCATGCGAAGTTCACAACTAATAGCCACAACGACCGAGCAGGGCACCTTCCCTCAACAGAAAGGTGCCCTGCAACGGCTTAATTTATGCTAAACCTGGCGCTGTTAACGCACGGGAGAGCAATCGGTACAGATAATCGGAGCCCTGAGGTTGAGCGTGGCGGCATTGCCTGAAAGCATGTCGATCAATGCTGTTACGTCGGCAATGTTGATTACGCCGTCGGGATTGATGTCTGCACAGATCTGGCAAACTTCGATTTCGGAACTGAGTAAGGCATCGATCAGTTGCGTCACGTCGGAGATATTGATCATGCCATCGTGGTTCACATCGCCCACCTCATAGCCATGACCGTTGTCGAACAGGGTGACCTCCTCGATGTTACTCCATGCGCTCTCGGTACCGTCCATGTAGAGGGCCTTTACCTTGTAGAGGAAGGTACCCTCGGGCGTGAGGTCCTTAACGGTGTAGTACTTGTCGGTAATACCCGTAATCAGGCGATAGTCGGCGTCACCGGTCTCGGTAGCCATGAGGTTAGCCACGCTGGTAGCGTCACCATAATATACCT
>JAEEGI010003925.1_pt1 | contig 35142 bp, 36 predicted proteins | sample 8958751 | NCBI WGS metagenome assembly JAEEGI01 (sample SAMN16246545, study PRJNA631951) | gut metagenome | biome: gut microbiome; feature: rumen; material: KS-attached | host: Bos | place: Iran: Karaj | collected 2018-10
GATGTGTTTGACGGAATAACCATCCTCAAGCAACTTCATATACTTGAGGCGGTCTTCATAAGTGTGTTTTTTGCGCATAACAAAACCCCGAAAGTTTTTTGTCTAACTTTCGGGGGTCATGTCACTAAACGGGAGGTTTTCTTTTATAGTCTTGCGTCTTTCTTGCTAAAGTTGCACTTGAAATAAAAGTGGCTAACTATTTGTAATTGAACTATTGCAATTATTCACTAACTTTGTTCTCAGAAGATGTGACCTGAATACTTAAACCTAAACTTAAACTTCATGATAGCGCTTCCTTCCATTGCTTTCGGGGGATTTTCTGGGTCGGCAAAGGGCGTTACGGCTCGCCAGGTTGGCGGACGTAGCGTCCTTTCCTTGAAATGTTTCCCGACCGGAGCAGCGACGGGTGCCCAGCTTGCCCGCCGTGCTTCCCTCAAGAAGATTTCGAAGAGCTGGAAGGCCCTCTCCTCTGAACAGATGCGCGAATGGGACCGCCTGGCAGAACACGCCAGCGGTGCTTCTTCGCTCGGACAGAAGGCGGAGATCTCCGGCCTTAACCTGTATATCCGCCTGAACTCCTACCGCGTAATGGCCGGGGAGAGCATGATGGCGGATGCTCCTGCAGCCGAGGTGGCCGTTCCCAACGTGTCCTACTCCCAGGTTGTCGTTACCCCCGAGCTGGTCGTGTTCGGCGGGATTAAGCACGAGCCTTCACCGCTCAAGTTTGTGGTGAAGATGTCCGTCTCCCAGAGCGCCGGCGTTTCCAACGGCTGGAGCAAGACCGTCATCATCAATCCGGGAACGGAGGATGACTGGGGCGAGGTGGATGTCACTACGCTTTATCTCAAAACCATCGGCGTGGAACCCGTGCCCGGTGAGAAGGTATTCATAGAGACTTACTGGCTGGACACGGACACCGGCTTCACCGGCCTGGAATGCCGTGATACCGTCGTCGTTACCGGCGAATCTCCTTACCAGCGCCGCGTAAAGGTAACGATGGATAACCTTGACCCCACGGAGGACAACAATGTCTCCGCCATTGACGTGGACTTTTCCACCGGTGCCCCAGTGGCGCAATTCAATGCAGTTTGCCTGGGACACAGCAACGTCGCATCCTCCGAGGTTTATCTGGATCAACAACTGCCTGCAGAAGTTATCGGAACTGGTGTATGCCTTGGGCGTGCCAATGACCCTAACGGGAAGATTGTCGCTCAGTCTTACTTGGTTTACATCCGCAATTATGGTGGCAAGTCTGAAATGACTTTTGCTCATCGTGGCGGCTACTACGTGGCAAAAACGGAGTGCTTTGGGGCCGGTATCATCTATTAACCATCAATCTGAAACGCTATGTTCAACAGTACAGGAAATAATTTCGGTGCCGGCCAAATCTCCTTCAAGGATCACCAGGCAGAAAACTATGTAGTCCTGAATTCCAAGTTCAGTTTTGACCCCACCAATGCAGACTACCAGGCCTGCGATCAACTGGAGATTTACGTTCCGGACCTCAGTATAGACCGCAGCGCAGTGGGTGCTGTCTTTCTCCGTTTCGAAGAGGACCAGCATTATTCTTGGGGTGATGCCATTTATGACGGCGGAAGTGTCCTCAAATCCTGGGTAAAGGATAAGAACACCATCGTCATCGAGAAGCAGCCCTGGTTTGACCAGAACGGCCCGCTCATCATCTACATCCTGACGCTCTATCCGCAGCTGAATCAGGGCGGAAACACCATTAAGAGCACCATGCAGCGCCTTACGATGACCACGGAAGGTAACTACCTGCGCTTTGGTTACGAGACCTTCATGGTGGAGTTCGAGCAATGGGTATTCATCCATCTGATGTTCTCCAGCTGCACATATGCTTACAGGGATTCCCTCTGGGAGGTCCTCATGGAAGAGTTGCCCTCGGATATCACGGCTGATGTCCCCATTTGTGGTGGCGGTAACCAGATGCATCCGAACTGCGATGGCATGGCAGAGGCACACATCGAGAACAAGGTGCTCAGCAACCAACGCCGGGTGATGGGCTTCTGGGACACCGGACACGATCCCTTTGTGTATGCCTTCCTGGTTCGTGACAATAACGAGTAATGACTATGGCCCAGAAGAAGAAAATAGAGCTCACACGCCTGCAGGGCATCATTGCTGTGGCCAGCTTCAGCAGTGGCGTCATCATCGCGGCCGTGTGCCTCTTCTTCATACCGCCGCTGGGAGAGATTGCCAGTTCCGCGATATCAATTGTGAGCGAGCTGCTGGTCCTCTGTGGAGCCATCCTGGGCGTCAAAGCCAGCTATGATGTAAAATTTAGGAAGTTCGAAGCCGAACTGAGTCAAGTAATAGAAAACGAAAAAAAGCCTACAACCTAATCCAACCTATGAAACGCTTCCTGCCACTGCTTCTGCTTCTTGGCGCCTTCGCCTGCAGTACTGTCCGCCAGCTTCCGTCGACGGACAGTACCAAGGTGGAGGTTAGGACGGAAACAGTCACGGTTCACGACACCGCCTACGTGGAGCTTCCGGTCATTGTGGAAAAGGTGGCCACGCTGGACACTGCGTCGGTGTTGGAAAATAAATACGCCAAATCGGCCGCTTCCGTGTCCGGTGGAGTCCTTACCCATTCGCTGGAAACAAAGCCCGTCAGGGAGCCCGTAGCCGTCGAAAAACAGATTGTTTACCGCGACTCCCTGGTGTACCGGGACAGGGTGCAGACGGTGACGGTCGAGGTAGAGAAGAAGTTGACCGCCTGGCAGACTATTCAGATGCGCCTCGGACTTGTGGCCATCCTGATTATCATGATAGTAGTAATCTACTCTATATTCCTTATTATCAACCACTTCAAATCCTAAACCACTATGAAGTACATTCCTTCCATCGCCTTCGAGGAGATGAGCGGCAGCGCCAAGGGCGTGACCGCAGCCAAAGTGAAGAACCGCAAGTACATCCGCAACCGCGGATACGGCGGCAGTGTCCGTACCAGCGACCAGGCAAACGTCAAGGGTATCTTCAAGCGCCTCACCACCATGTGGAAGACGCTGCCCAACGACAAGATCCTGGCGTGGAACAAGCTCGCCCTCAGCCAGGAGGCCCGCAGCGTCCTCGGTACCAAGGGCAAGATCTCTGGTGCCAACCTCTTCACCCGTCTCAACTACTGGATCGTCGCCTGCGGCGGCCAGCCCGAGACAACTCCACCTACGCTTCTCGGCGTAGAGAACCCGTCCAGCGCCACCATCGTTTGCCAGGGCGACACCTTCACCTTCAAGCTGGACCAGGCCCTCGCCGACAATGGCGGTATCTTCCTGGTCATTGAGGCCACCGAAGGTCAGTCCAACGGCGTGAGCCGCGCACACTCCAAGGCCTCTGCCATCAAGATGGTCGAGGAACCCACTGCCGCAGCCATCGACATCCGTGCGGACTATGTGGCCAAGAACGGAGCCCCTAGCGCCGCAGCGCCGAAGATCTTCTTCCGCTACTACTACGTCAACTCCAGCACCGGCGAGAAGTCCGGCACCATGCTGGCCGAGACGTCCTGGACTCCGGGAGCCTAAACCGGTCAAGTCTCACGAGACGGAACCTAAACCGAACGCCCGCTGGAGTCGAGAGATTCCGGCGGGTTTTCTTTGGTAGGGGATTTGGAAATTCGCACAACAATTCCCATATTTGCACAACGGAAACACACCCGTCAGACCTCGCACGAACGTCAGAATTCAGTGCGAGGTTTTCTGTTGTGCGTCCGTTGTGCGTTTGATAATTTTCGTTTAAGCCGTAGATTGATAATCAGTTACTTATATTGCCTTTCATTTAATCCCGATGGGATTATGTTATGCGCCCGGATTCAGGGCACCGACGCTGGCGCCGGTACTCCGCCTCCCGGGCGATTATCTCCCCTGGGGGCCGGGGGGATAAACCAGATGGGAGTCTGTGGCGGGTGGAGCGAAGCGGAATCCCGACACTGTCTCCCATACCTTATTCCCCTTAATCTGGGACTTCCGCAGCGGCTCCGCCGCAAGGAGGTCCCTCATTGACCCAGACGTATTGGGCTGGCCAGCTCTGCTGGACTGCCGAATGCGGCTGACCGCTTTCCTCCCTCCGCACCGCACCGACGCTGCAGGCCGTAGTGAGTGCCCGACAACGGAGGCCTGGCACCATCGGCCCGAATAGCATCGGCCTAAATTTCGCCGAAGGCGGAGATCATCGGCATATCGGCACCATCGGCCCTGGGTATCCATTTCCCCAATAGGAACTATAGCACCAATAGACGACAATAGATCGATTATAGATTCTATAGATTCCGAATAGACGGTAGAGGTACCTGTACGGCCGGTTGAATAGACGTTCGATAGACGCGAATAGATTTCCAATAGACGATGAATAGATCGACATCGGCCTACATTACCACCCCAACCAACACCTGCACGATGAGCGGCGATAGCCGCTAGGCGGCCGGCTGGGCAGCGGGCCATCCGGAGGCAGCGCAGCTGCCGGAGGATGCCATCGCAGGGCGGGCGGGTATCCTTTGTGCGGGAGCCCTGGGCGGTGGCGTGCGTGGGCCTGGGAGAGTCTCTCTGACTTCCTGGGAGCGCAGCGTACAGGAAGGCTGAGAGTCTCTCCTGCGGGGCAAATAGAAGTGGAAGTCAGCGTCCGCGCTCTGTGCGGCGCTGGCTGGAACCAAGCCTTCTGAACGGAGCTTAAGCGGAGAGAAGAGGGCTTGACCGCTTTGATATCGGCATCGGCATTGCACTGCCGCTGGAACAGGGTACCATCGGCCTGAGTCATCGGCACTATAATTGTAGGCATTTCGGCCATATGAGAATCCGCGCTATCATACTATCACTCTTATTGTTGCTTCCTTTTGTTCCGAGTATGGCTCAGGAACAGGACGACGAGCATTTTATGATCTGCTACGAGACAACGAAGCCCCGTTTCAACGGCGGTGATGCCAATGAATTCTCGAAATGGGTTGACAAGCACAAACGTTACCCTGAGGAAGCGAAGAAGTCCGGAATCGAAGGGCGGGTTACGACGCATTTCACTATTACCAAAGAAGGAAAGTTAACCAAAGTAAGAATCCTGAGAGGCATTCACCCCCTTCTTGACCAGGAAGCTGTCCGGGTGATTGAATCGGCTCCGCAGTTATGGGAACCTGGAAAGAATCACAAAGGTGAGACAGAAGAAATGAGCCTCGTTTTTCCGGTCGTTTTCATGCTCTCCGATGAGGAACGTGCTCAGGTAGATTCAGTGCGGTCTATTCCTTTTGATTATGGTATCAAGGAGAGAAAGCCCAGTTTCAATGGCGGCGATGCCAATGAATTCTCGAAATGGGTACACGAGCACAAGATTTACCCTGAAGAAGCCAAGAAAGCTGGGATTGAAGGACGGGTTTATACTCGTTTTACCATCACTAAAGAGGGCAAGCTAACCAACGTGAAACTCATCAGGGGCGTTCATCCTCTTCTTGACGAGGAGGCCATCCGCGTGATAGAATCGGCTCCGCAGATCTGGAAACCTGGTTTGAATTACAAAGGTGAGCCAATTGACGTGAACTACACGTTCCCAGTATTATTCGACCTCCCCAAGGAATAATTATTACAGAGTGGCATTTATGGTTTCATAATAGATTGGAGTAACCGGAGCTCATCGGCATAATTGCTACAGGGCATCGGCGATTCGTCACCTCTGAGGAGTTTGAGGCCATAAAGCTTCAGGAGAGAGGCCAGCGGAAAGGTGTCATACGTGTTCTCGTAGCCTGCCCAGTTGGCACCAAAGCCGACGATTCCGTACTGGAGGATGAGTTCCTTGGCTTCGCGTTTGATTTCGTCCAGGAAGGCGCTCAAGCGGATTTTGAATTGATGCCGGTAAGACTGCCTTTCCCCTTCATCGTCCATTTCTTCCCAGCTGAGCTGGAAGAGGATGGCATCACCATCTCGATAGAGCCCCAGGAGTACCGGCCCCTGCTCTGCTACCCATTCGGCATTATATTCATCGACCGGATCCGTATCCGTGAGATCCACGGCGCCATGGATGAGCGTGGAGATGGGTTCGGGGCCCATCGACGTGAGCTCCAGGCGGAGGGTTACATGGTCGAACTGGAATTCGATGGTTTCCCATTCGTGGCTGAAATCTTTAACCTCGACGCGGAACACACGGCACATAGGCAGATTGAAATCGACTTCCGGCAACTCCGGGTCTATATCCTCCAGCCAGGGCTTTTTACAGCGCAGCTCACTCAGTGCTAACCGGAATTCCATATTCTCCGGATTGGAATTCTTTGAGAGGTTAAGCGGTGGATTCAGCCGGTCTATGAGCTCAGTCTCGGCTATCTCCGGCAGATCATTGGGGATGTAGTAGAAGATAAGGTTTGCCTTCATCCAGGCCGTGAGGGCTTTTTCGTCATCGGCATTGAAGCGGACGTGGCCATTGTTGATGTCGTTTTTGTCCCTGGGGATGAGCGTGTAGCCGAGGAGACAGCCCAGGCTCAGGCGAAGGGTTGAGTGGCCGGCATTGCCGCCGAGGTGGTTCTTCCAGATGCGGGTGCGAAGGCTGGTACCGGCTACGCCTGTGTAGATGACATCAAGGTCGTGGAAAAGCTGACAGGTCATATCCTGGTCAAGTTCCGGGAGATCTTCGAAATTACGGATGAGGACGATATAGTTTCCAGGGACTTCCGGCAGTAAGTTGCCATTGTCTACGGAAGGGTCGAATTTGATGAAGGTATTTAGGTCCATATTGTAATTGAGGTAGGCCGTATTAATTGCGCTTGGAATACAAAGGTACGATAAAACTTTTGTCCGCGTCCGCGTCCACGGAGGTGTGGACGATTTGGAGAGCATAGACAATCTTCTTATCTCTTCACCAGAGGGATATCCCAGTAGCCGTAGTTGAGAACGTCGCTTACAAGGTGCTCTGTGCTTTCTTTAGCGGTGGTGTACTGCTTGGTGATGTACCAGAGGCCGTCGGTGCCTCGTTTGACGTGAAATTTCTTGAGGATGTAGCCGGAGCGGTAGATGTAGAAGTTGCAGCGCTCATGGTATGTGGCGAAGCGCATATCCATATCCGGATGGTAGCCTTTCTTCAGGGCAGCATACTGCCGGGCATCCCAGGCGACTTCCGTAATGGGCTCGGACTTCCATCCGCTCCAGTGGCAAACGCGAGTGCGAAGGACGTGGGAAATGCGCTTTAAGGTGTGATAGATTTCCTCGCAGTTGGGGGCTACATCTATGTCTCTGTCGTGCGGCCAGTCGGAGGGCATCATATTCTCTCCCCAGACGATGAGGTTCTGGATATTCCATTCATCGTAGTCCTCGATGTACGGGCGAACATCGGCAGGATAAACCATATGGTCCAGGAGTTCGGCATACCAGGTGATGAGGAGTTCCGGCGAGATTTCACCTCGTTTGAGCGGTAAAGGAAGATCTTGTATGTTCATAGAGGTGGAGATTTATTCTACCATTTCAAACAGCCAAGAGGAATGATTTTCACTCCGTCCTGACGGGTGTAGGCCATGGTGCCGCCTGTGAGGACGATGAGCTGGTCGGGTTCGCGGATGGGAACCTGTTTTTCGGTGAGGTTGTGTTCGCGGATGAGCTGGACAATTTCCTTCAGATGGGCGGCGCCTTCTTCAATCTCCTGGCTACCAAGTTTGCATTCTACGAGGGCGTAGCGGCCGTCGCCAAGGTGGAGGACCAAGTCGGATTCCAGGCCGTAACGGTCGTGATAGTAAGACAGTTCACCGCCGAGGTTCTGGGAGTAGGCTCTGAGGTCCCTTGCGCACATGTTTTCGAAGATGAAGCCGAACGTCTTCAGCTGGGTCTGCAGGGACTCGGGAGTGGCTCCGAGGGCTGCAACGGCGATGGACGGGTCTGTGAATTCTCGCTTGAGGCCGCTGCGGATAGCACTCTTGTTGCGGATGGGCGGGCACCAGGCTTCCAGGTCATTGATGACAAAGAGCTTGTTGAACGCGCCCACGTAGTCGTCAAAGGTGTCCATGGAGAGGTTATATTCTTCCGAGGCCACGAGATCTGCGCGCATGGTGGATTTCTTTGCGAGGGTGGAAATATTCCTGGACCAGGCTCGGAGAATCATCCGGGCGGTGCGCTCGTCACGTTGGACGCCGTCCACGCGGGAGATATCGTCGGCACAAAGGGTGCCTACGTATTCTACGGCTGTGAGGAGCTTGGCCTTGGGCGTTCTGGCATACAGCGATGCGGGCCAACCGCCTCGGCAGGCCAGAAAGATAAGGTCTTCCACGGACAGCGGAGAATGTGCGCCGTCTATGGAGTAGTCCGGATTGTAGAAGAGTTCCCGCAGGGAGACCTCTCCGCTGGATTCCTTGGATTCCCAGAGGCTCATAGGAAACATCTTCATCCGAGCGATACGTCCGGTACCGCTGTGCTTGATCTTCTTCTTGTCCACGACGGTGGAACCGGTGAGGATGTAGAGGCCTACGTCGGAACGGCTGTCAACGGTGTCGCGCACAGCATCCCACAGGTTGGGGGCATCCTGCCATTCGTCGATGAGCCGGGGATTCTCTCCGCGCAGCAGCAGCGAGGGTTTGGTGGCGGCGGTGGCCAGATATTCGGCCGCATTGTCCGTGTCCTGCATCTTGATGATGCTCTTTGCCTGCTGGGAGGCTGTCGTTGTCTTGCCACACCATTTGGGCCCTTCCACGAGTACGGCTCCGAAGGCATCCAGACGGTCCGACAGCATTACGTCGGCGGCTCTTTCAAGATATTCCATTTCAAATCAAGTTTTTTCCGAGCGTAAAGATACGTCTCTTTTCCCGGATTACCAAAACTAATCGGCATTTTTGTGGCAAATTGAGCGGCATTTTTGTGGTAAATCAAGCGGAACTTTTGTGGAGAATGTTAGGAATCTATGTGCAGATTAATTCGTATCTTCGCGGTAGCGATGGAAGTCGGAGGGCGTTAATGCTTATGTGCTATGAAACGCTTGATGATTTTCTTTCTTTTGATGGCCGTGGCTGCTCTTTCTGCAGCTGGCCAGGTTTCTCCAAAGACGGCTGAACTGGGGTGGCTGGAACTGCCGGCTTTTTCTGAGGATCCGGAGCATTTCTTTGTCTGCCACTATACGGAGGAGTATTGGGGGCGGCAGCGGAATTATTCGCTGTTCTGGGATGTGGAGCGGCAGATTCCCATCTGGGTGGCGTATCCCTTGAACCGGGAGCTGGTGGGCCGTGGTTCGCGCTCGGGGGCCTGGCAGTATGACAAGTTTATGGCCACGAAAAAGCAGCCGAATCTGCGGCGGACCTACCAGGCCGGTTCCGTTGAGGGTTACATCCGTGGCCACCTCTGCCCGTCGAATGACCGAATGCGGCCGGGGATGAACGAGCAGACCTTCTACTTCACGAATATGGCTCCGCAGGATCCTTACCTCAATGGCGGACTTTGGGCCTGGCTGGAGGAGCATGTCCAGCAGCTGGCGCTATCGGCCCAGGATGCCTGGGTGATTACAGGATGTATTGATAGTGATGCTTCAAATTGGGTGACAGATGTGGCAGGAAAGCAAGTGGCTGTGCCAGAAGGCTTTTTCAAAGCAGTACTCCTAAAACTGCCTTCTGATGGCGGTAAGGGACCGTTTTTTGAAGCTAAGGCCTGGGTAGTGGAGAATCGGAGTTATGGATTCTCTGGCTTTGAGGAGAAGGCGGAAAGGGCGAGAGTGAGTATCGATGAACTGGAAGAGTTGCTACAATGCGACTTGTTCCCAAATCTGCTCAGAGTGGTGGGACCGCAGGAGGCTGCATTTATTGAAGCTCAAATAAATTGATTATATTTGCACTTGGATTTCGGCACGATGTGCTTGAATCCTACAGACATAGAATACCCGATATTCGCTTTTTGCAAGTAGTCATCAAACTCGGCAGGTTTAAGAATCAAGCTACAGTGCAACTAGGGAATCATCGACCGCAATATGTGGGCGATGATCCCGGTTGTATGCTTGAAGGTTTCTGCCGAGACCGGATGACTACGCTGGGGGAGCTCACATTTTTTTTATTGTCATGACCAGGAATCCTGAACAGTCCGATACGGACGGTGTGATGCGGCAATACGCTGCTGGTCGTGTGAATTGTGACCGGCCGCCGATGAGCTATCTGTACTTGTCGGATTCTCTGGCCAGTGTTTCTGAGCTGGTGGCAAAGCTGACGTTCGTCCGGCTGCTGCAGGGGGAGAAGTTGATCGAGCCGGAGAATCTGATGCAGCGGGTGGCCACGCATGAAGCTGGGCCGGTGAAGGAGTCCATCCGGGAGTATGTGCGCTTCGTGTGCCTGGTGAATCCGGCGTTTCCTACATCGAGGGAGGAGGAACTTTTCGCAGCTTCCTATAAGTATTATTGCTGGTACCTGGATAATCTTTTCGAGAGTTTTGCGATGGAACTGGAGGATTGGAAGCGGGGATTCGAGGGATGTCTGTTCATAGGGTAGGGGCATTTCTCTGTGGATTTTCGAGATTTTTTGTACCTTTGTGATGCGGCCGCGTCGCCATACGCGTTTGCCGTGAAACTCGTCTGGGCTCGGGGGCTGCCATAGTCTCCGGGCCCAATTTCATGAAATGTAGGAAAGATGTAGGAAAGTCTGGAAATGAAAATGCCTCTGAACGTTGTCAGAGGCATTTTTCAGTGGTGCTGGGAAGAATCGAACTGCCGACACATGGATTTTCAGTCCATTGCTCTACCATCTGAGCTACAGCACCGTGGTTTGGGAATGCAAAGATAGTAACTTTTTTGGAGCCCGCAAACTTTTTTTGTAAAAATCTTAATTATCTTTGTAATCCTAAATCTGAACTATATGGATCCGGTTATTCTGGCACTGCTCATACCGTTTTTGGGAACTGCCCTGGGGGCGGGTTTCGTGTTCTTTATGAGGAAGGATATGCCGGCGCTGCTGCAGAAGGCGCTTCTTGGCTTTGCGTCCGGCGTCATGGTGGCGGCATCCGTGTGGTCCCTCCTCATTCCGTCCATGGAGATGGGTCCTATCGGCCCAACTCTTGCGGGCCTTCTGGGCGGCTTTGCGTTCCTGCTTTTCATTGACCACGTGACGCCGCACATCCATATAGGCGGTGAGGCCGAGGGCCCCCGCAGCAGCCTTTCCCGTACCGCAAAACTGGCCCTGGCCGTGACCATCCACAATTTCCCTGAAGGAATGGCCGTGGGCGTTGCAATTGCCGGCGCCCTCCAGGCCGATTTCAGCATGGCCGCCGCCCTGGCCCTTTCCCTTGGAATAGCCATCCAGAATATCCCTGAGGGCGCAATCATCTCCATGCCCCTTCGGGCGGCGGGGAACAGCAAGGGGAAGTCCTTCCTGATTGGAGCGCTCAGCGGAATTGTCGAGCCTATCGGCGGGGGACTTGTGCTGGGACTTGCATCGGCCATAACGGGAATCATGCCCTTCATGCTGTCCTTTGCCGCCGGCGCAATGCTCTACGTTGTTGTGGAAGAGCTTATTCCGGATGCTTCGCAGGGAGAGCACTCCAACCTTGGCACAGTGGGCTTTGCCATCGGCTTTGCCCTCATGATGGCCCTGGACGTGGTCCTGGGCTAAAGATTCTTCTCAAAGTCCTTCAGGGCCGATATTGCCTTGGGGCAGAGGATTAGGATGGAGACCACCGTGACCCAGGCCATGAGACCAACGCCAATATCTCCTATCTGCCACACAACGTCCGCTTCCTTAACGGCCCCGAAAACCACGGCTCCAAGCATCACGGCCTGCAGGATGAAGATGACCGTGCGTTCTCCCTTGGATGGCGTGGAATCCTTTTTTCTGAACAGGTAGATGATGCTGGTCTCTGCGTAGAAGTAGTAGGCCATGATGGTGGTGAACACAAAGAACACCATGGCAACGGAAACGAACTTGCTGCCAAAGCCCGTGAAGACGCTATCTACGGCGCTCTGGGTGTAGTTCACGTAGTTGCCGCCAAGCTCAGGGGCGCCGCCAAAGAGCACCTGACCGTCCGGGCCAAATATATTGTAGGTACCTGAACAGAGGATCATAAGAGCCGTGGCGGTGCACACCAGAAGGGTATCCACATACACGGAAAAGGCCTGCGCAAGGCCCTGCTGGGCAGGGTGCGGAACATCCGTGGCGGCCGATACAATGGCCCCCGTGCCCTGACCGGCCTCGTTGGAGAAGATGCCTCTCTTCACTCCCATGGCAATGGTGGAGCCTATGATGCCGCCGCAAACCGGATTGAGCCCGAAGGCTCCCTTCACAATTGCTCCCAGCACCGCCGGGACGTCCTGGATATGGTACGCCACCACAACAAGCGACAGGATAATATAGCCAAGCGCCATGAACGGCGTCACAATAGACGCAACGCGCGCAATGCGCTTCACCCCTCCAAGGATCACCAGCCCCAGGATCACCGCCAGCCCAATGCCAGCAGCAAGGGGAGTGACCGGGAAGGAATTATTTATGGCCGATGCCGCCCCGTTTGACTGCACCGTGGGAAGGAAGAACCCGCAGGAAACCGCAGTGATGACGGCAAACACAATCCCAAGCCAGCGCGCCTTGAGGCCGTGTTCTATGAAGCTGAACGGCCCTCCGCGGTACCCGGAAGAGTGATGGAACTTGTACATCTGGGCCAGGGTGGACTCTACAAACGCGGTTGAAGCCCCAAAGAAAGCCACAACCCACATCCAGAACACCGCACCCGGGCCGCCAAAGGCAATGGCCGTGGCTACCCCCACAATATTTCCCGTTCCAACCCTTCCGGAAAGCGCAATGGAAAAGGCCTCGAAGGACGATATCCCCTTATTGTCCTGCTTCTTTGAGAACAGGGACCGGAGCATAAGGCCAAACCGCCTCACCTGGACAAAGCGCGTGCGGAATGAAAAGAACAGCCCGGCGGCAATCAGGAGCACCACCAGCCCAGGATTCCATACTATGGCATTTATCTGAGATACAATCTTTTCAAACATAGGGGGAAGCAATGTATTTGCGAATATAATAAAAAATGTGCAATTTTGAGAAATAATTGCCAATCAGTATGTTCCGTAGAATCATAGCCTTAGTGGCCCTTGCCGGCCTCACGGTCCTTTCCTGGGGCCAGGACAGCAGCGTGTACACGGACATTCAGGTGATGGGCCGCGGAGAAGTGAGGGACGGAGGCCTTCCCAATGCCGATGACCCCTCTCAGGACCGTAGTGCCTTCATTCTTAGCCGCAGCCGCCTGGTTGTTGGCTACGTACGCCCTGAACTTGAGGTAAAAACCTCCCTCCAGCATTCCGGCGTATGGGGCCAGGGCGGCTCCAGCTCATTCAACGTCCACGAGGCCTGGGTGAAGATAAACGCCCCCTTCGGCCTTTTCACCCAGATAGGGAGGCAGGCCCTCAGCTATGACGACGAACGTATTATCGGCCCAAATGACTGGAACATGGTTGGGACCACCCACGACGTAATCCGCGCCGGCTGGGAGGGCTACGGTCACAAATTCCACGTTGCAGGGGCGTTCAACCAGACCTCGGAGAACATTAACGGCGGCGGAACCTACTACGCCGGCGGCTCATCCCCGTACAAGACCATGCAGCTAGCGTGGTACCACTATGACATCCCGGTGGCGCCAATCGGCCTTTCCCTTATCTTCCTGAACATTGGAATGCAGGCGGGCGCAAAAGGGGCCGATGAACACGTTGAATGGCAGCATGCCTATGGCGGCTACGTTAAATATGCCCCTGGGAATATGTCCTTTGAGGCATCGTATTACCGCCAGGCGGGAAAGAACGAGGATGGGGCGCGCCTTGACGCCTGGATGGCAAGCGGCAAGGCCACATTCAGCCCCTGGAAGCTGATAGGCTTCGAGGCCGGCTACGACTACCTGAGCGGTGACGACACCTACGCCGTCCCCAAGCCCGGGAACATCGGCCTTATAAAACATGAAGTTGTGAAGGGCTTCAACCCGGTTTACGGCTCCCACCACAAGTTCTACGGCGCCATGGATTTCTTCTATATGAGCACCTACGTGAACGGGTTCTCTCCCGGCCTCCAGAACGCCTACGCCGGCGTAAAAGTAAGGCCGATGCCCGGAATGAACATCGGCCTCAGCTACCATTATCTTGCCATTGCAACAAAGCTCCAGGACATAGGGAGCACCCTTGGCCACGAGCTTGAGATTCAAGGCTCCTGGACCTTCCTGAAGGACGTGACGCTATCCATGGGAATGTCCTACATGGTGGGCACTAAGAATATGCAGCTTCTGAAAAGAGCCTCGGAGGACGGCCGTCTTTTCTGGGCTTGGATATCCCTTCAGGCCGCTCCGAGGCTTCTTAATTACAAGTGGTAGGGGACCCCTATCCCTTCATTACCTGATACTTTTCCTTCAGGAGTTCCACAACGGGATCCATAGCCTTGGGGAATACCTTCCTGAGGTCAATTTCGTCGCTTTCGGAGAGCACCCTCTTCAGGGCCCTCATGAAGTTATCCTTTATTTCCGTAGCAAGGTTTACCTTCACAATACCGTTATGGATGGCGTCCTTCACTTGGTCGTGAGGAATGCCTGAGGAGCCGTGCAGGACCAGCGCCACGGGCGTTGCGGCGTGTATTGCGGCAAGGCGGGGGATGTCAAGGTGCGGGGGCAGTTTATAGAATCCGTGGGCCGATCCAATTGAAACGGCAAGGGCCGATACCCCGGTCCTGTTCACAAACTCAACCGCCTGCTCAGGGGTGGTGAAGCCGCCGCCCTGCTCCTGGCCAAGCTTAGCCACATAGCCAAGCTCCGCCTCTACGTTGGCCCCATAAGGCTTTGCCATCTCAACGGCTTTGGCCGATATCTCCACGTTCTCCTCAAAGGGTTTCTCCGAGGCATCTATCATAACGGAGTCAAAGCCTTCGTCAAGGCACCTCTGGACAAGCTCCAGGCTGGGACCGTGGTCAAGGTGGATGTAGCCCTGGAGGCCGTAATCGGCAAGTACCTGCCTACCCATCTTGTATGCTGTATGAAGGCCCATGTAGTCAATGGAGGAACGGGTGAGCTGGAGCATCACGGGAGCGTTCATGGCCTGGGCGGCCTTGGCCACGCAGAGAAGGGTTTCGTAGTTATAGAAATTTGTTGCCAGGACGGCCGTTTTATTGGCCTGGCATTCATAGAGGACTTCTTTTATGGTTTTCATAGGTATTGAATAGTTTTTCCTTACAAATATAGCCATTTTTCAGTTATCTTTGCAATATGAATAGAAGTTCCCAGATTATCCGTACCAGCATTGTGGGCATTGTCACAAATGTCCTTCTGGCATCTTTCAAGGCCCTTGTGGGCATAATTGCAGGCAGTATAGCCATTGTGATGGATGCCATCAATAACCTCAGTGACGCCCTTTCAAGCGTAATCACAATTATCGGCACTAAGCTGTCACAGAAGCCGGCCGACCGGAAGCATCCCTTCGGCTATGGCCGCGTGGAGTATTTCAGCGCCATTATAATTGCCGTGATTGTGGTATCGGCCGGCGTCACGTCCCTCATTGAGTCCGTCAAGAAGATCATTGAGCCCACGGAGCCAAACTACACCACGGTCACTCTCATTGTGGTTTCCGTGGCAATTGTTGCAAAGCTTCTCCTTGGCTGGTACGTCAAAAGCCAGGGCAAAAAACTTAAGAGCGACGCCCTTATAGCATCCGGCTCCGATGCCCTCTTTGATGCCATCATTACCCTCGCAACGCTCATTTCCGCGGGCGTAATGCTCATCTGGGGCATCTCGCTGGACGGGATCCTGGGAACAATAATATCGGCCCTCATCATTAAGGCGGGCATTGAGATGCTGGCGTCGCCGGTAGGGGAGCTCCTTGGGACAAGGGTGCCGCCGGAGCTTGTGGCCGATATAAAGAAGGAGGTCATGGCCCACCCGGAGGTTCACGGCGTGTATGATATGATCCTTCATAACTACGGTCCGGAGGTGATGATTGGGACCGTCCATATAAGCGTGGACGACACCCTCACCGCGCAGGACATCCACGGCCTTTCAAGGAAGATTACCCTTGAGATGGTACAGAATCACGGTATAATTATGACCGTGGGCGTATATGCCGTGGCAACGGGGGACAACCAGAGAAAGGAACTCCAGACGCTGGTCATAAAGACCCTCCAGGCCCATAAGGAGCTGGTCCAGATTCACGGATTCTACTTCTCGGAAAAGGAAAATCTGGTAACCGTTGACGTTGTGCCGGACCTTACCGTGAGGGACGATGAAGCCCTCTGCAGTGCCCTTACAAAGGAACTTTCCGCCCTTATTCCCGGCAAGACCATAATGATTACCGTAGACCATAACTACAGTGAATAAAAAGTCCTAATCGGCAGCAAATTATCCCTATATTATTCCGCTGAGATTGTATTACTTTGCACTCTCAAAGTGTAAGAGTATGAATTTAAGCGGAATAATTGTAGGTGCGGCCGTGTTCCTTAGCATAGGGATATGCCACCCCCTTGTGATAAAGATGGAGTATGAACTGGGAAGGAAGAGCTGGTGGATATGGCTTGTTGCGGGGCTGGCTTTCATTGCGGTTTCCCTCTTTGTAAAGGATCAGATAGTCTCCATCATCCTTGGAGGCTTTGCATTCTGCTGCCTCTGGGGTATCCATGAGATGTTCCTTCAGGAGAAGAGGGTCCTGAGGGGCTGGTTCCCGGAAAATCCAAAACGTCACCAATATTATGAGGAAAGACGGCAGGAGATGAAAAATAAGTTGTAACTTTGTGACCCCAAATCACTTTGTTATGGCTATTTGGATTGTACTGCCCATACTTGCTCTTTTAATGTTCGACCTTGGGCTCACGCTCAGGTTCGAAGACTTCGGAAGGGTTGTAACCCGCCCCTGGTCCATTGTGATTGCCCTTTTCGGACAGCTGGTCCTGCTTCCCCTCATTGCTCTGGGGCTTGCAACCGCGTTCAAACTCACTCCGGTTTTCTTCATCGGACTCATCCTTATTGCTTGCTGTCCGGGCGGCAGTTCATCCAACGTGTTCTCCAAGCTTGCCAGGGGAGACGTGGCGCTTTCCGTCACTCTTACGGCCCTCAGCAGCATCATCACGCTTTTCACTATCCCCGTTATCATGGGCGTTGCAACGCGTCTGGTGGGGGAGAGTGTGGGTATAAGCCTTCCTGTGGGCAATCTCATCAAGCAGAACCTTGTTATGATGCTGGTTCCTGTGCTTCTTGGAATAGGCCTTCATTACTTATGGCCAAAGGGTGCGGAAAAAACGGACAAGGTCCTCAGTAAACTTGCCTTCCCGCTGCTGCTTGTGCTCATTACCATATTCTATATCCAGCACCACAGGACCATCCTGGATAACATCGGCATCCTTGGGCTTTGTGTCACAGCCCTCATTATTGTGGCCATCACGTGCTCCTCGCTCCTGTCACGTCTTGTGCGCACTGACGCTGCCCAGCGCCGCACCGTGGTAATTGAAGTGGGCATGCAGAACGCTGCCCAGGCAATTGCCATTGCCTCCAGCCCCTTCATCTTCGCCAACGAAGAGATGGCCATCCCCGCCATCCTCTACTCCCTCATGATGAACATCGTCCTCCTCATCTACGTGGGCGTTGTCCGCCGCCGGAGCTAGCACCCATTTATTGTTCTCCCCTGGCGGTGGAGCTCAAGTGGCTCATTATCAGGCATTTATGGATGTTTCTCCCAGAAAAAGTTCTGGTAGAAACCTTTGTAATCTGCTGTGTTTCAGCCACTTAACCTCCACTCAATTCCGCTTCAGTTTTTTTCATTAACTTTGTACATCAAATAGAATTACCATGAAAAAACTCCTTATCATTGCAGCGGCCGCGCTGGCCATCATATCCTGCACCCAGAACAGGCAGAAGAAAGACATCGCCTTTTTAAGTGATTTCTATGAGCACGTCCTTGGTAACAAGCCCATGACCGACGATTACCTTAAGAGTTCCGTGTCCAAGGAAATCCTTAACACCCTCTGGGAAGCGGATTATGATGAGACCTACTCATTCTGGTATTTCCGCACAGGCTTCCAGGACGGCCCTTCAGATGTCTCAACGGTGGAATCCATCGAGCCTCTGGGGGAAGGCTGGTACCGCGTGAGCTACTCCGACCTTGGTAATCCCGGCGTCACGGACGTCAAGGTAGAAGGCGGCAAGATTACCGCCTATAAGTTCCAGGACAATAGCCAGAACGCCGTCACCAGCGCTGCCACGGCCAAAGCCATTGACAGCTATATGAGGGAGATTGGTAAGAATTATGCCCCTGCCATGTACAGCATCCCTTACGCAACCATAGTGGCAACGGATGAGTCAGATCCCTCCGACATAATGGTATGGGGAGACTTCCACGTAGAGAACTATAACCTTGAAGGTGAGGTGCTTAAGTTTATCTCAGGCGGCAGCCATCCTGGCCTTATGCACGTTTCAAAGGCCGATGATGGCACCTACTCCGTCACCGCCTTTGACCAGGTTTCCGACGGCTCAACCTTCAATCCCACCGCAAAGAAAATCTTCGGGGATTTCTACGACCTTTTCCTCGAACGCCTTTCCGACGATGACATGAAGAAGGCCGATAGGGAAGCCGCCATCGCTGCCTTTGTGGCCTCTGAGAGCATCCCCGCCAAGTATTACCAGGACTTTGGCTGGGACCCCGTGGAGATCAAGTAATTGCTATCAAATTGTCATAAAAGGTAATGACCGGAAAGATCAAATGGCTCACGCTAGCGCTGGCGCTGATGCTGGGAACACTTCCGCTGAAGGCAGGAGTCCCCGGCAAAGCGGCCGACACACCCCGTTCCTACGAGGTGGCCGTGATGGGCATAGGTGGCCAGAACCGCACGTGGGGAGGCTACGGCGGCGGGGCGCTTCAGGCCAGCCTTCCGGTCCTTAAAAACCTGGACATACTCACCGGCATCCAGGGCCTTAGCCCCGGCGTTATGACAGGCCTCCTTCAGATCCAGCCCGTGTTCCCGCTTAAAAAGGGAGAACTTTTTGCCGATATAACCGGCTACTACGGCGGCTTTTACAGATACGGCGTAACTGAATGGCTCACTGCCCTAGGTGCCGGCTGGCGAGCTGCTCATTTCAGCGCGCAGCTGGGCATCAGCGTCCGCTGGATTCTGGACAGGGACTCCTCCAGCCGGGTTGTGGAACCCATTGACCCGGTGTTCAGGGTAGCATACAGTGTCAAAGAAAGCAGCTCTCCCTGGAACATCACCGGGGGAGTAGCCAACTACTCCCGCTATGAGGTGGAGCGCGCCATGCAGCCCATTTTCTTCCTGGAAGGCTACTACAGCGTAACGAAGAACCTCTCTGTGACAGGGGAACTTAACATCAAGCCGGCCGGGATGTTCCACCTTGTTGCCTCCTGGTACGGGTTTACTGCCGGGATCGGCCTTAAATACCGCTTTGCCCTATGAAAAAGCCCCTCATTATCATACTGATGGCTCTCTGCCTGAGCTCCTGCAACGTTGATATGCTGGGCTTCATCTACACCCGCAGCGGTGACCCTGACGCCCGCTTTGCGCAGTCAATGGAATACAACGCAAAGGCCGGCTTCGCCTCCATCACCGTCCCCGCCGACGAATACCGCGTCTACGTCATGACAGACGCCCACGTCACGGAGAAGGAGACCAGCAACCTGGACCGTTTTGTTAATGATCTCAAGGCCGATAAAACATCGGCCCCCTTCTGGATCAATCTTGGCGACTGCGTCAATGACAAGGGGCAGCTGGGGGTGTTTGAAAGCCATATCGGCCCGCTTGAAGAGGCAGGCTACAAGCATTTTCCCACCGCCGGAAACCACGACATCTATTTTGGCGAATGGGCCGATTGGATCTCCCGCTTCCACACCGCCACCTACTGGTTTGAGGTAATAACCCCCAGCCGCGGGAAGGACCTTTTCCTTAGCCTTGAGAGCGCCGGCGGCACCCTTGGGAAAGACCAGCGCGCCTGGGCGGAGAAAATCCTCACGGAGGCCAGGGGAAAGTACAGCCACATCACCGTCTTCACCCACACGCATTTCTGGAAACGGGACAACACCCAGTTCTCTACCGGAAACTACAACCTTGAGGAGACTTATGATCTGGCCAATCTTTTCTCCCGCTCAGGCGTTGATGTTGTCCTCACCGGCCACGATCACGCCACTGAGACAACCGATTACAAGGGTGTTCGCTATGAAACCCTTGAGAGCCTTAAGATGAAGGACATATCTCCCGGTTACAACATCTTCACCTACGGAAGCAAAATAGAGAGGAAGTATATCCCTGTAGAATAAACTACTATGAATACCGAACTTCTGAACCTTTCCAACCAGTACCTTAACGCCGCCAACGCCCTCCACGATGCCATACGTGACATCATCAAAGGCGCCGGAGGCTTCATAAATACCACCAACAACCGCCAGGAAAAGCAGGACATCAAGGCCCTGGTATTTGACAAGGCCAAAGGCTACACGGAGACCAAGCCCATAAGGGCCCTCAGGGTAAGCCCCAAAGGGGAGGTGGAGGTGTGCATAGGGAACTTCGGGACCATCTACACGGACAAATTCCTCCGCAGCAGCGCCTCCGACGATCACTGGACCACCCTCCGCGGCTCCAACGTGATGTTCTACCAGACCATCCTTTCCATCATCAAGACCCTTGACATCTACCTTCCGGAAGAGCCTCAGGAATAGCGCCGATGCCCCTGCGGTAATGCCGATGCGGTGGAACCCAAGTGCTTAGATATCAGTTAGTTGTAAGATTCTTTGGGATTATCGGTAATCCCAAATACCCTTGTAATACATTGTATTTCAGTCACTTAGCCTCCACCCTAATTCTTTCACCTCCGGCCTAGAAATCTAAATAATCTTTTTGCTGATTCAGAAAAAAGCACTACCTTTGCAGATGAAGGGGGGATGGGCCCTCTGGGCTTGTCCCCTTTGAACCTTCAAATAAGACCGCCTCAAGGCGGTTTTATTATTTAGGGGATGCTAAACTCATGGATATCCTCGCCCACGATACACAGAACTCGCTCTATACTGTGATTATATTTCTGGGAGGCTTGATCATTTAAGTACTTAAACCATCCATCCTCAATTCTTTCATATGAATACAACTTCTTGTCGTGGAAATATAGAATTACACAAGAAGCCCCTTGTCTGGTAGCAATATGGAGCTTGTCTTTTATTGCCCATTTCCCTTGCCCCTCTACAGCTTTGATCTCCATTATGATTCCATCTATAAATCCATCTGGACTCATAATGCCATCCGGGGCTGTTTCCGATTCGAGTATGACTGCGTGCCCTCGCTCACGTAAAATATTGACCGAGATCTTTTCATAGTCTCCTTTCTTTATTCCAAAGGCACCGATTTGAGAGTCAAATTGATGGTTACGATGCACAGCACTTACGCCGCCTGAAACATCATCAAAGATGACGTCAGTATAATTAGGGTCATTTCGTAACCTTAGGTATTCTTGATAATTATCTTCGCGATGTAAGTCGTTAATAATCATACATTTTGAGAAATAAAGCGCGGGGGGTCCCTCTGCGACTTCAAAGTTAACAAAATGAAATAACACCAGTGGAGGTTAAATTGCTGACTGCCAAGTGTTTATAGAATCTTCTACCAGAAAAAGTTCTGGTAGAAGATTCTGTAAATGCCTAATTATCATAATGTTAAGCTCCACCTCAAGGGGAGAACTATTAGGGAATGGCACTCACACAAAACTCTAAAATGATTATCTTTGTACTGAAATGAAGATAATCGTAGCACCGGACTCTTACAAGGGCTGCCTCACCGCAAGGGAGGTGGCAGGGTCTATCGGCCACGCAATAAGGGAATCGTGCCCCGACGCCGAAATAATTACAATTCCTCTGGCCGATGGCGGGGAGGGCACGGTGGAGATCCTCTCGGAGGCACTTGGCGGCAAGATCCAAACCGCCACCGTCACTGATCCCCTGGGGAGGAAGGTGCAGGCAAAATACGCCGTTAAAGGGGACACCGCCATAATTGAAGTGGCCGAGGCCTGCGGGATGAGACTTCTCAGGAAAGAGGAACTTAACCCCCTCAAAGCCAGCACAAGGGGAGTGGGGGAACTCCTGAATGCGGCAAGGGAAAGCGGCGCAAACCACCTTATAATCGGCCTTGGAGGCACCGCCACCTGCGACGGCGGGGAAGGAATGATGACTGTCCCCGGCATCCGTGAAGCGCTCAAAGGTGCAAGGATAGAACTTCTCTCGGACGTTGACAATCCCTTTACCGGAAAGGACGGCGCCGCGCGTGTCTTTGCCCCTCAGAAGGGCGCTTCAAAGGCCGATATAAACATCCTTGAGCGCCGCCTAACCCAAATTGCGCAAAGGATCCTCAAGGAAACCGGCAGGGACATTACCGCTCTTCCCGGCGCCGGAGCCGCAGGCGGCCTGGGCGGCGCGCTTGCCGGCTGGTTTGGTGCCACAATCACCTCAGGAATAGACCGTATACTGGACCTGGTCCACTTTGACGAACAGAAAAAAGGGGCGGATCTTATCATTACCGGCGAAGGCAGATCCGACCTCCAGACCCTTCACGGTAAGGTCCCTATGGGTGTTCTCCGCCGCGCAGGCGGCATCCCCGTCACCCTGGTCTCCGGCAGCATAGAGAATAGCGCAGAACTTCTTGCCGCCGGCTTCAGCCGCCTCATCGAAGTAACTCCGCGCGAGATGCCGCTGCTTCTTGCCCTCCAGCCGGAAGTGGCCATAGCAAACATCCGCTCCGCCCTTACTTCCGACATCCACTCTGGCTGGACCTCTCATTTCTAACGAAGCCGGGAAATCTCAAAAAGGCTGATGAATAGGGGTGGTGTTGATATCTTCAATCTTAGATGTAAGTTTATTTACGTGATCTAAACCATAGAGAAGCGATGTTGAATCAATGTCCATCCATTCAAATAACTTAATAATGCGATGATAACAATTGAGTATATAAACAGTTGATATCTTTTCCTGATCTTGCATAAAGCATATTGGCTCATGATGCGCAATTCTATTTCTCAAACGGTTTACTGCATCTAGTTCATTATAGATGAAAAGATTATTATACTGCATAATTGATGATGATTTGGGCTTTTTGGGGAATACTTTTAAGAGCCTTCGACCAGTCGCTCGATATTGAGGTGTTGAGAACATATATTTCCAGACTCCGAATTCCATTGCCGACAACATTTTAGAACAAGAGTACTTTCCGTTAGCCATTAGTTCATTATATGCCTTATGCATAATGCGAGTTGTACCTGAAAAAAGGGGATTGTCAAAGATTCCTCCTGGCATAATGGCATCTCTTAACCAGTTTTCCCCCAATGACGAACACATTATTCTATCAATTGCATTGCGAAGACCAACTTCATAGCAACTAATAATCGTAAACAGTTCCTGAGATAGACGTAGATTAAGTCTATACAAAGTAAGAGCTTTGCTTTTATCACCTCTACATGCATATAAATACCTTCTCATCCTTTTGGTGGACATTACGTTTTCGAAAGAAGAATAAATCATAACTGCTATTGTTAAATAAAAAAACTATTGTAACTTTGCATTGTTGATTCCCGGTAGCCCCTGAAGAAATTCAAGCTATCGGGTTTAGTTTTACCAATAGCAATATCTCCTGATAGGGTAAATGATGGCAACTGTATTCGTTGCTACAGTTGTCTTTTCTAGAATTTGTGAAGGGAGCCGCTTCCTAGACGTGGAAGACTTACCATACTCCTGATTTCTTTACCGGCCGATTCCGACGACCGCTACCATCAGTACAAATATAACGATTTTTGTTGTATATTTGCATCCGAATTCCCAAACACAACAAGCCGGGCGAAGGCCCTGAGAGCAGTGCTCAGGGGGTATTGTACCCTCACGGGCCGGGTATCCGGAGAAGTTCTTTCAAATATTGTTGTGTTTATGAGTTACAAAAAGTACACTCTTGTCGCCTGGACCGAGAAAGGCCAGCTGCGGATGATTCCCTCCCTGATCAACGAATGTTCCCTTCCCTACCGGGAGAGGATCGAATGGATTGAGAACCATTATCCCGAGGATGACAACGAGACCGGATGGCTCATGGCCCTGAGCAGGGCCCACGAGACCCTCGCGAGGTTCTTCCTCAGCGTCGGGCGCCCGAAGGAGGCCTATCAGGAGTTCGAGAATGCCGCCATGGTGTGCTCTTGGTCTTCCGACGAGCTGTGGCTTCAGGGGGAGAGGTGCGAGTTCCCTCCCCTTCCCCTCTACTACCGCTTCCTCTCGATGCACCGACGCTGCGTCCTCCTTGCCTGCAAGAGCCCGCTTATCAAGGGGATGTATGAAGGCAGCGACCTCGAGAGGCATTACCACTTCTTCACCCTGGACGACGTGATGGATGACCGGGAAATCAATGCCGAACTTGACTCCATCAGGGCCTGGGAGTTCGGGAAGGGCGCATAGGAGGCCGATAGGCCCTCGCCACTGGCGGGGGCCTTTGTCATTTCGAGAGAAGCGTAGCGGAGCCGAGAAATCTCACTTTATTATTGCCGATTCAGAAAAAAGCATTACCTTTGCAATGGTCTGATAAGACGCAGTTTTCAGGGCTAATAAGCCATTATACAAAAGTCCTCGTTTGGGCGGGGCCCACCTTTAGGTAAACTGGAGCTGTGCAAGACTGAGGCAAAGATCCAAGGCACATCAGAAATGATGTGCCTTTTCTATTCTACTTCCAAGGATGTTATACAATAGGTATAGGTGCAAAAAGTAGTTGGTGATACGCCATTAAACTTTTTGATATATAGATATTTATGAGTAGTTTGATGAAACGCATTTCATCTAACTACTTTTTTATGGCTAAATCCACGTCATGCCCGACCTGACCCTGGCATCTGACGTTGTCATTTCGAGCGGAGCGAAGCGCAGTCGAGAAATCTCAAAAATTGTAAGTTTTATTTGTAGATTCAAGAAAATAACGTAACTTTGCATCAAGTGATTCTACGGATTCACTGCACACTGGGCTGATGATATTATCGTCAGCCTTCAGTTTTATATAGTTGCTTAAGGCTTTCTCCGTCAAATATCCATACACTTAGAACCGATACACCCTTTTCTTTTTTACTGATTACTTTTCTCAACATATAACCATCTGTCAGGTTGCAGTTATGAAGGATTATCCGTTCTGACTGTGCCAACCCATTGTGTAACATGTTTCTGAAAGCATTTTTGGGCTGACTTGACTTATATGATTCGTATTCTACGAAATTCCCATCAACCATTAGGTCCGGGCATTTTCGGTAATAACGTGTTCCAATCAATTCCCCGAACACTTCTCTGTAAATAGGATCTTTATAGTGAACCGCATGAAGTACTTTTACTTCATGTCCTTTTTCAGCAAAGCATTCAGCTATGCATATTAGGTCGTTATAATCCAGTCCTGATGTGTCCAGGCCCAGCATCAGCCAAATCTTTCCGCCACTATGATAGTCTTTATACAGTACAAATTGCTCACATTCATCCATACAACAAGGGATACAATTAATGGAACACATCCCGAAATAGGGATGCTCAATTAAAATATAGTTTGTGAAGGGAGCCGCTTCCAAGACGCGGAAGACTTACCATACTCCTTGTTTCATTACCGGCCGATTCCGACGACCGCTACCGTGACTACAAATATAGCAAAAAACCGTCATGCCCGACCTGATCGGGCATCTGACGTTGTCATTTCGAGCGGAGCGAAGCGGAGTCGAGAAATCTCAAAAGGGCCGATAGAATAGGGTAGGGGGCCGATTGAACTATCCGGCAGGCCCTATGCCCTTCGGACCGGTACGGACCTTCGGTCCTATCCCTCCCATGCGCCAGCGCTTCGCGCGGCTTTGGGCCCCTCCCGTTCACGAAGCCACGGGCGGCTACGCCGTCCGAAGGGCACAGGGCCATGCCGTAATAATTCAGTCGGAGAAGGGGAGGTTGAGCATGAAGGCGTGTCATTCCGAGCGCAGCCGAGAAATCTCAAATAATGCCAATAATAGAGTATGGCCGAATATTAATTATACTTTGTATATTCCTGAAAATGCGTTATCTTTGATTCGATTATGAAAACTGTATTCAGAATCATATTGTTAGTGTTTCTTGCTTGTTCTACCACATCGTGTCTTACGATGATGGCACTTGCTGCCGCATCTGACAAGGCAATTGAAAGAGGCGATGAATTCGGTAAAGACAATGCCGATATGGTTCTCAAGACTTTCCAACGCGTGGCCGGTTATGCCGCTTTGGCTACTACTGGAAGCGGTGATATTGCTTGCGTTATTGCCGATTTTGGGCAGTACTACGACGGCCTTGTTTTGGATGGCCGGTTTATCAAGAAAGGTACATATCAGTATGTGACGACTGGTGGTGCAAAAAGGACAGTTTTGGTGTATCTATATAAGCCGCACAAGAAGACTTTGGAGTCGTATGCCAATGATTTCGTAAGGAATCAGAAGCCCATTGTGGCTGATAATCCATCTGTTATATCTATATAGGTTAATAGCGAATCAATTTCTATTGTTATGCACACTAAGCCCAGTTTAATAATTGGGCCGAGAGTTTTGTGACATTAAAACTACTCAAACATTGATCACTTTTCTGTATCATTCATTTTTGTTATCTTTGTATATCCAAGCAATATATTGAAAAGCGTCAATGGACAAATTGTCTACTAGAAAACTTGTAGATGGGTACCACAAGGCATTCATCGATGCCGCACGTGAATCTGATCCGACTTTTTCACCGAGCCTTATTTCAAATTCCCACGGCAAGAAAGTACTAACAGTCATAGAGAAGGAAATGAAAGGTTGTGACGACTTGTTCATCAGTGTCGCATTTATTACTATGGGAGGAATCGCTCCGCTTCTTGGCACACTAAAGGACTTGGAGAGACAGGGGACTCGAGGACGTATTTTAACGACGGATTATCTGATGTTCAGTGATCCTCGCGCGTTGGATAAACTTGCTTCTCTAGATAATCTTGATGTACGCGTCTTCAAGACCGGTGAAAATAATGTCGGGTTTCACACGAAAGGGTACATGTTCCATAACGGTGATAATCTTCGCATTATCATTGGCAGCTCAAATCTTACTCAGGATGCCATAACAAAAAACCACGAATGGAACACACGCTTGGTTTCGTCCACTGAAGGCGCTTATGCGAAAGATATTGAAACCGAATTCAATGAGCTGTGGGAGTCGTCTGTATGCTATGAAGAATACCGAGACGAGTATGCCGACTTATACGAGAGTAGCCAGAAAGAGAGGGATGAGATATCAAGATTAACACGGACGTTGGATTTAGGCTATTCCCAAGTGCTTCAGCCGAATTCGATGCAGGAAGTATTCACGCTTAATATTGAGGAGATAATACGCTCTGGTGGAAAACGGGCACTTTTGATTTCTGCGACTGGAACAGGTAAAACATATGCATCTGCGTTTGCCATCCGTAAGCTTTTCTCGGAGAATATCCTTCAAGGAAAGAAAGCTCTTTTCCTTTCTCACCGTGAGCAGATAAATCGACAGGCGTTGGGTAGTTATAAGCGGATCTTCGGGAAGAATATCCCGATGGAGCTTCTTAGCGGCACACATAACGATATCAAAAAAGCACGCTCAGCTTCTTTCCTCTTTTCCACCATGAACATGATGGCCAAAGAGAATGTGCGAGAGCAGTTTGCTCCTCAAGACTTCGCGGTCATTGTTTTGGACGAATGTCATAGAAGCGGTGCTGAGAGTTATCAGAAAATCATCAAATACTTCCGACCGGAACTGCTCCTCGGAATGTCAGCCTCTCCTGAACGTACAGACAATTTTGACGTATTTCAACTGTTCGACCATAACATCGCATGTGAGATTCGCCTGCAACAGGCTCTGGAGAATGAAATGCTATGTCCTTTTCATTATTTTGGCATTACCGACCTTGAGATTGAAGGGGAAGATAATGACGATCTTCGTCGGTTCCGGCATTTAACTTCCGACCGAAGGGTGAAGTATATCCTGGACCGTGCAGAGTATTATGGTTATAGTGGGAAACGCGTAAAAGGTCTGGTTTTCTGCAGTAGAAAAGAGGAAGCGCGAGAATTAAGCGAAAAATTCAATGCCACAGGACGCTATAACACAGTAATGTTGTCAGGTGATGATTCTCAAGAAGATCGTGAAGATGCCATCGAGAGACTGGTATCAGATACAAGGAAAGACAAACTTGATTACATTTTCACCGTAGATATTTTCAACGAAGGCGTCGATGTCCCTGAGATCAATCAGGTTATATTACTGCGTCCTACTGAATCGCCCATCATTTTTGTCCAACAACTAGGCCGTGGTCTACGTAAGGCTGAAGGGAAAGAGTTTGTGATTGTCCTTGACTTTATTGGGAATTATCAGACAAACTATATGATTCCCATTGCTTTGTCAGGGGATAGGACGGGGAATAAGGATAATATTCGCCGTTCTTTGATGGAGGGCAATAATCTCATCAAAGGAGCTTCGACTATTTATTTTGATGAAATATCCCGAGATAGAATATACAAATCCATTGATGCCGCAGATCTCAACCAGATTCGTCTACTGAAGAAGGAATACCAATCGCTGAAATACAAGCTTGGTCGCATTCCAGGCTTAAAGGACTTCGATGTGATGGGTGAACTTGATCCTATACGTATAATTGATAAGAAAGGCTCTTACCAAGCCTTCCTTCGTGACTACGAGGATGATTTTACCGAGAAGTGGTCCGATAAGCAGTACCAGATACTTGAGTTTATTTCCCGGAAGTTTGCTTCAGGAATGCGCATCCATGAATTGGCTCTTCTACGTATTTTGATTGACGAACCCGAACTTTCTGAGTTATGGGAGTCGTTGTTGTTAAACCGTTATGGCGTAGTTTTGGATGAGCATTCTCTTCAGAATGTTGAGGCTGTTTTAGCAGGACAATTCTTCAGAGGAGATCGTTTCCAGATAGCAATTGCATACAGAACTCCCGGCGGCTTTAAACTGTCCACCGTTTTTGAGGACGCCTTGAAGAATGAGGCCTTCCATACTGCAATCAGGGAACTCCTAGATTTCGGCATTTATAGATATCGTAGAGATTATTCCAAGCCTTACGCTGGTACTCAGTTCAATCTGTATAAAAAGTATACCTATTCTGAAGTGTGTTGGCTTCTCGGTTGGAGGAAAGAGGAGGTCTCATTGAATATCGGTGGATACAAATACGATTCATACTCAAAGACTTATCCCATCTTTATCAATTACGAAAAAGAGGAGGACATAACCGCTACAACTCGTTATGAGGACCGCTTCACCGATCCTTCCTCGCTAACGGCTATCTCAAAGAGTCGTAGAACAATAGACTCCGATGATGTCCAAAATGCCGTACATAGCCAGGAACGTGGTATTCTTATGCCTTTGTTTGTACGTAAGAACAAAGATGATCAGTCCTCTAAAGAGTTCTATTTCTTAGGTACGATGAGGCATAATGGACATCTGCATCAATTTGTTATGAATGACACTGATGATATTACGGCTGTTGAGATAGGTTATAAACTCGACACACCAGTCGAGAATAATCTTTATGAATATATTACAGAACAATCATTATGAAAACGATAGAAGTAGTCGCAGCAATTATTAGAAAAGGGGACAAGATATTTGCCACTCAACGAGGATATGGCGATTTCAAGGACTGGTGGGAATTCCCGGGCGGAAAGATGGAGCAAGGTGAAACTCCCGAAGAGGCACTTATTAGAGAGATTCATGAAGAACTTGATGCTGAAATTAGTGTTGATAAGTATTTATATACTGTTGATTGGGATTATCCCAAATTTCACCTTACGATGCATTGTTTTATGTCCTCGTTGTTGAATGATGCTCTTCACTTAAACGAACACGAGGCAGCTAAATGGCTGGACAAACAAGATATTCATTCTGTTAATTGGTTACCAGCAGATGAAGTCCTACTACCAATGATTTTGCAAGAATTAAACTCCACAAATGCTGATAATTAGAATCAGTGTAAGTGTTAGTTGCTATTATCATATTCCTAATCATAATCATCATCCTATGGGTGACGATTTCACTCAGGCACAAGAATAATGCTGTAAATAATCAAGATGAGTCTATACCAAGGCATAAGCGCTTAACAAGAAAGCAGCAGGAACGCCTAGACACCATTGCCCGTCTGAAGCCTGATATTGAGGCCGCCTTCGCAGATATCAGCAAGTACTATAGTTATAGTCACTACATAACAGAGACCGAGCGGTTGATGTTGGCAGATAAATATGATTCTCTTGATATAGAGATTAAGCCTCTTCTCAATTGCAAAGAATTGGCAGGACTGCCGGAAAAGGAGTTATTTAATCGCTTCCATACGGCAATGATGGACACAAAGGCCCACAAGAAAGCCAACAACAATCATTTCGTCCAGAATGAACTCTCTAGATGTGCCCAGTATTTTGATACCGTCCTTTCACATCCACTCGATAATCAGCAACGCGAAGCCGTTGTCTCCCTTGAAGATAATGTCCTTGTAATAAGCAGTGCTGGTAGCGGGAAAACAATGACGACTGTCGGAAAAGTACGCTACCTCATTGATGTTCAACACGTCCCGGCAGAAAAGATTCTACTCATAACCTTTACCCGCAAAGCGGCAGAGTCGCTCTCTGAACGTCTTGGGGAAAAGAATCTCAAGTGCAGGACCTTCCATAAATTAGCTCTGGACATAATAAGCGATGCCACAGGAGAGAAACCAACTATCACTCCACAAGACTTTCCTGTCCAGGTTTATCATAAACTTTCAGAAGAGAATCCAGCATTCAGATCCGCTATCGCAGACTACATCATAAGGGCACGATACACGATGCGAGACCAGTTTGAGTATTCATCTATGCAGGATTATATGGTAGACCGCCAGAAGCATGGAATACATGCGTTCTTTAATGATATGGACGGGAAACCTGTCTTCTGTAAATCAGATGAAGAAAGCAAGATCTGCGATTTCCTTGGTTCACGCGGTATCAAGTTCAGATACGAAGAAAAGTACGAGTTTAATACAGTTGACGCTGACTTCCGGCAGTATTGCCCTGATTTCTCTATCTATATTGATAACCCTGACGGTTCGTTGAAGCGTGTATATCTGGAACACTTCGCCGTAAATGAGGATGGACATTGTCCCAGCTGGTTTTCGTTCGATGATCAGAACAAGTATTTGAACGGAATTCATTGGAAACGGAGGTTGCATCAAGAAAAGGGTACAATCCTCCTGGAGACATCCAGCGCCGGATTCCATCGCGGTGACGTATTCCAGAACCTCGGCAAGCAACTACTTGATTTAGGCGCAGTATTCACAAAAGCCACGCACCAAAGTGTCTCAAGAGAGTTAGTGAAGCAGGAAGAGAACATCCTGGCTATGCTTACATCGTTCAATTTCCTTTTGAAGTCAAGAGACAGGACTATGGATGAAATCCGGCGTCAGGTGGGTAGGGGACCAGACGCCGTCACAATTAACGATATCATTGTTCCCTTTGTCGACGCATATAGACAAATGGAATTGGATAATAACGAAGTAGACTTCACAGATGCCATTATTCGTGCCACGGATTTATGCAATAACGGACACCGGCCGGACTACGATTACATCCTGGTTGACGAGTTCCAGGACATATCAATGGACCGCTACCGTTTCCTCCAATCCTTGAGGCGGAAAGAACCGCTTACAAAGTTGTTCTGTGTTGGCGATGACTGGCAGTCCATCTACCGCTTTGCGGGCAGTGATATGGCTCTTTTCAAATCGTTCGAGAAGTACTTCGGCTACACAAAGAAGTGCCTGATGGAGACTACATATAGATTTGGTGAACCAGCTATTGCGGATTCTTCAAAATTCATTCTTGCCAATCCGGAGCAGGCGGTAAAGGAAGTCCATTCTTTCCGTGATGACGCAGAGACAAAACTAGATTTTCTCTCTACAGACGGGCGAGACGGGGTTGTGGAAACGATCAAGTATATCGCAGACCAAATACCTGCTGATAAGGATATATTGCTTCTTGGGCGTTACGGCTTTGATATTAATATCCTCAAGAATACAGAACTGGAAGTTCACGATGGCAATGGCGGAACCTATGTCAAATACGGTCAGCGGAAGATGATTTTTATGACCGTTCATCAGTCAAAAGGATTGGAATGTGACTACATCATTCTTCTGAATTGCAATGGCGGAACCATTGGATTCCCGTCGCAGATTAGCGATAGCCCGGTTCTGAAGTATGTCCTCAGCGAGCCTGACGCTTATGCCTTCAGTGAGGAACGGCGCGTGTTCTATGTGGGCATTACAAGGGCAAAGAAACACACCTGGGTGCTTTACGACATCAAGAATCCGTCGCCGTTTGTCAAAGAGTTTGTCAAGACGCTGGACCCGGAAGTTAAGCCTGGTAAAGATATTCCAGAGTCAGAACTATGTCCAAAGTGCCATTGTGGCCGGATCAAGGTAATTAAAAGGGGAGTAGCAGTGAATGGCAATCCCTATACGATAGTTGCCTGCTCCAATGAAAAACTTGGCTGTGACTATCTGGAGACGCAATTCGTGAATCTAAATTCAACGCACCGGACACCCAGAAGAAAGATAGGCTTTAAATAATTATCGGCCCTATGAACCAATACTACCGCCACTTCCGCAACGGAAAACTCTACCGCTTCGTGACCTTCGCCACCATCGAGGCCACGGGGGAGGAAGCCGTTGTCTACCAGGCAATGTACGGCGACCACCGCTACTGGATCCGCCCCCGCGCAAACTTCTTTGAAGAAGTTGAGTATGAGGGAAAGATGGTACCAAGGTTCCAGAAAGTGGAAAATGCGGGGGAGTGATTGAAATCCTTGCTTCTGAGCTAATTATTTCGTAACTTTAAAAAACTTTCCGACAGTTAAAGAATGAGCGAATTTGATGAATATATCCGGCAGGGAGAACCGGGAAGAAAAGAGAAGGCGTCTGCCTGGCAGACGGCAATTGGCCTTCAGGATGTAGATGGGCTAAAGCCATCGGCATACTTGATTGATACAGCAAGAAAACACATTGAGGGAGACATCACTATAGAGGATGTCAAACAGATGCTGGATTCTTATTATAAGTCAAAAACCGCCAGGACAGAAGTTGAGGATAATAGAACAGAAGAGGCTGATAAAGTATCCGCGCGTATAGAAGAGCTTCTTACGGAAAAATCATTTTCATTCTCTCCGGAGTATTTAGTAAGAATTCATCGACATTTGTTTCAGGGAATATTCAAGTTTGCCGGTAACTATCGCGATTATGATATCACTAAACGGGAATGGGTCTTAGACGGCGATACAGTCTTGTATGCCAGCACGTCAATGATTACTCAGACATTGACCTATGACTTTTCTCAAGAGAGACAGGTCAATTATTCATCTCTTAACACTGATAAGGCCATTGAACAAATAGCCAAGTTTATTTCTGGTGTGTGGCAAATCCATCCTTTTGGAGAAGGTAATACCCGTACGATAGCAGTGTTCACTATGAAGTATCTTCAATCGTTCGGATTTGAAGTGAAGAATGATATGTTTAAGGACCACTCCTGGTATTTCCGCAATGCCCTTGTACGGGCCAATTATAACAACTACCCTAGAGGAATTCAGGCTACTGATGAATACTTGATTCTTTTCTTCCGAAATCTTATCCTTGGTGAGAGAAATGAATTAAGGAACCGTTATTTATTGGTGTCCTCACCCCAAAGTGCCAAATTATCGGCCCCAAAGTGCCAAAATGACACTTTGGACTGCACTTTGGAAGAATTGGCCATTGTCAAGATTCTGAGAGAAAATAGCAAGGCTAAGCAGGAAGAAATAGCAAGTCAAATTGGAAAATCTCTCCGGACTGTAAAAAGAATTATGGCAGGCCTGATTGAGAAGAAAGTAATAGTCCGTGAAAATGGCAGACGAAATGGCGTCTGGATTGTAAAGAAAGAACTCTGAATCTTTCAAATATTATGGCACAACACTACCCCTGCGAGACCTGCCCCTTCAGGGCAAAGTACGACAACAACCCCAAATCCCTCGCCGGCCGCATCTGGCGCTGGCACATCAACTTCTGCCCCGGCTGGAAGAACTACTTCACCCACCAGGACGAGGAAACAAAACTGGCCCTTCGGGAGAAGTATGACTTCAAGAAGTACTGATTATCGGCCTTACAGGGCCCGGACTAAATCCTCCAGATTGCCCACCACGGCATCGAAGAGCTTGTACATAAGCTCCGGCTCAACCATTTCAGGGATATAGGCGATGACCTTCTTCCCGGCGCCGGCCATCCATCCGGCCTCGGTGTGAGCGCTGCGGCCGCAGGGGAGTACCAGGACACAGGTATCGGCGGCCATGAGGGCATCTAAATCGGCCTTGAACTGACGTTCTGCCAGCGGATGACGGAGTCCATGGGCGTACTCCTCAAACGTCCAATCCGGGGCGTTTTTATCCACATCCGTCCAATGGAAACCGGCGCCGCCGTGGGGCGGGTTACGGAAGTCATAAACACTGTGGCCTTCCAGCCGGAGGCGTTTCACGACATCTTCGTAATATGGATTTCTCCAGCTGGAGGCAACGTAAATCATAGACAGGGGTTTTAGATTACGGTTTAATCTTTCAAGCAACCAAGTGGGACCACGTACACTCCGTCGTCGCGGCGGTAAGCAAGCTCACCGATGCCGATGAGCACCATCAAGAAGGAGGGTTTCTTCATCTTGGTAGTGTCAATCTTGTTACGAAGTTTCTTGAGAGATTCGGCGCCCTGGTTATTCTCCGAAGCAAAGATAATCAATTCGGGAAAAAGTTGAAAAAATTTTCGGTGAAAAGTATGATTATTTTTCGGGGGAAAGCATATGGTAACTCGGATTGCTCCAGAGGTTACCGGGAATAAACGTTATCAGTGGCTGTCCGCGGGAGATGAGCACACTTTCGGCATTAAAACGTGCTTGACATTAAATCCATTGAGCATTATGTTTGGAGAAACCAAAAATGAATTAACTTTGCAACAGAATTGGAGATTGAAGGGATGATGGGTAAAGGGGTAGCACTCCTGTTGTCATAACTTAAGATTTCCGAAAACCATCCTGCTATGATGTGACCCCCAAAAGTTGGACGGTTTAACATTAGTTACGAGGCCTTAGATTGGAACAGAGCTCGGTATTGCACCGGGCTCTTTCCTTTTAGCCTCAGTTTGATTCTA
>JAEEGI010003926.1_pt1 | contig 35138 bp, 31 predicted proteins | sample 8958751 | NCBI WGS metagenome assembly JAEEGI01 (sample SAMN16246545, study PRJNA631951) | gut metagenome | biome: gut microbiome; feature: rumen; material: KS-attached | host: Bos | place: Iran: Karaj | collected 2018-10
GATCTCGATCGATCAGAAAACGACCTCGAAAAACCCGCGCTCAACGGTCGGCACCGTCACGGAGATCTACGACTATTTGCGTCTGCTCTGGGCGCGCATCGGCGTCCCGCATTGTCCCAACTGCGGCAAGGAGATCCGCCAGCAGACCATCGATCAGATCGTCGATCAGATCATGGAGCTGCCGCGCGGCACGAGGATCCAGCTGCTCGCTCCCGTGGTGCGCGCGCGAAAGGGCGAGCACGCCAAGGTCTTTGAGGATGCGAAAAGATCCGGTTACGTGCGCGTGCGTGTCGACGGCATCCCATATGAGCTGTCCGAGGAGATCCGGCTGGAAAAGAATAAAAAGCACAATATCGAGATCGTCGTGGACCGTCTCGTCATGAAAGACGAGATCGTGCGGCGCCTCACCGACTCGGCCGAGACGGCGCTTTCGCTCTCCGGCGGCATCCTGCTGGTCGAGGTGATGGGCGAGGAGAACCGGACGCTGTCCTTTTCACAGAATTACGCCTGCGAGGATTGCGGCATTTCCATCGAGGAGCTGACGCCGCGTCTGTTCTCGTTCAACAATCCCTACGGTGCCTGCCCGAGCTGCACCGGCCTGGGGCTGCAGCTGCTGGTCGATCCCGAGCTCATCATCCCCAATCCGTCCCTGAGCATCCTCGACGGCGCGATCACGGCCTCCGGCTGGGGCAACGTCAAGAGCGACACGATCTCGCGCATGTATTTTGAAGCGCTGGCTCGCCGCTTCCATTTCAAGCTCAGCGACCCGGTGCGCGACATCCCCAAGGAGGGCCTCGACGCGATCCTGTACGGCACGAAGGGCGAACTGCTGCAGCTGCATTTTGAGAAGAACGAGGGTTTCGGCGTCATCAAGCGGGAGTTTGAGGGCATCGTCAACAATCTCCAGAGACGTTATCGCGAGACGCAGAGCCCCTCCATGCGTGAGGATATCGAGGAGTGCATGGCGGAGATCCCCTGTCCGGAATGCGGCGGCAGAAGACTGAAGAAGACTGCCCTCGCCGTCACCGTCGGAGGCATGAGCATCACCGATTTTTGCGATCTGTCCGTCACGGATGCGCTGCGCTTTTTTGACAGACAGGAATTCAGCGAAAAAGAGATCCTGATCGCCGAGCGGATCATCAAGGAGATCCGTGCCCGCCTCGGCTTTCTCGCAAGCGTCGGACTCGGCTATCTCACGCTCTCGCGCGCGGCCGGAACGCTCTCCGGCGGCGAGAGCCAGCGCATCCGGCTCGCCACGCAGATCGGCTCGAGCCTGATGGGTGTGCTCTATATCCTTGACGAGCCGAGCATCGGCCTGCACCAGCGCGATAACGCCAAACTGATCCGCACGCTCAAGGAGCTGCGCGATCTCGGCAACACGCTGATCGTCGTTGAACACGACGAGGAGACGATGCGCGCGGCCGATCACATCATCGACATCGGGCCCGGCGCCGGCGTGAACGGCGGCGAGGTCGTCTGCGCGGGCACGATCGACGAGATCTGCGCCTGCGAGCGCTCCGTCACCGGCCAGTATTTGAGCGGAAAGCGCACGATCCCCATACCGGCCAAGCGCCGGCAGGGGAACGGGCACAGTCTGATCGTGCGCGGCGCGCGCGAGAACAATCTCAAAAACATCGACGTGGAGTTCCCGCTCGGAAAGCTGATCTGCGTGACCGGCGTTTCCGGCAGCGGAAAATCCTCGCTCGTCAATGAGATCCTTTACAAGACGCTCGCCGCGGAAAAGAACCGTGTCAAGATCCGGCCCGGTCGCGCCGACGGTATCGAGGGACTCGAGTACGTCGACAAGGTCATCTGCATCGACCAGAGCCCGATCGGCCGTACGCCTCGATCGAATCCCGCGACCTATACCGGCGCCTTCAACGACATCCGCGATATTTTTGCCTCCACGTCGGACGCAAAGGCGCGCGGCTTCGGCCAGAGCCGCTTTTCCTTCAACGTCAAGGGCGGCCGCTGCGAGGCCTGCTCGGGCGACGGTCTGGTGAAGATCGAGATGCACTTCCTGCCGGACGTGTTCGTGCCCTGCGAGGTATGCAAGGGCAAGCGGTATAACCGCGAGACGCTCGAGGTCCGCTACAAGGGCAAGAGCATCGCGGACGTGTTGGACATGACGGTGGAAGAGGCATACGTTTTCTTTGAGAATCAGCCGAAGGTCCGCCGTAAGATCGAGACGCTGCTGGACGTCGGACTGGGATACATCCGCCTGGGCCAGTCGAGCACGACGCTCTCCGGCGGCGAGGCGCAGCGCGTCAAGCTCGCGACCGAGCTTGCAAAGCGCGATACCGGCTCGACGGTCTATGTGTTCGACGAACCCACGACAGGTCTGCACGTCGCGGATATCCACAAGCTGATCCATATCCTCGACCGCCTGACCGACGCGGGAAATACCGTGGTCGTCATCGAGCATAACCTCGATATCATCAAGGTCGCCGATCATATCATCGATCTCGGCCCCGAGGGCGGCGACGCCGGCGGCACGCTGGTCTTTTCCGGAACGCCGGAAGACTGCGCGCGCTGCAGCGAGAGCTATACGGGCCAGTACCTCAAACCGCTTTTGAAGGAATGAGCTTGAAGAAATGGACCAGGAAAACGAACTGATCGAGCTGATCGGGACGGTCGATTCGATCATCTACAAAAACGAAGAGAACGGCTATACGGTGCTTCGCCTCGTCGATGAAAACGGCGAGCTCGTCACGGTCGTCGGCTGCTTTCCCTACGCCGCTGCGGGAGAGTCGATGATCCTTTCGGGCGCCTGGACGACGCACAGCGTCCACGGACGGCAGTTCAAGGCCGAATATGCCCAGCGCATGCTCCCTTCGACCGCGCCGGCGATCTACGACTATCTTGCGGGCGGCGCGGTGCGCGGCATCGGTCCGGCCACGGCGCTGCTGATCGTCAACCGCTTCGGGGAGAAAACGCTGGACGTGCTGGAAAACGCGCCGGATAAGCTCGCGACGATCAAGGGCATCAGTCCGCAGAAGGCGGCGCAGTTCTCCGAGACCTTCCGCCGTCAGACCGGCATGCGCCGTCTGATGGAGTTTGTCTGCTCCTTCGGTCTGCGCCCGGTGCTGGCCATCCGGCTATACCGCTTCTACGGCGACAACGCCATGAACATCCTTCGCGGCGACCCCTACATTCTTGCCTCCGCGCACATCGGCGGCAGCTTCGCCGAGGCCGACGAGATGGCGCTCGAGCTCGGTATCGAGCTGCAGAGCGAGAGCCGGATCGCCGCGGCGGCGGTCTTTGAGCTGGAATACAACGCCGGGAACGGCCATTGCTTTATCCCGCGCGAAAAGCTCGCCGCCGTGACGGGGCAGCTCATCGGCGTCGAGCCGGAGGCGGTCGATATCGTGCTTGGAGACATGATCGGCTCCGGCCGCATCCGCTATGAGCGGATCGCGGGCTGCGAGGCCTGTTACCTGCCGCGCCTTTACGAGGCGGAGCGATTCACCGCCGAGCGGATCGCCGCGCTCGCGCAGGGAAAATATGCCAGCCGCATGGATTTTTCCGCGCTGCTGGACGGCCTTGAGGCAAAGCAGGGCATCCGATACGCCCCGCTGCAGCGCGAGACGCTGCAGCTCGCGCTGGAAAACCAGCTCGTCGTCATCACCGGCGGGCCGGGCACGGGCAAAACAACCTCGATCCGCGCGATCCTCGCTCTCTATGACAGGCTCGGGCTCAAGACACTGCTTGCCGCGCCGACCGGACGCGCCGCCAAGCGCATGACCGAACTGACCGGCTGCGAGGCCTCCACGATCCACCGCCTGCTCGGCGCGAAGTTTGCCGAGGACGAGGAGAGCGTCGAGTTCACCAAGAATGCGCGCGAACCGCTGGAGTGCGACGCGCTCATCCTTGACGAATGCTCGATGGTCGATATAACGCTGATGAGCGCGCTGCTTGAGGCGATGGATCCCGAAGCGCGGCTCGTCCTCGTCGGCGACGCGGATCAGCTCCCGTCCGTCGGCCCGGGAGACGTGTTCTCCGCTGTTCTTCGCAGCGAGGCTGTTCCGGCCGTACGGCTCACCGAGATCTTTCGCCAGAACAGCAGCAGCCTGATCATACGCAACGCGCACAGCATCAACCGGGGCGAGCACCCCGATCTGTCGCGCAACGAGGGCGGCTTCTTCCGTCTCAAGCGTATGCAGGCCGCCAGCACGGTCGAGACGATCACGGAGCTTTGCGCCGTGCGTCTGCCGGAGAAGATGAAGATCCCCTGCGAGGACATCCAGGTCCTCTCTCCGACGAGGAAAGGGGAGCTGGGCACGGTCAATCTCAACCGTCATCTCCAGGAGGCGCTCAACCCGCCTGCAAAAGAGAAAAAGGAAAAGCTCTTCGGCAGCGCCGTCTTCCGGGAGGGAGACCGCGTCATGCAGATCCGCAACAATTACGATATCCTCTGGCGCACCGCGGACAACAGCGCGGCGGGGAGCGGCATCTACAACGGGGACATCGGCGTCATCCGACAGATCGACCCGGAACAGGAAACGCTCACCCTTGACTTCGACGGACGGATCGCCGTATACGGCTTTGATCAGCTCCTGGAGCTGGAACACGCCTGGGCCATGACGGTCCACAAAGCCCAGGGAAGCGAATACCGCGCGGTCATCCTCGCGCTGTGCGCAGCCTCTCCGATGCTGATGGCGCGTGATATCCTCTATACCGCCGTTACCCGCGCGAGAGAGCTGCTGATCCTTGTCGGAGACGAGAAGATCGCCTATCAGATGATCGACAACGCACGCCAATCGCGTCGCTATAACGCGCTGCGCGTGCGGATCCGCAAGGCCTGCGGCCTGTAGCGCGATGGATACGCGAAAGATCAGCGCCGAGCTTGCGGAGCGATGGCCCGAATGGAGCGCGAGGATCGCTCTGACGGAGTTCCGCGAGACCGAGGGACTCGGCACGGCGGCCAACGACGGCCGCAGCGTTTACTACAGCGAAAGACTGATGCGCTATCTCACGGCGGATCAGCAGCTGTTCATCTTCGCCCAGCAGATCGCGCATATCCAGCTCGAGCACCACGCGCGCGGGAAGGGGAAACACCCGCGGCTGTGGAAGCGGGCAAGCGAGGCGGCCGTGAACGCCCTGCTCAAGGCGGACGGCTTTGACCTCCCGGAGAACGCTCCGCTGCCGCCGGGAAACGGACCGCAGAGTGCGGAGGAGATCTACGCGCTGCTGCTCGAGCGAAACGAGGAGGGCGAGGATGATGCGCCCGAGATCGTGCGGGATCAGCCGGTACCGAAAGACAAGAGCCAGCAGGCCGGCGGCGCTTCCGAGGCGCGCAAGCGCGAGATCGACGATCCGGGCCTTGCCGCCGTGGTGGCGGGGCTTGCGGAGTTGCTCGAGCCGAGCATGCAGCTCGACTTCGACTGGTTTCCCGGCACTTCGATCCGCGACGGCGTTCTGCGGCACGAGTTCCGCGCCTATCCGGTCTCCTACGCCGAGATCCTGCTCGATACGAGCGCCTCGGTCGACGCGGATCTGCTGCGCGCCTTCGTGCGCGGCGTCAAGGGCCTGCTGCGGCAGGATGCCGTCGTCCGTGTCGGCTGTTTCGACACGCGTTTCTACGGCTTTCAGGACGTGCGAAACGACGAGGATATCCAGAACCTGAAGCTCGACGGCGCAGGCGGTACCGACTTTCACGCGGCCATCGAAGCCTTTACCGGAGACGCCGAAAACCGCATCATCTTTACCGACGGCTTTGCCGAGATGCCCGAGCAGCGCTGCGACGCGATCTGGGTCGTCTACGGCAACGCGGTCATCCATCCAAAGGGCGGGCGCGTGCTGTACGTCCGGCCGACAGAGGAGAAAGAGAAACATGAGATCGATTTTCTTATCACATGAACAGGTATTTGACAAGCCGCTCCCGCTCTTCCGGAGCGTTGGGACGGCTGCGCCGGCCTCGGACCTCTGTCTGCTGACCGCGCCGGACGACGGTTTTCTCTGTGAGAGCGACGGCGGCGTGAACTATTATCTCGCAGACGGCTTCGTCGACCGCTTCGGCCGTGACGGCGCCTGCGCCGTGGCGGCGGTGCGCCCCGCGCTGCTGCTTGAGGAGGGCGAGGAGAAGCTGCTGCGCCGCGTCAAAAACGAGAACGGCGTCGTAACGGCAGAGTTCGGCAGCTATCCCGCGATGCTCCTCGACGCGAGCCTGCGGGACATGGCCGAACGCGAATTCTCCCGCGGCGCGCTGCGAGAGAGCGGACGAAGGCTCCGCATCGGCGGGCAGAGCGTCCCGGTCTACCGGCTGGGCGGCAAGCAGATCGTGCGCGTTGAACTGCAGGGCGGCGGCGTGGGCGGCTACGTCCGTCTCCACGACGGCAGCGCCGTGGTCGAGGGCGAGGCGGTCTTTCTTGAATTCCGGCCCCTCCGCTGGCTCTACGACGAGGCGCTGGGCCTGCTGCTCTGCTGCCAGGCGCTTTTCGGCGGTATGGACCGCGCGGCCGCGGAGGACTATCTGAAAAACGGTTTTCTCGACGAGCTGACCGAGGATGGAGAGGATGCCCTCCCGGAGAACGCGTCCTATCACATCGCCGAGCACGACGAGCTCGATCTGATCCGCGCCTATGTCAAGGCGAACATTCCCGTGTTCCTGCACGGTCTGTCCGGCGACGGCAAGAGCGACCGCGTCCGCCAGATCGACCCGCAGGCGCTCGATATCGAGCTGGTCAACGAGAACCCGGAGACGATCAACGGCCGCGCCGTTTATAATGAGTCGAGCGATACGATCGTGGATATCAAGCCGGTTTGGCTCGTCAAGCTCGAGCGTTTGTGCGAGGACGGCGAGCTGCATATCCTGTTCTTTGACGAACTGACAAACGCGACCAAGCAGACCCAGTCCGTCATCTTCAAGATCGTGCTGGAGCGCTTTGTCAACAACCGCTGGGCTCTGCCGGACAACGCGCGCATCGTTGCGGCCGGCAACGACCGCAGCGAATCGACCTCCGCTCACGATCTCGCCGAGCCGCTTTTCGGCCGCTTTGCGCATATCTATATCCGCACCACGGTCGAAAACTGGATGCCCTGGGCCGTCAGGAGCCGCATCAACCCCTATGTGATGGAGTTCCTTGCAAACAATGATCTCTACCTCCGCACGCCCTTCACCGGAACCGAGGGGCACGCCGATCCGCGGCGCTGGGAGATGGTCTCAAAGGCTCTGGACAGCTCCGGAAACGATTTTTCGCTGCTCGCGCCGATCGTCGGACGCGATACGGCGGAGGCCTTTATCCGCTTCTTTAAGGCGCGCGAGGAGGTCGCCGCGCTGGGCGAGTACAGCGACGAGGAGCTTGCACGCTTTTCTGTGGCGAGAAAGTATCAGCTTGCCCAGCAGTGTCTGGTGTTCTCAGCGTCAAAGAGCGAGCAGGCCCGTGCGCTCGTCGGGCGTCTCGGAGAGGAGTATCTCGCCTGGTACGACTACATTCTCAAGAGGCGCGATTCCCTGGGCCGATAAGCTGCGCGGCACGGGGGAGAAGAGCTCCGTGCCGCGTTCTTTCTCACGCAGACCACGCCGCGCGGTTCCGCTTTGACGGTCTGCCCGGATCGATCGGAGGATTCGCCGCGAAGAAAACGGCTGCCGCAGAATAAAATCGGGATCTGTCCCTGCTCCGGGGCGCCTTTTGCGGGCGCCCCGGTCTTTTGATGCGGTTGAAGAATTCCCCGATCCGTGCTATACTGGCAAAAAAGAAAGAAACAGGGGCTTCCTTATGCGATCTGAAAGGCGAATCACGGATAAGCTGCTCGATCTTCTTTTTCCGCCGCGCTGTCCTTTTTGCCGCGCGCTTTTAAAGGACGGAGAGCGGACTGTCTGCACAGCTTGCCGCGCCGCGCTGCCCTGGACGCGGGGAGGAGAGAGGACACAGCAGTTTCCGTACATCCGGCGCTGCTGCTCCCCGCTGTTTTACGAAGGCGCTGTGCGCCGCTCGCTGCTGCGCTATAAATTCGGCGGCAGCTCGGCATATTCGAAAAATTATTCTGAAATTCTCGCAAATTGTATTGACGAAAACGAAGTTTCCTGCGATATTATCACATGGGCGCCGTTGGGCAGGAAGCGGCTGCGCTCCCGCGGCTACGATCAGGCGCGGCTTCTTGCGGAGGGCGTCGCCGCGATACGCGGGCTCCCGTGCGAGCCGCTCTTGAGAAAGACAAGGGACAATCCGCCCCAGTCCGGGACAGGCTCACGTGAAAAACGCCGGGCGAACGTTTCCGGCGTTTACGCCGTTACGGATCCTGCGCGCGTACACGGCAGGCGCGTTTTGCTTGTGGACGATATCGTTACAACGGGCTCGACGCTCAGCGAATGCGCCCGGATCCTCCGCGCGGCGGGCGCCGCGGAAGTCAGCGCCCTGACGCTGGCGCGGAGCGGCAGATAAACAAAACCATGAGGTGAAGAAATATGGTGATCTTCGAAAGAGATATGGCGATCGATATGGGGACCTCCACGACCCTGGTATTCGAGCAGGGCAAGGGCGTCGTGCTCCGCGAGCCGACCGTCGTCGCCGTCGATAAATTTACGGGCAAGATCCTCAAGGTCGGCCAGGACGCGCAGAAGATGCTCGGCCGCACGCCGGCCAACATCGTAGCGATCCACCCCGTCAGCGCCGGCGTGATCTCCGATTACGAGATGAGCGCTCAGATGCTGCGCGAACTGATCGGCCGTATCACGTCCTTCAGCTTCTTCAAGCCCTGTGTGCTTGCCTGCGTCCCAAGCAGCATCTCCGGCGTGGAGGAGCGCGCGGTCATCGACTCCGCGATCGAAGCGGGCGCCAGAAAGGTTTATCTGCTTGAGACAGCCGTCGCCACCGCACTCGGCGCGGGGATCGATATCTCCAAGCCGGACGGTCATCTGATCATCGATATCGGCGGCGGCACGACCGAGATCGCCGTCGTCTCCGCCGGCGGCGTCGTGGAATGCGAATCCATCAAGATCGCCGGCGCCAGCTTTGACGAGGCGATCGTCAAATACATCCGCCGCAAGCACAATATGCTCGTCGGTCTCGGTACGGCCGAGGAGATCAAGCGCAGCATCGGCTGCGTGATCCAGCGCCCGGACGTCGGCGTGGAGGAGGTCAAGGGCAGAAGCCTGACCAACGGCCTGCCCAAGACGGTCTCGATCACCTCGTCCGATCTGATCGAAGCCTTTGTCGATCCGATGAACCGCATCCTCGAGGCGGTACACAACGTTCTGGAGCGTACGCCTCCTCAGCTCGTCGGCGACCTGGATCGCAACGGCATCGTGATGTCCGGCGGCGGCAGCCTGATCTACGGCATCGACCGCCTGATCGAGCGCAGCACCGGGATCCGTACCGTCGTCGTGGACGACGCCGTCTCCTGCGCGGCCTACGGCGCGGGCAAAATGCTCAAGCATCTCGAGGACATGCAGGACGGCATGATGAACTTCTACCGCAAACGGCAGCTCAAGGGCTGATCCGGGAAAGGGGAGCGTGAAAATGGGTCTTTCCGATCTGTTCAAGAAAGGCGGCTCCGTGCCGAAGTGCTCCGCCGTCATCGTCGCAGCCGGAAGCTCGAAGCGGATGGGCAGCGATAAGCTGACGGCCCTGCTCGGCGGCGAGCCCGTCCTGCTTCGGACGCTGCGCGCCTTTGAGGCCTCCGAATACGTTTCCGAGATCGTAGTGGTCACGCGCATGGAAAAGGTGCCTGAAGTCGCCGATCTCTGCGCGCAGAACAACATTTCCAAAATCGCCAAGGTCGTTGCGGGCGGTAAGACAAGAATGGAATCCTCGCTGATCGGCGTCTCGTCCGTCAAGCCCGGCGTGAAGCTGATCGCGATCCACGATGCGGCGCGCCCGCTTGTCTCCGGCGCACTCATCAAGCGCTGCGTCACCGCCGCGGCCGAGCATATGGCCGCCGTCCCGGTCATCCCCAGCGTCGATACGCTCAAGATGGTCGGTGAGGACGGCCGCATCGTCGGTACGGTGGACCGCGAGACGACTTATCGCGTGCAGACCCCGCAGGTTTTCGACGCGATCCTGATCAAGGGCGCGCTCAGCAAGGCCGCCGAAAAGCGCATGCTCCTCTCCGACGACAGCTCGGCCATGGATATGACCGGCTTCAAGACCTATACCGTCGCCGGTGAAGAGGACAACATCAAGATCACGACGCCGCGCGATCTGATGATCGCGGAGCTGCTGCTCAAGAGCAGGGGAGAGCTATGAGGATCGGACACGGTTACGACGTCCATCGGCTCGCCGAAGATCGCGCGCTGATTCTCGGCGGGGTCCGGATCCCCTTCGAGAAAGGGCTGCTCGGGCACTCCGACGCGGACGTCCTGCTGCATGCGCTGATGGACGCGATGCTCGGCGCAGCCGCTCTGGGCGACATCGGAAAGCATTTCCCAGACAGCGACGCGCGCTGGGAGGATGCGGACAGTATGCAGCTGCTGCGTGAGGTAAAACGCCTTCTCGACGAAGCCGGTTATACGCTCGTCAACGCAGACTGTACGATCCTCGCCCAGCGGCCGAAGCTCGCCCCCTATATCGCGCAGATGCGCAGCGGCATCGCCCGCGCGCTCGGTACGGATCCGGATACGATCAGCGTCAAGGCTACGACGGAGGAAGGGCTCGGCTTTACGGGCGACGGCTCCGGGATCGCGGCGCACGCCGTCGTCCTGATCGAGCGCAGATGATCAAAGGGCACGGATCGCACATAGAATGTGCTGTACCGTGCCGGTATCAATATCGAAATGCAAAGAGCATGGTGAGAGCCATGCTCTTTTTTTATGAGGTGATCAAGTGAAACAGTATTTGATCCTTTGCCGTTCCGTGACGCACGCGCAGCGCTGCGCAAGGCTGCTGGAGGGCGCTCTGATCCGCGCAGCCGTCACAAAAGCGCCGAGGGAGCTGACGAGCTCCGGCTGCGGCTATGCGCTGCTGCTGCACGCCAAACTCGACGAGGCGCTGAGGCTTCTGAGAAAAAAGGAGATGTCCTTCGGCAGGGTTTTTGAACGCGACGGCGACGGAGAATACCGGGAGATAAAGCCATGATCTATTTTGACAGCGCGGCGACCTCGTTTCAAAAGCCGCCGCAGGTACTCAAAGCCTATGCTGAGACGCTTCGAAGCGCGGCAAGCCCCGGACGGGGCGCGTACCGCCTTGCGATGCGTGCCGCCGAGGCGATGCTCAACGCGCGCGAGGAGGCGGCCGCCTTCTTCCGCTTTTCGGACCCGGAGCGCGTCGTGCTGACGATGAACGCAACACACGCGCTGAATCTTGCGATCCGTTCGCTCGCCGTGCCGGGAGCGAAGGCTGTGATCTCCGGCTTTGAGCACAATTCCGTCCTGCGCCCGCTGTATGCGTGCGGGATGGAGATCACGACGGCGGGCAGGCGTCTGTTCGACCCGGAAGAGCTGCTCGGTACGCTTCGGAGCGAGCTGCCCGGTGCCGCGCTTGCGGTCTTTACGCATGTTTCAAATGCATTTGGCTATATTCTGCCGGTCCGGGAGATCGCGTCGCTTTGCCGCGAATACGGCGTGCCGCTGATCGTGGACGCTTCGCAGAGCGCCGGCGTGCTGGAGTTGGACTGCTCGACGCTGCAGGCAGATTTTGTCGCCATGCCGGGGCATAAATCCCTGCTCGGCGTTCCGGGGAGCGGTCTTCTGCTTTGCCGCGGCGAGACAAAGCCGCTGCTTTTCGGGGGCTCGGGCAGCGACAGCATCGACCGGGCGATGCCCGCCTATCTGCCGGAGCGTCTCGAGGCGGGGACACAAAACGCGCCTGCCGCGGCTGCTCTGGCTGCGGGGATCCGCTATATCCGCCGCCGCGGACGCGACGCGATCGAGGCGCATGAAAGAGAGCTGTGCCTTCACATGGCCGAACTGCTGGGGGGAAGGGAAGAGCTGCAGCTGTTTGTTTCATCCGACGCGGCGATGCAGAGCGGCGTACTGTCCTTCCGCTGCCGCAGCCGCGACTGCGAGGAGATCGCAAGGATGCTCTCACAGGAGGAGATCTGCGTACGAAGCGGTCTTCACTGCGCGCCGCTGGCGCACGAATGCGCCGGGACGCTTGAGACGGGAACTGTGCGAATGAGTTTCTCGCCCTTCAATACGCACGCGGAAATAGAAAAAGCCGCAGGAAAATTAATAAAAATTATATAGTTTTCAACCGCTTTCCATTTGCCTTTTTTCTCGGGATGCTATATAATAAAGTGATAAAAAGGGAAAGTGCGTACTGAAAAGCTGCGCGCAGGCAATACGAACGGGGAAACTTATATGGAAGCGACAAAAACCGCATTGGAGCGTTCGCTCAATCTCTTTATGACCTTGGGTTTGGCCGACATCATCGACATCCTGATCGTCGCCTATCTGATCTACAAAGCGATATGGTTCGTAAGAAGGACCAATTCCTATAACCTTGCAAAAGGGATCCTGGTCTTTCTGATCGTCATGCTGCTCTCCGACGTCTTCGGGCTGAAGATGATCAGCTTCGTTCTCCGAAAGGCGGCCGAGCTCGGATTGATCGCGCTGGTCATTCTCTTTCAGCCGGAACTGCGCCGCGTACTGGAGCGAATGGGCAGCAGCTTCAGTTCCGTCCGCGGCGAGCCGGGAACACAGCTCGATTCCGCGATCGCCCACACGGTCATTGCCTGTACGGACATGTCCGAATCCCGGACCGGCGCGCTGATCATCTTCGAGCGCAACGTCAAGCTCAACGAGATCATGAGCACCGGCACGATCATCAACGCCGACGTCAACGCCGAGCTGATCAAAAACATTTTTTTCAACAAAGCCCCGCTGCATGACGGCGCGCTGATCATCCGCGCCGCAAGGATCGCCGCGGCCGGCTGCGTGCTCCCGCTCACCAAAAGCACCAATCTGAGCAAGGACCTCGGCATGCGGCACCGAGCCGGCATCGGGCTGAGCGAACAGTCCGACGCCGTTGTGATCATCGTTTCCGAGGAAACCGGCGCGATCTCCGTTGCGATCGACGGCATGCTCAAGCGCCATCTCAACGCAGCCACGCTCGAGAGACTGCTTCGGTCCGAGCTGATCGTCGAAGAGACCGAGGGCAAGCCCAACGGGCTGATACAGATGTGGAACAGGCTCACGAAGGGAAAATACAATGAAAAAAATGAACATCATGACAAAACTGTATAACAGCAAAGTCTTTTGGTTGATCATTTCTCTTCTCGCCTCCATGAGTCTTTGGATCTACGTCACGGGCCAGGAGACGGAGGAATACAAGCAAACCTTCCGCGGCGTCCGCGTGGAGCTGATCGGCGAGGATATCCTGCTGAATTCCCGCAACATGGTCATCACCGATCTGAGCACCAGCACCGTTACGGTCGAGGTCTCCGGACCGAGGAGAGTCGTCGGACGCTGGAGTTCCGGCGATCTTGTCGCGCAGATCGACGTCAGCAAGCTGACCCAGTCGGCCTTCACCTCGCTGCAGTATACGGTCAAATTCCCAGACGGGACCGATACCAGCGGCGTCAAGACGAATTCCAGATCGCCCGAGACAATCAACTTTATGGTCTCGCCGCAAACAAAGAAAGTCGTTCCCGTCGTCGGCAGCTTCGAAGGCCGGGTCGCGGAGGGCTTCACGGCCGAACCGCCGGAGTTCGATCCTTCTACGATCACGGTCTATGGTCCCGAGACGTATTTGAAAAATATCTCGAGAGCCTGGGTGGAATTCGGCTCGCAGGAGATCAGCTCGACCTACTCCGTCGACGCGGGCTTCCGCCTTCTGGATGAAAACGATGAGGAATGCTCCACCACGGGACTGAACTTTTCGAACGATACCGTCAAGGCGACGCTGCGCGTGCTCGAAGTCAAGGAGATTCCGCTGACCGTCGATCTGATCGGCGGCGCGGGCGCGTCGAGCGCGAACACCATGGTCTCGATCGAGCCGGATTCGATCACGCTTGCCGGCGATACGGCCGTGCTCTCCGGCCTTAACCGGATCTCGCTCGCCACGATCGATCTGTCGGATTTCGCCTCAACCTTCAGCGATACCTATCTTGTGAAATTCGACGACGGCTTGAAGAACCTCTCCGGCACGACGGAGGCGAACGTCACGATCGAGATCGTCGGTCTTGAGACGCGCGACTTTTCCGTCAGCCGAGAGAACATGAGCTGCATCAACGTCACGGACGGCTACAATGCGCAGGTCCTCAGCGACAGCCTTGTGGTCAAGCTCCGCGGCACGGAAGAACAGCTGCAGGAGGTCAGGAGCGAAAACATCCGCGCCGTGGCCGACCTGAAGGACTACAACACCTCCACCGGGCAGTTCATGCCCGCCGTGAGGATCTCTGTCGACGGCTTTACCGACGTCGGCGCGATCGGAGACTATACGATCTCCATCGAGCTGAGAAAGGGCGAAGCATGACGCAGGAAGGGATCGTAACCAGACTTCTTGCCCGCGATATGGCGGAGGTCGCCGTCACGCGCATGACCGCCTGCGGCGGCAACTGCGGCAGCTGCGAGAGCTGCATGCTTCAGAGTGAGGTCAAAGCGACGGCCCATAACCTTGTCTCGGCGCAGCCCGGACAGCGCGTCCTGATCGAGAGCCGTACCTCGGCCGTTTTCGGCGCGATCTTCCTTGTTTATGTGATGCCGCTCGTTTTCTTCCTGCTGGGCTACGCAGCCGCCTGGACCTTCGGCGCGTCGGAGGGGATCTGCATCCTCTGCAGTTTCCTCGGTCTTGCGCTCGGAGCGCTCCTTCTGGTTCTGACACAGCGCGGGAAAAAGAAAAACAGCATCCGTTACGATATCATAAAACTGCTGGAATAATCGCGGAGGATACCATGATCAAAAGCATGACCGGCTACGGCAGCGCAAAGGGCGCGGTCGGCGAGCTGAAAATCAGCGTAGAATTAAAAAGCGTCAACAACCGCTATCTGGACGTCTCCGTCCGCATGCCGCGGAGCTTTCTCTTCGCCGAGGACGCGGTCAAGGCGGCCGTCGGCAAACACATCAGCCGCGGAAAGGTCGACCTCTTTGTGAGCGTCGATTCCTCGGACGCGGACAGCATGACCGTGAAGGTCAACGAGCCGCTTCTGCGCGGCTATATCGAGGCGATCCGCCATATCTCCGCGGAGTACGGGCTTTCCGAAGAGCTCGGCGCCGTTTCAGTCAGCCGTTTCCCGGATATCCTGAGTGTCGAGAAAAAAGAGCTCGACGCCGAGGCGATCTCGGAGGGGATCGTCGCTGTGACGGAGGAGGCGCTGCGCGATTTTGACGCGATGCGTCTGCGCGAGGGCGAAAAGCTCTGCGCCGATGTGCTGGAAAAGCTCGCTGCGATCGAGCTTCTTGTTGCGAAGGTCGAGCAGGAGGCGCCGAAGACCGTGGAGGCTTATCGCGTCCGACTGCGCGAGAAGATGAGCGAGCTGCTCTCCTCGGCTGCGATCGACGAGAACCGCATCCTGGCCGAGGCCGCGATCTATGCCGACCGGATCGCCGTTGATGAAGAAACGGTACGTCTGCGCAGCCACATGTCTCAGCTGCGCGGCATGCTCGCGGGCGGCTCGCCGATCGGCAGGAAGATCGATTTTCTGATCCAGGAATTCAACCGCGAGGCGAACACGATCGGCTCGAAATGCCAGAACTCCGATATCGCGCACACCGTCGTGGAGCTGAAATCGGAGATCGAGAAGATCCGAGAGCAGATCCAGAACATCGAATGAGGACGGAAAAATGAAGCTCATCAACATCGGCTTCGGCAACCTCGTTTCGGCAGAGCGGATCGTCTCGATCCTCTCGCCCGAATCCGCCCCGATCAAACGCATGATCCAGGACGTGCGTGACCGCGGCCTGCTGATCGACGCCTCTTTCGGGCGCAGCACCAAGGCCGTGATCGTGACCGACAGCGGCAATCTGATCCTCTCCTCGCTTACGCCGGAGGTCCTGGCGCAGCGGGCGCAGGAATAAAAAATGAAACGGGATACGAAAATGAAGGAAAAAGGCAGATTGATCGTGATCTCCGGTCCCTCCGGAGCAGGCAAATCCAGCGTCGTCTTCCGCGCCATCGAAGGACGCGCTGACATGTGCTTTTCCACTTCCGTCACCACGCGCGCACAGCGCCCGGGCGAGGTCGACGGACGCGAATACTTTTTCATCGATCTCGACCGCTTTCACGAGATGGTCGCAAACGACGAGCTGCTCGAGCACGCGATGTACGTTGGGAACGCTTACGGTACGCCGCGCAAATTTGTCGAGGACAAGCTCGCGGAAGGCATGAACGTCCTGCTTGATATCGAGATCCAGGGCGCACGGCAGGTCATGGAGAAGGTCCCGGAGGCGCTGAAGATCTTTATCATCCCTCCCTCGCTCGAGGAGCTGCGCAATCGGCTCGTCAAGCGCGGGACGGACAGCGCGGAGGCCATCGAGGGCCGACTGAAGCGCGCAAGAGAAGAGTATCAAGAGGCCGCCTTTTACGACTATATCATCGTGAACGACGATCTTGACGTCGCGGCGGAGGAATTCAACGCCATCCTCACCGCGGACCGCTGCAGATATCCTTTCCGCAGGCACTGGCTTGAGGAAGTCTGAATCAAAAAAACTATGCCGCTTTGCGGCAGAATGGAGAATACCGAAATGATGCTTTATCCCCCTGTGGCCGAGCTTGTCGACAAGATCGGCAGCCGCTACCAGCTCGTCAATCTTGTCGCCCGCCGCGCGCGCGTGATTTCCGCCGCCTCCGAGGAGAACGGCACGCCTCTCGAGAGGAAGCCCGTTTCTGCGGCGATCGACGAGGTTTATACCGGCAAGCTCACGCTTAAAAAGTAAGTCTCCGTGTCGATCTGTATCGCCAAAATCGCGGTTTCCGCCGCCACATACAGTATCGACAGGCCCTACGACTATCTGGTGCCGGAGCCGCTCATAGCCTCCGTCTTCGTCGGGACGCGGGTCACCGTGCCTTTCGGCAAAGGCAACCGAAGCTGTGAGGGCGTCGTCCTCGCCCTTGGGACGGAGAGCGAGCGGAAGACACTCAAGAGCATCCTCTCCGTGCTCGACCGCGAGCCGGTCCTGACCGAAGCGCAGGTCAAGCTGGCGCTGTTCATGCGGGATCGCTTTTTCTGTACGGTCTACGACGCGATCCGCGCCATGCTGCCCGCCGGACTGTGGTTCGACAGCGAGGGAAAGCGGCGCGCCGCTGACAAGACCGTTGAGATCGCCGAGCTGGCCGTTCCCACCGAGGAGGCCGAAGCGCTCGTTGAAGCGAAGCGTCTTCGCTCGCCGCAGCAGGCGGCGCTGCTGGACCTCTTGTGTTGCTTTGAGGTGCTGCCTGTCCACGACATGCTCGTGCACACCGGCGCGAAGCGCCCATCGCTCAACGCGCTCGTCAAATACGGCGCCGTGCGTCTCGGATCGCGCGAGGTCTATCGCTGTCCGGAGATCCGCAGCCGGGAGCGGCTCCCCATGCCGCAGCTCAATGCGGCGCAGGAAGCGTCTTTTCGGGGGCTGCTTTCGCTGCTGCGCCTGGACGAGCCTCGCGCCGCCCTGCTTTTCGGCGTGACCGGAAGCGGAAAGACCAGCGTTTACATCCGTCTGATCGACGAAACGCTGCGCGCCGGCCGCTCCGCCATCCTTCTTGTGCCTGAGATCGCACTAACGCCGCAGATGCTCGCCGCTTTTTCGGCGCATTTCGGCGACACGGTCGCCGTGCTGCACAGCTCGCTGTCAGTCGGCGAACGCTATGACGAGTGGAAGCGCGTCAAGCGCGGCGAGGCAAAGCTCGTCATCGGTACGCGCAGCGCGGTCTTCGCGCCGGTGAGCGACCTGGGCATCCTGATCGTCGACGAGGAGCAGGAGGAGACCTACAAGTCCGAGAACACACCGCGCTACGACGCCCGCGAGATCGCGAAATATCTCTGCTCAAAGGCAAATGCGCTGCTGCTTTTCGGATCCGCGACCCCCGAGATCAGCAGCATGTATCGCGCGAAGGAGGGCATATACAGCTTTTTCGAACTGCGCGAACGCTACAACGAGCAGGAGCTGCCCGGCGTGAGGATCGTCGACATGAAGCGTGAGCTGCGCCGCGGAAACGGCGGCGACATCAGCTCTTTTCTTCGCGACGAGCTGCAGCGCAACATCGACTGCGGCGAGCAGAGCATCCTGTTCCTCAACCGCCGCGGCGCCAGCAAGCTCGTAGGCTGCGGGGAGTGCGGCTATACCTACCGCTGCCCGAAATGCAGCGTTTCGCTGACCTATCACAGCGCCCGCGGCAGACTGATGTGCCACTACTGCGGCTACTCCCGCCGGATCGACAGCAGCTGTCCCGCCTGCGGCGGCGAGCTGAAATTCATCGGCAGCGGCACCCAGCGTGTCGAGGAGGAGCTGCATGCGCTCTTCCCCGGCGTCGAGATCCTTCGCATGGACACCGATACCGTCACGCCCGTCGGATCACACGAAAAGCTGCTCGACCGCTTCCGTGATGAGAAGATCCCCATCATGGTCGGCACGCAGATGGTGACCAAGGGGCTGAATTTTGAGAACGTCACGCTCGTCGGCGTGCTGTGCGCGGACCAGAGCCTCTATGCCGGCGATTACCGCGCGGGAGAGAGGACCTTTTCGCTGATCACGCAGGTCGTCGGCCGCAGCGGACGCGGCAGCAAGCCCGGACGCGCGCTGATTCAGACTTTTACGCCCGACAATCAGACGATCCGTCAGGCGGCCCGCCAGGATTACGACGATTTCTACGCCTCCGAGATCGAACTGCGGCGGCTGCAGAACGCGCCTCCCGTCGTCGACCGCTATACTGTCACCGCGGCCGGGCAGAACGAAGAGCAGGTAGAGTGGACGATCCGTTACGTGCGGGATCTGCTCGCGCTCGCCGCAAAGGATATCCCGGGTACGACGGTGCTCGGCCCCGCGCCGCTCGGAGTCGTCAAGGTCAACGACCGCTATCGCTACCGCGTCAACATGATCGGCCGGGACAGCGCCGCGATCCGCAGGAGCATTTCTGCCGCCGTTATAGAGTGCAGCACAGACAAGCGCTTTCGCGGCGTCAGCGTCTTTGCCGATCACGACCCGGGCGACTGACGCAAGGACAGACGACTTGTCCGCGCGACGTGCGGCGCAAGAGGAGAAACGAATGGCAACACGATACATTTTGACAAAAGAAGAGCCCACGCTCTATAAGAAAAGCCGCCCGGTCAAGAAATTTGACGAAAGGCTCCATCAGCTGCTTGACGACATGGCCGAAACGCTGCTGGAATCCGGCGGCGTCGGACTGGCCGCGCCGCAGGTCGGCGTGCTGCGCCGGGCAGTGCTGGTCATCGAGACCAATGTTCCCGAGGGCGAAGAGGAAAAGCTGATCGAGCTCATCAATCCCGAGATCGTCTCCGCCTCCGGCGAGCAGCGCGGTGCGGAAGGATGTCTGAGTTTTCCGGACGAGTACGGCATCGTCACGCGTCCGATGGAAGTCACGGTCCGCGCGCAGGACCGCTTCGGCGACAGCTTTACCGTCACCGGGACGGGACTGACCGCCCGCTGCTTCTGCCATGAGATCGATCATCTCGACGGCGTCGTTTTCACGACGCTCTGCGAGCGGATGCTCACGCAGGAAGAGCTGGAAAAAGGACAGGCAGAGGAGTAAACGGATGCGGATCGTATTCATGGGCACGCCGGATTTTGCCGCGGCCTCGCTGAAAAGACTGCTCGAGGACGGATTTGAGGTCGTCGGCGTCTTTACGCAGCCGGATAAGCCGAAGGGGAGAGGGATGGAGCTCGCCGCCTCGCCAGTCAAGGAGCTGGCTCAGGAAAACGGCATCCCGGTCTATCAGCCCGAAAAAATGCGCGACGGGACCGCACTGGAGGCCGTGAGAGCCCTTCAGCCCGACGTTCTGGCCGTCGTCGCATACGGGCGCATTCTGCCCCCGGAGATCCTTGAAGTGCCGAAATACGGCGCTGTGAACGTCCACGGCTCGCTTCTGCCGAAGTACCGCGGCGCGGCGCCGATCCAGTGGGCCGTGCTCAACGGCGACCGCGTCACGGGCGTCAGCACGATGTACCTCGCAAACGAGATGGACACCGGCGATATCATCTACAGCGAAGAGACCGAGATCGGAGAGTTCGAGACCTCGGGAGAATTATACGACCGGCTCAAGCTCATGGGCGCCGCGCTGCTGTCCCGCACGCTGCGGGATATCGAAAACGGCTGCGCGCCGCGCACGCCGCAGGATCACAGCTGCGCGAGCTATGTGAAGATGCTCGACAAGTCCTTCTGCCCGATCAATTTCGGCCGCACGGCGCGGCAGATCGTCAAGCAGATCTGCGGACTGCAGCCCTGGCCGGTTGCCACGTTCTCTCTCGGCGGAGAGCAGATCCGCGTCTTTGCCGCCGCGTACGGACGCAGGGACGTATCTGCAGCCCCCGGCACCGTGCTCTGCGCGGATGCCCGCGGGCTGGAAGTCGCCTGCGGGGCAGGTGAGAGCCTCCGGCTCACCGAGCTGCAGGCTCCCGGCAAAAAACGGATGAAGGCCGCGGACTTCCTGCGCGGTCACGCGATCGCGGAAGGGACGGTCCTTTCATGACGGGGCGCGAGGCTGCGCTTGCGATCCTCGAGCGCTGCCGGCGCGACGGCGCGTGGCTGTCCGCCGCGGCGGACGGTCTCATCCGCAGAAACGCTCTGTCAAAGCGCGAGTCTGCGCTCGCATCCGCGATCGCGCTCGGTGTTCTGCAGAACGGCAGCTACTTCGATTTTTTGATCGGCTCCTTCTGTACGACAAAGCCGGAAAAGCTTGAAAAGAAGGTCCTCGAGATCCTTCGCATCGGCGTTTGCCAGCTCCTGCTGCTTGACCGCATCCCGGCGCGCGCCGCCGTCAACGAAACGGTCGCGCTCTGCGAGACGGCCGGCGTCGGACGGGCCGGGGCGCTGGTCAATGCCGTGCTGCGCCGGATCGCAGAGGCGCGCTCCTCGCTCCCGGAGGTTCCGGGCAGGGGAGAGCCCGTCTATCTTGCGACGCGCTATTCCCAGCCGCTCTGGCTTGCCGAGAAGCTGGTCGGAGAAAAGGGCTATGACTTTACCGAGGCCTGCTTCGCCGCCTTCAACCTCCCCTCGGCGCTGGATATCCAGATCAACACGCTCCGAACGACGCGGGCCGATTACGTCCGCGCGCTCGAACGGCTTGGGATCGGCTATGAGATCCCGTCGTTTCCGGAAAACTGCCTCCGCATCGCCGGCGGCGCCGTGAACGAGCTGCCCGGCTTCGAGGAAGGACTTTTTTACGTGCAGGACCGCGCCGCCCGTATGGCGATTGATCTGGCCGGCCCGGGAGAGGGCATGCGCGTGCTCGACGCCTGCGCAAGTCCGGGAGGGAAAAGCTTTGCCGCCGCGCTTGCGATGCACGGCACGGGCGAGATCGTCTCCTGCGACATCCATGAAAAAAAGCTGCCGCTGATCCGAAGCGGCGCCGAGCGTCTCGGCCTCACGTCGATCCGTACGGAATGCCGCGACGCACGAGAATTCGTCCCGGAATGGGAAAACGCTTTTGACTTGGTACTGGCCGACGTGCCCTGTTCCGGCTTCGGCGTGATCGGCAAAAAGCCGGAGATCCGTTTCAAGGATCCCGGGCGGCTCAAAGCGCTGAGCGGCATCCAGCGAGCGATCCTCGACAATCTCTGCCGCTTCGTGCGTCCCGGCGGCGTGCTGCTCTACAGTACCTGCACGATCCTGCGGGAGGAGAACGAGGACGTGATCGCGTCCTTCCTCGCCGCACACGGCGGCTTCAGGCCCTGCGAATTCGAGGTGGACGGCCGCGGCTCGCGCGGCGGCTGCTACACCTTTTATCCGAACGTGGACGGCACGGACGGCTTTTTCGTATCAAAGCTGCAAAGGAAATAGAGCATGAAAAAAGACATCCTCTCCTTGCTCCCCGAGGAGCTTGCCTCCGAGCTTGAAGCGCTCGGCGAGCCCAGATATCGCGCTGCCCAGGTCAGCCGCTGGCTGGCGCGCGGCGTGCGGAGCTTTGAGGAAATGTCCGATCTGCCCAGGGCGCTTCGGGAGAAGCTGGACGAGCGGTATATGCTCTATCGTCCGAGCGTGCTCTCCAAGCAGGTCTCCGCGATTGACGGAACGATCAAATATCTTTGGGAGCTGCGGGACGGCAACGCCGTCGAGACCGTCGTGATGTCGTACCAGTACGGGAATACGGTCTGTATCTCCTCGCAGGTCGGCTGCCGCCAGGGCTGTGCTTTCTGCGCCTCAACCATCGGCGGTCTGGTGCGAAGCCTCGAGCCGTCGGAAATGCTTGACGAGGTGCTGTTCTCGGAACTGGACAGCGGGAAAAAGATCTCACACATCGTGCTCATGGGCATAGGAGAGCCGCTTGATAACTTTGACAATGTCGTTCGCTTTCTCAAGCTCGTCAATTCCCCCTCCGGGATGAACATCGGCATGCGTCACATCACGCTCTCGACCTGCGGGCTCATCGAACGCTTCGACGATCTTGCCTCGCTCGATCTGCAGCTGACGCTGACGGTCTCGCTCCACGCGCCGGACGACGAGACGCGCTCGCAGATCATGCCCGCAAACCGCGGGCGGGGCGTCGACGCGCTCATCCGAGCGTGCAGACGCTATTATGAAAAGACGGGAAGGCGCATCTCCTTTGAGTATGCAATGATCGACGGCGTCAACGACACCGAGAAGCACGCGCGTCTGCTCGTCCGCCGCGCGCGGGACTGCGGCGCTCATGTGAACCTGATCCCGCTCAACCATGTGGAGGAGCGGCGCTTCAAGCCCTCCACGCAGGGCCATATGAAAGCCTTTATGAAAATCCTTGACGAGGGCGGCGTGAACTACACGGTCCGCCGCACCCTCGGCAGCGATGTGGACGCCTCCTGCGGGCAGCTCCGCAGAAAAATGCAGAAGGATCCGGCGAAGACGATTTGATTCTGGAGATGAGGGTATGTTTTTTTTCGGATTGACTGACAAAGGAAAAATCAGGCAGGACAATCAGGACAGCTTCATCATCGAATACTGCGAGCCCAAGGACTGCATCGTGACCGCGCTCTGCGACGGCATGGGCGGCGCGAAGGCGGGCGGTCTTGCCAGCCAGCTCTCCAACAAGGAGTTCGTAAACTATGTCTATGCCAAGCTGACCTCCCGCGTCAGCCGGAGCGTCGACTACCGCCGGCTTCTTACCGACGCCTGCGCGGAGGCAAACGGCGTCGCCTTTGAGTATTCCAAATTCGACGAGGCGTACAACGGCATGGGCACAACGCTCGTCGGCGGTGTTATCAAATCCAACGGAGAAGGGTATCTTATCAATGTGGGCGACAGCCGTGCCTACCAGGTGCTCAAACGCTATGACACGATCATCCAGATCACGCGAGACCACTCGCTGGTCGAGGATCTGGTCGAGTACGGCGCGATCACCAAGGACCAGGCCAAGCGCCACCCGCAGCGAAACGTCATCACCCGCGCGCTCGGATCGGAGGCGGACGTCGAGGCGGATTTCTATGAGATCAATCTCGGCCCCGGCGATATGCTGATCCTCTGTTCCGACGGGCTTTCCAACATCGTCACAGACGAGGAGATGCTCGACTACGCAGTTGAGTACCCCGAGCCGGAGATCCTCTGCCGCGCGCTGATGAGCAAGGCGCTCAACCGCGGCGCGCGCGACAATGTCACGGTCGTCGTGATCAAGCGCTGAAAGATGCTTTTTAACACGGAGTTGCTATGAACGAAGAAGAAAAATACATCGGCACAATGCTCGACGACCGATATGAGATCCTCGAGATCATCGGCGAGGGCGGCATGGCGATCGTTTTCCGCGCGCTGGACCATCGGCTGAACCGTTACGTCGCGGTCAAGATCATGCGCGAGGAAATGGCCAACGACGAGGAGTTCCGCCGCCGCTTCTGCGCGGAATCCCATGCCGTCGCGATGCTCTCCAACCCGAATATCGTCTCGGTCTATGACGTCAGCCACAGCGACGAGCGCGAATACATCGTCATGGAGCTGATTTCGGGCATCACGCTCAAGCAATATATGGACAAAAAGGGCGCGCTCGACTGGAAAGAGGTCGTTCACTTCACGAAGCAGATCACCCGCGCCCTCGCGCATGCGCATGAGCGCGGCATCATCCATCGGGATATCAAGCCGCAGAACATCATGCTGCTGCGCGACGGCACGCTGAAGGTCGCTGATTTCGGCATCGCGGCGCTGGAAAACGAGGTCTACGAGAACAACGGACAGACCATCGGCTCGATCCATTACATCGCGCCGGAGCAGGCGCGCGGCAACAGTCCCGACGCCCGAAGCGACATCTACTCGCTCGGCGTTGTGATGTATGAGATGCTCTCGGGCCGCCTGCCCTATACCGGCAACACCCTTGCGGAGATCGCCGTCAAGCACATGAACGTAAAGCCCGAGCCGCTTCGCAGCAGCTTTCCCTCGATCCCGGAGGAGCTCGAGCGTATCACGCTCAAGGCTATGTGCGCCGATCTCAACGAACGCTATCAGACCGCCAACGAGCTGCTGGAGGCGCTCGACGAGTTCACACGCAACGCCGTGAAGCAGGAGCTTCCGCCCGAGACCGAGGAAGAGGAAGCGCAGACGCCCAAACCCGTGATCTCCTACAGCGATCTGACAAAGGCGAGCTACAGCATCCGCCGCAAGAAGGCCTCCAAGGTCAGCTTTCTGAGCGGCTCGTTCGGATTGCTGATGGTCGCGGTCGCGCTGTTTGTCTTTCTGTGGAATTTCTGGGTCAGAGACCTGTTCTCTCCGGCCGAGCGCGTCGAGCTGCCCAGGTTCGTCGGCAGCCGCTATGACGACGTCGTCCGCGACGCCGATCCGATCTATAATTTCATCATCACCGATGTTTATACGAACGACGAGGCGCCCGGCATGATCATCAGCCAGAAGCCCGACCCGGGCCGCAGCATGAGCATCGAAAACGACGGCGTGACGGTCGAGATCTCCGTCAGCCGCAGCATGACCTCGATCGAGGTCCCGGACGTGGCGAACCACGAGTACCGGGAAGCCATGACGCTTCTGGAAAAGACCGGGTTCGTTGTCGAAGTAGAGGCCGCGACGAGCGATACCGTTGCGCACAACTACGTCATCTCCACCAGCCCGGCGGCAGGGGAGAAGATCATCAGCGGCTCGACCGTGTATCTGAACGTGAGCAGCGGACCGCAGGTCCAGTATGTTCAGATGCCGAATCTGATCGGTCTGTCCGAAGAGGCGGCGATCGCAAAGCTGACGGGCAACAACCTCAACTACGCCGGCTCCGAGTGGATCGACAGCCCGCTTGACCGCGGCACCGTCGTGGGACAGAACATCACGATCGGCGAGAGCGTGCAGGAGCACAGCAAAGTCACGCTTCAGGTCTCGCTGGGCCAGGACTGAACGGTATGCGGGCATGAGCGAAGGCCTTATTGTCAAAGCCCTCAGCGGCTTTTACTATGTGCAAACTCGCGAGGGACTGGTCGCCTGCAAAGCGCGCGGCCGCTTTCGCCTTGACGGGACCTCGCCCCTTGTGGGCGACAGGGTCCGTCTTGTGACCGACCGTGCCGGCAGCGGGCGGATCGAGACCGTCTGCGAGAGAAAAAACTTCTTTATCCGTCCCGCCGTGGCCAATATCGATACGCTGGTGTTCATCGCGGCAAACGTCAATCCGATCACCGATCCCTTCCTCATCGACCGCGTTGCCGTGATCGCGCACGAGGCGGACTGCGAACTGCTGATCTGTGTCAACAAGATCGATCTTGACAAGGGCGACGAGCTTTACGGCATCTTCACCGCGGCGGGCTACCGCGTGATCCGCACCAGCGCCGAGACCGGCGAGGGCGTCGATGAGCTTCGCGACACGCTGCGCGGCAAGGTATGCGCTTTCACCGGCAATTCCGGCGTCGGGAAGTCGAGCATCCTCAATGTTCTTCTGCCGGAGGCCTCGATCCCGACCGATACGGTCAGCGAGCATCTCGGCCGCGGCAAGCATACGACCCGACATGTGGAGCTCTATCCGCTCGGCGACGGCTGCTACGTCGCCGACACGCCGGGCTTCGCCTCCTTTGAGATCCAGATGATGAAGTCCATCGCCAAGGAGGACCTGCAGTACGATTTCCCGGAGTTTGCGCCCTACATAGGCCGCTGCCGCTTTGCGGACTGCGCGCATCTCAAGGAGCCCGGCTGCGCCGTCCGCGCGGCGCTCGAGCGCGGCGAGATCGGCCAGAGCCGCTATGCCTCCTATGAGCGCCTCTATGAGCTGACGGCGAAGCAAAAGCCCTGGGAGACAAAAGAAAACTGAAAAAACTCGTCATAAACGGACGCCCCTTCGCTTACAATGTACCATTGTAAGAGGAAGGGGCGTGTTTTCATGCGCAGAAACAACATGAACACTCTGGGTTTGATTGCCGTCGGGGCGGGCGTGCTGATCATCCTATCCCTGGTGCTGCCCAAATCCTTCTGGTGGTTCGCGCTCTCCGCGCTGCTCATCGGCGCGGGCGTGTGGCTGCTGCGCTGCTGCTGAATCCCTGCGCGCCGACGAAGGCCGGCGCACGGGGCATATTCGGAGCGCCCTGCTCATATCCTTTACAAAACGCAGGAAAAGGAGCGCATACATGGAAATCGTTTTCAACAGCAGAACCGTACCGTGTTTCCGGGAGGCGTATCGGCAGACGAAGCTCATACAGGAGCATCTCGAATGCGTCGTGCCGGACGTAAAGGACGATATCGGCAAGATCACCTGGGCGGAGGCGCAGATCAGCCTGAAAAGCAAGGACATCGGCCTGGAAAGCGTCGTCGTCGGCGCTGCGGCCGAAATCAGCGTGTTTTATCTGACCGAGGGGCGGGAGAGCGCAGCATGCGTGAACTGCACGAAAGCGTTTGAGATCGAGTTTGAATACGGCGGCGCGGCGGAGGAGCTCGAGGCGCAGGTCTCGCTGCTTTCGCAGGGGGTGCAGGCGCGCGCGGTCAATCCCCGCAAGTTTGCGCTCGATCTGACGGTCCGCGCCGAGCTGTACTGCTACGCGCGCGAGGAGACGATCGTCTCCGTTTCCGCAGAGAACGGGGGAGCCGGAGGATTGCAGCTTCTCTGCCGGCAGGACGAGGCGCTGCTCCTTTCGCAGATCTGTGAAAAGAGCTTCGTCGTCAGCGAGCAGCTTCCGCTCTCGGTCGAGGGAGCCGAACACATTGTCTCGTCGCATGCTTCGCTTGTTTCCGGCGCATGTCAGATGATCGGCGGAAAAGCCCTGATCAAAGGCGGGGCGGAGCTGAGCGTCGCCTTTGAGACCGGGGAGAGCGCAGCGCCTGTCTTTGCCGAGCAGTGCGTTCCGTTCAGCGTGCTGATCGATTCCGGTGAAGAGGAGGCGGAGCTGGACTCGCTGCTGCTGCAGCCGACGGCGCTGTATGTGAATCTCTCGGACGCGATCAACGGTCGGGGCATGCTCGAGCTTGAGCTGCACGCGACAGCGCAGGCGAGTTTCGTGCGGCGCGCGCAGATCGAGTGGATCGCCGACGCATACAGCACGCGCTGTCCCGTCCGGAGCAAACAAAGCGCGCTTGCGGTCTGCCGGGGGAGCGAGCGCCGCGAGCTGGCCTGTGAATGCGCGGAGAGCGTATCGCTCGACACGGATGGGGCAGTCCTCCTCGCGCAGCATGCCGAGCTTCTCTCCTTCGCCGTGCGCGAGGATTCCGCGGCTGCCTCCGTCGCCGTCAGCCTGCTGCTGCGCAACGCGGACGGAAGTCTTGATTCCGTTCAGAAGCTCCTGTCCGCGGAGTGCGCGCTTCCGGCGGAGGATTACACGCTCGAGTCCGCACGGATCGCTTCGCTCTCGGTGCGCGCCGCCTCCGACAGGCTGGAGATCTCGCTTGGCCTCTGCTTCGTGTGCCTCCGGAGCGAGAAAGAGGAACTGAACTGTCTCACGGCGGTCGAGCTGGAAGAGGACATGGCCTGCGATCCCGGCTCCGTTCCCTCGCTGTGTGCGGTCAGACGGCAGGGAAGATCGCTCTGGGAGCTGGCGAAGACCTATTCTTCCAGCACGGAGGCGATCGTGCGTCTGAACGAAAAATACCCGATGAACACAGATTTTTTGCTGATCCCCAGGCTGTAAATTAAGACTTGTCATCATGGCTTCGTTGTGCTAAACTGATTGCCGAAAACTGTTCTTTTTCATGAGTATGGCTATCAGAAGGAGCGAAACGACATGTCCGGACATTCCAAGTGGCACAACATACAGAAAACGAAAGGCGCTGCAGACGCCAAGCGCGCGCAGGCCTTTACCAAGATCGCGCGCGAGATGGTCGTTGCGGTCAAGGAAGGCGGCAGCGGCGATCCGCGCAGCAACTCCAAGCTGGCGGCTGTGATCGCGAAGGCCAAGGCGGCCAATATGCCCAACGACAATATCAAGCGCACGATCGACAAAGCGCTCGGCTCCGGCAACACGGAGAACTATGAGAAGATCACCTATGAAGGCTACGGCCCGCAGGGCGTCGCCATCATCGTCGAGGCCATGACCGACAACCGCAACCGCACCGCGGGCGAGGTCCGGCACTACTTTGACAAATACGGCGGGAATATGGGCACCGCGAACTGCGTCTCCTGGTCCTTCGACCGCAAGGGCGTCATCGTCATCGACAACGAGGATGAAGAGCTGGACGAGGATACCGTCATGATGGACGCGCTCGACGCAGGCGCAGCCGACTTTGAGGCGGAGGAGCAGGTCTTCAACGTCTACACCACAGAGGACGAGATCGCTTCCGTGGCCGACGCGCTGACCGCCAAGGGCTATACGCTGCTCTCCGCGCAGGTCGAGATGCTGCCGCAGAACGGCTATATCAAGCTGACGAACGAGGACGATATCAAGAACATGCAGAAGATGCTCGATATGTTCGAGGATAACGACGACGTCCAGAACGTCTGGCACAACTGGGAAGACGCGGAATAAGCCGTCGGGTCTGCCGGAAAGAGCGGGGAGCGATCCCCGCTCTTTCGCTCGCTTTTACCGCGGCGCGATTGACACTTCCGGCGCTGTCATATACAATATGGATGAATCCACAGGAAAGGGCGATCCAAATGAAAAAAGCACTTGCCGTTCTCCTTGCATTTTGTGCGCTGCTCTCTCTTTGCGCCTGCGGAGTCGGCTCCGCGGCAGGCCGCGTGGAGGATCTGAAGGCCGCCCGGCGCGTCGACGACATGATCGCCGCGCTCGGAGAGGAGGTCACGCTCGAGAGCGAGGGCGCGATCCTGGCCGCGCAGGAGGCATATGACGCGCTCACCGAGGAGCAAAAGGCCGAGGTGGAATACGCGGACTATCTTCCGATCTATCGCAACAATCTCGACGTCCTCAAGCGGGAGGCGGCCTATGAGGCGCTCAAGGCAAAGATGATCGGAGCCTGGGTCGACCTCTACGATCCGGAAAACAACCGCATCGAGATCCGTGAAGACGGCACTGCCACGATCAGCGACTTCGAATATGAGTGGACGCTCAATCAGAATATGGAGACGATCCGCTTTGAAGGCGGCAGCCGCATCGTATTGGCCGTGGAAGAACATGACGATCTGACGGTGCTGCACAATCCCGATCTGATGACCTGCATGAAGAAGGCGGATTATGAGGCCTTTGCCGCTGCGGCGATCGTGACGGTCACGCCCGGGCTTTCCGATATCGACGAATACTTCGGCGCGGCCGTGGATCTCGGTCCTCTTACGGATGCCGACGGAAAGGACACCGGCGCCCGGCTCTTCGCTTTTCACAGCAACGCGTACGACCGCGGTCTGGTTTTCTTCCGTTCGGGAGACGATTTTGCGCTGGATTACAGCGCCGGCAAAAAAATGCACGGCGCGCTTTATGAGCCTTACGGCGCGGCCTTCTTCACCGACGCGAAACAATTGGGCGCGATAAAGATCACGGCTGTCAACAGCACGCTCACCTTTATCCGCGCCGACCATGTCGCCGATCTGCGTTACGAGAGCGAGACGAAGGAGCGCGTCATTACGCTGACGAACGGGATCGAGCTGCGCTGCGCAAGTTCGATGAATCCTTCGTATAAGAACGCGCGCTTCAACGCTTTTGCTTATCTGGCCGATCCGGCCTATGTCTTTTGATCCCGCCGGGGAGGTATGCGGCCATGAGAAAGCTCGTGCTGCCGATCCTTGCTCTGCTGCTGCTCCTGACCGCCTGTGGAGCCGGCGGCACAGCAGCGCCGCCGGCAACTCCCTCGCCGGAGCCGACGCCTGTCCCAACGCCGGAGCCGACGCCCTTTGTTCCCGACGCGCTGATCGGCGAGTGGACGCTTTGTATCGGCGACGGTGCGGTCGGCGACGGTTCCGAGCTGTCATCTTTTTCGATCGCTCCGGGCGCCGTTTTTACGGCCAACGGCGAGAGCTCCGTCGGCCGGCTTTACGAGACCGAGGAGCGCGACATTCTCAATTTCGTGACTGCGGACCGCCGCTATCTGCTGCGCAGCGTGGAGAAGGGCGGCCTTGCGCTGTTGTATTACGACGCGGAGCGGGACGTCTATACCTCTGCAAGTCCGCAGATCTTCTATCGGGACTTCCGGCGCGCCGAACTCAACGCAGAGAACTGGCAGGATTTTTTTGAGCTCAAGACCGATTATGAGCTGGAAAAAAACAGCCTCGGCCGCGTGTCGATGCTCTATGTTCGCATCTATCTCGTGCCAAAGGAGACGCTTGACGTTCTCGCGATCCGCGGCGGCAAGGTGACAGCCGAGGTCAAGCCGATCGGCTTCGCTCTGATCTGCTTTCCCGACAAGTCGGATGAATACAGTTTTTCCGATCTGCCGAAAAACAAAAAAGAGCTTGCAAGCTACGGCAGCGAGCGGCTACAGTATGCCGAGAGCGGTTTTCACGCCGAGAGCGAGTTCCACAACTTTTCCATGGAAGCGATCCGCGGCTGGGCGGCCAACATCTACGCGAGAGGAGACCTCGAGTTCAGGACGCAGAAGGACAAAAGCGTCGCTGCGGCGGTCGAAAAGGATTTTCAAATCGAGATCACCTCGCTTGCCGGGACGATCTTCTATCGCGAGGCGTCCTGAAATAAAGAAAGACCCGGGCGGGAGACCGTCCGGGTCTTTGTTGAAATGAGCAGATCTGTAAGCCGGGTTCTGTCTTAAACGACCATCTGTCTAGGCCTGCCGTTGCCGACAGGCTCAAGCCGCCTCCCGAGAGCGATCGGGCCGATCTGTGTGCTCTCCCACGGCGTTGCTCCGGATAGAGTTTACAGCACCGACATGTCTCCATGCGGCGGGTGGGCTCTTACCCCGCCTTTCCACCCTTACCCGAGGCCAAAGGCTTCGGGCGGTATATTTCTGTTGCACTTGTCCGAGGGTCACCCCTGGCGGGCGTTACCCGTTATCCTTGCCCTGTGGAGCCCGGACTTTCCTCATGTGCAGGCTTTCGCCTTACACCCGCGGCCGCTCGGTCTGCTCACGGGGCTTATTCTATCCAATCCGTGCCTGCAAGTCAACAAGAATCTTGTTTTTGAGGCGCAAAAGTTTTATAATAAAATAGTTATGAGGTGATACTTTTGACGCTGCAAGAATATGTCGATTCCATAAAGGAAAAACGCATCGCCGTCATCGGCGCGGGCGTGAGCAATATGCCCCTCATCCGCCTTCTGCTTGAAAACGGCTGTACTGTTACTGTGTGCGACAAGCGCTCTCTTCCCGAGATGGGCGAGAAAGGCGAGGAACTGAAAGCTCTCGGCGCGTCGCTCAAACTTGGTGACGATTATCTCGAGGGGCTTGACCACGATCTGATCTTCCGCACGCCGGGATTGATGCCTTTTGATCCGCATCTCCTCGCTGCCGCGGAGAAGGGGAGCGAGATCACCTCCGAGATGGAGGTATTCTTCTCGCTCTGTCCCTGCCGGACGATCGCCGTGACCGGCAGCGACGGCAAGACGACGACCACGACCGTCATTTCCGAGCTTCTGAAGGCTGCGGGCTATACCGTCCATCTTGGAGGCAACATCGGCCGTCCTCTGCTCTGCGACGTGCCGAAGATGCGGCCCGACGACTTCGCCGTGCTGGAGCTGAGCTCCTTCCAGCTGCACAGCATGAAATGCCGTCCGGACGTGGCCGTGATCACGAACATCTCTCCGAACCACCTTGACAAGCACAAGGACTATCAGGACTACATCGACGCGAAGATGTCCGTTTTTACCTCGCAGTCGGCACGAGACAGACTGGTCCTCTGCCTTGACGACGCACATTCCGCCTATTATGCCGCCGCGGCGAGATCCTCCGTCGCGTATTTCTCGGACAAAAGCGGCGTTCAGAACGGCGCGTACTGCCTTGACGGCGTCCTGTACCGCGTAAAGGACGGCGTGCCGCGCCGGATCATGGAGGCCTCGGATATCCGCATTCCCGGCGAGCACAACGTTCTGAATTACCTTGCCGCTTTTTCCGCGACCGAAGGCCTTGTCCCGGACGAGGTCTGCCGCGAGATGGCGACGTCCTTCGCCGGCGTCGAGCACCGTCTTGAGCAGGTAAGGCTGCTCAGGGGCGTGCTTTTCATCAACGACTCGATCGCTTCTAGCCCGACCCGTACGGCCGCGGGGCTCCGCGCCGTGAAGAGAAAGCCGATCATCATCGTCGGCGGCTATGACAAGCACATCGCCTTCGACGGGCTCGGCGACGATCTTTGCCGGCTTGCCAAGAGGGTCATTATCACGGGCGCGACGGCCGACAAGATCCGCGCGGCAATCGAGCATTCGTCGTTCTATCCCGAAAGCGGCCTCCGCTTCGACGTGATCGACAGCTTTGACGACGCGGTGCGCGCCGCCGCAGCTTCCGCGCGGGAGGGCGACATCGTGCTTCTCTCGCCGGCCTGCGCCTCTTTCGACGCTTTCCCGAATTTTGCCGCCCGCGGCAATCATTTCAAAGAACTGGTCATGGAGCTGAAAGATGAAGATATCGGATATCAGGCCTGAGATCTGGGCGCTCGCTGCGGAGACGGAAAAAACGATCCGTCCCGTTTTCGACGGCATCGACGAGACGGCTCTGCACAATACGCGCAAGGTCATGCAGGCCTTCCAGGACAACCGCGTGTCCGACGCCTGCTTCGCCGGGACGACCGGCTACGGCTATGACGATCTCGGGCGCGAAACGCTCGACAGGATCTACGCCCAGGTTTTCGGCGCGGAGGCCGCCCTCGTCCGAACGGGCTTTGTCAACGGCACGCACGCGCTTACCGCCGCGATGTACGCGCTCGTCGGCCCCGGCGATACGATCCTCGCGGCCACGGGCGCGCCCTATGACACGCTGCGCTGCGCCATCGGCATCAGCGGCGAGCATCACGGCTCGCTGAAGTTCTACGGCGTGGACTACACTCAGGTCGAGCTTGCCCCGGACGGCGGGCCCGATTACGCGGCGATCGAACAGGCCGCGGCCGATCCGAAAGTGAAGGCCGTGATGATCCAGCGCTCCCGCGGCTATGAAGACCGCCGCGCGCTCACGGTCGAGGAGATCGGAAAGATCTGCACAGTTGTCAAAACGGCAAACCCCGCGGCATACGTCATGGTCGACAACTGCTACGGCGAATTCACCGATACCCTCGAGCCGCCGGAAGTCGGCGCGGATATCATCGCCGGGTCTCTGATCAAGAATCCCGGCGGCGGGATCGCCCCGACGGGCGGTTACGTGGCCGGAAAGAAAGAGCTTGTCGAGCGCGCGGCCATGCGTCTGACGACGCCGGGCATCGGCGGAGAATGCGGCTCCACGCTCGGCGTGAACAGGCTGCTCTATCAGGGGCTCTTCCTTGCGCCGCACACGGTCGCACAGGCCCTGAAAACGGCCGTTTTCTGCTCCGCTGTGATGGAGCGCATCGGGCTGGAAACCTCGCCGAAAGCGGCCGAGAAGCGCTCTGACATCATCCAGATGGTCAGGCTCGGCACGCCCGAAAACATGAAGCTTTTCTGCGCGGGGATCCAGGCGGGCGCGCCCGTTGATTCCTACGTCACGCCCGAGCCCTGGCAGATGCCCGGCTACGACTGCCCGGTCATCATGGCGGCGGGCTCCTTTATCCAGGGCTCGTCGATCGAGCTCTCGGCCGACGGCCCCTTCCGCGAGCCCTACACGGTGTATATGCAGGGCGGCTTGACCTATGAATCCGGCAGGCTCGGCGTCATGCTGGCTGCGAGCGCCATGACGGAGAACAAGGAGTGATCATGATGGAAGTCCAGAAAGAGATCGAAAAGCTCCGCAAAGAGATCAATTACCACAGCAAGCTCTACTATGTTTACGACGCGCCGGTGATCTCGGACTATGATTTCGACATGCTCATGCAGCGTCTCAAGACGCTCGAGAACGAGCATCCCGAGCTGATCACGCCCGATTCTCCCACGCAGCGCGTCGGCGGGCAGGCGCTCTCTCAATTCACGCAGGTGCATCATCAGGTCCCGCTGGAGAGCCTGACCGACGTCTTCTCCTATGACGAGCTCTTCGCCTTCGGCGAGCGGATGGACAGCCTGATCTCCGAGAGCCACAACTACACGGTCGAGCCGAAGATCGACGGTCTTTCGATGTCGCTCGAGTATGAAAACGGCGTGTTTGTGCGCGGCGCGACGCGCGGCGACGGCACGACGGGCGAGGATGTGACCGAGAATCTGCGCACCGTACGTTCCGTCCCGCTGCGGATCGACAACGCGCCGGAAAGGCTGATCGTGCGCGGTGAGGTCTATATGTCCAAGGCCGTGTTTGAAGAGCTCAACCGCGAGCGAGAAATCAAAGGCGAGCCGCTCCTGGCCAATCCGCGCAACGCGGCGGCCGGCTCCATGCGCCAGCTCGACCCGAAGGTCGCCGCCTCGCGCAAGCTCGACATCATCTGCTTCAACCTGCAGTACCCCTCCGGCGAGCCCTTCGCGACCCACGCCGAAACGCTCGACGCCATGCGCGACATGGGTTTTCCGGTCGTGCAGTACAAAGTCTACGACAATATCCGCGATTGTGTGGAGCGTATCGAGTGGCTGGGCGAAAACAGGGGAGAGCTGCCCTTCGATATGGACGGCGCGGTCATCAAGATCAATTCTCTGGCGCAGCGCACCGCCCTCGGCAGCACGGCCAAGGCGCCGCGCTGGGCGGTGGCCTTCAAGTATCCGCCGGAAAAGAAAGAGAGCCGTGTTGTCGATATCGCCGTGCAGGTCGGCCGTACGGGAGTCCTGACGCCCAAGGTGATCGTCGAGCCCGTCCGTCTTGCCGGTA
>JAEEGI010003929.1_pt1 | contig 35117 bp, 37 predicted proteins | sample 8958751 | NCBI WGS metagenome assembly JAEEGI01 (sample SAMN16246545, study PRJNA631951) | gut metagenome | biome: gut microbiome; feature: rumen; material: KS-attached | host: Bos | place: Iran: Karaj | collected 2018-10
CGGCTCATAACGCGCTGAAGCACATCAAATGGAATCTCTGTAGCCTCGGCTGTCATAAAGTCGATTGTCTCTACAGCACGGAGAACTACTGCATAGTCGTATGTACGCTCGTCGCCCATAACACCAACTGAGCGCATATTAGAAAGTGCTGCGAAATACTGATCAGGAAGCTTTTTAAGTCCTGCCTCAGCAAGCTCTGTTCTATAGATGTAGTCAGCATCCTGTACGATGCGGACCTTTTCTTCTGTAACCTCACCGATGATACGAATACCAAGACCTGGGCCTGGGAATGGCTGACGGAATACAAGGTATTCTGGAAGACCAAGCTCAAGACCTACCTGACGTACCTCGTCCTTGAAAAGGTTGCGAAGTGGCTCGATGATTTCCTTGAAATCAACATAATCTGGAAGACCGCCAACGTTGTGGTGAGACTTGATAACAACTGACTCGCCGCCAAGTCCAGACTCAACAACGTCTGGGTAAATAGTTCCCTGTGCTAAGAAGTCAACAGTGCCAATTTTCTTGGCCTCTTCCTCAAATACACGGATAAACTCCTCGCCGATAATCTTACGCTTGCGCTCTGGCTCCTCAACACCAGCAAGCTTAGCATAATAGCGGGAAGCTGCATTTACACGTACAAAATTAATATCGAAGGAACCCTCTGGTCCAAATACGCCCTCAACCTCGTCGCCCTCGTTCTTACGGAGAAGACCGTGGTCAACGAATACACATGTGAGCTGCTTGCCGATGGCCTTAGCAAGAAGGGCTGCAAGTACAGATGAATCAACACCACCTGAAAGTGCAAGTAATACCTTGCCTGAGCCTACGCGCTCTCTAATTTCGCCGATAGTCTGCTCAACAAAGGAATCCATTCTCCAGCTTCCAGCTGTGTTGCAGATATTGCGAACAAAGTTAAATAAGATTTCCTTACCCTGTACTGTGTGAAGTACCTCAGGGTGGAACTGAATAGCATAAAGCTTTTTAGCCTCTAAAGCTGCTGCTGCAACTGGGCAATCAGCAGTGTGGGCAATTATGTCAAAACCAGGTGCCACCTTGCTAATATAATCAAAATGGCTCATCCAAACGATTGTAGACTTTTCAACACCTGCAAAAAGTGTATCTGTACAACCATCTATAAATGTCTCAGTCTTACCGTACTCACGAACTGGTGCCTTCTCTACCTTGCCACCGAGAACATGCATCATAAGCTGTGCTCCATAGCAAAGTCCAAGTACAGGAATACCAAGCTCAAAAAGTTCCTTGGTGTATGTAGGGGCTCCATCCTCATAACATGAATTAGGACCACCTGTAAGGATAATTCCCTTTGGATTCATTTCTTTAATCTGCTCGATTGGGGTGCGATAAGAATAAATTTCGCAATAGACGTTACATTCTCTGACACGACGGGCAACTAACTGATTATATTGACCGCCAAAGTCGATAACAATGACTTTTTCCTGGTTCATCTGACACTCCTTCTTATTAATATGAAATTAAATTTCCTATAGTATAGGAGAATTTGCCTCATTCTTCAACCATCAAAGTAAATAAAAATTAAGAACATCCGATATAAGAACTAGGAGGATTTTAGTATGAGTATGAACGTTTCCAACTCACTTAGCTTAAGAATATACTACAACAACTATTCAAAAGTAGTTACAGGTGCCACCCGCAAAAGTGCAACTTGCGGTACTTTGTCATTTGCGGACTCTTCAGCTCTTAAGAATGCTATTCGCAACCTACAGGACTACAACTTTGAAGAGGCCTCTGATGCGCAGACTCAAGAAAAAATAAGAGCCTTTGCCGATACTTTAAATAACACTCTTCAGTCGGCAGGAAAATATGCACCAAACAGCTCTTCAGTAAAACATGCTCTTACTAATATTAAAAACCTCAATAGCCAGTACGCTGATGAACTGAAAAAAATCGGAATTACTGTTGATAAAGATGGCAGCCTTTCAGTATACGAATCAGCTGGTAAAAACTATAAGAAAACAAAGTTTGATAACTTTTTCGATAAAGACTCAGAATACCTAAATGCCTTATATAAAGAGGCTAAAAAGATTAACCGCCGGGTAGATGTCAGAATTTGACTTGCACTTTTGCCTCTTTTAGACTACATTATGATATGGATGATTATGTAATTAAGAATTGTCCGTATTTTTACAGTTATCTTGGAGGCAATTAAATGGCTTTTAGTAACTCCTCAAAAAGAGGACTTAAAATAATAATCGTAGGATGCGGTAAAGTTGGTCGTACCCTTGTTGACCGTCTTTCAAAAGAAGGTCATGACATTGTGGTCATCGATGAGAATCAGGACCGTATCGATAATCTTACAAATCTCTACGACATAATGGGAATTCAAGGCAATGGCGCCAGCTACAGCACTCAAGTTGAGGCTGGTATCAACGACGCCGATCTCATTATAGCCGTTACCAACTCTGACGAGCTCAACCTCCTTTGCTGTACTATTGCAAAGCAAATGGGTGATTGTGCTTCTATCGCTAGAGTTAGAAACCCAGACTACTCAAAAGAAATTTCATACTTACAGGAAAAGCTTGGTCTTGTTATGATTATCAACCCTGAGTTAGAGGCTGCTAGAGAGATTTCTTCTATTCTCTCTCTTCCATCCACACTTGAGGTTTCATCATTTGCCCATGGCCAGGCAGAAATGGTTGAGTTTAAAATCGAGGAAGGCAATGTTCTTGACGGACTCGCCATCAAGGATTTACATCGAACAATCTCAAGCAAGGTGCTTATCACAGCTGTTAAGCGCGGTTCTGAAGTTATCATCCCAACTGGTGATTTTGTACTTCAGACAAATGATATCGTATGCGCCGTAGGTGCTAGACGATTTGCTCGTACATTCCTTAGCGAAATCGGATTCAAGACACGTCAGGTTAAAAACTGTCTTATTGTAGGCGGTGGTAAGGCTTCTTATTACCTTGCCAAGCTTCTACTTCAGGCTCGTATTGATGTTAGCATCATCGAAAGAAGCAAGGAGCGCTGCGAGGAGCTTTCAATCGCACTTCCAAAAGCTACTATTATAAATGGCGACGGCGGCGACGAGTCCCTTCTTAGAGAAGAAGGCATCGAATATATCGAGAGTTTCGTTCCTCTTACAGGAATAGACGAGGAAAATATTATCCTTACTCTCTATGCAAACCAGGTCAGCAATGCCAAGGTTGTTACCAAGGTTAACCGTATCAACTTTGACAATGTACTTTCACAGTTAAATCTTGGCTCTGTTGTATATCCACGTCACATAACAGCCGAGTCAATTATCGCATATGTACGTGCTAGGAGTGCTTCTGGCGACGGCAATGATATCCTCACTCTTTACCATCTCTTTGATCAAAAGGTAGAGGCTATCGAGTTCAATATCAACGAGAAATCTGCTGCTGTTGGCGTGCCATTCTCTGTTCTTAAATTTAAGGACAATGTACTTATCGCTTTCATCAACCGCAACGGAACTATCATTATTCCAAGCGGTTCTGACACAATAGAAGTTGGCGACACCGTCATGGTTGTTACCACTCATACCGGATTCGGTAATATTAAGGATACTTTGAGGTAATCGGACATGAATAATTCCGTGATTCGCTTCATATTAGGATATGTAGTAGGCTTCATGGGCCTATTTCTAATGCTTCCTATTATTGTTGCATTTATCTATCATGAAGATGTTTGGCTTGAATATGCAATCGTAGCTTTCCCTTGCCTAGTGCTAGGTGTTATCAACAGCTACTTCAGACCTAAGAAATTCTTCTTTTTCCTAAAAGAAGGTTTCTTCTGCACAGGTGCTTCCTGGGTAGTTTTATCAGTTATAGGTGCTATTCCTCTCTGGCTTACCGGAGAGATTCCAAGCTACGTAGACGCTTTATTTGAGGCAGTTTCAGGCTTTACTACAACTGGTGCTTCTATTTTGCCAAATGTTGAGGCTCTTTCTCATGCCTCTCTTTTCTGGCGAAGCTTTACTCACTTGGTTGGTGGTATGGGAGTTTTAGTATTCCTCCTTACAGTTATTCCACTTGCCGGTGGTGACGGTTCCCAGTTCAACCTTATGAAGGCTGAATCTCCTGGACCATCTGTTGGCAAGCTAGTTCCAAAGCTAAAAAACACAGCACAGATGCTTTACTTGATTTACCTTGGACTATGCGCTCTTGAGATAATACTTCTTCTCATTGCCGGCATGACTCCATTTGAGGCAATCAACACAAGTATCGCCACTGCTGGTACTGGTGGTTTCGGTATCTACTCAAGCAGTATCGGTGGCTTCAATGTTGCCTGCCAATGGATTGTAGCCGCATTTATGTTCATTTTCGGTATTAATTTTAACTTTTACTATTACATACTCTTCCGCCACGCTCGCGCAGCATTTCGAATGGAAGAGGTGAGAATGTATTCATTCCTTACAGTTGCTTCTATTGGTATCATCACAGTAAATACTCTTAGCTGCAGCTCAGGACTTTTTGATGCATTGACCAAGGCAGCCTTCCAGGTTACTTCTATTCAATCATCAACTGGTTTCTCCACAGCAGACTTTGCTGTATGGCCACAGACTAGCCGATGTGTTTTAGTACTGCTCATGTTTATCGGTGCCTGCGCCGGTTCAACAGGTGGTGGTATCAAAGTTTCCCGTTTCGTACTTATGGGAAAGGCCGTACACAAGGAGCTCATCAGCTATATACATCCACGTTGCGTCCGCAAGACAATCATGGATGGCAAGCCAGTTAACCACGAGACAATCCGCTCTAACAACGTATTCTTCGGCACATTTATGCTGGTATTCTTTGTGAGCGTAATTTTGTTATCATTTGAAAACCTTGATTTTTCAACTGTATTTACATCCGTAATTGCCACAATGAGCAATATTGGACCTGGTATGAGTCTAGTAGGACCTACTGGAAACTTTGCATTCTTCTCTAACTTCTCAAAGATTGTACTTATCTTTGATATGTTGGCTGGACGTCTAGAGCTATTCCCAATACTTATGCTCTTCCACCCAACAATTTGGAAGGACTTATTCACAACATACCATGCCAAAGAGCCTAAAAATGCTGGCAAGGTAATGAAAGAATCATGAAAACAATTATTATAAAAATGACTGATGCATACGACTATCAGTCATTCTATGAGACAATTGAAAATTGTACTATGATTGATTGCAGAGATTTAGAGGGTACACGCTGCTATCTGGATGACTCTGCCAAATCAATTCTTGTAGATCGATTAAATGAATACTCTGCAGAGGGTATTCATTTTATTGATTCTGGAAACTATCACTATCTCAGTCTTCTATGGCTTCAGAAAATCACCACACCATTTAACCTAGTTTTATTTGATCATCACCCTGACAATCAGCCTCCTAGCTTTGGAGAAATTACTTCTTGCGGCGGATGGGTTCTTGAAGCAACTGAAACTCTTCCAAATCTAAAAAACGTATTTACATATGGCGTTGGGGACGAGACTCCTATAGAAATTATCCCGACTGATTTACCTATTTACATTTCAATCGACAAGGATGCCCTGTCAACAGAATTTGCAATCACAGATTGGGACCAGGGAAACATGCCATTAGATGAGCTTCTAAAGGACCTTGAATCCCTTTATTCAAGCCATCAAATTATAGGCGTAGACATCTGTGGGGATTCAGGAGAAAATGCCGAAACTGGTGGAAAAGTCAATAATCAGACAAATCACTCTCTTTTTGACTTTTTGTCGAAAAAATTTTAAACTATAGGTAAGAAAAATGTATTGGAGGGAACCACTATGTATCCTGTAATTACCATTAGTAGAGAATTTGGCAGCGGTGGTCATAGCATTGGCGAAGCTGTGGCAAAACAGTTGAACATCCCATTTTACGACGGAGAAATTGTTAACCGCGTGGCCATCGAAAGCGGTTATGCAAAAGAGTTAATAGAGACGCAAGGTGAGTATACAAGCTCAACAGCCATGTGGTTTGATATTTCAGCCGCTGGCACAATGTATTTCCAGAGTCCTCAGGACGAAATTTTCATTGCACAGAAAAAAGTCATTTTAGAATGTGCAAAAAAGGGACCTTGCGTAATCGTAGGTCGTTGTGCTGACTACATTCTCAGAAAGGAAGGCGTCCGCTGCATGAATGTTATGATTCACGCAGATATGGAGCATCGTAAAAAGAGAGTTCTCGAAAGATACGAGAATATTGAAAATGTCAGTATAGAAAAGAGACTTGCTAAAAAGGATAAGCAACGCAAGACTTACTACAAGTATTACACCGATAAAAACTGGGGCGATTTCCGTGAATACGATGTCATCCTTGACAGTGGATCTCTTGGAGAGGCCATGTGTGTTAAGACTATCTGCCAGCTAGCAGAGAATTTCCCAGAATAAAAATTAAGTAATATCGTTTTGGAATAGTTACGTTAATCATTAATAGCATGGGGGGCTTTTTATGTTAAAAGAGTACACTAAGATTCCAGCACCACTTAATTCTGAAGTAGCACTTAAAATTATTCCTGGCCATTTTGCCACCAATCACTCTCACATTACTAACTACATGGAGATTGGCACAATGAAAACACGATGCAACGAGGCCCAGGGCGTGGCACAACTTCTTGCAATGCACTACTCAGTTCAAACACCTGTTGATACTATTGTTTGCGCGGATGACATGGAAGTTGTTGGTACATTTTTAGCTCTAGAGCTCACAAAGGCTGGCGTTGCCAATTACAACCAGCACAAGACAATTTATGTTACATCTCCTGAAATCACATCTAGCGGCCAGAGCATTTTCCGAGACAATATGCAGCTTACTGTTAGAGATAAAAATGTATTGTTGCTATTCGGCTCACTTTCTACTGGACGTACTGTTGAGAGCTTAGCTGAATGTGTTAAATATTACGGAGCTAAAATAAGCGGCGCATGCGCCATCTTCTCAGCTGTTAGAGAAGTAGGCGGCATTCCTATTACAGCAGTCTTCCACGATGAGGATATTCCAAACTATCAGTCTTATCCTCTTCATGATTGCCCACTTTGCAAGCAGGGAGTTCCTATTGATGCTATAGTAAATTCATTTGGATATTCTGAATTACGATAAAAGGCAATAAAAAACTCGAGCTACCATTTGGTAACTCGAGTTTTATTTTTTTAACCTACAAATCCACTTGCTATGCTAAGAACAAATTCAAAGGCGCAAATGAGTAAGAATAAAATCATACCTACGTTCAAACAAACTGTAGCCACTCTGCCCTCTTCAGGAAGCTCAAGTCTCTCTTGACTGTAGCTTCTCTTTTTAAATCCAAGTATGAGACATATAAGACCAGCGATTGCCAAACCATACAGTATAAATACATATATTATAATACCAGCAACACCAGCCATTGCATCAGGCGATGCTAACACTGCCTCGATATCGCTCGTATCTATACCATTTAGCTTATTAAGAAAATAGACCGAAACAACACTACCTCCAAAATTAACTAACATATGCATGATAATTGTGTAGATGACTTTGCCTGTCTTATAGTAAACATAGCCCCATACAAGTCCCATTAAAAATGTGTAAAACACCTGAGAAAAATTACCGTGGAATAATGCAAACATCGCTGCACTAGTTACTACTGCAACCTTACCACCATAAACATGTATGCGGTCAATCAAAAACTTACGGAATATGAATTCCTCCACAATTGGCGCAAGTATTGCCAGTACAATCGGTGCCAACGCACTATTTGTTGAAGTTAGAGTCTCCATAGTTACATTTGTATTAATGTTGAATCTTTCAAATATTCTTCCTACAAATGATGCTATCAAAGAACCTGCTACCATTCCAAAAGTAGTCAATGTAAAAAATCTAAGCCAATTTGGAAAATTAAATGTCCTAGTCTCAACAAATGGCTCTGCCGGAACACGCTTAATCAATAAGATAAAAATTGGAAAAGCAATACAATACATTGGCACAAAGCTTGAAACCCACATTGCCCATGATGGCGGATTATTAACATCCACCAATGAATATACTACAGTAGAAAAAATCATCTGTAGCACAAATGATACTGCAATGTAGATAAAAAATGCTAACCCCACTGCTGAAAATGTTTGTTTTGCCGTTCTCTCCATAACAACCTCCTCTTTTATGCCAGTTTACGTTACATTGCCCCCCTCACACGTATATTTTTACAAAATAGCATTAGCTATATCGTGTCTCATATACTTGTTTTCAAACTGAATCCAATCTGTAGCCTCATAAGCCTTAGCGCGAGCCTCTTTCAAATCCTTGCCAAGAGCTGTGATACCAAGAACACGACCACCATTGGTAACTATTTCACCCTTGTCATTTTTAGCTGTTCCAGCGTGGAAGCAGTAGTAATCTTTGTTATTGAACTTCTCAAAGCCTGTAATAGGGAATCCCTTTTCATAAGATACTGGATAGCCATCAGATGCTAAAACAACACATACGCATGCCTCATCTGAGAACTTCAAATCAATCTTATCAAGTGTGCCATCGATACAAGCATTAAATACGTCGATGATATCATTCTCAAGACGTGGTAAAACAACCTGTGCCTCTGGATCACCAAATCTAGCATTATACTCAAGAACCTTTGGACCATCCTCTGTAAGCATAAGACCGAAGAAGATAACACCCTTAAAGTCTCTTCCCTCTGCCTTCATAGCATCAACAGTTGCCTGGAAAATGTTCTTCTGGCAGTACTCCTCGATTTCCTTTGTAAAGAATGGAGATGGGGAGAAATTGCCCATTCCACCTGTGTTGAGTCCTGTATCACCATCCCCTGCACGCTTGTGATCCTGCGCAGATGACATGATTTTTACTGTGTTACCATCTACAAATGAAAGAACAGATACCTCACGGCCTGTCATAAACTCTTCGATAACCATTGTGTTACCTGCATCACCGAACTTCTTATCAGTCATGATTTCAGCAACACCTGCTACAGCCTGCTCATGGTTCTCACAAATAAGAACACCCTTACCAAGAGCAAGACCGTCAGCCTTGAGAACGATTGGATACTTTGCTGTCTCAAGATACTTAAGAGCAGCCTCTGGATCTGTAAAGTTCTCATAACCTGCTGTAGGAATGTTATATTTCTTCATCAAATCCTTTGAGAATGCCTTAGAACCCTCGATGATTGCAGCATTCTTTCTAGGACCGAAGCAACGAAGACCTGCCTCCTCAAACTTATCAACTACACCGCCAACAAGTGGATCATCCATACCAATTACAGTAAGGTCAATCTCCTTTTCCTTGGCAAAAGCTACAAGCTTATCAAACTCCATAGCCTTGATATCTACGCACTCTGCAAGCTCTGCAATACCAGCATTGCCTGGTGCGCAATAAATTTTATCAACCTGTGGGCTACGAGAAACTGCAAGAGCAATTGCATGCTCGCGGCCGCCACTACCTACTATAAGTACTTTCATAAACTATCCTCCTATACTCCGGCTGTTACATTCACAAGCCTGAATATCTCTCCGGTCATCTAACACGATTCCCTTGAGAGATTTCAGAGCTTGTGAACTACAGCCTCTTCTACACTTCATAAATTATTAGTATTATCACTTCGCCACGCTTTCGCTCTTATTCGCTCATTACCCTACATAAGATGCTGCTTACGCACCATCTAAGTAGGGATGGCTCATCAAGGGCTCGTTGATAAAACTTATAATCTATTCATCCAAGCTCATTTAGTAATTCATTTATCATCTTACCAAAGACAAACTCATCAAAACTATTTTTCTGAAATACGCACTTTGCCGTCGGCCACGGTTACGCACCCACGAGCAATTAAATCTATTGCCCTTGGCATGATTTCCCACTCAGCCTGCTCCATTACGCGTCTCTGAAGCACCTCAGGTGTGTCGTCTTCTTTTACCTCAACAGCCTTCTGTAGGATGATTGGGCCTGTGTCTGTGCCTTCATCCACAAAGTGGCATGTTGCACCAGTGACTTTTACACCGCGTGAAAGCACGCCCTCGTGTACCTTCAGCCCATAATATCCTGTACCGCAGAAGCTTGGGATAAGTGATGGGTGAATGTTAATAATTCTATTTCTGTAATTGCGAATCATCTCTGGTGGAATTACCACTAAAAATCCTGCCAATACAACTAAATCAACATTGTATGAATCAAGCTTTTCAAGGAATGCCTTATTGAAAGATTCACGATCAGCAAAATCCTTTGGTGAAATGCATACGCCCTCGATGCCAGCTTTTGCTGCACGCTCTAAAGCAAATGCATTTTTATTATTTGAAATTACAACTGCAATCTCAGTATTGTGGATCTCACCGGAATTAATTTTATCAATAATCGCCTGAAGATTAGTGCCGCCTCCAGACACACATACTGCTATTTTCATTCTTACCTCCGCTTCTTACACTAACAATCCTTAGATACTCTTTGTCTGACTATATGTCCTTGCAAAGTGCAATAAGCGATTGTTAACTAGAAGCTTATTTAATAATTAAACTAAATCTACACCCTTCTCGCCGTCGATAATCTTACCTACAACATAAGGTGTATCACCAGCAGAGCGCATAGCTTCCATTGTCTTATCAACATCAGCAGGGTCAACTGCAACGATCATACCAAGACCCATGTTGTATGTGTTGTACATCATCTGCTCAGAAACATTACCCTTCTTAGCCATGAGCTTGAAGATTGCTGGAATCTCATAAGAATCTTTTTCAACTACAGCACGCTTGCCTTCTGGAAGCATACGAGGAATATTCTCGTAGAAACCGCCACCTGTAATATGTGAGCAAGCCTTTACGCGAACGCCTGCATCCTTAACTGCCTTAAGAGCCTTAACGTAGATACGTGTTGGAGCGATAAGAGCCTCTCCAAGAGTTGTACCAAGCTCATCATAATATGTATCAAGACTTTCCTTTGTCATCTCGAAAATCTTACGAACAAGAGAGAAACCATTTGAGTGAACACCTGTTGAAGCCATACCGATTAGCACATCACCATCTTTAAGCTCCTGACCTGTAATGATATCCTTTTTATCTACGATACCAACTGCAAATCCAGCAAGATCGTACTCTTCCTCAGGCATAAGACCTGGATGCTCAGCTGTCTCGCCACCTACAAGGGCACATCCTGACTGCTTACATCCCTCTGCAACACCACTTACGATTGTTGCAATCTTCTCAGGGATATTCTTGCCGCAAGCAATATAGTCAAGGAAGAATAAAGGCTCTCCACCTGCACAAGCTACATCGTTAACGCACATAGCAACAGCATCAATACCGATTGTGTCATGCTTGTCCATTAAGAATGCCAACTTAACCTTTGTTCCGCAGCCATCTGTACCAGATAAGAGTACTGGCTCATCCATGTTCTTAATAGCACTAAGGTCAAATGCACCTGAAAATCCGCCAAGTCCTCCGAGGACCTCTGGACGCATAGTGCCCTTAACAAATTTCTTCATGAGCTCCACTGACTCATATCCTGCCTCAATATCAACTCCTGAACTCTTGTAATCCATGTTTCTCTCCTTTTAACTGTAACTTTTATCCGCTGGTATCCATAGTTTTTCATGCTCCCGCAGGGCACCCCTCGTACTCGTGCAAGGGAACCTCCCCGCCGGCGTGGGTCCCGCCCCTTGCACGGCACGATACTTCCCTGCTCGCGCTCGCCTAGGCGTCCTATACCAGCTCATTTAAATAATATATACAAAAAGAAACCCTTGATTCCCAAGAGTTTCTTAACGTATCTAAGACAAGAAGGCCTTGTAGCCCTCGCTCTGAAGTTTAGCGTCCTTAGACTCCACCTGTTCCTTTTGGTCTACGATGAAATCATGAAGCTTTGCCGCTAATGCAGCATCAGCCATAGCAAGCATCTTAACCGCGAGAATACCTGCATTTGCGCCACCATTAATAGCCACAGTTGCAACTGGTACACCTGTAGGCATCTGCACAATTGAGTATAATGAATCAACACCACCAAGGTCGCTAGTCTTCATAGGGATTCCAATAACTGGCCCCTCAAAAATAGCAGCACACATACCAGGTAAATGAGCCGCCTTACCAGCGCCTGCAATAATTACCTGCACGCCTCTATCCTTAGCAGTTTTAGCATAGTCTACGAAAATATCTGGCTCACGATGAGCAGAGATAATTCTAATCTCGTAGTCCACTCCAAACTTTTCAAGAATCTCCACAGCCTTTGCCATAATAGGCATATCGCTGTCGCTTCCCATAACAACTGAAACCTTAGCCATCTCATTATCCTCCGTTTATTCTCTCGCTTATTAAGCGTCTAGTACTTCATTGAGCACCTCGGTGCCTGGCACTACGAAGCGCCCCTGCTTGATTACAGGTAGCTCCTGACCATCGGCGGTGATTACTGTGATATCACCGAGCTCATAATAAGGTATTGTAATATCTGTATGGCAATTAAAATATGCCTTAGAAAAATCGGTTTTGCGAAGTAGCGAACATGAATTGTCGCGGGCAATACACTCCTTGCCGTCTGGATTGTACATTGCTACATCCTCGGCATGTGAATAGCAAGTATCACCTACTGCAAAATGTGGACCAGTCTTTTCTGCGATGAGAATTGGAAGCTTGTCAGCGATACCATATTTCTGGCCCATGACAAAAGCTCTAGTATTAGTACCAATGGCGAACTCACCAATAGGTAATGTCTCATGCTTGAAAAGCACATTATCAAAAATATATTTTTTATTTTCTTCTTCAGTGTCAAAATTGCTGCATGTATATGAAACAATCTTGCCGTCTTCGAACTTCATCTCAAGATTGCGATAGCCAAGCTCATTAAGATATACCTGTGTAACATGAAGCACTCCATTTGTGCCCTCAAGCTCAGGCGAAGTAAATACCTCACCGACAGGGATATTTACATCAGCAACGCAATTCTCAAAATTAGTCTGCTTAGAAGGGTCATCCAAATGATGAAGCTTAACAGTGATGTCTGTGTGATTGTCACCACGGCCTGTCACATGAACTCTGTCGCCCTGATCTAACACATCGATGATGTGCTGCTGAATGTTCTTATAAAGCTCATAATCCATAGTATTGACAGCAACAGTCTCGTTGAAAATCTCGTTGAAATCCTTGCCGATTTCAGGAATAGGATAAGCAATAATAGTAAAGCTGCGCTCCTCACCCTTAACGTACTGATTAGTAATCTGTCCACTCTGGCTAGCAAAATATACATTTAACTCATCCTGCTTTTCTGTGTACTTTGAATTAGCCTCAAAGTTAGCAGGCTCGAAAGGTACCTCGCCAAATGTCTCAATAACAGCTGGGCCACCAAATACAGCAGCCAAATCCTTATGTTTCTCGTATGTATTCTTGAGAACCTCAAGCATCCTGTCTGCAAGACCCTTATCCCAAATGTAGGCCTTGTCATTCTTATGGTCATACTCGCACTGCTTGTTAGGAACAGTGGAGAAAAGATTTCTGCCTGTAGTACCACCGTAGCGGACTGTAACAGCAAGACCTGCCTCGTTAAATAGGCGAATAGCCTCGCGAGTCATAAGCTCAAAACCAACTGGGGCATGAACTTCCACAGTCTCCTTCTTGGAAATGTCCTTGCTGGTCACCTCAAATCCCTTGATGTAACCCTCTACATAGGTACGAGCCATAGCAACCACATCCTCGTGTGGAAGGCTGCGCAAATGAGCCGCAATACCGAGCTCATTAGGACCCACGTAAAGTCCATAGCGGTACATATATCTGTCATCAGATAAATCCGCATTTACGATAATATCTGTATAGAAATCATATTCTGGATCTATCATAGAGATAGTGCTCTCAGAAATGAATATCTGGCAATAGTCGTGCTGGAATGAGTATACTGCACTCTCCACGCCCTCTCTGCGATACTTGTCCTCAGACTCCATCTGGCACTCGCCATAAACCTGAAGGAAAAGCTCCATGTAAATAGTAAACAAATCAAGTCTACCAGCAAAAGCTACACGAATGATACTAGTAAGCTTGTAGAATACATGAGAAAGAATACCACCAAGCTCCTGTCCAAGATGCTCCACAGAATATGTAGGGCAAAGAAAGCTATTAGAATAGCTCTCTGCAGAATAAATAGCGAAAATTGAATCTGCATCCTGCTGGCATTCCTCTAAAGATCTATTAGCAAGCTCGCCTGCAATCGCCTTGTTCATAACAGGTACAACAGTCAAAATAAAATCTGCAACCTGGTTGAAAAAGCCCTGAAGATTATCAGGTAAGTCCTTGTCTTCTTTTATTGTAGAGATACGCTCACAAGCAAGCTCGTAGCGCTCGATGATATCATCTGTCTCTTTATAAAATGTGTTGCTCATCTACCAAATTCCTTTTAATTAATCATCCCTAAAACAATAGTAGCAGTCCATACAATCATGGCCAATGTGCTGACGCCAAGGCAGATGATTCTGTATTTAAACTCTGTCTTGGTCTTCATCTGACCGATATTGAAAATGAACGCTCCTAGTGCTATACAAAAGCACAATGTAGCAGAGCCTCCCAACCACTTAGGAGTCTCTCCCGACATGTAAACTGAGCCAGCAATAATGGCTCCATATAAAATTAATGAAAAGACAGAAACGCCAGCGGCATACATAGCCTCAATAGGCAAAGCCTTCAGCTGATTGCCAGATCTGTTGCGTCTGTGTTTGTAAATCTTAGTCATTAATTAACTCCGTACTGCTTGTAATACTCGTCAATACGTGCCTTCATAGCATCGTCGATAACGACCTTGCCCTGACACTCTCTGTTCCAAAGATGCTCAACAACCTCGTCCATTGAAACGATAGCTCCAGTAGCAAATCCATAAGTCTCTGCCACCTCATCAAGAGCTGTCTTAGATTTGTCACCAGAAAGTCCAACTTCCTGACGGTTAAGTGAAACCATAAGTCCCACAATAGTAACATCTCCCTGAGCTCTAACGATAGGAACTGTCTCCTCCATGCTCTTACCAGAAGTAGTAACATCCTCAATCATAACCACTCTGTCACCATCCTGAATCTTGTATCCAAGAAGTGAGCCCATATCTGCGCCGTGGTCCTTTTCCTCTTTACGATTGCTGCAGTACTTAATCTCCTTGCCGTAGAGCTTATAGAAAGCCTCAGCAGTAATAACAGCAAGAGGAATACCCTTGTAAGCAGGTCCAAATAAAACATCGAAATCGTCGCCATATTTGTCATGAATAGCCTTGGCATAATACTCGCCAAGACGCATGAGCTGACTACCTGTAACGTATGCTCCTGCATTCATAAAAAAAGGAGACTTCCGCCCGCTCTTCAATGTAAAATCACCGAATTTGAGGACATCAGACTCCACCATAAACTCTATAAATTCTGACTTGTAGTTCTCCATAAAAAATTCTCCTATAGAACAACCAAATTGATTACCAAAACCTCTCCGATTGTAACATAGAAACACTTTCTTTTCAATCAAAACGCCAATGCCAAAATGTTAGAAATTAAACTTAATTTTACTATTTATTGTTGCACTTTTTACAGTGAGCCAAGAAACATGGCAAACCAACAAACACCATTCCACCTAAGATATTTCCGATAGTTACAGGAATCTGGTTGGTAATAAAGCCTGCCAAGCTAAGATTAGACAACTGGTCAGCTGTAATGCCATAGGCCTCAGCTGCCTTAGCAACATAGGCATCATTGTGAGCTGCGAAAATGCCCATTGGAATGTAGAACATGTTTGCAACGCAGTGCTCGAATCCGCCAACAACAAAAGCCATGATTGGGAAGAAAATAGCCCAAACCTTGCCGCCGATGTCCTTTGCTGCTGCACCCATTAAAATAGCTGCGCAAACTAAAATATTGCAAAGAATACCCGAAGTAATACCCTTGATAGGTGAAATAGTCGCCTTGCCAAGTGCCACCTTGATAGAATATGCACCAAGCAATCCGCCTGAATAATCAAGATTTCCAGAAAAATATGTAAGTGCCACAATAATAAGTGCACCGATTAAATTAGAAACCCAGATAATAGCAAGGTCTCTTGCTACCTTGCCCCATGAAAATCTGTGGTCCATAGCACCCATTGAAGTAAGGCAGTTACCTGTAAAAAGCTCGCCTCCAATAAATGTAATAAGCATAAGACCAACTGGGAAAATAGCGCCTGCTACGAAACGAGAAACGCCAACATTAGTAATAGCATGAGCTGCTGTAGAACTAGTCGCTCCACCAAGAGCAATAAATGCTCCAGCCATAATGCCAAGTAAAATCATCTTAGAAAGTGGCAAATTAACTTTTTTCTCTCCGCCACAAATATTTCCTTCAATCACCTCTGCTGGTGAGTTAAATAAGTTATCCATTTTTTGCTCCTTGTTAAAAAATTCACTAACTATTATAACAAACTCTTTTCTAGTTGAACACCCTGTTTACACAGATGCTTTGCAAGTTTTTTCCTTGAATTATCAGTTAATTATCATATTGCAAAAACCATTAAAACGCTCTATCCTATTTCTTAATAAATGAAGAAAATCTTTTAAATTACAGGTGATAAAATGCGAAAGAAAGAACTGGCTTTAATAGTAATAGAGCGATTAAAAAAGGAATATCCATACAGCGACTGCACTCTGGATTACGACCAAGCATGGAAGCTACTGGTATCGGTACGTCTTGCTGCTCAGTGCACAGACGAGCGTGTCAACCAGATTGTCCCTTCCTTATATGAAAAGTTTCCAACCATAGATGCCCTTGCGGATGCAGAGGTAAGCGATGTTGAGGCTATCGTTCGCCCTTGCGGCCTTGGCAAATCAAAGGCCAAGGACATCGTTGCCTGCATGAGAATGCTCCGAGACGTCTACAAAAGCCAGGTTCCTGACACCATGGAAGAACTTCTGGCCTTACCAGGCGTAGGGCGCAAATCAGCCAATCTCATCCTAGGTGATGTCTTCGGTAAGCCTGCCATCGTAACAGACACCCACGCCATCCGCCTTTCCAACCGCATCGGACTTGTAGACAATATAAAAGAGCCAACCAAAGTAGAGATGGCTCTTAGAAAAATCATACCCCCTGAGGAAGGCAACGAACTGTGCCACAGGCTGGTAGACCACGGACGTGCTGTTTGCACCGCCCGCACTACACCTCACTGCGACCAGTGCTGCCTCGAGGATGTATGTAAGAAAAATATTTAATTCACCACACATGTGGAATCAGCCTGCTTCGCACCTTTCTCATGTATTCTCTATAGCCAGGCAGGCCCTCTGCTAGAACTTTCTCTTCATTCTTGATTCTTAAGACTATTATTGGAATGTATAGTAGCGTTATGACTAGCGAAATTATAGACCCTAAAACTACTGGCATGGCCAGAAACATAACCAGTGTTGCCATGTACATAGGATGTCTAACCACTCCGTAGAGTCCTGTATCAACTACCCTCTGATTCCCCTGTATTTCAATGGTTCTCGATAGATATTCATTCTCACGAAGGACTTCTCCATAGAGTGCATAAGCGATTAAAAATATAATCGCTGCTGCAATACAAATCCAATCTGAAAATACCATCCAATTAAATCTGAAATTCAATCCGGCCACGATAAAAGCTGCCATAAACATAGTCCCACTGAGGGCCACCACCAGCTTTTGCTCCTTCTGCTCCTCTTTCATATTAAGCCTCTTCCTAAGAAGCTCTGGAGCTTTGTACATAAGTACGAATCCAGCTACAATCATCGGAACAAATAATATCCCAAGAAGCAACCACCCCTGCCAATAGGCCCAGGTCCCTGCCGGTATAAATATCAGTGCTGCCATTATCACTATTCCTGCTAACACCCTTGTCAGTGCTGTGGTCAAAAGCTTTTTATCCATCATTTCCCTCCACCTACAAATTATGCCTACCTCTTTCCTACTTCACCTCTCCATTTTACCACTTCCCCCTTCAATCTCCCAGCAATCACCACTACATCCTACTGCCTATTTTCGTTTTTCAATTTTAGGCAGTACGCTTTTTCCAAATCATTACTGCCTAATTTCCATTTTCCTATCCAGGCAGTAGCCTTTTTCCAAATCATTACTGCTTAATTGCCATTTCCCCATATAGGCAGTAGCCAAATTCCAAATCGCTACTGCCTATATCTATTTTCTCCAAATAAGCAGTAACAAATCTCAAAATCGCTACTGCCTAAACACAATTTCTCAATCCAGGCAGTAACCGACTCCAAAATCGCTACTGCCTAAACACAATTTCCCAATGCAGGCAGTAACCAACTCAAAAATCGCTACTGCCTATATCCATTTTTCCAAAACAGGCAGTAGCCCCCAGAAATCCAGCCATCAAAAATCCCGCCAAAAAAAAGTGAAGGGCTACCCCTTCACTTTTTAACCACTATAGAAACTACTGCCTACATGACGCAGCTGGTGCCGCGACCTTCCATGTCCTCGCCCTTTACGTATCTGGCGTTGAATTCCATGTTAATGTCGCGAAGCTCCTTTTTGCCGTCGATGTAGTCCTCGTACATCTCTGCAAGGCCTGCCATGCAACCATCGCAGTTGGCCTCGATATTGCCCAGAGATTCCTTGACGATTCTCTCACGCTCTTCTTTTGTGGTATCTTTGATTAAATAAGACATCTAAAAAACTACTCCTTCTTACTTAAATAATCCTCCGGCGATATTCTTGATATCATTTAAATCTAATTTGCCATCAGATAATGCAGCCTTAACTGCCTTGGCGTCAGACTCATCAACCTTAAGTCCAGCCTTGTCTAAAAGGCCCTTCACCTGCTTTGGGTCAGCTTTCTTGATCTGCTCTACTAAATCCTTGTTGCCTTAAACCTTTGCGATAATGTCCTTTACATCCATGATAAAACCTCCCTTTATATAAAATTAATTGTTCCCATCAGCACTGTCCTCAGATGTGGCTCCCTTTTCCAACCAAGGAAGCAGAAAATCTGAGTACAACATTTCTAAAATAGCAACAGCTGGAATGCAAAGCAAAATACCAACTATGCCAAACATCTTGCCGCCTACAATTACGCCAATAAGCACCCAAAGTCCAGAGACTCCAACAGAATCGCCTACAAGCTTTGGCTTTAAAATGTATCCATCCACCGTCTGTAAAATGAGGGTGAAAATGATAAATACTACAGCGTACCATGGCTTAACAAGTAAAAGTAAAAATGCACCAATGGCTCCGCCAATAATAGGGCCAAATGTAGGGATAAGATTCATAACCGCAACCACCATAGACACAAGTCCTATGTATGGAAGTCCCACAATCGCCATGAATATCGCATTTACGATACCTACTACAATAGCATCTAAAATATTGAAAACGATATATCTGCTCAAAATATAATCGCTCTTTTTAATTACATATTTTACATCATCATATTTGTCCTTGCAAAGCGCCTTGAGAAATCTCTTGCCGCCTTTTACAAGTCTGTCCTTCTCTGCAAGAAAGTACATAGAAAGCAAAAATGCAATGAAAATAGTGCCAAGAGTCTTACCTAAACTAGCTGTAGCTGACAACACTGTTGAAATGTTATCTGATAGCAATTTAGTTACTGTATTAATCAAATCTGATGATGAGGTAACAAACTCATTTAAATCAATAATATTGCTTGAAACACCAAATGCCACAAGGGTCTTTTGAAGTCCTGCTGCATAGCCATCTAAATTGCTGGCAAAAAGCTTGATGCTCTCAATCATCTGTGGCACAACAGTAAGTCCAAAAATAACTAGGAAAATGATTACTGTCACAAATGCAAGCATATTGCCAAGGGCTGTCTTTACGCCCTCTTTTTTAAGCTTGCAAAACAATTTGTCCCTATATAACTTGCCAAGAGGATTGATTATGTAAGCAATAACCGCCCCTAGAAATACAGTGGAAAAGAATCCTATAAATGTTGCTATGCCATCAAAAATGCTTCCAATTCGAATAAGCACTACAAACAAAATAACACCTATACAAATGGAAACCGCAAGTGAATACCATGGTCTGTCTCTAAATTTTTTCATTATACCCTCCGTCTCCTTTTGACGATTAATCTGCGCCGTCCAAGAGAAAAACGCAGCCTAAAGAAAATTAATACACCTCTATAATATAATAGCCACCTTGTAACTATCAAGCTCTGAGTGTTGTTACCAGGAGACGTGTTAGTCGACTGGAACAATATCTCAGGCTTGATAGCGTAACAAGGTGGCTTTGTATTTATTTTAAAAAGTAATTAATCTTCTTTAGGCATTACGATTGCGATGTGTACATCGTCAAGCTGCTTCTGATCTACAGTTGCAGGAGCATCCATCATAATATCCTGTGCGTTCTTATTCATTGGGAATGGAATAATCTCACGGATTGATTCCTCACCAGCGATAAGCATGATCATACGGTCAACACCAGGAGCGATACCGCCGTGTGGTGGTGCACCATAAGTAAATGCATTGTACATAGCTGGGAACTTAGCCTTAACATCATCCTCGCCAAGACCAACAAGCTTGAATGCCTCAATCATAATCTCTGGATCATGATTTCTGATAGCACCTGATGAAAGCTCAACACCATTACATACTAAGTCGTACTGGTAAGCCAAGATATCAAGTGGCTTTTGATTCTTGAGAGCATCCATACCGCCCTGTGGCATTGAGAATGGGTTGTGGCAGAACTCAAGCTCTCCTGACTCCTCGCCGATTTCGTACATTGGGAAATCAACGATCCAGCAGAACTCGTATGTATCCTTTCTCATGTGGCCCTCAGCTGCAGCGCCAAGAAGCTTTCTGAATACACCAGCTGTCTTTTGAGCAACAAGAAGTGGACCTGCTGCAAGACCAACGAAATCACCAGGCTTAAGGCCAAGTGCATCGATGACTGCCTGCTTTCTCTCCTGAAGGAACTTTGCGATACCACCAACGATCTCGCCGTTCTCATCAAGCTTGAACCAGTATGTCTTCTGAGCTGTAGCAACCTCTACCTCAGCGATCATAGCATCAATCTGCTTACGTGTAGCTGTAAGATTATCAACAACGATAGCCTTAACAACATTGCCCTCGAATGGACCGAATCCACAGTCAGCCATAACATCTGTAGCATCCTGAAGAACTAAATCGATACGAAGATCTGGCTTGTCTGAACCGTACTTGTCCATTGCCTCAAGGTATGGAATACGTACAAATGGTGCTGTAGAAGCACTCTTGTATACGCCGTACTTAGCAAAAATAGGTGGAAGCACATCCTCAACTACTGCGAAGACATCTTCCTGTGATGCAAATGCCATCTCCATATCAAGCTGGTAGAACTCTCCTGGAGAACGATCAGCTCTGGCATCCTCATCTCTGAAACATGGTGCAATCTGGAAATATCTATCAAAACCAGATGCCATGAGAATCTGCTTGAACTGCTGTGGTGCCTGTGGAAGTGCATAGAACTTGCCAGGGTGATTACGTGCTGGAACAAGGTAATCACGTGCTCCCTCAGGTGATGAGCATGTAAGGATTGGAGTAGTAATCTCCATGAAATCGTGAGCAATCATGGCGCTGCGAAGCTCTGCCACGATCTTGCTACGAAGAATAATCTTGCTCTTAACGTCTGGATTACGAAGATCAAGATAACGATATTTAAGACGTGTATTCTCGTCCGCTTCCTTTGAACGATTAATCTCGAATGGAAGCTCATTGTGAGTACACTTTCCAAGAATCTCAATTGATGTAGGAACAACCTCAATCTCACCTGTAGGAAGCTCAGAGTTCTTAGATGAACGCTCACGAACCTCACCAGTAACAGAGATTGTAGACTCCTTATTTACAGAATCGATAACAGCCATCATCTCTTCTGTTTCAATAACTATCTGTGTAGTGCCGTAAAAATCACGAAGAATAACGAAACCGAGATTCTTAGACACCTTTCTAATGTTTTCGAACCAACCAACTAATGTAACCTGCTTGCCAGCATCTGAAAGGCGAAGCTCATTACAGTTGTGTGTACGTGACTGAGTCATGTTTCTCTCCTCTTTTCTAATAACAACATAAGGCCGCCTAGCTAACGCTAAACAGCCCTTTAATAATACATCAGATTTATTTTCTACGCAAGAATTACACTAACAATCATTAGATTCATACCGAGTCACTACATGTGACTCTTATATGAACTAATAGATTGTTATCTATTCTTGCTCAATCTACCTCCACCGAGTCTATCAACATGTTCGTAATATTAATTCCCCTACATAGCCAACCTAGTAATTTTCTTGGAATCCTTAACCCGGCCGGTGGCGTGTAAGCCTGCCTCAAGCAATTCCTTAACCTGAGTTCTGTTGAGAACCAGCTTGGTATCATCATCGAGGGTTACCACCACATTGGTCTCGCAGGCAGTGCATGCTCCGCCAGGACAATCGGAATCACAGTCCTCATCAATGCAGTGCTGCTCGCAAACAGAGCAGTCTACCTGATACATATTCTTGCGGTTCAACACCCCAATCTCCTCCAGCGTGTTTACCATACGATAAACAGTGGCGCTACCTATATTTTTATCTACCTTGATGGCCTCACGGTAGATTTCCTTAACGCAGGATGGGTCCCCATTTAAAATAATATCAAGAACAACAAGACGCTGCTTAGTGATGCGACAACCTGCCTCTCTAAGCTGCTGCACTATTAAATCTCTTTGTTCTACACTGTTTTCTGCAATATCCATAACTTCACCTTCATATTATAAAAATCCAGCCCTTAGAACTGGGCTGGGATAATCAATCTATTTAAGAATCTTGTCCTTGGCATAATCTCTAACAGCCTTGAAGCTCTCCTTGCTGATGACATGCTCTATTCTGCAAGCATCCTCTGCTGCAATCTCCTCATCAACTCCAAGCTTAACCAAAATCTCTGTAATGAGCTCATGTCTCTCATAAATCATCTCAGCGATTTCCTTGCCTGCGTCTGTTAAATAAATATATCCAGCATCAGTAACTGTAATGTGATTCTTCTCACGAAGATTCTTCATAGCAATACTAACTGATGATTTTTTAAAATTAAGTTCATTAGCAATATCAACAGAACGAACAACTGGAAGCTTCTTACTAAGTAGAAGAATGGTCTCTAGATAATTCTCTGCTGACTCATTTACATAAGTTCTCACAATCTCTTCCTCCTAAACAACAGGTTACATAATAAAGAAATCCCTCTATAGAATATTCCTCAAAATATTAATTGCACACAACTCATTATGTAATGAATGTTATCATATTTCTTACTTCAGTGCAACTTATTAAACTATAGTTAGTTTAACCTAACTCTTATATTTTATCAAGTATTATTAATCATTTCTTAAACGTTTATTAAATATCCCCCGAAACTGTTGACTCTCACTTTTACAAAGTTTAATCTGCAACTATGAACTTCGGCAAGGAGGAACGCCATGAACAATTTCAGATATAGAATGGCTCAATTTTTTGCAGGTCGAACTGGTGTAGATGCACTTGGTAGATTTATTACTTTTCTATCATTGATATTTATGATTCTCACCATGATCACCCATTCTAATATCGTTTATCTAATTGCAGTGGCATGCCTTGCGTATAGTATTTGGCGAATGTTCTCCAAAAACTATCAGAAGCGATACAGTGAGAACCAATGGTTTTTAACCAAGACAGCTAAAATAAGATACAAGTTCAACCCACGCGACATAAGAAATAAAATCGAGAGGGCAAAATACAACGCTTCACAGCGAAAGATGTATGCAATTTTTAAATGCCCTAATTGCAAGCAAAAACTCCGTGCTCCTAGAGGACGCGGTAAAATACAAGTAACATGCAGCAAATGCCGTACACAGTTTATTAAGAAAGTATAAGGTAAAAGAGTTGTTTGGATATATTAATGCAGATTTAAGACAACTTTCCGATGAGGACAGAAAAACTTACCAAAGTTTCTATTGTGGACTCTGCCGTCAACTAGGCAAGAAGGCCAGTTTCAAAGGGCAGATGCTATTAAACTATGACCTTTGCTTTTTAAGTATTTTGCTACAGAGCCTTTATGAGCCAGAGCTTGAATGCAAGGATTTCCATTGCTTGATTCATCCACTTAAGACAAAACATGGATTTACAAGCAAGGCCATTGAATACGCAGCAGATATGGACATCATCCTCTCCTATCATAGTTTGATGGACAACTTCAAGGATGACCATTCCAAAATCTCAGGTATGGCTGCTAATCTTCTAAAAAAAGATTACGACAGAATAAAAGTTAACTACCCGAGGCAGACTGCTGCAATCGAAAGCTATATTGCAAAGCTTTATGTGGCCGAGGCCAAAAAAGAGACCAACATCGATGTAGTCTCAAGCTACACCGGAGAAATGCTTGGTGAACTATTTAACTGGCGAGATGATACCTGGTCCAAGACCCTACATTGTATGGGGTACTACATGGGCAAGTTCATATATATAATTGATGCTTATGATGACTTGAAAAAGGATGAGAAATCTGGAAGCTACAATCCGCTTCTACCTTTGAAAAAGGAATCACCTAAGGAGTTTGAGACCTTTGTTAGGATTAACCTCACCTCCCTCATGGCAGAATGTGCCAAGTCATTTGAGCGACTTCCTATTGTTGAGAATGCTGAGATTCTCAGAAATATTATCTATTCAGGTGTTTGGACTAGATACGAATACCTGCAACTTAAAGAAAAGAAAAAAGATAATACTCCTAAGGAGAACAGATAGTAATGATTGATCCTTATAGGGTTTTAGGAGTAAGCCAGAGTGCCTCAGAAGAGGAAATCAAAAAGGCCTACCGCACCCTCAGTCGAAAGTACCATCCTGATGCCAATGTTAACAATCCAAACAGGGCTCAGGCTGAGGAAAAATTTAAAGAAATACAAGCAGCTTACAATCAGATAATGGACGAGCGACAAAATGGTGGTTCCTCTTTCGGAGGTAGCTCCTATGGTTACTCAGGCAGCAGCTACAATAGTTACAGTTATAGCTACTCACAGGCATCTGTGGAGATGCAGGCTGCAGCCAATTATATTAACGCAAGACAGTTTGCCGCTGCGCTTAATGTACTTTCATCTATCCCAGATGAGCAGCGCAATGGCCAATGGTATTTCTTCGCATCAGTAGCTTCCCAGGGAATGGGCAATCTCAATGATGCTAGAGAGTTTATTAGACGTGCCATCGCCTTAGAGCCTGGCAACTTTAGATATAGACAGTTTCAACAGAGTATAGATTGGAGTCGGAGCTGGTACGAAACCAGAGGCACAAGTTACGGTTACGCCAGACCATATGCCGGATTTGCACGTTGGTGCATCAGCATGGCTTTTCTCAATCTGTTATGCAATCTTTGTTGTTTCTTTTAATTAGTTTGTTACAAGGTCATTCGGACCATTCATATATTTTCTCCCTACTTTGCATATTCATTCCGGGGATATGCAAAACCGTAAAGAACCTCGGGCTTCAGCCACCCGAGGTTCTTTTCCTGTAAAAATATATTATTTTCTAAACCATTTCTTGGAAGCCGCCATAATAGGCTTCTCAACATAATTGTAAAGCATAAGTGCCATTGCAATACTCAGCACTCCCACTACCAAAAGTCTGCTGTATACAGAAAGCTCTGCAAAATATCCAATCAAGAAGAAATGAATCAAATACAAGCTAAAGGATGCATTGCCAAGTACTGTAAATGCGCTGTTGCCAAGGAATCTGTTAACCAGGCTGCTCTTAGGAAGAAGGGCCAGTGTCACCATCACAGCAGCTGCCAGGTATGCACATATTATCTGATGCTCCCATCCAACATAAAATTCTGTGTATTTAGCATCTATTCCAGAGAGAATCTCCTCTGATGTGACAATAGTAAGAATGAGGCATGTAATTACAAACATAGAGCCTACCACTGAAAAAAGTGATGCAATGCTCTTTGATGCTCTAATATCGGATCTTAACACCTTGTACAAATAGGCAAATGACATACCGATAAGGAAAAGCCAAAGCATCGGCACTGTAGCAGCTCCGTTGCCCTTAAGCAAAATCCCAGTCATTGGCACATACTTGTAGGAAAGGAAAACACATACTGTAAGCAGTAAGAAAATCACAAGATTCAGCGCGCCCTTTTTTATAACAACTGAAAGAATCTTTTTCACAAGCCCTATGATAAGAATCATAAATGGAGCCAAGATGTAAAAGAATACCTCCTGCTGCAAGAACCACAGGTGTCCCTTGCTGTTAAGGAAAAGCATGTTTAAAAGCAAGCTATTTTCTGTGGTAAAATCCCTGAAATCAAGGTACCGAAGTCCCCATGCTGCAAATGCCATCACAAGCCAGGCCACAGGCATGATTCTAAGGATACGCTTAATATAATATTTTATGAAATTAGCTGGGCTAAAATATCCATATTCATAATCATCATCTGCAAATGGCTGGCATGCAAAAAATCCGCTCATTGCAAAGAATATGCAATTGCCCAGGCCTCCCTGTGATAAAAATCCGCAGTGGGAAGCTACAATTAATCCTATCGCCCAAAATCGCAATCCTTGTATGGAATTACTTTTTGATTGATTCATTTATTATTCTCCTAAACTAGTAAGTCAATTAATCCGCAATAACTTCCTTGAGTATTACTTCATTTCCAGTAACGAGATATGTGTTTTCACTGCCGCAATATGGACATGTCTTGCCGTGGGCAACAGTCTCATACTCCTGCTTGCAATCCTCGCAAAATGTCACCGCCTTGATAGTCTCGCAAGTAAGCTTGCTTCCATCTAAAAGAGGATATTTTTTCGCATTCCATCCCCAACAGTCAATGAGATAATCTGGAATAACTGTTGAAACCTCTCCTACTGAAAGCACTACCTCGTCGATGTGCTTTGCCTTGTTCTCAGCAGCCACAGCCTCTACCTGCTTTGCCACGTGAAATACAATACCTAATTCATGCATTTTAAATTACCCTTTCTAAAATAAATACTCCCTTTGTATTATTTTATCTTTTTTATTCTATCAATCAAAGATGAAAAAACTGAGACAATCAGATTGTCAATTAAATATGCTGCTATAAATGAAAGCACCAAAGTCACAACAACCGAAATAACAGCCCCAAATCCCTTGTACATTACAGAGCCGATGCCGCAGATTTTTCTTAAAACATTTCCAATAATCCAGTAGTGAATCAGCATTATGGAAAATCCGTATTTGCTAACAAGTCGAACAACACAAAAATCTCTTAAGCCGTTTTTAAACTTAAAGAAAATGGCAAACAATCCAAGTCCTACTACCACTCTGTATGGAGATAAATTCCAAAGTGTGTTGCTGTAATACAAGTCATATTTAAACACTAGCCACATGGCAACACTTGAGATAACTCCAAGTATTATAAGCCAGTTGTCATATTTTCTACTGTCATCTTTTGAGCACCAGTAGCCTGCTATTGCAACACCGCACCAGCCAAGATAGCTGACATCAAAGCCAGTCTTCAGTGGCAAGTATGTTGCGTAAGTTAAAATGATAACAGTAACTGCCACAAGCCCTGTAAGGTGCTGATATGATAAATCCCTTAGCATCATTCGCAAAAATGGAACCACAATGTAGATGGCAATAATCACATATAAAAGCCAGAAGTGATATGCTCCAACGCTCTTAATGTCTGCTGTGAGAATCCCAAGGACTATCTCAAGTGGAGAATCTAAGGTGCCCTCTGTTCTCTGACCGAAAAATGTGTAGTACCACATGTAATAGACAACCAGTGGTATCACGATTTTTGTAAGTCTCTTGCCATAAAACGATAAGACTGGCTCCTTTTTGTATGGAAGCAAAAGGGCTCCCGAAAGCATTACAAATAGCACGTTGCAATTTAATGCCCACCATCTGGCAAAATCCAGTCCGGCAAAAATTGGTGTGCCTGCCATATCAACCGCTATGTCCAAATCCACGCCGATGACATGGACAACGATTACCAGAATAACTGCCACGAATCGTATGTAATCATAAACAGGAACTCGTCCTGCAGTGGTCTTTAGAGCAAAACTATCTCCAATGAATCCATCATTTTTATATGACTTAACTATTGAAACTATGAAGCCAACTGCAGCTATCGCTACCACAACACTATTAATGGACCCGGTGGAATAATCAAGAGTCCAAATGCCAGCAGCAAGCACCGCCGCCCAGGACAAAACAATATGTAATTTAATCTTTTTAATTGATGCCATAATCTCTCCAGTTATTTTTAAATTAAGAGGCACATCAGGTGCCTCTTATAAATTATCATATTCTATTATAGTTCTGCATGCAATTTCTTAGTCATATATGTGATGAGCATGTCGAGACCTGCCGCATTCTCACCACCGCGAGGAATGATAATGTCAGCGTATTTTTTCGATGGCTCAACAAACTCCTCATGCATAGGCTTAACAGTCTGTGAATACTGGTCAATGATTGACTCGATGCTACGTCCTCTTTCAATCATGTCTCGCTTGATTCGACGCATAAGTCTCTCATCTGCATCCGTATCTACGAATATTTTAATATCCATAAGATCACGGAGCTCCTTGTTCTCAAGAATAAGAATGCCCTCCATAACAATCACAGTCTTTGGCTCGATGCGAACTGTCTCCTCTGAACGATTGTGAACCACATAATCGTAAACTGGCATATCAATTGCGTAGCCCTTAATGAGCTTTCTAACATCCTCTGCCATTCTGTCAGACTCAAATGAATCTGGATGGTCGTAGTTCAAATGGCTTCGCTCCTCAAGAGTCATATCTGGATGAGCCTTGTAGTAAGCATCGTGGCTGATTACCGCAATGTCCTCTCCAAAATAATCCTGTAATTTGTTGATGATTGTAGTCTTGCCTGAAGCAGATCCACCTGCAACACCAAGAACGCATATCTTTTCTGACATAAAATACCTCGTCTATATCTTTCTATCCTTTAAATCGTTTGAACCCCTCGCCATACACTGCCTTTGATTCCATTATAACAATAAATGCGTCAACATCTATCTTTTTTGCAACACGATTTACCTGGTACATCTGCTTGTCTGAGCAAGCACACATAAGCACCTGTCTCTCGTCGCCCTTGTATCCGCCCTTTGCGGTAAAAATGGTGGTACCTCTCTCCACAGCCTTGTCGATGGCATCGGCGATTGCCTCGGCCTTGTTGGTGACAATCATACACATCATACCAGAGTCGGCAGAAATCATCACCTTATCAACTACGATTGAACCAATGTAGCTGATGACAAAACCATAGCAGAGAGCCTCAAATGAATGAGCGTAAGCGATGGTATCAATCACAATAATCACCACATCCACGATGAAAAAGATTCTTCCAAGTGTCATATGTGGATGCTTGGCCTTGATAAGCATCATGATGAAATCTGCGCCGCCAGTAGATGAATTGCGCATGTAGACAAGGGCGTAGCCCAAGCCTGTGAACACACCTACTATCATGGCATTCAAAAGCGGATTTGCTATGGTCACCTTTGGAATGTAAGGAGCCACAAAGTCCATGAACACAGTGCCAATGGCCATAGTCTTAAGGCTCTTAAGCAAAAACTTTTTACCAAGGACCTTGTAGCAAATAAATATCAGCGGTATGTTCATTGCCAAAGTAAGCATACCAATATTCCATCTAAAATACTGGTAAAAAATCATGGCGATACCGGTAAAACCTGTCAGTGGAAATTTTGCATCGGCAGCAAAATTATAAAGAGCAATACCTATGCACAAGCCTGACAGAGCATCCATGATAACATCTATTAATATCTCTTTTCTCTTCTCTGAAGACATTATACTACCCCTATTAATTATCCTTATACTTTGAGCTAAAGCTCTTACGCTAACAAGCATTAGTAATTGTTCCGATGACTACATTTCATCTTCACAATTCTAATAGCTTGTTATCTACAGCTTTATCATTAAATCTATTGGCTGAATATGTGTCATATAATATTGCCACGTTATTCGGCGAATTGGCGGGCGATGCCGTGAAGCACCTTAACTACAGTATCCATTCCCTCCGCAGTAATGTGCTCCATTGGGCCGTGGAAGTTGTAGCCGCCTGTGCCAAGGTTTGGACAAGGAAGTCCCATAAATGAAAGTCTAGCACCGTCTGTGCCGCCTCGGATTGCAACAGCCTTTGGATTCTCCCCAGCATCCTCAAGTGCCTTAAATGCATAATCGATAAGGAACATGTGTGGCTTAATTTTCTCAAGCATGTTCTGGTACTGGTCCTTTATCTCAAGTACGCAAGTGCCCTCGCCATATTTCTGATTGATGATGTTGGCTGCGTGTTCCATCACCTTCTTTTTATCTGCAAACTTTTTCTCGTCATGGTCACGAATAATATATGAAAGCTTTGCAGTAGAGACCTCACCTGACATATCTGTCAAATGAAAGAATCCCTCGTATCCGCTAGTCTTGCTAGGCACCTCTGTAGGTGGAAGCATGGCATTGAATTCCATTGCAACTAGGGCTGCGTTTACCATGATGTCCTTGGCATCACCAGGGTGAATGTTGACACCGTTAAATTTAACAGTGGCACCTGCTGCATTGAAGTTCTCGTACTCAACTGCATTTTCCTCTCCGCCGTCTACCGTATATGCGAAGTCAGCGCCAAATGTCTTTACATCAAAATGATCTGCACCAGCACCAATCTCCTCATCTGGAGTAAAGCCAATGCAAATCTTGCCGTGTGGCTCATTGCCATTTAAAAGCTCCTCCACAAATGTCATAATCTCGGCAATACCTGATTTGTCATCAGCGCCAAGAAGTGTAGTACCATCTGTGTGGATAAGGGTGCGCCCCTTAAGGGACTTAAGATGTGGAAAATCAGCCACTGAAATCACGCGACCTGATGTGCCAAGCACCACATCCTCACCGTCGTAATTCTCCTCCACGATAGGATTAACATTCTCTCCTGTAAAATCAGGTGCAGTATCCATGTGGGCAATGAAACCGAGGGACTTTTTGTCCTCATAGCCAGCTGTAGCTGGAATAGTGCCGTAGACATAGCACTTGTCATCTACTCTGGCATCAGTCACACCAAGCGACTGAAGCTCATCTACAAGAATCTTAGCCAAGTCAAACTGACGGGCTGTAGAAGGCACAGTGGTGCTCTCCTCGTCACTTGTAGTGTATATTTTTACATAGTTCAACAATCTTTCGTATGCTCGCATACTTTTATACTCTCCTCATATCTACTACTCTCAATTTAAAATGCAGCCGATAAAAGCTGCATTTAAATGATTTATTAAATCTTATATTAACCCAAGAGTTCTAAGAATGTAAAGCCATAGGGTCAAAGTAAATGCCGACAAAATAGTGGTAAGCATAACCGTGCCAGCTGATACCGTGCCATCATATCCCATGGATTTGGCCATTACAAAGGAACTAACTGTTGTAGGTGAACCTGTCATAATAAGAATAGCTACCAATCTGTCGTGGGTATATCCCAGTCCTATTGCAACCGGAATCCAAAGTCCGCAGAATACGATGAGCTTGAAAAATGTAGCAAGTAGTGTAGGTGCCACCTTTTTAATAGCCTCATCAAATTTGAAACTAGCTCCAAGTGCCATAAGTCCTAGTGGTGTAGCCAAATCACTGACATAATTAAGTGTCTTAGGAAGTATAATTGAAGCAGGAATCAACGAGCGCAGCAATCCCAATGTAATACCGATAATAATAGGATTTGTAAGCACTCCGATAAATGTCTTCTTCATAAGGGCTGGAGTGATTTTCCCTTCATTGGTACCTGTAGTCAAAAGAATGACAGCAGCCACATTGTAAAGTGGCACGGCGCCAATAATCATAAGTGGTGTCATACCTGCGCTGCCGTATAGATTAGTGGCAATGCCTACTCCTAGGAGGGCTGCACTGCTTCGGTATGTTCCCTGAATAAACTCTGTTCTCACCAGCTTGTCCTTGAAAATAAATGATACGGCCCAACCAATGAGAATGGATGCCATTGTGGCCACAAAGCAAAAGATGATGAATCCACCATCCCAAAGCGCCTCCACCTCAGATGTGGCAAGCTCCTTATAAACAAGAACCGGTAGTGCAATTTTAAAGACGAAAGCATTAATACCTTTTGTAAGACTCTCATTAAAAATCTTTAAAACCTTAAATAAGTATCCCAGCACCATCAAAAGAAAAATAGGTACAGTGGCGTTCAAGCAAAATATCAAATTGTCTAGCATATCTATACTCCTCAGTCGTAAAAATTTTGCACATTAGTAAAGGGTCCTTAGTAGTAACCCACCAAGAACCCCATCATCTTTAAATATTATTACTGGCTAATCATGAACTCGAGAAGTCTCTTTGAATCCTCTGGCTCGTAAGCGATAAGCTCAAGCTCAGGAATGATTGTATCGTCAGCCTTGAAAATACTTGAAAGTGATACGAACTGTGAAAGCTTTGACTTAAGATTTAATCTGTCGCCCTCGCCTGTAACTAATTCAACCTTGCCTTCGCAGCTATCAATAACTTTAAAAAATGCTTCTGTGTCTTTAATGTTAGTAATCTTCATAATTTCCTCCTTTAGAGTCTCAACTATAGTCTTTAGTTATCCTAATAATAGTACAACTATAGGTGGATGTCTATATTTTATACGTTGAATCTGAATGTGATTACATCACCGTCAGCTACAACATATTCCTTGCCTTCCATACGAACAAGACCCTTTTCCTTGGCAGCTGTCATAGAACCGTTTGCCATAAGGTCATCGTAGCTTACAACCTCAGCCTTGATGAAGCCACGCTCGAAGTCTGTGTGGATCTTACCAGCAGCCTGTGGAGCCTTTGTTCCCTTCTTGATTGTCCAAGCACGTGTCTCATCCTCACCAGATGTAAGATAAGAAATAAGACCAAGAAGTCTGTATGAAGCAGTGATAAGCTTATCAAGACCTGACTCCTCAAGTCCCATAGCCTCAAGGAACTCCTGCTTCTCTTCCTCAGACTCAAGCTCTGAAATCTCCTGCTCAATCTGAGCTGAGATAACGAATACCTCTGAGCCTTCCTTAGCAGCGTACTCGCGAACTGCCTGTACGTTTTTATTGTTAGCACCGTCATCTGCAAGATCCTCGTCCTCTACATTAGCAGCGTAGATAACTGGCTTTGCAGTAAGGAGATTGTACTCCTTGAAGTAGCCCTCTTCGTCCTCATCATTAAGCTCGAAAGTCTTAGCCATGTTGCCTGCTTCCATGTGATCAAGAAGTCTCTTTTGCATAGCTGCTTCCTTCTGAAGAGTCTTATCCATACGAGCTGAGCGCTCTGTCTTAGAGTAACGACGCTCCATAACCTCCATATCAGAGAAAAGAAGCTCTAAGTTGATAGTCTCAATATCTCTAAGTGAATCAATGCTTCCATCAACGTGAACTACATTGGCATCCTCGAAGCAACGTACAACGTGAACGATTGCATCTACCTCACGGATGTTTGCAAGGAACTGATTACCAAGTCCCTCACCCTTTGATGCGCCCTTAACAAGACCAGCGATATCAACGAACTCGATTGTAGCTGGTACTGTCTTCTTAGAGTTGTACATCTTAGTAAGCTCATCAAGACGCTTATCTGGAACTGAAACCACGCCCACATTAGGGTCGATTGTAGCAAATGGATAGTTGGCAGCAAGTGCGCCAGCCTTTGTAAGTGAATTAAAAAGTGTTGACTTTCCAACGTTAGGAAGCCCGACAATGCCCAATTTCATGGTAATTTATCTCCTTCTAAAAAGTAATGATTTACTTTGTTTTTCAATATTTATGACACTTTTGGTCATAGCCTTCTGTATATTACCACATTTCTATTTATTTCTCTACCCTGCATAAAAATAGGCTAGTACGAGTCTGGGCTTCCCCAGTGATAAGTACCTAGAATCCTGGACATACATTAATGGACCACTAACCCCGTCCCCTAGGTCCATAGCATGTAAGCCATTGCTCCCACAAATGCCGAAAAGCAAATAAGCGTGATGGGGCTTAATCCTTTTTTTATGATTTTTCTCGAACCAAAATATATCAATGCGATAACACCAGTAAGACCTGCCGTAAGAAAATCAGGCTTGCCACTGAAAACAAAACCGCAGTTTTTTATAATCATAAATATACCTGTTGCCAAGATGATTCCTATAATACATGGCTGTAACCCAGATAAAGCAGCCTTGACTAAGCGGTTTTGAAGAAATTTCTTCATTGCTGCCATTATAAGCAAAATGATAAAAAAAGCAGGTAATACAACCGCTGTGGTAGCAATTATCGCACCAAGTAATCCTCCCCTTTTCACTTCCGATATATGTGGCCATATTTACCATAATCGGTCCGGGAGTACTTTCGCTGATAGCAATCATGTATGCGAGCATTTCATCATCCAACCAACCGTGAGCCATGACAACATCCCTGATCAAAGGTATCGCCGCATAAGCTCCTCCGAAAGAAAAAAGGCCGACCTCAAGAAATCCGATAAATAAATCAAAATATATCATTTCTCTTCGTACTCCTTTCCTATGCTATTCTTAACAACAAATACAGTGATTCCTGTTAGAGCAGCGACAATCATCAGTACCATTGATGATATATTTAACGCAAAAACATTAATTAGTACCATGGAAACCACCGCAAATCCTATCATAGCAATTTGCATGGAAGCTTTTTTCATTTTCTTAAGCATCTTAATCGCAGCATCTACAATGAGAATTCCAACAGCTATCTTGATTCCTTTGAATGCGTTCGCGACCCAAGTTATCTCCAAAAAATGGTTTAAGAATTTTGATATCAAAAAAATGATTATAAATGACGGCAAAACCATTCCAAGTGTTGCCGCAATTGCGCCTGAAAGTTTTCCCTTCTTATAGCCTACATAAGTTGCGCAATTAATTGCTATCGGTCCAGGTGTCGATTCAGCTATAACTGTGACTGTCATCATCTCATCATGTGTTATCCATTTTTTGTTTTCCACGCATGTATTCTCTATAAGAGAAATCATCGCATAACCTCCACCAAAGGTAAACATACCTATCTCGGCAAAGGTAAGAAATAATTCTATTAATATTGGCAAAACTACGCCTCCAATTTTAGTAAGTCTATTCTCATAGATACTATCGTCCTCTACAAATGTCGATTTGTCTACATCTTTAATAAATTCATGACCAATGTTGTCATGATATCTTTTTTTCTGGGTTTGATTCTGCAATCATATCCAAATTGTAAATCTTTGGCTT
>JAEEGI010003930.1_pt1 | contig 35112 bp, 24 predicted proteins | sample 8958751 | NCBI WGS metagenome assembly JAEEGI01 (sample SAMN16246545, study PRJNA631951) | gut metagenome | biome: gut microbiome; feature: rumen; material: KS-attached | host: Bos | place: Iran: Karaj | collected 2018-10
CTTCGGCCAGGCATTCCTCGAGTTGCACCCCACCAAGTATGCTGAGGAACTCGTGAAGAAGATGGAGAAGAGCGGTGCCAAGGCATACCTCGTGAACACAGGTTGGAACGGAACTGGCAAGCGTATCTCTATCAAGGATACACGTGGTATCATCGACGCTATCCTCGGTGGCGCTATCCTCAACGCTCCTACCAAGAAAATTCCTATCTTCAACTTTGAGGTTCCTACAGAGCTCGAAGGCGTTGACACTGGCATTCTCGACCCACGCGACACTTACGCAGATGCTGCTGAGTGGGAGAAGAAGGCAGTTGACCTCGCACAGCGTTTCCAGAAGAACTTCGTGAAGTACACTGGCAACGAGGCTGGTAAGGCTCTTGTAGCAGCTGGTCCTCAGCTCTAATCCAACATGATATGACTCACAAGCAGGCGGAAGGCTCCGCTGGATGCCTGCTTACCCTATCATATTTCTCCCCGATTCTCTATAAGAATCTTTATTCGGGTGATGTCGTTGTGAAACGGCATCACTTTTTTTTATACACCTTCCCCCACCTCCTATCCTGAGCACATAAAACACCATCAAGGCATAAAAAGACTCTGCGCCCAGTCATAATGACAGGCGAAGTGGCAAGCACTGTTAGAGAAAAAGAATAAGGGTGAGGGTAAGGATAAGTGGAATGACAATCAGCGTTTTCCTATCCATTTCAGCACCTTGATGCTGAGTTCAAAAAGCAGATAGAGAGGAAAAGTGACGATGATGAGCGTCATGATGTCGGGAGGCGTGATGATGGCAGCCACAATCATAATGAGGATGAAGGCATGCTTCCGGTACTTCTGAAGCAAGCCTGCGGTGATGATCCCCATCTTCCCCAAGAAAAAAGCGATGACTGGCAACTGGAACACAATGCCCATGACCAAGGTGAGAGAGACAAAGAGGTCGAAATAGGAATCGATGGTGATGTTGCTCTCCACCTGTTCCGACACACTGTAGGTGCCCAAAAAACGGAAAGAAATAGGGAAAAGGATGAAATAGGTGATGAGCACGCCCACAATGAAAAGGATATAGATGGTCACTGCCGTCTTTGTTGCGTAGCGCCGTTCATTGTCATAGAGAGCGGGAGAGATGAACCTGAACAGTTCATAGAGGATGTAGGGAGAGGAAAAGAGCAGGCCAAGATAGAAGGAGGTGGATAGGTGGGTCATGAACTGGCTTGAGAGCTCTGTGGCGATCATCTTCACATGATATTCCTGAAAATGGAAGTCGATGCCCATGGCGTTCATCGCCGACTCCAGCCATCGATAGGTCATAAAGTCCCAGTGGCTTGGAGCAAGGAGAATGTCAAAGGTCAGTTCCTTGAAACAGAAAATCACCACTCCGATGGACAATGCCACTCCGAGCACACGAAAAAGCATACGGCGCAACACCTCAAGATGCCCGCCGAATGTCATGTCCTGTCTGTCAGCTGAATGTCCGCCCGAGGGATTCGCCATCAGTCCTTACTTTCTTTGCTCTCCGACTTCGTGTCGTCCGAACCGCTGTCAACCGGCTCGTTCATGCCCTGCTTAAAGCTGCTCACGCCTTTGCCCAGCCCCTTCATCAGTTCCGGAAGCTTCTTGCCTCCGAAGAGGAGAAGGGCGATGGCGGCTATCAGAATCAGCTCTGTGGTGCCTATGAATAAAAGATGCATCATTATCTGGTTTTAATTAGGATTTTCTATCAGATGTGATTGCAAAGGTACAAAAGTAATTTGAAAATAAAAAGTTTTTCAACATTATTATCCCTTTCATCTTTAAGGGAAAAAGACGGGAAAATGAAGATTTTTCCATAATATTTTCATTTTCTCATGCTTTTCATTATCTTTGCATTCAGATAGTTTTCATTTTCTCATACTATGAACTGGGAATACATACTCCGCATCGTCATAGCGGCTCTCTTGGGAGGAGCCATCGGATTGGAAAGGGAATACCGCGCCAAAGGGGCGGGATTCCGCACCCATTTCCTCGTGGCACTGGGCAGTGCGCTGCTCATGGTGCTTTCCCAATATGGCTTTATGGACTTGCTGGTGGAAAACGCAGACAAGTCCATCAGGCTCGACCCATCACGTATCGCAGCCCAGGTGGTGTCTGGAATCGGTTTTATCGGTGCTGGAACCATTATTTTCCAAAAGCATGTGGTGAAAGGCCTGACCACTGCTGCCGGAATATGGGTTGTAGGCGCCATCGGAATGGGGTGCGGAGCAGGCATGTACGTCATCAGCATCGCCACCACCGTCTTGGTACTCCTTGGACTGGAATCCATGAATTTCCTACTCAGCAAGTTTGGAGCCAGGGCATTCAGCGTGAGGTTCACAGCAGAGAACCTCAACGACATCAACGCGGTCATCGAGCGCCTTCGCAGGCTGCATGTGGAACTGGAATCCTACAAGATGGAAGACAAGCACACATCCACCGGCGTGCTCTACAACGTGACCATGGAGATGAAAGTGATGAAAAACAAGTTCAAGCGCAGGATTCTCGATATCATGAGGGAATTCGAAGGCGTCACACTTGAAGAGATAGAATAAACCTTTTTAAAACCTTTTTTTAAAAAAACATGATGAAAAAACTGACAATCACCATGCTCTTTCTCGCAGTGGCCAGCCTGACATTTGCAGGTGAGAGAAAACACAGCATTCCGCAGCCGACAACGGCCACAGCCACTTATGCAGGAGTTACGTTCTCCATGTGGGGCACCATCGGCGGAGAAGAGGCAATGATGGAGATGAACGGCCTGAATGGGACGTTCGAGTACAACAACATCAAGCGGAAACTGAAATTCGTGTCCTACAACAGAAAAACCAGAAAACTCATCCTGAAAGAGTACGATTTGAAAGGAAGGTATATTGGACGTTTCACCGGCACCTACCACCTTGCGTTCGACAAAGTTCTTGGAACGGACGTGGGAAGCTACAAAGGGGTGTTCTACAACAAAGAGGGTGGATACGCCAACTTCACGCTTCACTGCGACTGAGCACACGAACGGCCCAGCACAAGGATGGCCTCTGGCCCCATATTGAAAAGCAGGTCAACCACACTGAGGTTGGGCCTGAATGAACTTTTGTCGGAAAACACCTGATAATAAGGCTCCGGAATGAATCCGGGGTCTTTTTCTATGCCTACCTTTGGAGAAATCAAATACCTGTAATCCTGCAATTCCTTGCCAGCGGTCACCTCATCCGGATCAAGGAACTGCCCTGTGGGGCATAGCTCACAGTCGATTCCCATCAGCTCCATGCATTTGTGGATAAGCGCCTCATTGAATTCAAGCAGAAACTCATAACGACGCTCATAGAACGGGCGGAAATCATCCTGATAGTACTCAAAGAAAGGGGTGTTGAAATACGAGGATTCAAGGGCATGCCAATGTTTGATGCGCCAATCGTCGTGGTCGCTGATGCGCATGTCCTTCACCAGCCGTGAGCCATCAGACGGCTTCTCCACCGGCACACTGAGCGCAATCGGTCCTTCCGGAGCGTCAATCACACAACGGTTGCGGTAGGTCTGTTTGTGGTAGCTCTCCCATTGCTCCACATACACAACAGGATTTGCCACCAGTTTCGAAAACCATTGAACCGGTGGCAAATAAGCAGTACTCAGCAATATAGTGGGATGTGTGTCGATAATCAAAGGATTTTATGCGTCCCTTTCCTGTTTCCTCTGAAGGCTTTTGACAGGAAACGGAATGCGAAAAGGGAAAAGCCGCGGATTACTTGATGTCGCCCACCCATTTGAACAGGCGGTTCCAACGATAAGTGGAGGCCTCAGGGTTGTTGTCAGGCGATATGGAGAGCCAGATGAACAGCGGCTTGCCCACCACATGATCCTCCGGCACAAAGCCCCAATAGCGGGAGTCGGCTGAATTGTGGCGGTTATCACCCATCATCCAATAGTAATCCATCTTGAACGTATAGGAATCGGCTTTCTGCCCATTGATAAAGATACCGTCGCGGCGGATGTCGAGTTGGTTGCCCTCATACGTGCGTATTGGACGCTCATAAATAGCGATGTTCTCCATGTTGAGGTCAATCTTCATGCCCTTGGCAGGAATCAACACCGGACCGTAATTGTCGCGCGTCCAACCATAGTCGTGGTCAAGTGGATATAGACGGCCGAAATAACCGTCCTTGATTTCCACGATGCTGTCCACCAGGTCGGTCATCTTCTCCAAGGCGGCCTTCGACTGATAGGTCAGCGCCATGCCGTTGTTGCGGTCGAGAATCCGCGAGCGGTCCTCATCGGAGATGCCCAGATCAGCGCAGATTCTGTCAGACAAGATCTGACCGTTCTTGGTATAGACCTTATAATTGAACTGCACTAACTCCGGCTGCGGTTTCTTCTCACCATCCACATACACCACCTTGTCCCTGATTTCAAAGGTCTGGCCTGGCAGTCCCACACAACGTTTCACATAATTCTCGCGGCGGTCGGCAGGACGGGTGATGATTTTGCCGTATTGGTTCTGCTGTGACTTCACCACTTGTTTTCCAAGGTCATAGAGCTTGTTAAATTGCTCCATCTGCCCCACCGTGGAGGAATCGCGTGTGATGAGCAGCGACTGGTCCTGCTCGTATGCCACCTGGCATCCCAGCTCAAAGCAAAGCGAATAGAAGTCGTTCGGATAGTTCACCGCCACCGTGTCGCCTGCGGGATAGTTGAACACCACGATGTCGCCCCACTCCACATTGCCGAAGCCTTTGGCACGGCGGTATTCCCACTGAGGCCATTCGATATACGACTTGCAGTTGAGCACCGGAATGGTGTGCTGGGTCAGCGGAAGAGTCAGCGGAGTCTGAGGAATACGCGGACCATACGACAGCTTCGACACGAGAAGATAGTCGCCCGTGAGCAGTGACTTCTCAAGCGATGAGGATGGTATCTTATAGTTCTGGAAAAAGAAGTTGTTGACAAAATACACAGCCACCAGCGCAAACACGATGGCATCCACCCAACTCATGATGGTGTTGGTGACCGGCTGGTCCTCCTTCTTCCACCATGTCCAGTTGATTTTCTTGGTGATATAGAGGTCGAAGATGAATGGCAGCACAAGCAGTCCCCACCAGCTGCCGAGCCAATAGATGAAGAGGAGCCAGAGAATGGCGGCTACTGAGAACTTCACCCATTTCACCCATGCTGGCTTCACTTTCTGCTCCTTACTTTCTTTTTCCTTTACTTTCTTGGTCTTTATCTTGGAATAATCCGGTTTACTTGAAAAAAGTCCCATTTCGACAAACGTTTATGCTGTTATTGGAGGTTCCCTTAAAATTTGAACAGGTCGTCTGTGGTGAGCAACCCTGTATGATCTTTTGTGTACTCGGCGGCCAGGACGGCTCCCAAAGCGAAGCCTTGACGGGAATGAGCATCGTGAGTGATGGTGATGCAGTCGGCTTCCGAATCGTAGGTGATGGAATGGATGCCTGGGACCTCGCCCCGACGGATGCTGTCGATACGCAGCTTGTCGGCCGGCTGGTCTTTCGTGCCATCAATGGTCCCGTCAGGATTGTGCACCTCGCCCACAGTCCAGCCATCCTTGCGGTCAAGCTGGCTGATCACGCCTTCTGCCAATGTGATGGCAGTGCCAGATGGGTGGTCGAGCTTGTGGATATGGTGGACTTCCTCCATGCTCACATCGTACTGAGGGAATCCATTCATGATCTTGGCCAGATATTTGCTCACTGCGGAGAATATCGCCACGCCCACACTGAAATTGGAAGCCCAGAACAAGGTTTTTCCCTCTTCCTCACATGCTTTGCGCACATCATCGCCATGTTCCTTGAGCCAGCCTGTGGAACCCGACACCACTTTCACGCCGGCTGCCCAGGCTTTCAGGTAGTTGCTGTATGCCACGTGCGGAGCGGTGAACTCAATCGCCACATCGGCGCTCTTGAAGGCATCAGAATTGAAATCCTCTTGGTTGTCGATGTCGATCACGCTTACAATCTCATGACCGCGGCTGATGGCAATCTGCTCTATCATCTTGCCCATCTTTCCATATCCTATCAGTGCTATTTTCATCTTTTTCTCATTTTTTCTTCTGCAAAGTTAAGCATTTAAATATAAAAAACTTATCTTTGAACTGTTTTTTTATGCAATATTAAGGGAATTACCCCCACAACCTGAATATGGAAGAGCTGATACACTACGTCTGGAAACACAAGATTTTCCCACTCAAAGCACTGGCCACCACTGACGGACAACCCATCGAGGTGATCGACCCCGGTCTCCACAACCACGGGGCTGGCCCGGATTTCTTCAATGCGAAAGTACGGATTAACGGACAGTTGTGGGTTGGCAACGTGGAAATCCACGTCAGAGCGTCGGACTGGTTTCGCCACAACCATCAGTCTGACCCGGCATACGACAACGTCATCCTGCATGTGGTGGGCATTGACGATGCCAAGGTTCCCTACCCCCACTCTCCTCAGCGCATCATTCCGCAGATGGTGCTCGGTGTGCCCGACTATGTAAAAGAGAACTACGACGGGCTGGCCCGTGCCGACTCTTTTCCAAGATGTGCCCATGTGGTCAGCAGTTTCCCGAAACTGGTGGTCCATTCCTGGATGTCCGCACTTCAGGTAGAAAGGCTGGAAGAGCGCAGCAAGGCGGTGAAGGAGCGGTGGGAGGCACTGGGAAGAAACTGGGAAGAGACGCTCTTCGTGACCATCGCACGCAATTTCGGATTTGGGAAAAATGGAGATGCATTTGAGCGGTGGGCAAAGTCTTTTCCCCTCATCAGCCTGGGAAAACACCGCGACTCGCTCATGCAGATTGAAGCCGTGTTCTTCGGACAGGCGGGCATGCTCAATGACCCTCATGAGGACTACAGCGCCTACTACCGCCAAATCAGAAGCGAGTACCTGTTCATGCAAAAGAAATTCTCTCTCAAGCCGATTGACCCAACCTTGTGGAAGATGATGCGGCTCAGACCAGAGAATTTCCCGCAGGTGAGAATCGCACAGCTCGCCATGCTTTACTATCAAAACCGTCTGGATATGTCGCGGCTGATTGAGGCTGCCGATAGGGAGGCCATCCATCGGTTGTTGCAGACTAACGTGAGCGACTACTGGACATCGCACTACTCTTTCAAGGACGAAGAGTCGCCTCAAAGTGGAAAACGAATCTCACCGGCATCCATCGACCTTATCATCATGAACTCCGTCGTTCCGCTGCTGTTTGCCTACGGGCGCTACAAAGGAGACGATTCGCTGTGCGACCGTGCCTTCGACTTGATGGAACAGCTGAAACCGGAAAACAACCGATACATCAGGGATTGGGAGAATGCGGGCATCAGTTGCGAGTCGGCAGCCGACTCACAGGCGCTCATGCAGTTGTCAACCAAATACTGTGAGCCTCACAACTGCCTCAGATGCCGGTTCGGAGTGGAGTATATCCGCCGCACTCCTAATTTTTTGTCTGAGGAACAGGAGGTGCGGGAGAAGCAGGAGGAGCAGGACTGAGAATCTTCCTATAGGCTTCTGAATCAGAGAGAATCTCAGAAGCCTTCTTCACGTCATCATCGTCGATGATAGCCTCTCGGATGGTGCCCGACTGATAATAATAACGGCGCATCAGCTCAACAGCCATCATCTGCTTGATTTCCTTTTTATAGCGATCCATCTCTTTCGAGAGGTTGTGCTCCAACTTCTTTTCCAATGCCTCAAACTCTGGCTGTGCCTCTTCATAGTAGCCTTCAAACTTGGCGGTTTTCTTCAATTCCTCCAACTGCTTCAGCGACAGGCGGTCGTATTTGAACTTGCGTTCCTGAGCCAACGCCTTCAATGCCTCAAAATCATCGTCGGTGATTTCAAACTCATCGACGTCGGGAATAGTAGGATGGTTGGCATAGTAAGTGGACCCCCAGTCGGTGAGGACGTCGTCATTCGAAATATAATAAACGATGTTCGCCATCGTGTCGTGCTTCACCTCAATGTCGGGCTTGATGCCGTTGCCATCAAGCACCACACGGCCTGCAGCTGTGTGGAACACCGTGGCGAGACTGTCGGGCGTGCGGCCATCACCACCTTTCTCACGTTTTTTCTTATAATCAATAGCTTGAATGCAGCGGCCGCTCACAATATAGTATTTAGCGGTGGTCAGCTTGATGTTGGAACTGAACGGAAGGTCGCGGGGTGACTGAACCAACCCCTTGCCGTATGTCCTGGCACCGACAATCACAGCACGGTCCAAGTCCTGAAGAGAGCCGGCCAGAATCTCAGAAGCAGATGCTGTGCTGTGGTTCACCAACACACAGAGCGGGATATTGAGGTCAAGTGGCTCACGGGTGGTGCTGTAGCTGGAGCTGCTCAGACGGGTCTTCCCTTTCGTCTCCACGATGGTCTTCCCTTTTGGAACGAAGAGATTCACAATCTTCACTGCCTCTGCCAACAAACCGCCGCCATTGCCGCGAAGGTCGATAATCAGACTCTCCGCACCTTTCTCTTTCAGGGAAATGACGGCCTTGCGCATGTCGGACGAGCAGTTTTCCGTGAACTGGCTCAGATTGATATAGCCAATCTTACTTCCGTCAACTCCTTCTGCCACGTTTTTCGGACCCAGCAGCCCATAGTAAGGGATGTCGGGAGTCTTGATTTTCCGGCGTGTGATTTTAAAATCGCGGGTGGAATTCTCTCCGGGACGCTGCACCTGCAACACAAATGTGGTGCCCGGCTCCCCTCGGAGCATGTCGCTCACCTCACTCACTGTCTTTCCTTTCAAATCGGTGTTGTCAATCTTCTTCAGAACATCACCGATATGCAATCCCACCTCAGCGGCCGGCATGCCCTCGTAGGGCTCAGCTATCATCACCGTGGAGTCGGACCGCATACGGATGATGCTGCCGATTCCGCCGTATTTACCGGTTGTCAGCATCTTCAGTTCCTCAATATCCTCTTCTGGATAATAGTCGGTGTAGGGGTCCAAGGAAGCGAGCATAGCATCAATGCCCTTTCCCACCAACGCATCAGCATCGAGGGAATCAACATAATACATGTCAAGCTCTTTATACAAGGCATTGAATATCTCCAGATTCTTCGACACCTGAAAACTGTGGTCCGGCTTCTTTTTCTTCGGTTTCTGTGCCGATGCCGGCAATGCCAGCAACATGGCCAGCAACAATATAAAGGTCTTTCTCATCGTCTTTTCTCTTTACTTCTGCGAAGTTACGAAATAAAAAGAACATTGAAGAATCTCCGAATAAGAAAATCTGAAATAGTTTTGTTTTTCAGAAAAAAACGGCGCAGGGGGAAAAATTCGGATGGCACCTCCACTTGCGCCATTTTTACCAATTTTTGAGTATTTTGATACATGTATTAACATTTTTTCTTTACATCGGATTTACGAAGCTAATATGTAAATAAAATAAAAAGCCTCCCTGCACCATTTTTTTACCGATTTTTGAGTATTGCGACATCTGGGTTAATATTTTACCTTTGCACTGGATTTACAAACGTAATAATATATAATTAAAATGAAAAAGATTGTAATGATGATGTTTGCCGCGATGTTCACCATGAACTTGTTGGCAGAGAACGTGAAAATTAAAGTGACTAACATGCATTGTGAGAACTGCGCCAAACGCGTAGAGAAAACACTGAAGACCAACGAGGCTGTAAGTCAGGTTAAGGTGGATTTGGAGTGTCAGACAGTATGTGTAAGCTATGATGCGGAGAAGACAAACGTTGAAGCACTTACGAAAGCACTGATTGATGCCAAATTCGAAGTGGAGATTGTCAAGCAGTGTGCAAAAGAGGGCGGTTGCAAGCACGATGGCAATGGCAAAAGCAAAGAGGAAAAACATGAATGCGGCAGTGAAGGCTGTGGAAAACATCAGGAAAAGACTCAAGAATAACTATTAAATAAAAAGAAAATGATGAAATTTTTAAGATTCGCACTGGCAGCGCTTGTCTGCCCAGTGCTGCTGGGCTCATGCTCTGACGATGAGGTGGAAAAGAAGATTGAAGTAACATTTTATGCCATTCCTAAAGTTGCCGGAACCCTGGATATAGCGGCATTGGCAGGTACGTCTGTCATGTTCACAGAGGTTCGCAACCAAGAAACCAAATCGTTCCCTCTCGATGCCAGTGGTTGCGCGGTCGCCGCACTGCCTATGGGTGTGTACAATGTAGCTATTGAAAAGAGTATCACCAATGCTCAGGGAGAAGACATCGTTATTTCATTACGTATGGAAAACGTAAACGTCAACACTGAAGGACAGAAGATTGAGGGATATGTGAACTCTTTGCCAGCCAGTGCTCTGGGTAAGGACTTTATCTTCAGCGAGGTATTCTTCAATGGCGAGACCAATTCTGGCCGGATGATGCATCCAGACCAATATATCGTTTTGTTTAATCCGACAGAGGATGTTCTGTATGCTGATGGTGTTAGCATCGGTGTTACGATGCATCTCTCATGGCAGAACAAGCAATTATGGTATGATTCATATTATCCTGAACAGGTTCCTATTGGCGGTTTCATCACCATTCCTGGCAGCGGACAGGATCATCCTGTGGAACCTGGCGAGAAATTTGTGATTGCATTTACTGCCATCAACCACTCCGAGGTGGTGAACGGTGAGATTGCCTATGACCATGCCGTTGACTTGAGTGGTGCAGATATGGAAATCTATTATGGTCCTGACGCCAACGATGTTGACAATCCGAGTGTGCCTAACGTGCTCATCACTGAAAACGGCGACTCATACGGCTTCTTCTTCCAGCCGCGTGGTTATGTGTCGCCTTTGATGTTCCGTCTGGAAGATGGCCTGCAGTCCACCGTTGACGCTTTCGTCAATAGCCACACCACTTTGTCGAAGACCCACGTGGAGGCAACCGAAACCACACCGGAAGGAGACATTGACATCCATATCCTTGCTGTCGAAACCGATAAGATTATTGACGGCATCCAGACCAGCGATGTTCCTCAGGATGTGAAAACCCGAGTAGTACCTGAAACGGTTGACCGCGGAAAGTTCCTCGTGAATGGCTGCCACCGTCAGGAGCTCTGCATCCGAAAGGAAATCAAAGTGGGCGATAAAACATTCTATCAGGACACCAACAACAGCAGTGAGGACATGCAGGATGTCAACGAGCGCAAAGCAGCAGGGCTTATCCAGACAGCATTCCCTATTGGTTGGCGAAATAAATAATCATAATGCATTTATCACAAGAAAATAAAATAATCACACTGACCTTTCTCCTGCTGTGTATGGTAACCGCAGCTGTAGGGCAGTCCTATACAGTCAAGGGAAAAGTCATCACTGATCACGATGGCGAGGCAGCAAGCTTCGCCATCGTCAGTATTCAGAATCAAGAATTGCGCACACTCTGCGACATCAATGGACATTTCGAGTTACGCAATGTTCCAATGGGCAGACATACGATTGAAGTGCAGAGCCTGGGTTATACCAATCTGGAGCAATCAATCCTTGTTGATAAGAACCTACACCTCCGACTGCAATTGCAGAGCGCCAGCTTCGCCTTACCAGAATTTGTGGTAATGGCTAAGAAAAGCACAAAGGGGAAAGTCGTCATTGATGAGGATGCTCTGGAGTATATTCAGCCGACGTCGCTTGCCGACGTAATGCTTCTGTTGCCAGGCAGTGTGTATAAAGAAAATAACCTGACGCAGTTTTCACAAATCAGCAGCCGTCAAGTAGGCAGTGATGCCAACACGTCACTTGGAGTTGGTATCATCACCGATGGTGCCCCCATGTCTAATGACGGTATCCGTTCCCAAATGGTGGGTATCACTGAGGGAAGCAGCAGCTATGATGGCGAAGTGCGCAGCCGTACAGGCATCAACCAGGGTGCTGATATGCGCATGATATCCACCGACCATATTCAAAGTGTTGAGTTTACTCGCGGCATCTCCTCGTCCCGCTACGGCAACTTGTCAAGTGGTATGATTAAGATTTCTTCAAAACATGGTGTTACGCCGCTGCGCGTACGTCTAAAGACTGATTTGAAGAACAAGCTCGTCTATGCCGGCAAGGGATTCCGACTGGGCGAGAAGGCAGGTACGCTTCACGCCGGTATCGACTATCTGCACTCTATTGACGACATTCGAGAGGAGATGGATAAGTTTTCTCGACTTACTGGACAATTATATTATAACAATAATATAAAGTTAGGGAACTACAACCTATATCTCGATGCGCGACTGAGTCAGACCATTACGACCAGTAAGATGAAGAAAGACGAGTTGACATACGAGTATGATGAAACATATAAAGCCGACTACAATCGCACGGGACTGATGATGAAAGGCTGTATGGTTTTCGGGAAGCCATGGATAGACCAATTGGAACTGACTTTCTCTGCAGACTACACCCGCGAGAAAATCAGTAGGCATCGAATGGTACTATCTGGCTCCGGGCCCATGAATATGCCGTTGGCTTATGAGGAGGGTGAGCATGAAGGCATCTATCTCCCACGCAAATACTACAGCGACTTCCATATCGACAACCAGCCCCTGAACATATATGCGCAGCTCAATGCCAACTCACGCATCTCCCTTTTCAAAAACACCATGCTCAATCTGGTGTATGGTGCCGATTACACCAATGTCAAGAATTATGGTGCTGGTGCTGTGATAGAGGATGAAACGCGGCCTCCGTTCCCATACGACAATTCCTACATGCGTCCACGGCCCAACTGGGCTATTCCTGCACTGGGCACAGGTGCTTTATATACCCAAGCCGACTTCATTTATGATGACAGTAAACGCAATATCCTTCAACTATCGATCGGAGGACGCCTCTCCACACTTACTAACCTGCCGTCTGACTACTATCTGCACGGCAAGGTGCTGGCCGACCCACGTGTCAACCTGTCCTATACGGTTGGGAAAAACCTGAAGAACACTTTCAGAACAGGCTTTGGCACGGAGAGCAAAAATCCAACGCTCGACTATCTCTACCCTGAAAAGTTGTATAAGGATTTCTATATGCTCAATGCCTACACTAACGACCCTCAATACCGTCATCTCATCACCTACACAAACATCTATGATGTGGCCAATCGTGACTTAAAGGCCAATAGGAACAAAAAGATGGAGATAGGATGGGATCTTGAATATCGTGGACTGAGCCTCTCGCTCACGGTATTCCGAGAACAATCAAGTGCCGGTTTCGAGTACTTCACCGAATACTATCCGCTGACATACAATCTCTACACAAAACTGAAGCCTGGCATAAATATCGAGGGGCGAATACCACAGAAAAGTGACTACATTGAGGAAAAATACAGTATATTCACCACATCGCAGAAAGTCATGAATTCCAGCAAGGTAACAAAACGTGGTATAGAATATCGTCTTATCTTCCCAAAAATCATTCCCCTGTCAACATCAGTCGAGATCAATGGTGCCTACTACCAGACAGACTATGCTTCATCACTGCCATTATATTATTATCCTGCTGTCAAGATTGGCGGCAAGGAATATCCATACGTTTGCATCTACGACAATGGAGCCAAGAACCGATACCGCCGTCTGAACTCAAACATTTGGTTAAACACACATATTCCGAAGTTCAAACTTTTCCTTACGAACTTTTTCCAGGTGGTGTGGTTCAACACCTCACAATATAAGGACAACCACGACTATATCCCGACAGAATATATCGACATGGAGGGCAACCGGCTACCTGTGGATGACAATATCCGCAGTCAGATTTCTGCCGACGACGGCACGTTCCGCTACTTTCGCCGAACCATTCTGCCTGTGAAATATGCCCGCAACGAGAAACCAATATCCCTACTGTGGAACATCAAGGCCACCAAAGAGTTCAAGAAAGGCACCAAACTCTCATTTTTTGTCAACGGACTGCTCGACATCAGTCCCAAATACCTTTCAGGCAGCAAGATTACCCAGCGTGAATGGAACGACCCCTACTTTGGATTAGAATTGTTTTTTAATTTCGACTTGTAATGTACAGATTATATATCTTTTTATTACTGACTCTGATTGTAAATAATAAGTTGCCAGCTCAGGATTTAGACAGAGTGAATTTTCCTTTGTCTATGGCAGAAGAACGTTATCACGCCAGCAATGCGGACCTGTCTTTAAAGAGCACTCAGGAACTATACAACAATCCAGCTTACACACACTGGCGAAACCAGAACGACACCACACATTGCCGCAAATCTGCTATTGTATATACCGGCCTAAGTGGCGCCGACAGCAAGGGTGATTTCATCCCATACGAAGGTGACGGTTCGTACGACTACCGTGTAGGCGCCTATGGCGAATACAGCACATCCCATAGCGGCACTCTTTCCGGACATATTCAGTACGCCCAAGGCAAACACCGTAACATTGGCTGGAGTGCCATGCGACAGCCGGAACTCTATCTTCCCTATATCTCTACCGATTCCTGTGGAGGTGACTTTAAATTCGACAGTTATTATGCTGAAGGCAACTATGGATTGACGTTGAACCATTGGACGTTGGGTGCGAAAGGCTCCTTTTATGGAGAACAGGCATTCCGATTGACCGACCCCCGTGCATTGAACAATACAACATGGCTCAGATTCAATGTCGGTGTGGCACGTGAGATGAATAACCATCTGCTGATGCTCGATGCGGGATATGGCCGGAACAAGCAACACATGCAGTTGCGCTACTGGCGACCAGGACAACAGGACCGTTTCTTCGTTTGCTATGGGTTTGGTCTTTACGACACCCGTCAGAGTGCCGTCTCGTTTGGTAAGTCGCGCATGTATTATGTCAATGAATATAATGCCAGATTACAGTATCTGTCACCTCAAAACAAACCCTTGCGCCTTCATGCATCGGTGGCCTATGCCTATAATCAAATGCAGACTGAGGAGAGTGATATATACAACCTGTATGAATCAAGCACCCATAGCTTCAGCCCACTTTTTCGCCTGACCTATTGTCCTTCAGATAAGTGGTCATACGAACTCATGGGAGCTGCAGACATTAAGTCACGGAAGGGCTATGAGAACATTATTGAAGAATATCTCATTGATAAGGGGAACAATATCTATGACTTCCGCACCATCGACACTCGTCAGAACTATGACAGGAACACACATCAACTGACCGTTGCCATGAAGGCATCACGGCGGATGTGGAATATGGTATGGGGCTTGCAGGGCGGACTGATATCCGACAATTACGAAGAAACATACAAATCAGGCAATTATCGCATCAAAGTCCAATCCCTGACTCCTCATGCCAAACTTTCAGCCAACTGGCAAGGCCGACGTGATGAGATAGACGTCAGTGTGTTGTATGCCCGTCAGAAAGTGGGAACCCACGACTACGATGTCAATCAGCAGAACTTACAGATAGCTCATTTGGACTTCCAGCAGGCATTCGCACCTTACGCTTATCGTACAGCCGATTTAGACAAGTATGTAGTAGAGATGACATGGCAGCATCAGTTGAAAAGCATAACGGTGGGCGTGAATGGCAAACTCTATCTGGCAAGCGGTCACCGTCTTGATGATGTGAACTACACGGGAAGCATAGGATTCCCGTCAACAGCCCCTATGATCTCACCTGATTCGGACACACACCAAGAGCGATGGGGCAGCGTCTCACTGTTCGTGGCGTTCTGAGACTCATCACAAGGTCAGAAAAGCAAAACAATAATTTGCTCTTTCCTCGTTTGAAACCCACTTTGGCTGCGCCGAAGTTACTTCCACTCGGAAAAGCAAAACAATATTTTGCTCTTCTCTCGTCAAAATACACTTTGGCTGCGCCGAAGTTACTTCCACTCGGAAAAGCAAAACAATATTTTGCTCTTCTCTCGTTAAAAAACACTTTGGCTGCGCCGAAGTTACTTTCACTCGGAAAAGCAAAACAATATTTTGCTCTTCTCTCGTTAAAAACCACTTTGGCTGCGCCGAAGTTACTTCCACTCGGAAAAGCAAAACAATATTTTGCTCTTCTCTCGTTTTTTCGTAACTTTGCAAAAGTTTTCTTAAACAGCACCTTCCATGTTGCGTACATTCCATGCTAAAGTTCCGGCAACGACCTGGATTTTCCTTGCAGCCCTCTTTTTTCTGGCGGGCTATTCAGCATGGTTCAAGCAACCCGTCATCCTTCTTGTGGCACTCCTTCTGCTGGTCGTCATCATCGAACGCGTGATCCACACTGAATACGTCATCGGCAATGGCAAACTGCTCATCCGCAAAGGACGGTTCTCTAAGGAAAAAACCATTCAGATTGCCGACATCACATCCATCGAGCAGGTGCAAGGCATGAGAATCGGAGGCAAGGCACTTTTTTCATACCTTGTCATCAACTGCAAGGAAGGCCGGCCAATCGCCGTCATTCCGAAAGACGAGACAGGATTCTCGCAACAAATCTACAAACAACACCCAAACCGATTATAAACAAACATAGACATGAGAAAGTTTTCAAGGATAATGCTCACTTTGTTCGTTTTTACAACGTTTTTGGCAAACGCACAGGTGAATGAGGAGTTGCCAGACCTCAATGTGAGCTTCCAACAGAATACATACGAAGACTCTGCAGCAATTGCAGCGGTTCCCGCTCCCGTGGAAATCGACAGAAACGCATGGGACTACAAGCTCCGCGAACGAATGAAGCCACTGGTGGCTGAAGCCAAACGCAGCAAGTTCACAACGGGCATTTGTGTCTATGACCTGACGGGCGACTCAATGTTGTATGAGTTCAATTCACAAAAACTGTTCAGACCAGCGTCCACACAGAAGCTGCTCACCTCCATCAGCGCACTCGACAAATACGGCAAAGATGGGGAATATAAGACTTGCGTATATGTGGACGGACGAATCACACACGACCAGGTGATGAAAATCAACGAGCGCATTGTGCTGGAAGACCATTACAGCGACACGCTCGGAGAAATCGTGAAAACAGAAATCATCGATTACGACACCACCTACGTCTATAAAGACGTCCTCCACGGCAACATCTATGTAAAGGGTATGTTTGACCCACTCTTCACCACCGATGACTTCCATGAGCTGGTCAAAGCCATCGGAAAACTCAATTTCGAGGAAATCGACGGAGAACTCATCGGCGACGTCAGCATGAAAGACTCGCTGGTGTTCGGAAAAGGATGGTGCTGGGACGACATGCCGTCGTCGTTCGCCCCTTGGCTATCCCCTCTCCTTTTCAATGAAGGCATCAGGCTCAACTCAAAGGCCGACGTCTATATGAAAGATCCTGACACATACTTCCTCGACAACCTCGTGAGCGAGCTGGCCAGCCTTGGCAAGGAAATACGGAAAGACCAAGTGAGGCTGAGCTTCCAACGCACGGATGCAGAGAAAGGACACCGGGTGTTCACCAAAACCCGCACCATAGAGGATGTGCTGCAACGGATGATGAAGAAGAGCAACAACCAGTTTGCTGAGTCCATGTTCTACCTGTTGGGCTACGACAACGGCAGTCTCGACCACCCCACTACCGCAGAAGATTGTGCCGAACAAATCAGAAACGTCATGCGCAAGGCTGGATGCAACGAGGTGGACGAAACCAAGATTGCCGACGGAAGCGGACTTTCCATCTACGACTATGTCACAGCGGAGAACGAGGTGCTGATGCTCCGCTATGCCTTCCACAACAAACACATCTATAAACCCCTCTATGAGTCTCTCCCGATTGCAGGAGTGGACGGCACCATCAAAACCAGAATGAAAACTGGAAGCGCATACAAGAACGTACGCGCAAAGACTGGAACCCTCAGCGGAGTCTCCACCTTGGCAGGATATGTGAAGGCATCAAACGGCAACATGCTGGCCTTCTCCATCATGAACAATGGTGTCTCTTCATCCGCAGTTGGAAAAAACTATCAGGACAAGGTGTGCCAGGCACTGGCTAAGTAATACATCCACTCCACATGAAACCATTTGAAATCATCATCAGTGAGGAAATCCATGAGGCATGTCCACAGTTTGTGGGGTGCGCTGTGATGGCTGAAATGGTCAACAGCCAGTTCTGCAAGGAGCTGTGGGACGAGATTGGACATGAGACGGAGAAATTCCGCGAGAGGCACACCACAGAAAGCATCAAGCAAATCAGCGGCATTGCCGCCACTCGGCTGGCATACCGCCGTTGTGGGAAAGACCCCAGCCGCTACAGACCCTCGAACGAGCAGCTCGTGAGGAGGATTATCCAAGGCAAGGAACTCTACCAGATTGACACCGCCGTGGACCTCGTCAACCTCGCCTCCATGCGCTTTGGATACAGCATCGGCGGATTCGATGCCGACAAGATTGCCGGAGAGCGGCTCATTCTCGGAATCGGCAAAGAAGGAGAGCCCTACGAAGGAATCGGACGTGGTGTCCTCAATATTGCGGGAATGCCAGTCTATAGAGATGCAATCGGTGGCATCGGAACCCCTACCAGCGACCATGAGCGCACAAAACTCAGCTTGCAGACCACCCAATTCCTTGCCCTCATTAATGGCTACGACGGACAGGAAGAGCATGCATGGGAGTGCGGACAATTCATTGCCGCATTGCTGAGAAAATATGCCCAATCCACGGATGTCACACTCTCCACCTACCGATGGAAAGGATAGGCAGGCAACGGTCTGGGCGCCCCAGGTGTTCCTGCACCTTTGGATTCTGGTTCGACCATATTTTTCATCATTACTAACTATACCAACACACTATGATTAACCGACTTTTAGACTTTCTGAATGCATCGCCCGTGAATTTCCTTGCTGCCAGAAATCTCGCCGCAGAACTGGAAAGACACGGCTACAGACGCATCAATCCATGTGAACCCATCGGAAAAATCGCTGTGGGCGACAAACTCTACGCCACAAAGAACGACTCATCGGTTTATGCTTTCGAAATCGGACAAAAGCCAATGGCAGAATCCGGTTTCCACATCATCTGCGCACACTGCGACTCACCTACCTTCCGCATCAAGCCCAATCCTGAAATCACCTGCGAGGGAGGCATCGTGAAACTCAACACTGAGGTTTACGGCGGACCCATCATGTCAACCTGGTTCGACCGTCCGCTCACCATCGCAGGAAGAGTGATTGTGAGGGGAGAAGACCCGTTCTCGCCAGAGACCCGTCTGCTCCACGTGAAACGCCCGCTTCTGCAAATCAGCAATCTCGCCATCCACTTTAACCGCGAAGTGAACGACGGGGTGAAACTCAGCAAGCAGAAGGACATGCTGCCTATTCTCGGCATCATCAACGGTGAACTGGAAAAAGGCAACATGCTCATCAACATCATCATCGAAGAGCTCAGCAAGGAAAAGGAGGTGAAAAAAGAAGACATCCTGGACTTCGACCTCTATCTTGCCGACGCATCTCCCGCATGCACCTTCGGTGCCCACGATGAATTCATTTCCTCTGGCAGGCTCGACGACCTGTCCATGTGCTATGCCGGACTGGAGGCACTTTTGCACTCTGAGACATCCGACACCACCAAAGTCCTCGCCATCTTCGACAATGAAGAGACCGGTTCACAGACCAAGCAGGGTGCGGCAAGCCCATTCCTCGCATCCTTGCTCCAACGCATTGCCACAGCTCAAAGCGGAACCACGGAAGCCTTCCACCAGGCCGTTGAAAGGGCATTCATGGTTTCGGCCGACAATGCCCATGCCTGGCATCCTAACTACAGCGAGAAATACGACCCTACAAACCACCCAGTATTGGGAGGAGGACCTGTCGTGAAATTCAATGCCGCACAAAAATACGCCAGCGACGCCGTATCGGCAGCCGTATTCGCTGAGATTTGCAAAAAAGCTGGTGTGCCTTGCCAACGCTTCGTCAACCACAGCGACGTGGCGGGAGGAAGCACGCTGGGCAACATCCTCGCATCTTCTCTGCCACTCAGAGGGGTGGACATGGGAAATGCCATCCTCGCCATGCACAGCTGCAGGGAGACCGGAAGCGTGAACGACCACATCTTCTGCGTGAAAGCCTTCACCCAGTTCTACAACGCATAGCGGGGCGCCATTTCCAACGGAGAAGAAACAAAGGTTGCCACCACTTTTGAAAGATTTGTTACTTCTTTAATAGTATTTGAAACAAAAAGACCAATCAAATACAGGTGTTATGAGTATCTTTGCAAAAGAACCATAACACCTGTATTTTTTTATGACAAGAACAAGCAGACACCTTTCCACGCTCATCATCGCCTGCATGGCTGCGATGAGCGCAACAGCACAAATGCTGCCCTACCAGAATCCGGCTCTGAGCGCGAAAGAGCGCGCAGCCGACTTGTGCTCACGACTCACCCTCGAGGAGAAAGCCAAACTCATGCAGGACGAGAGCCCTGCCATCCCAAGGCTCGGCATCAAGAAATTCTTCTGGTGGAGCGAGGCGCTCCACGGTGCCGCCAACCAAGGCAACGTGACCGTGTTTCCGGAACCAATCGGCATGGCAGCCTCTTTCAATCCAGAACTCTTGTACAAAGTTTTTGACGCAACCAGCACCGAATTCCGCGCACAATACAACAAACGCATGCTCAACGGAGGCGAGGACGAGAAATTCCACAGTCTCTCGGTGTGGACCCCTAACGTCAACATCTTCCGCGACCCACGGTGGGGACGCGGACAGGAAACCTACGGCGAAGACCCTTACCTCACTTCTGTGATGGGATGTGCCGTGGTTAGAGGCCTTCAGGGACCAGAGGATGCCAAATACCGCAAGCTCTGGGCATGCGCCAAGCATTATGCCGTGCACAGCGGACCAGAGTACACCCGCCACACCGCCAACCTCACCGATATCGAGCCGCGCGACCTTTGGGAAACCTACATGCCGGCTTTCAAGGCGCTCGTTCAGGATGCGAAAGTAAGGGAGGTGATGTGTGCCTACCAGCGACTCGACGATGAGCCTTGCTGCGGAAACGCACGGTTGCTCCAGCAGATTCTCCGCGACGAATGGGGATTCCAGTACCTCGTGGTGAGCGACTGCGGCGCCGTTTCCGATTTCTATCAGAACCACAAGACTTCCTCCGACTCCATCCATGCATCTGCCAAGGGCATGATTGCGGGCACTGACGTGGAATGTGGATTCAACTATGCCTACAACGGCATTCCGGAAGCGGTGAGAAAAGGGCTCACCAGCGAGAAGGAAGTCGATAAGCATGTGATGCGGTTGCTGGAAGGACGGTTCGACCTTGGAGAGATGGACGATCCGAAACTTGTGGAATGGTCAAAAATCCCATACGAGGTGATGGACTCCAAAGAGCATCGTCAGCTGTCGCTCGACATGGCACGTCAGACCATCGTGCTGCTGCAAAACAAGGGAAATGTGTTGCCACTCTCAAAAAACAAGGAGAAAATCGCCGTCATCGGTCCGAATGCCGACGACAAGCCACTCATGTGGGGCAACTACAACGGCACACCAAACCACACGGTCACCATCCTCGATGGCATCAAGATGAAGCAAAAAAAACTGACCTACCTCAAAGGGTGCGACAAGACAGAGGACAAGGTGCTCGACTGCCTCATGGCTGACTTCTGTAAGATGGACGGAAAGAGTGGTCTGAAAGGCACTTTCTGGAACAACACAAAGATGGAAGGCGAGCCTGTGACCACGGAGTATTACACCACCCCTGTAGCTGTCACCACGGCAGGCATGCACAACTTTGCGCCAGGCGTAAGACTGGAGGATTTCTCAGCCAAATACGAAACGGAATTCACGCCACAGGAATCGGGCGAATACGCCATCCATGTGGAGAGCGTGAGCGACTTCAGCGTCTATGTAGATGGTGAGGAGAAAGTGAAGCAGCACACATGGCGCACCACCCCTACCCGGACCGTGTTCCAGGCAGAGGCGGGAAAAACCTGCAAGATTGAGGTTCGGTTCGCCCATGTGAAGACCTGGGGAGCCAACATGAAAATCAATATCGCCAAGGAGCGCCCTATTGACTACGCCGAAATCATCAACCAGCTGAAAGGCATCGACAAGGTCATCTTCTGCGGAGGTATCTCTGCCGGACTGGAGGGAGAGGAAATGCCGGTGAACATCGATGGATTCAAGGGAGGCGACCGCACCCACATCGAACTGCCGAAAGTGCAGCGCGAATTCCTCAAGGCACTCAAGAATGCTGGAAAGACCGTCATCTTCGTCAATTGTTCTGGCTCCGCCATCGCATTGGAACCTGAGACCACCAGCTGCGATGCCATCGTTCAGGCATGGTATGCAGGACAGGAAGGCGGAGAGGCCATCGCCGACATCCTTTTCGGCGACTGCAACCCAAGCGGAAAGCTGCCGGTCACTTTCTACAAACGTTCCGACCAACTTCCTGACTATGAGGACTACTCCATGAAGGGAAGAACCTACCGCTATTTCTCTGACCCGCTCTTCGCATTCGGATACGGACTCAGCTACACGCAGTTCAACATTGGTGAAGGAAAAATCAGCAAACACGGCAACAACTACACGCTCACCGTTCCTGTCACCAACACAGGTAAACTGAACGGCTCAGAAACGATTCAGGTCTATATCCGTGACCTGTCCGACCCAGACGGACCGCTGAAGTCGCTCAGGGCTTTCCAGAGGGTTGACCTCAAAGCAGGAGAGACAGCCAACGTGAAACTGGAACTCACGCCGAAATCCTTTGAGTTCTTCGACGTGGAAACCAATGCCGTCAACTCCAAGACAGGCGACTTTGAAATTCTCTATGGCAACAGCTCCCTCGACAAGGATCTCAAACGCCTTTCCCTCACAGTGAAATAAAATCGGGAAAACACCTTGATTTAAAATAACAGCCGCAGAACCTCATTTGGTTCTGCGGCTGTTGTTGTTTGATTTCACAGCTGGTCAGGATTAAGCCATGACGATTTATTATCTATAGGCGGGCATTATTTCTTTTTCCTGTGCTCATGCTCCTTCTGCAGATGCACCTGCGAGATGGCCAGCGCATCGTTGATGTTTGAGCAGATGTTGTGGTCGCCGATGTATTCCGGAAACTTGTTCTTCACCAGCACATCCCTGACAGATGGATTCACACCTGAGAGCACCACGGAAATGCCGGAGCGGTGGCTCTGCTCAATCAGGTTGATCAGGTTGTGGATGCCTGTGGAGTCGATGAAAGGAACCTTACGCATGCGGATGATGCGCACACGAGGCTTGTCCTTCATACGCGACATCATATCGTCGAACTTGCTTGCCACACCGAAGAAATAAGGACCGTTGATCTCATAAACTTCCACACGGTCGGGTATGTTCAGGTGCTCCAGATTCAGGTTGTTGAAGTCGCTGTCGTCGTTCGGGTCAATCTCCTCTGTCAGCACACTCACCTGAGTGGTCTCCGCCATACGTCTCATGCAGAGGAAGCAAGCCAGAATAATGCCCACCTCGATGGCGATGGTCAGATCGAACACCACGGTCAGCACAAAAGTGAGCAGCAGGACTGCCACATCACTCTTCGGATTGCGGAGCATCTGAACAATGGAACGCCAGCCGCTCATGTTGTAGCTCACCATCACGAGCACTCCAGCCAGACACGACATTGGGATGTAGGAGGCGAGAGGCATCAGGAAGAAATAGATCAGCAACAGCACCACGGCATGGATGATGCCTGCCACTGGGGTCTTACCACCATTGTTGATGTTGGTCATCGTGCGGGCTATAGCGCCGGTGGCTGGAATACCGCCAAAAATCGGCGACAGAATGTTGGCGATGCCCTGCCCCACCAACTCTTGGTTGGAGTTGTGGCGATGACCAATCACACCGTCAGCTACAGTGGCTGAGAGCAGACTCTCGATGGCGCCGAGAATGGCGATGGTGATGGCAGGGGAAACAAGCCCCTTCACACTCTCCCAAGTGAGGGTTGGAATCACCGCTTCGGGAACCGTTGGAGAGATGGTGAAGCGATCACCAATGGTATCGACATGGATACCGAAATTATTGCGCAGCACGATTCCCGCCACCGTCATCACGATGATGGCGATCAGCGATCCCGGCACTTTCTTCGAAATCAAAGGCATGACAGCGATGATCACCACCGAAAGGATGCCGATGCAAGCTGTGGCAAGGTCGATGGTGGAGAAGCTGTCGAAATAGGCACCCCATTTTCCGATGAAGTCGCTCGGAACCTCACCAGCTATCTGCAGTCCCAGCAAGTCCTTCACCTGAGTGGTGAAAATGGTCAGGGCGATACCGCTGGTGAATCCCACGATGATGGGATAAGGAATGTAGCGGATGATGGTGCCTAGCTTGAACAAGCCCAGCAGCACGAGAAACAAGCCTGCCATCACCGTGGCTATGGCCAGTCCCTCAAACCCGTATTGCTGGATGATGCCATAGATGATGATGATGAAAGCACCGGTGGGACCTCCAATCTGAACCCGGCTGCCACCAAGCAACGAAATGGTGAATCCAGCCACGATGGCTGTTATGATACCTTTCTCCGGCGACACTCCACTGGCAATACCAAAAGCAATGGCGAGCGGAAGGGCCACAATGCCCACAATCACACCTGCCATGAGGTCACTCATGAATTTGTCTTTGCTGTAATGCTGAAGACATTGAAACAATTTGGGTTGGAAAGAAAAGAATTGCTTCATTGAATCAAAAAATTTGCGAAACCGTTCAAATCAAAAATGAACTGGCATATCAAAAAAAATAACTAATAAAGATAAAATCCTAAACACAATCTTTTGTGGTTGCAAAGTTACAACTTTTTTTTGAGATATGCCGTATGACATACCATCTTTTCTTTCAACGCACATAATACTTATTCCATTCTTACACAGGTGATAACAACTTTAAAGAATGAATTATGGTTTGCATTTGTAACAAAAACTTCGCAAAATGAAACATCCAAACAAACTAATGAGTAAAAAAGGATATGAATTGAAAGCATTGCTTTATTTTTGCAAAACGAAAAACTCATTCAAACTATATAACATCATGAAAAAGATACTTTGCATATTGACCGTTGTGCTGCTCTGTGCATGCGGTGAGGAGAGTTGTCCGGTGCTGAAAGTGGACGGCGGAAAAATTCAAGGAGTGAAAACAGAGAAAAAAGGAGTATTCGCCTACAAAGGTATTCCTTACGCAGCTGCTCCGATTGGAGAACTCAGATGGAAAGAGCCACAGCCGGTGGAGGAATGGGACAGCATTCGCATGTGCGACAAATTCGGACATCCCGCCTATCAGTCGGTCCACTACCCTGGCTTCTACGCTTCAGAATGGGGCTATGGCGACGAAGCACCCTACAGCGAGGATTGCCTCTACCTGAACGTGTGGACCAAAGCGGCAGGACAGACCGACAAGAAACTGCCGGTGGCACTATGGATACATGGAGGTGGATATCGTGAAGGATGGGGGTCGGAACCTGAATTCGATGGACAGGAATGGGCCGACAAGGACGTGGTGCTCGTGAGCATCAACTACCGCCTCGGTGTCTTTGGATTCCTCACCCACCCGCTGCTGTCGGAAGAAAGTCCCAACAACGTGTCGGGCAACTACGGCATACTCGACCAGATTCAGTCGCTGAGATGGATCAAGAAGAACATTGAGCAGTTCGGTGGCGACCCTGAGAATGTCACCATCTTCGGACAGAGTGCAGGCGCAGGAAGTGTGAAGACCATCTGTGAGTCACCCCTCGCACGAGGACTTTTCCATAAAGCAGTCATCATGAGCGGAGGCGGCATCAACGTGCCGGCAAAAGACGGCGAGGAAGAAAAACCAGCCACTCCTGTCAACCGCTTCTTCACCTACAATCCTTCCTTGGAGGAGTCGGAGGCAAACACCAAGCAAGTGATGGACTGGGCTGGGCTGACCGATCTGGAGAAGATGCGCCAGGCTCCGACTGAGACGATGCACTCCGTGGCTGGACTGTACAACGCGGTGACCAAAAACGACATGTATCTCATCAACCGTCCGATCATCGATGGCTATGTGAGCAAGAAAAGCTTCGACGAGGCGGCAAGAGACGGCTCCATCGCCAATGTGCCGTATATGATTGGCTTCACGCTCAACGACATGGGCGACATGGCTCCAGGCATCGCCGAATTCTGCATGGTGCGTCAGGAGCAAGGAGGAAAGGCATGGGCGTATGAGTTTGCCCGTCCACTGCCCGACGACGGAAAACACCCTGAAATCACCGACCGCCTGAAAGGTGCGTTCCACTCTTCCGACCTCTGGTTCGTGTTCAAATCCCTCAAGCACTGCTGGCGACCTTGGACACAAGGCGACTGGGACCTCTCTGAGCGGATGCTCACGGCATGGACCAACTTCGCCAAATACGGTGATCCAAACGGCAAGGCGGAAGACGGTAAAAGCGGTGACAGCACCCAATGGACGCCATGCACCAGGGAGCATCCAGACTTCATGCTTTTCAAGCTTGACGCCGACAATCAGGACGACTCCAAGATGGGTACACCCATCAAGGCGCAATGACAAGAATGAGTGAGAAACATTGAGAACGTGGGATGAACTAAGTAATAATGAAAAGGGGCTGTGTCTTGATTGAAGGGCACAGCTTTCTTACAGCCGTCATGCCCACTGACGGCAAAAGAAGCCATTTCCGCACTCAGCAATGAGGCGTGAAATGGCTTCAATTATAGTAACATCGTTAATGCGTCATAAGCCGGCATCGATGAGCGTGCGGAGCTGCTGGATGCCCTGATGGTTATTGTCGAGCGCCTCCACCTCAGACAAGTATTTCTGTCCATGCTCCCAATCGCCAAGTCCGAAACTGCCCAGCGCCAGCATGTACTTGCAGTGGATGACGTTCTTCGTGTCGAGGGAATCGTCCCATATCAGCATGTCGGGAAGCGAAACTGCAAAATAGTCCATTTTCTGCTGCTCAAAGATATGCTGCTTGCCGTAGTTGATGAGTTTGTGGAAACGGCTGCGGGCTTCATCCTCACGTCCCAGTCTGCGGAGCGCCAGACCCTGATAGAATATTTTGTCGGGTTTCGCATCGTTATAGTACTGTGCGGCGGCAGGCTCCAGATTACCGGCTGATGCCTTCTCCCACCACGACTGGGCTTGCTCCTTGTCTCCCTTCATATCGTATGCCACGCCGAGCAGGAAGTGGAAGTCGTTCTCCTGTGCGCCGAACAGCTTGCCTTCTCCCAGATGAGGAGGATACGACAGACATTCGGTGAGCAGTCGTGCCGCCGTTTCTGCGTCTTTCTTCACAAGCGCCTGCTTGGCCAGTTCCACGCGGCAAATCTGGTATTGAGCCGACACCTTGCCTTCACCCCCCTCCCACGGATGGAAGCGGTGGGCATCGAGTTTCCGCATGGCTTCTTCATAACGGCCCAACTGGTTGAGCAGTGTGATTTCCTCCAGCACGAGGTCGTCGCGCCGCTGAATCAGGACTGGATACTGCCTCAGGAAATCCAGACGTTCCTGATGAGAGTGGTGCAGACGCTTGTGGAGTTGGTCAAGTTCCATGAACACCCGCTCATCGTCCGTGTCGAGTGAAAAGGCCCGCTTCATCATCTGCAGCGCATTTTCCTCTTCCCCAAGTTTATTGAAGGCACCGAGCGCCAGATTGCGCCACACAGTGGAATAAGACGGATCCTTCTGGGAGGAAAGGTGCCAGTTCTCCATCGCCAGGTCGTACTGACGAGCAGCATAATAAAGACAGCCCAGCAGATAAGGCGCATGTGCGTCGGCAGGACAAGATGCTTTCGCCACATTCAGCGCCACCACATCCTCCGGACGGTTAGGGAAGCAATAGGCGATGTCGCAGTGAGATGCCTCATCGTAACGACCCATATAATAATAAGTCATAGCCGTGAACGCACCTTCTTCAATGGCTTTCTGCCAAATGGCACAAGCCTCATCTTTCAGTCCGGCATCTTGATAGTCGAGAGCCAGTTCATCATAATTCTGGCTGCATCCGCGGAGCATCTCCACCATCTCTTCCAGCACATGCTCGTCATGCGTCAACAGATACTGCTCATAACGGCATCCATAGTTGAAGCGGTCGAACGCCAACGACTCTTCAATGAGATGGAGGGCTTCGTCTTTCCGTCCCATCTTGCGCAGCACCGCTGCTTTCAGGGCACGTGCCTTATGGTTGTGCCAGTTGTTCTGCAGGCAGCGGTCAAGTTCATCGAGGGCATCCTCAAGACGCAGGTCTGCCACCGATATCTTGGCGGCTTCAAAATAGCCGGCATCAGCCCAGGCTTTGTTCCATGTGGATTTCCAGAACAGCTCGTAGGCTTCCTGGAGCTTGCCTTGATATTTCAGTGAGAGGGCGAGGTTGTAGAACGGCTCGCCGTCGTAGGGGTTAGGATTCCGCTTCTGCGACAACTTCACCGCCTTGCGCAGATAGGACTCTGCACGGTCGAACCGCCCTTTGCGGATGAACCACAGTCCCATGGCGTTCAGACATCGGATATCGTCCGGGTCGCGTCTCAAAGCTTCCTCGTAGTAGTCGGTAGGCAGCCAGGTGGCATGGCGGTACTGTTCCAGATGCAGACCGGTGAGATAGAGTTGCTCGTTGGTCTTCACATCCTGCGGAAGGAGGGCAGCCTCGGCACTGTCGGGAATCGGGCGGATCTCATCGGGTTCGGCATGCCAGCAGAGCACTGAACGTTCGCCATAGACAAATGTCTTGCGGATTTCAAGGGTCAGGCTGTTGAAAGGGCAGCCTTCCACAGTCACATCCTCAGTCAGCACCATCTCTGGCCCAACGCTCTGCTCCCGGTCATAATACACCTCACTTTCATCACTCCTAAGCACGACACGCACATTTTGGGCGGAGGTGGCAAACAGCTTGAACCGGACTTTTCCGTCAGAGACTGGCTCCACGTTCAGCAGGAAGTCCTTCGAGGCTTCCTTCACCACGCCTAACTCGCGGTAAGGCATGAAATACTGGGTGAACTGCTTCTCTTCGTAAGGCATCAGCCAACTGAAATCGGGCTGGTTCTCGGTATAGACACCTGCCATCAGCTCGATGTAGGGACGGAAGCCCTTGCGGTGGATATTCCAGCGGGAGGCTTCCTCCTCACTGACCTCATCGGTGAGGTTGCGGTCCCAAGCCCGTCCGAAGTCGCCGTTGCCCCATGTCCACTGCTTCTTTCCTGGAGAATAGTGATGGCTCGCCACATGCAGCATTCCGGCTTGTGTATCATTCTCATAGCCTCCCTCAAAGTTGTAGCGGGAGTTCACACCCATATAACTCGTCGGAACAGGAATGTTGCGGTAGTTGGATATATCAACTCCCGATGAATAGTCCATTTTGTAGTAAGTGCCCGTGGCGATTGGGAAGGAGCTGACGGCACGCTTGCCATGGTCGAACACCGCATTGATGTCGGGTGGGAACACCGACTGATACTGGTCGTTCACCTCCACGGCAGGATTGGCCCACCAGAGGAAAGTCTGCGGCACATCTGTTCGGTTGTAGAGCACACCGTGGATTTCCAGGTATGCGCAGCCGGGGCGGAGGGTGAAACCTGCCATTCCTTTCTGATGGAACATCTTCTCCATCTCACTCACCCACACCGTTACCGAACCATCCTGGTTGTCCTCGATGCAGGTATCGACCGGCATGAAGGTGGACGGACGGTGATGTTGCGGCCAGTTGAACTCAATGCCACCGCTGATCCACGGACCAGCCAGCCCCACCAAGGCGGGCTTCACCACATGGTTGTAGTACACGAAATGGCGTTGCTTGATTTTGTCGTATGCCATCTGCACCCTGCCTCCCAACTCAGGGAGCACCATCACCTTGATGTATTCGTTTTCCAACCAGATGGCCTGATAGGTCTTGTCTTCTTTTTTGTCACTTATCGTCTCAATCACCGGATAAGGATACACCACTCCGCTTGAACCCTGATACACACGTTTCTCAAGGAACATTGGGTTCTTTTCCGGCTTTCCCACTTCATAGGTAGGGATAGTCACCAAGTCTCTCCATGCTTTTACCATAGCATTCTATTCTTTTTCTTTAGGGTGGTTCTAAAAATTAGGTCGGATTGATTTTTGGATTGATGTGGATGTATTTTTGTCAGTGTTTAAAGGCGCATAGCGAGCTATGTAACTGCAAACAATGGCAAAAAGACGCCGCATCAAATAAAAAGCAACCGAAATTCAAACCATCCCATGAGATTTGTAAGTAAAAACGTAATTTATAGAACTACCCTAAATCAATATGAATACTAAAGACGAGAAATATGCGGAACTCTTCCCGCAAATCAAATCCATTCTTGAGGGAGAGACCGACATGATCGCCAATATGGCGAACGTGGCGGCTGTGCTCCATGAAGAGTTTAATTTTTGGTGGACTGGCTTTTACCGTGTGGTCAGTGAGGACACCCTTCTGCTTGGCCCGTTCCAGGGACCATTGGCATGCACGCGGATAAAGAAGGGCAGGGGGGTGTGCGGAACGGCCTGGGAAGAAAACACCACTCAGGTGGTGCCTGATGTGCATTTGTTCCCAGGACATATTGCCTGCAGTTCTTTGTCTCAGAGTGAGATCGTAGTGCCAGTCCATGATCGTGGAGGACGGGTTGTTGCTGTCCTTGACATCGACAGTGAGCGGCTCTCCACTTTTGATGAGACCGACAAACTGTGGCTGGAGAAAATCTGCGACCTTTTCTCTTCCACTGATTATTGATGGATTGAGGTGGTCGGAAACCTCCCATCGTGAGGTGATGACATCATCTTCCATCATACAAAAAAGGGGAATGTGCATGATGAACTGCACATTCCCCTTTTTTGTATGTATTGATAAGTGTTTACTTCACGAGCACCTTCATGGATTTGCCGTTTGCACGGACCACGTAGATGCCTGGAGTCAGAACGCCGTTAGGGTTCATTTTTGCACCGGAAATGGAGTATACGTCATATTTCTTTACGCCTGCCACGTGAATCCTTCCGTTCTCTACAGTAGGCATGAGTTCGGAAGCGTTGTCGCGGCTGATACTGCTGATGCCCACAGGAGTCTTGTCTTCACCCTGGAGGATAGTTCCGCTCACGCACACCCAACCCATGTTGTCGCGGTAAGCCTCGGTGGAGGCAGAGGTGGAGTTGCGGGAAATTGTGGATCCGTCAACCACAATGTCGTGGTCGAGGATTCGTTTCACCTTCACACCTGTTGTCCAGGTCTGTCCCTCTTCATCTTTCTCTGTAGTATCCGTACGGCGCAGCATCACAACTGTAGGATAGTTGTTGGTCTGAAGAGCGGTGAAAACGGCTGGTTTTTGCATGTAGAGCTGTTGAGGACCATTCTCGCTGTCAACCGTGAAGAGGTTCTCACGGAGAGACGAACCGTAAATCTGTTCCTGATTTCCATGACCAGCTGCCACATAGATGCTGTTCTCACTGTCGATGGTGCCGACGCCAGGTGCAATGGCGAAATATGCAACATTCATCTGAAGCGAAACGGTCTTGCCTGTGGCTTCTTCGGTATAAACCCTGAACTTGAATCCTTTGTTGGTCACGTCATAAACACGCACACAGAATGCAGTGGTTGACAGGATCGGGTTGCGGATTTCTGTCAGCACAACAGGAACCACGCCTTCGGCAAATGGTTGGGTGAACACCACCTCGCTTTCCTCAGAATAAATGTTGGAGGTGCCCGAAAGTGTTTTCTCCGACTTCACTTCATTCACCTCGCATTGCAGGCCGTCAAAGTCGTAATTACCGCTTGGAATGGCCATGAACGGAAGGTCTTCATTCTTGGAGATGGTTCCCTTGTTGGTTGACCATGGCTGGAATTGGAATGAGAAGGAATTCTGGTTGCGCGTCTTGCAGGTGAAGTTGCTGGCATAGTAAGCACTGTTGTAGTTCGTCATTGTTCCCATGAACACATTTGGAGCCACGCTCTGGCTCTCGCTGAATGAGGTGGACATTGGGTCGGATGAACTTACCGTCAACTTTCCAAACTGGAATGAACCGGTTCCTTGAGCGGGAGCCACGTCAACCGTCACGTCGTTAGTCAGGAATGTTTTGTTTTTGTAAGAGACAGCCTTGATGCGGTAAGTGTAGGCACCAGGCTCGCTCACCTCATCCGTGTAGGCATACGACACAGTGTTGCCGTTCTTGTCTTTCACATCGACCTCTGCGATGTCTTTGTAGCTGATAGTGCCTGGCAACTTGCACTGCACGATGATTTTGTCCATCAGGTCACCGTTGGGGTCTTTCCAATTCAGCACCACGGTGCCTTTCGTCTTGGTGTAGGTGCAGGTCAGCTCACCCAAATTCTCCATACGGGTTTCTTTTGGGATGAACTGAAGGGATGGGTCATAACCCATGCCATCGTTCATCGTGGCATAGTATTCACCTAAGGTTGACAACTTTCCATCTTTGTAGATTTTAGAGCAGTTGGCTTCGCCGTTCCAATAAGCGTAGCGTTCCACGCGTTTGTTGCTGTTCAAGAGGTCGAGAATTGGTTTGGTGCCATTGTAGTTGATCTGCTGGGTGGCTTTGGAGAAATCGTCTCGGTCGGAAACAGCACCGAAGATTCCATTGTTGTTCCATGATGCGCCCCAGACCCACTCGGAAATCCAGATTGGACGGCCGTTGCCGTAGTGGTCGCTGTACCAGGTCAGGCTGTTGAATGTGCCGCTCGCCCAGTAGCAGTGAAGGTCAAGAATGTCGCAGCGCCAGCCACGGGCATCGATGGAGTCGATGAATTCTTTCAGATGATTCATTGAGCCGTCGTGAGAGGACTCAGAGCACAGGCGCATGCCCGTACGCATCATGTTCTGCCAGTTGTTCAGCACGGTCTCCACGTCCTGGGGACGGTCGTCGGCTGAGTTGCCCGGCTCGTTGTTCGCTTTCATGTGGCAGGAGCCGTCCACGCTTCCGCAGGTGGAAGTGGATGGCCAGTCCTCATAGATGTGATTAGGCACCCACTCTGTGTCAGGAAGGTTGTTCGAGTTGCCCTGTGCCCAGTCATAACACCAAGAAGTGTTCAAGGCCTGATTGGCGTTATAGTCGCCACTGCTTGCCAAACCTGCTTTGTGGGCGTTGAACCATTTGAACAGGCGGTAAGAAGAAATCCTGCCACTCAAAATGGCAGGCAACGTGGCCACTTCCAAGTCTTCCTGGTCGGCAATGAAACAGCGGCTGTAGCCCCCTCCGGATGTGCCGATGGCGAATGTCACCATATAGCCGCGCTTCAGTTTGAACGACTTGACTTGGTTGTTCAAAAGGGCAGAAGTCATTGTTTTCATGTAACCGCCGGAATGGCCTTCGGTATAGTTGTTGCATGAGGTGCCGCCGTAGTTCTCTTCTGTGTAGCAGGTCAGCGGTTTGAAGTCGCTGCCGTAGGGAAACACAATGGCACCGCGGTTGTACATCTTCACCTGGCAGTTCTTGCCGTTCACGGCTTTCTCGCCTTTGATGAAGATGTTGCCCATCCAGTTGGCTATCACTTTGCTCGGCTTGATTTTCTGGATAATCAGCACGGCGTGCTCCGTGTTTTGGATATCTACACTGCCGGCGGTGGCAAACGGTGTCTCGCCCGTGATGACATAGTCCACGTCAGTGGTCAGACTCACGGAACTGCTCACTTGCGCCACTTCTGTCTTGCTGTTGGCGGCATTGAGGGATGATGTGATAAGCAGCAGGGCTGCCATCAGTAAGGTAAATTTTTTCATATTGATATTTAGTTTTGTTAGTTGTTTCCTTTAGGTTTAGTTGTTTTTCTTATGAGAAGAAGATAAGTGTCAATAGTTTTGCGCCATACAATGGTGCATTCAGGTTGCTAAGTTAAGAAAAATAATTGATACAATAAAATTAGAAAGTGAATTTATATAGGTAATGGTAAAAAAATACTCTATCAATCTAAAAACTTTCAACTTTTATTTTGTTTTAAGTTTTTTTTAATATCTTTGTAAAAATTTTACCTTAATCACGTTACGTAACTAACTAATTCTTTCAAACTGACTACTGACTGAATATGCTTTACCCAGACACCATTGGCTGACTTTACCACATGGGGAATCATCCGTTTCCTGTGGGGGGAATTTTTCTTTTGTGTGTTGGGGGAATTAGAGCAAGAACTCGATTTAATAACTAAATATTCATTTAATCAATTCATCTATGTCATTAAAAAACAACTTTATCAGAATGACGCTCGTGTTTGCCCTGCTCTTTGTGGCTGCGGCAAATATGCAGGCGCAGACCATCAAGGTCAATGTGAAGGATGAGACAGGTGAAGGCATTTTCGGAGCCACCGTACAGGAACAGGGAACTTCTAACGGAGGAACCACCAATCTTGACGGTGACATGACCATCACGCTCAAGAATGCCAACAACCCGATTGTCATCTCCTATCTCGGTATGAAGTCGCAGACGGTGAAAGCTGAAGGACGCTCTGTCATCAACATCGTCCTCAAGGATGACGTCACCATGCTCAACGACGTGGTTGTGATCGGTTATGGAACCGTGAGAAAGAAAGACCTCACGGGAGCCGTGGCATCCATCAGCGCAGACAAACTCGCCGACATCCCTGTGGCAAACATTGGTGAGGCACTGACAGGTAAGCTCGCCGGTGTGAATATCACGACTACAGAAGGCTCACCCGATGCCGACGTGAAAATCCGTGTGCGTGGAGGTGGTTCCCTCTCTCAGGACAACTCACCGCTCTACATCGTTGACGGATTCCCAGTGGAGAGTATCAGCGACATTGCTCCGTCTGAAATCGAGTCCATCGACGTGCTCAAGGATGCATCCTCAACTGCCATCTATGGTGCCCGTGGTGCCAACGGTGTGATCATCATCACCACCAAGAGCGGTTCTGAGGGGAATGTGCAGGTGAATTTCAACGCTTCCATCGGATGGAAGAAACTCACTAAGGAAATCAAAGTGCTCGACCCTTACAACTATGCTTACTATCAGTATGAACTGGGCAATGAGTCCTATGGAAATTACGACGACCTCGACATCTGGAAGTCTGTTGATGGAAGTAACTGGCAGGATCAGATTTTTGGACGCACCGGTGTGCAGCGCCAGTATAATGCCAACGTCAGCGGTGGAAACAAGGACGTCAAGTTCAATGCGGGCTTCACCCACAATGAGGAAGAGAGCATCATGAAAGGTTCGGGTTACAACAAGGACAACATCAATGCCAAACTCAATGCCGACCTCAGCAAATGGCTCACATTCGAATTCAAGGCCAACCTCGCATTCACCACAATCAATGGTCTGAGCGGTGGTGCCGA
>JAEEGI010003934.1_pt1 | contig 35099 bp, 33 predicted proteins | sample 8958751 | NCBI WGS metagenome assembly JAEEGI01 (sample SAMN16246545, study PRJNA631951) | gut metagenome | biome: gut microbiome; feature: rumen; material: KS-attached | host: Bos | place: Iran: Karaj | collected 2018-10
ACGTGGGTTCGAATCCCACCCGCTCCGCCAGATATTCCGCGTCTCTCGCCCGGGAGACGCTTTTTTAATATGCGCAAATGGGAGGGGCTCTTATGAAAACGGCAACACAAAAACGGAAAGATTTACGTGCAATGCTTTCAGCCGGCAACATACTCTGCGTACCGGGGGTGGGCGATGCGCTGACGGCTAAAATTGCCCAGATGGCGGGGATCCGATGCCTGGCCATGGGAGGATACAGTGTGACAGCTGTTCATCTGGCCCAACCGGACGTAGGGCTTCTGTCCATGTCGGAAATGGCAACAGCCTTAAAAGAAATCTGTGACGCCACGGATATCCCCGTCATTGCGGACGGTGACAACGGTTATGGCAACGCGCTAAATGTGATCCGCACGGAATCTGAATTTGAAAAAGCAGGAGCTGCCTGCATCTTTTTTGAAGATCAGGTCTGGCCGAAACGCTGCGGACACATGGACGGGAAACAGGTGATCACGGCGGACGAGCATGTGCAGAAGATCCGCGCCGCAGTGGAGGCCCGGGTAGATAAAGAGACTATGATTATGGCGCGTACGGACAGCCGGGCGGTGTATGGCATTGAGGATGCTATTGAACGCTGCAAACGGTATGCGGACGCCGGGGCGGAAATGCTGTTTGCCGACGGCCTCTGCACCAGGGAAGAAATCGAACGGTTTGCGAAAGAACTGAAAGGCTCAGGCGCGTATCTGGACGCCAACATGATCGAAGGCGGCAAAACGCCGATCATCCCGGCCAAAGAACTGGAGCAGATGGGCTATTCCGTTGTGTTCTGGGCTTGCAGCGCGGTGTATACGGTTTCAAAAGCGCTGTACGATTTGTTCAGCGGCCTGCAGCAAAATGGCACGACCGAAGCGACAGCTGCCAATATGGTAGAGTTTGGCCGTTTCAATCACTTTGTAGGTCTGGACCATTACAAAGAACTGGAACGGAGATATAAAGTTGACAGAGACGACTGAAAACAGAACCTGCAGAAGGCAAAGGCAACTTTGACCGGCTGCAGGTTTTTTCATTCGAAAATGTTTTGCGATATAAAAACTTTTTCATGTTAGCTTCATGGAATCATTCTGCCATGTAAAAAACATATTTTTATTTTACTATGCAGGCGGAAAAACAGAAATAATGCTAAATGTTTTTAAAATATGATATAATAAGTACAGTTCATAATAAGTTCAGTTCATTTGACAGAAAGGAGGACGCTGATGAAAAAGTTATTTGCGTTGATTCTTTCGTTCTGCCTGTTCTGCGGCATCGCCTTTGCCGAGGGAGAAACCTCTGCTGATAATACGAATACAGGTGAAAACAAGCAGGGTTCACTGAATCTGGGTTCTTTGCCGGAAAGGAAGACCATGAGTTCCCTGGAGGATGTACTGACGCCCCAGGATGCTGACCGAATCCAGAAAGCGGTTTCCGATGCATTGGTGAGCTTTGCGGAAAAGGATGCGGCTCTGTCCGTGGAAGCCTGGTCAGAAAAGGTTCTGCAGGAAAAAATGGAGAACGCTTCCAAGAGCCGTGTGACGGAAATTTCCCTGGAAATCCAGGACGCTATCCGGGAAACGGAAGAACAGAACCGTTCGCTGGCTGAGGCCGTGAAAAACGGTGAAAGCAAGAAGAACTGGATGGACGGACAGTTAAAGAAATATATTACCAAAGCAGTTGAACTGACCGGCGACGCGCCGAAAGTGACCAGTAACGGCCGCAACAACGGTTTTACCATTGCGGGCAAAAACTGGAAAGGCCAGGCGCTGAGCGACAGGGAAGCCCGCCTCATGCGTGACGATTTGGAACAGGACCGGGACAGCGGCATTAAAACCGCTGTGGCGGTGGGACTGGTGCTGGCTGCGGACAGCGGCCGGGTATCCATCATGAACCAGGCGGCGCCCCGGCAGCTCACCATGATCGCCATCAATGCGGTGGAAGAAGCCAAGACGGTTTTAAAAGTGAAAAAGGGTATTATTACCGGCAAGGAAGGCGTGGACAAGCTGACGGATACGGCCATGACCTCCCTGATCGGCATGCTGGCCGGTTTTGACTACAAACAGATCGGTTTCCTGGCCGGAACGGCTGCAGGAACCGCGGCAGGCGGCGCGCTGGAAGGCGCCACCGGTGGCATCAGCCTGGGGTCTATCACCATCAACGGCGCTTTGCTGGGGGCCTATTTCGGTGAGAAGATCGGCAGCCGCATCGGCGAATCCATCAATGCCACCATGGACGAAAAACTGAAAGTCCGGATCATTACGGAATTTGAAAGCTTCCTGGGCGGAACGGTGGCTACCGTGCTGAACATCCATGATGTACAGAAAGCCCTGGACAGCATGGAAAAAGAAAGCGATATTAAACTGACGGAAGAAGCGGCCAAAGCCGTGACCAGGGCAAAAGACGGAGCTGTTTCCTTCGGGACCAGTGTCGGTGAGACCGTGAAAGACTGGGGCAGCAATGCCGGGAGCGCAATGAAGTCCTGGGGCAGCAGCGCCAAAAACACTGTGAAAGGATGGGGCAGCAGCGCCGGCAGCACGATCAAATCCTGGGGCAGCAGCATTTCGGACTTTTTTGGCAATGCCGGACAAAGTATCGGCAGAGGCTGGAACGGTCTGAAGGATAAAGTGAAAGGGGCGGTAAGCGCCTTGCCAGGCGTACTGTCTTTAGGATAAGTTGAATAGGAAACAGTTAAGCAGCTTGCCGTATGGCAGGCTGCTTTTATGTAATCGGAATGCAAGTGTTTCACAATACTTTGCTCAATCCTTGCATACCCCGGCATAATTTGAAAGGACAGAAACATGGCAACAGAGTTATTTCCGGTTAAAATCATCGGCCACATCCGAACCGATTTTACCAGCAAATTTGGGGTGCCGCGGCAGAGCGGCATCGTGGACGCGCTGGAAGCCCGTATTGAGTTTGAGAAGGAATTTGCCCAGCCGGAAGCGTTTCGCGGTCTGGAAGGTTTTTCCCATTTATGGATCATCTGGCAGTTCTCTGAAGCGGTGCGGACCAACTGGTCTGCGACAGTACGGCCGCCCCGGCTGGGAGGCAATAAACGGGTGGGTGTGTTCGCGACACGTTCTCCCTTCCGCCCCAACGCCATCGGTCTTTCTTCTGTAAAAATCAAAAAGATTGAACCGGACACGCCGAAAGGCCCGGTGATTTATGTAACAGGTGCGGATCTGATGGACGGCACGCCGATTCTTGATATCAAACCCTATCTGGCCTTTGCGGATTCCCACCCGGATGCGGTGGATGGTTTTGCAGGCCAGGTAGTTTACCAAAAGGTTCAGGTGGTTTTTCCAAAAGAATTACTGGCGATGATTCCGGTAGAAAAAAGAGAAGCACTGCTGGGCGTGCTGGAAGAAAACCCGGTCCCGCATTATCAGAATGATCCGGAAAGGGTATACGGTTTCGGTTTCGCAGGCAAGGAAATCAAATTCAGAATACAGGACGGCATATTGACAGTGGTGCGCGTGGAATAACAGAATGTGTGTACAAACGCCGGAATATTTGATATAATATTATGGTAATTTTGCAGGATAGCAACAGTGATGATTCAGGGAAACACAACGTAAGGAAACACGGGTTAAATGAGTTTGTGCTCCCCTGGCAGTTCCGGAGGCTTTTATGATTGCGATTCGTGACCGGGTCCGGTTTGGAGAAACGGACCTGATGGCAGTGGTTTACCACGCCAATTACCTTCCCTGGATGGAGATGGGGAGGGTGGCCTGGCTGCGTGCCTGCGGCGTGGACCTGAACCGGATGATGGACGACGGCATCGTGTTTCCCATCCGGGAGCTCAATGTGAAATATAAGCATTCTTCCCGCTTTGACGACGAATACGAAGTGCAGACGACCATGCTGGAATTTAACCGGGCCAAGATGGTTTTTGCGTATAAAGTGGTTGACGCAAATAACGGCACGGTTTTTGTGGAAGGCACGACCACCAACGTTTTTACAGACAAAAAGGGAAAAATAGTCCGCCTTTCTGCAGAATGGTTTGACAAAATCAATGCGCTCTATCTGAAGGAAAAAGCCGGAGAGATTTAATAAATAACGAGTAGTGTAAGAGGTGTGTGTATTCATGGAATATGAAATTTTACCGGTGCCGACACGTATCCTGACTTCCCGGGATGATATCGTGGAAGCGGTGAAGGAATACGGCAAAGGCAAATACGGACCGGACGACGTAATCTGCGCGGCGGAAAGCGTGGTGGCGATCACCCAGGGGATGGCCATGCGCTGTGAGGAATTCAAACCGGGCTTTCTGGCCAAGACCCTGTGCCATTTCTTTCCTTCTTACGGGAGCATCAGCGGCTGGTACTGCATGCAGGCGCTCATCGATACGGAAAGCAACGCAAAGGTACTGTGGGCCTTTATTGTGGGTGCGGTAACCAAACTGCTTGGGAAAAAAGGAGTGTTCTACCAGATGGCAGGGTATCAGGCGCGGCTTATCGACGACGTGACGGGAACCATGCCGCCGTATGACAAGCATATCGTGTACGGTCCGAAGGAACCTTTCAAAGTCGTTAAGGAAATGAAAGAGGCCTGTGGCGTTTACGGCGCTGTCATCGCTGACGTGAACGATCTGAAGCGGGCGGCCATCATCGGCTGGACTGACGGGGTGGATCCGGACAAAGTATCCAAAATCCTGATCGACAATCCCTTTGGCAACGCCAGCCAGAAAACGCCAATCTGTATCATCAAAAATTACCGCAAGGCGTAAGGGGGACAGAACATGATAGTATTAGGCATTATTCTGGTACTGATCGTACTGGTAATCCTGTTTACGCTGCAGCTGATTTCCAAACATGCCGCGGCCGATAAACTGCTGGTGTTTAATAAAGAGAAACGCACCCAGGCAACGCTGGTTTCCAGATCAGAAGACAAAATCGAGTTCAGCGTGGATGTGCCGTATGATAACAAAAGCCGCGATGAAGGGATTTTTCTGGACGCCTTTGTGCGCATCTATCTGCCAGATGAACAGTACAACGGCGCTTTAATGCGGGGCAGGGTGAATCACCCGGCCGCGCCCCGTACCGACGATTACTTTGAAGCGCGTCTTGTACCGCCGGGAGAAAAAGGCCATCTGACCGTAACCTTTGAGGTGACGCCCCGCAACGGCAAAAAGACTGCCGAAGAAGCGCTGCTGGGGATACCGGATGTGGAATTCGCCCTGTACGTGGAGCGCCGGGGACGGATGGAACTGTTCCATAACAAAGAGAACATCTTATTGACGAGAGAAGAATTACAGAAACTGCTTAAATAGATTGAATTTTGCAGTTTTGTACGAACAGTGCTGATTTTATGCTGTGATTTACACTTTTAACACATGCAGGAGGAACGCATGGGAACGCTGGTGATTGCAACATCCAACTTAGGCAAGCTGGATGAGTTTAAAGAAATGTTTAAAGAACTGCCCGTTGAACTGAAATGTCTGGCGGATTATCCGCCGTTGCCGCCGCCTAATGAAAACGGCAGGACCTTTGCGGCGAATGCCAAAATCAAAGCCGCCTATTATGCGAAGAATCTGAAAGAGTTCTGCCTCGCGGACGACAGCGGTCTGGAAGTAAAAGCGCTGGACGGCGCCCCTGGCGTGCGCAGCGCGCGCTTTGCCGGTGACGAAGCTACAGACAAGGAGAACAACGATCTGCTTTTACAGCAGATGAAATTCCAGATCACCCGTACCTGCCGGTTCCGTTGCGCGTTGGCAGTATCTAATCCCACCGGCCGGATCGTGGCGGAGACGGACGGCAGCTGTGAAGGCATGTTGCTGCATGAACCGCTGGGAGACAACGGTTTCGGTTACGACCCGCTGTTCTGGTCTACGGAACTGCACAAAGGCTTGGGGGAAGCCACATCGGAAGAGAAAAACAAGATCAGCCACCGGGGTAAGGCTGTAAGCAAGCTGATTGCCATGTGGAAGAAGACGGCTAATAACAGGAACGGCGGCAGACGTCAGGACAGACAGGGGCGGAAAGCACAGAAGGAGCAGCAGGCGAACGGCAAGGCTGAACAGCAAAACGGAAAGCCGGAACCGGAAGCAAAATTACCGGTGGAGCCAAAGCCGGAAGTTGGAGCAAACCAATAACATTGCAGCGCAAGCCTGAAGACAGGATGCGTTTTTAGTGAGTAAATCAAGTAATTAACGATAAGATACAATAGAAGGTCTCGTAAAAAGAATATGAAAATAGGAATTATCAGCGATACCCACGGCAGCATGGCTTCCATACGGAAAGTGCTGGCCGCAGCGCCGCCGGTGGAATGCTGGATCCATTGCGGCGATTACGCCATGGACGCCAACGCACTGCACAACATGGCGAACCAGAAAGTATACGCGGTCTCCGGCAACTGCGATGTGATGCGGGGTCCGGTAGAGGTCAATCCGGATTGCTTTCTAAATATCGAAGGTTATAAGATCTGGGTCACCCATGGGCATCTCTACATGGGGGAAACAAGGGAAATCAACGAGCTGGCCTGGTGGGGACAGAATCTGGAACAGGATATCGTGGTTTTCGGACATACCCACGTCTCCGTATTTAAACAGGTGAATGGTATCTGGCTGCTGAATCCCGGCAGTCCGGCCCGGCCCAGGGGGAAAAACAGAGGCAGCTTTGCGATCTTAACATTAAACAGGGGGCAGATGCCCGCTGTAGAGTTTATAGATGTATAAGGGGACACCGGGATATCAGAGTTTCTGCAATTTGCAAACTTCATCTAAGACATGCGGGCTTTATCCCGTTATATCCAGACTATATTTCGAAATATTAACAAATTTTTAATAAACAAGATAAGGAGGGATCATCCACATGAGAGAAATCGACGTAAAAGAAGTGACGCGGGCAGTAGCGGAATGCTGCGTTGATTCCTGCAACAATCTGCCGGAAGGTGTGCTGAAAAAACTGGAAGAAGCCCGGAAAGAAGAAATCTCCCCGTTAGGCTGTCAGGTTTTGGACACCATTATCGAAAACGCGAAACTGGCCAACAAAAAACAGGTGCCCCTGTGTCAGGATACAGGGCTGACCGTCGTCTATATCGATATCGGGCAGGATGTTCATTTTACCGGAGGCGATCTGTGGGAAGCCATCCATGCCGGCGTAGCCAAAGGTTACACCGAAGGCTATCTGCGTAAATCTTCCGTAGACGATCCCATCTTCCTGCGTAAAAATACCCAGGACAATACGCCTGCCATCATCCACTGCCGTATTGTGCCGGGCGAGCAGGTGCATATCATCGTACTGCCCAAAGGCTGCGGCAGCGAGAACATGTCCCAGATGCGCATGCTGAAACCTGCCGATGGGCTGGAAGGCATCATTAACTTTGTGCTGGAAGCAGTCCGGACCGCGGGTCCCAACCCCTGTCCGCCTGTTACTGTCGGCGTAGGCGTAGGCGGCAACGCGGAAAAAGCCACGGAACTGGCAAAATATGCACTGGCCCGTAAGATCGGCGAGCATAATGCCAACCCGCAATACGCTAAATTAGAAGAAGACCTGCTGGCGCTGGTGAACAAGACCGGCGTGGGCCCTGCCGGTTTAGGCGGCAAGACCACGGCGCTGGCTGTTAACGTGGAATATGCCCCCACTCACATCGGCGGAATGCCCTGCGCGGTGATTTTTAACTGCCATGCAGCCCGCCGTTCCGAAACGACCATTTGAGAAGGAGGTATCATCATGAGTGAGATTAAATATATCACTACGCCCTTGACGGAAGAAACTGTAAAAGACCTGCGCGCCGGCGATTTTGTCCGCATTACCGGTCCCATCTACACGGCCCGTGACGCGGCCCACAAACGCATGTATGAAGCGCTGGGCCGGGGGGAAGCGCTGCCCTTTGATGTAAAAGGCAATGTGATTTATTATGTAGGTCCTTCGCCTACCAAACCGGGTGAAGTAGTGGGAAGCGCCGGTCCGACCACCAGCGGCCGCATGGATAAATACACTCCTACCATGATTGAACAGGGCATGAAAGGCATGATCGGCAAAGGCTTCCGCAACGATGCGGTGGTAGAAGCCTGCAAAAAGCACCATGCAGTGTATTTTGTGGCCATCGGCGGAGCTGCGGCGGTTATTTCCCAGTCTATCCGCAGTGAAGAAATGATTGCCTTTGAAGACCTGGGTCCGGAAGCCATCCGCTGTTACGAAGTGGTGGATTTCCCTGCCATTGTGGGCATCGACATCGAAGGGAACGACGTGTATAAGCAGGAAATTGCAAAATACGCGGAGCTGCTGAAATAAAATCAGACACGTCAAGAGTCCCTATTATATAATAATCCGGCGTATATAATGCTTTTGCGCATGAAAACCAATAGAATTGATCTGCCTCTGTCCTGTGTTTTTCGCAATGACAGAGGCATTCTTTTATGTTACAATAACTGTGTGAATAAATGCCGGGGCCGGGAAGGAAGAACAAACACAGTAAGATTACTTTTTAACGGTTCCGGACAGAACAGTTGGGGGTGTGCTGCTTGCATCAGGCAGAAAAATATGTAAAGCGAATCGTAGACCAAATTGTACAGCCTTCCTATATACAGGATTTTTTAAAACAGGGTAAGGACAGACAGGCCATTGAAGACGTGGCGAAAATGCTGAAACAGTTTACGGAAAATATGTCGTTGCTGCAGCCTATCGCCATCAAGGGGTTCATGGTTCCGTCCGGTTCCCTGATGCTGTACCAGTACCTTAAAGAAGAACTGGACGCCATGGAAGCCATGTTAAAGGAAGATATCGCAGACCGGAAAGGGGACGACCCTATGACTCCTGAGCAGAAAGAAGAGATGCGGACCCGGGTCGGTATCGTTCAGCACAGGCAGCTGGAGATTACGGAAACACTGCTGCCCCAGCACATCGCTGACCAGATTGAACAACGCACCGATGAAAAAGCGGCCCGGGAAGCGTTTCAGCAGAACGGATATCTGCCGTTGTATGTGGATGAAAAGGTCATGGGCATCGTATATAACACGCTGACCATGCAACTGTTGCTGGACCGTTTCAATCTGATTTTTGAGGGTGTGTTTGAACCCATGGACCAGGGCACGGTCACATCCATCATGTCCAACGTGCTGGCTCCTTACTGGAAGCAACATACGCAGAGTATTTTGTTCACACTGGAAGAAGTGGCGGATAAAGCTGCTGACAAAGAATAATTTTGCAAAAAGACACACTTTTATAACAGATTTGGTTTATATATATTTATGGATCATCGGAGAAGATGATTATCAGGAAAGCAGGTGACACGTTGCTGAAAATTATAATGACGGTCATGGCATCTTTCTGGCTTATTCTGGTTCCGGCATTGGTTTCAGGAAATACAGCAGAGGCACAGCAGGCCGCGGAAGCTGTACAGGCAGGCAGCAAAGCAGCCGGCACGCAGGCTGCAGATACTGCACAGCCGGACGGAAAATACGCCGGAATGCAGGTTGAAACTGCCGCAACAGGGGAAGCAGAAAAGAAGTATCCCGTAACGGAACCCGTAGCAGGCAGGGAGGACGTAGTTGCCTTTACCGACGTCGGAAACGGTTTCCGTGTATATATCCCTGCAGAGCTGGAGTTGTATCCCCTGGGTATCAACCCGGTAGCGGTGCTGCGGGGAGAGAACAAAGAGAAGGGGTTGCGTCTGGCCATTGATGTTTCGGCTGTCGACAGCAAAGGCCCGCTGATGCCGTTCCAGGTAGATGCGTTCCGGCAGGATTTCCTGCGTCTCGTAAAAAGCAGTGTAAAGGACAGTGCTAACGGGAAAAAGATACTGACCAGTGGGGAAGTGGAACTGGCAGGGCACAAAGCGGTCCATGTGGTCTCCACGAATCTTACCGCTGACGGAAAGCGCAGGCTGCTTCGGGATGAATATGTCTTTGTCACCCAGAACCGCATGTTCGTGGTGATGTATATGATGGATGAGAAACTCTATCCTGAATATCAGGAACGGATCCCGGAATGGATGGAAAGCGTCGAGATATCCCAGGTCTGGAAGAAGATAAATATAGAAGGAACGGCGCTTGCAACGGAAGTACCTGCCTCCTGTATCAGTCTGAAGGATCCTTCGGAAGTCAGCATGGCCATGGAAGTTTACGGAAACGAAAGCATCATGGTGGGGCTGGTCTCTTATCCCGCCGGACAGTTCGCGTTCATGCCTCCGGCGCTGGACAATCTGCAACAGACAGAAAAGACCGCGGTGCTGGAAGGGCTGAAACAAAAACTCGCTGCCGACACAAAAGACACGGCAGCGGGCTATAAAGGTGAGTTCATTACGGTCGGCGGACGCAGCTGCGTGAAAGCGACCTATGAAGTCAGCGGCAGTAATAATGAAAGTTACACTTTTGTTAAGGACGGCAGGATATTTGAACTGGGATTTGTGTTCAAACCGGAACACGAAGAAGCCGTCCGGCCGGTGATCACACATGTGCTGGAAAACCTGCAGATGTAAGATTCTCCGGGAAGTTAGTAAAAAGGCGTAATGAAAAGCATATTACGATGCGTAAATGCATCTTCAATAGTGTTGAGCTAAAGCAAAGGAGGACTCTGTTTCAATGAAAAAAGTATTTGCGATTGCATTAGCGATTGTCATGATGCTGAGCGTAGTCCTGGGATGCGGCGGCAAAAAGGCAGCACAGCCTGCACCGTCCCAGACGAAGGTCACGGAGAACCAGAAAAAAGAAAAGGGTTATGCTGCTTCGGAAAAAACAAAACAAAAAGACAATGCGCAGCAGAAACAAACTTCTTCTAAAACAAATGACCCGGGTGACAGCGCAGCAGCATCCGGAGCCAAAGTAAGAGTTGAAAAGGGTAAAGCCTATACCGATAAGGACCATGTGGCCGCTTATATCCATGTATATAAGACCCTGCCTCCCAATTACATTACCAAAGGACAGGCCGCCAAACTGGGCTGGAAAAACGAGGGTACGTTGGATAAAGTCGCTCCCGGTAAAAGCATCGGCGGGGACCGCTACAACAACTATGAAAAGAAGCTGCCGGATAAACAGGGACGGACCTGGAAAGAGTGCGACATCGATTACGTAAAGGGAAACCGGAACGCGAAACGGATCTGCTTCTCCAACGATGGACTGATCTATTACTCAGCGTCCCATTACCGTGATTTTGTCAGATTGTACTGATGGCAGCCAAGGAGGTTCAGCATATGGAAATCTTATTGGACGAAAAAAGATTTAAGGGCAGATCAAGAGCCCATGCTTATTTAAAAGAAAAATTGAATTTACCGGACTACTACGGAAGGAACCTGGACGCATTGTACGATTGCCTGGGGGAAATTATGGAAGAAACGGTCATCGTGGTCCCGAAGGTCATCCGGAATAAAGAGTATCTGGGCGAGTACGGGCAGACGATGCTGCAGGTCTTCCGGGACGCGGCCGAGGAAAATCCTGCGCTGACGGTACAGTTTAAAGAGGGCCCCAAAAAATAAGCAGTGTGTCAGCAGGAGGAACCAGACGGCAAGACAATCCGGGCACTTTCTGCGGTGATGGAAACAATTATGCGTAAAGAACTGGATTATTTCTGGGTTGGCGAAGAATATGGAGGACGACAGAGCCTGCTGCCGGATTTTATCATGCGGTTTGCGGGCTGCGCTGCCGTTACGGCCTGTGACAGTCTGATCTATATGACGCTGTATAAAAACAAAAAAAGTCTTTGCCCGTTTTCCACAGACCAGTTGCGGGGTAGGGACTATGTGAACTTCTTCAAGACGGTAAAACCCTATCTTCGTCCCCGTTTCGGAGGCGTAAACAGGTTGGAAATATTTGTGGACGGGTTCAAAAATTTTCTGAAGGAGCATGGGCCGACGCTTCTGGATGTGCTGCCTTGGTCCGGCGACCATACGGAGAAAACCACGATTGATGCCATCAAACAGCAGATCGACCGGGGCTTCCTGATCCCGTACCTGCTGCTGCACCACCAGAACCCTGCCTTCGAAAACTATGAATGGCACTGGTTCCTGCTTACCGGTTACGAGGAAAAACCGGATGGGCGTTTTATGGTGAAAGCCGTGACCTACGGTTCTTTTGAGTGGCTGGATTTTGCCAAACTCTGGAACACGGGCTATAAACGTAAAGGCGGACTGGTGCTGTTACGGGACAGTGCTTCGTAAAAGAACCGCGGTTACATCCCGTTGTATGACGGGGGTTCCTTTTTGTGATATAATTACCGTGAAGAAGCATTGTTCAATAGCATAGGCAGATAATGGTTATATATAGTTTTTATGTATAAAGGAATGGAGGCACGGACATGAAAAAGAAAACAGCCTTGTTGACGGCTATGATTCTCGCGTTGGGCATTTCTGTGTGCAATGCACAGAATAACGGGATGGTGGCAGAGGCTGCCGGGACCAACTGTAAGGACGGCGTGTGTGAATTTGTCCCCGGAGCTGCCGGCGGCGAAAGGATTGCGTTTGCAGCCATTAATCCTTACAACAACGCTGTGCCGGATATTGAAGGAGAGTGGGCCAGAGACGTAAAGCAACTGGGACCCCACGATGTGTTTACGGCCGGCCAGACGGAACCACTGGCGGGCGTAGTATTTTCTGTCAATAACCCCATTAAAAATTTCAAAGTGCTGTCCCTGCACTTAAAGGATTTCAGCGACGGCAAACCGGTCTTCCTGGTGAAAGAACTGTACACAAAAGAGGTATTCCGTCCGGACCGTCAGCTGCTTGTGAGGTTCTCGTTCATCGGCAGCATTCCCAACAACGGCATCTCTTATACCGATGGCAACGGCAAGACCCGGTATTATTCCATCAGCGAAAGCGGTATGGACGGTTCCCTGGTGTTCGTTGAGTTTTAATATAATACAATCCTGACAGTCAGGCCATCATTGCAAACGATAAAAGTTTCCCCCTGCGAAAGACAGCGTAAACGAAGACTGTATTTCGCAGGGGGTATTCGTATGCCACAGTTTTGTCAAAGGTTTGACGCAAAAAAAACGTCTTTACCTGCCATACTTTTTTAAAACAGAAAATGAAAAAATAACCGATTGTTGCAAAAACGAAGTATCATAGCACGATAAACGGGCTAAACGAAAGAGAGAAAAACGGGAGGTGTGATATGAAAATAAAGAAATGGCTGACGGGAGCAGTTCTTTCCCTTTGCCTTCTGATGAATACACTGGCGATGCCCGCCGCATCGGCCGGAACATTGGGAGACATAGTGGCGGAACGATTTCCTTCGATTTCTGCCCTGCAGGAAAAACTGGGAAACAAAGACACCCTCCGGGAAAGCCTGCAGTATCTGGAAAACTGGCAGGAATATGTAGACCGGGGCATCGAAAAACTGAACGAACTGAGCGACGCGTTGAAGGAAAAGGGCATGACCCTGGCTTTGGATCACTTTTCCGGAAAGATCAACGACTATGTGAACGAAAACGCGCCTTTCAAGATTGAAGAAGGATACGAGACGAAGATCGTACCCGTTGTTACCGTCGGCAGTAAAGGATATATTGGGGCGGCCCAGATCTGCGGCCCGAAGGAACAGCTGGAAAAATGCAAGGCGGCGCTGACGGTTGAGGGGCAGCTGGCATCCGGAGCGGTACGGGTCCAGTATCTGGTACCGATCGACACGGCAAAACCAACCAGCCTGGAAAACGTGCACCGTGTACAGGGCGTAGGCGTCAGCGCACGGCTGGATCTTGGCTTCCCTGGATGAACTGAATTAGAAGCTGTGATTAAAGCCTAACGAAAACCCGAAAGCGTGATGACCCGGATTCTTTTTCCTCATGCCGTTGGAGCTGTGGCTGAACATGTAGCCCAGGCTGATCGAATTATCTTTTGTGTACTTCCACGTAAGCCTGGGGCCGATGCGCCACATGAATCCCCAGGGACGCCCCTGGGCGGGGAAAGATTTGTTATAAATCAGGAAAGAACCGGAAAATTCCAGATCACCGTAAAGTTTGCCGCTGATCGGGCGCTCCCAGCGTATCATGCCGGCAGGTCCCAGTCCCACCGCGTTACTGTTACGGCGGATATCATCCTCCGTGGTGTAGCCGTGGGCCCGGGTGAAGGTAAGGCCCCGGTGAAAGGTCAGGCCTGCGTGTTCATGGGCTTTCTGGAAAATATGGACATTGTAGTTGTCGATGAACCGCCTGGCATAGATACGGTGCATCAGGTATTCAGTCTGGATTTCCACATTATTTGCCTTTGCCTGGCAGACAGTCTGGGGAAAGGCAGTAATCATCAAAAAAGAAAATAAAATTGCTGCAAAACAGACAGTTTTAGCGTACTTCATAAGTTCCTCCGGATAAAAACATATAATACAATATGGTTTCTGTGCACAATGGTTAGAACGGTTAAGGCTTTATACAATTTTATCAGAAATTTGTCAGCCGTGTAAACGGTTTTCGATATAAAAACTATTGCAAAAGCCGGCTGCTTTTTTTACAATTATCATAAGCAAAACTAATTAAAGAAGGCGTTTTTATTTTGGAAAACCAATTCTCCCGTACGGAGCTGTTGCTGGGAAAAGAGAAAATGGAAAAACTGGCTGCCGCCCGTGTCTGCATCTTCGGCATAGGGGGCGTAGGCGGCTATGTGGCGGAAGCCTTGGCCCGCAGCGGCGTCGGTCATCTGGAACTGGTGGATAATGATGTTGTCTGCCTGTCCAACCTGAACCGGCAGATCATTGCCATCCACGAAACGGTGGGACGGTATAAAGTGGACGTGATGAAGGAACGGATCCTCTCTATCAATCCGGCTGCGGAAGTGACAGTGCACAAATGCTTCTACCTTCCCGAAACCCGGGCGCAGTTTGATTTCACTAACTATGATTATGTAGTGGATGCCATCGACACGGTTGCAGGGAAAATAGCGCTGGTATTGCAGGCGGAGGAAAGCGGGACGCCCATTATCAGCAGTATGGGGGCGGGAAATAAACTGGACCCCGCTGCCTTCCAGGTCGCAGATATCTACCAGACAACCGTCTGCCCTCTGGCGAAAGTGATGCGCAGGGAACTGAAAAGGCGGGGCGTGAAAAAGCTGAAGGTCGTATATTCAAAAGAACTGCCGGTGGCGGTGCATAACGACGAAGAAAGCCTGCAGTCATCTCCACGTCGAAGCATTCCCGGCAGTATAGCCTTTGTACCCTCCGTGGCAGGGCTGATCATTGCGGGAGAAGTAGTGAAAGATCTTGTTATCTAAAATTAATCCACTATATATAGTGGATTATCTTTTTTTTCAGGCATATCTGTGCTATAATAAACTGTAAAGTAATAATTGGAATATGCGTTGATCTGCCGTTTTGTACAGAAACGCGAAGTCCTGTTTCCATGGAACTTTATGACAGAAAACTGTCAGATAAGAATAGCCCGTTTTGGAAGGAAGGAGACGTTTTATGAAAAAGATACTGGTTATGCTGGCAATGCTGCTGTGCGTTGCTGCATCCTGCTTTGCCGCGGAAGAACGTTCAACGAAAGACATTTTTGCAGACTCGACGATTGCCGATGTTGTGATTACCGGTGACCAGTTGCGGGTGCGTACGCATCCCGATCTGGATGGCTATATCATTAAAAAGCTTGATAAGGGTACTGTCTGCAAATTTATGAATAAAGTAGAAGATAAGAATGGAACGGATTCCTGGATTTACATCATTATGGAAGACGGTTCGGTAGGCTGGGTGTTCGGCGCTTATGCCCGTATAGAGGGAACGGTTGAGTAGTCCACACCGGAACTCCGGGGCGTTTCATGCCGGCACGATTGATACAGTTATCAAAGGTTATAATACATGCAGGAACGGACGATCCTGCGGCATAATAAGAAGGGAGTATTTGTTATGAAACCGTTGAAAAAATTAGTACTTGCAGGAGCGTTAGGTGTACTGACATTGGCATTAGCCGGTTGCGGCGGCGGGGATAAAAAAGCGGAGAACGCGAAACCGGATACATCCAAGCCGGTCATCGTAGGCGTGAACCCCGGACCCCATGCGATCATCATGGAGAACGTAAAGAAGATTGCAGAAAAGAAAGGGCTGAAGATTGAAATCAAAGAGTTCAGTGATTTCGTGACCCCTAATGCGGCGTTGGCTGCCGGCGAGATTTGGGCTAACAGCTATCAGCATGAGCCATTCCTGAAAGCTACTATGAAGAAAGAACCGAAATTCAAACTGGCCAAGGCTTTCAACACCGCGCTGTTCCCCATCAACATTTATTCCAAAAAGCTGAAACCCGGCGACAAGATTCCCGACGGCGCCAAGATCGGCATCCCCAATGATCCTACTAACGGCGGTCGCAGCCTGCTGTTGCTGGCGGCCAACAACCTGATCAAGGTTAAGAATCCGAAGGATATCACTACGACGGTACAGGATATTACGGATAATCCTCATAAATTCCAGATTGTGGAACTGGAAGCGGCGGCGATCCCCCGCAGTCTGGATGACCTGACCTGCGCGGCTATTAATACGACTTACGCCCTGAATGCCGGCTTGAACCCAGCCAAGGATCCTATCGTAAAAGAAACGGCTGACTCCCTGTACGTTAACATCGTGGCAGTACAGGAGAAAGACCTGAAAGACCCGCGGCTGAAAGTTTTCCAGGAAGCCTACCAGTCCAAGGAAAACGGTGACTTCATTAAAACGAAATTCCCGGGTTCCGTATATCTGGGATGGAAGGAATAATAAAAGGTTTACATTGTTGCCACGGTGGCAACAGGGCTGACAGTGAACATCCGGTCTTGAAAGGATAAACGAATACAATGGATATCAGGAAACGAATTGATGTGTTCTGGCCGTACCTGCACGCAATTCCCGAACCTGCGTTCCGCGAAATCAAAACCTCCGCCTTTGTTGCGGAGGTTTTGCGTAAAGCAGGGTATGAGGTACAGGAAAAAGTAGGAGGTACCACCGGAGTTGTGGGCCTGTTGGACAGCGGAAGGCCCGGACCGGTAGCTGCGGTGCGGAGCGATATGGACTGCCTTCTCTTCAAGCAGGAGGACGGAACGGAAAAGGCTGTCCACGCCTGCGGTCACGACGGGCATATGACCACGGTCCTCGCGGTGGCAGAATGGCTGGCGGCGGAAGAGTTGCCCTGCGGTAGGGTGAAGATCCTCTTCCAACCGGAGGAAGAAATCGGCAAAGGCGCCCTGGCCATGATAGACGCCGGGATCGTGGACGATGTGGATTACCTGTTCGGCCTCCATGTGATGCCGGAGGATATGGCCCGGAGCGGGGAGATCATTCCCCAGATTAGCTGGACTGCCTGCACGTTGATTGAAGCGGAAGTCCGGGGCAAGGCGGCCCACGGTTCCCAGCCCCATCTGGGCGTAAACGCCATTGATGCGGGTGCGGCCATCGTCAACGCAGTGAATGCGCTGCATTCCGATCCGCTGCTGGGAGGCAATGTAAAGACCACGCGCTTCCAGGGAGGCAGCGGCTCGTTAAACGCGATTTGCGATAAAGTGAATCTGGGCTTTGACCTGCGCAGCACCTCCAACGCCGAGATGCTGGAGCTGCGGCAGAAGGTGAGGGACCTCATTGCCAACACCGCAAAGGTTTACGGAGCGGAAGCGGACAGCCATATCGTAGGTACCTGCCCCGCTGCGGAAGCGGATGCGGCCCTGCTGCCCCTGACACAGGAAGTCATTGCCAACGTTCTGGGGCAGAAAGCCCTGCTGCCGGTGAAATCCATCACAGTTGGGGAAGATTTCAATTTCTTCAAACAGGAGCGCCCCCGAATGAAAACCGTGGACATGGGCGTAGGCTGCGGCTTAACCCCGTGCCTGCATGATCCCGCCATGACATATGACCGTTACGCGCTGGAAGGTGCGGTAAAGGTGTTGCATGAGCTGGTGTTAAGAGTACTGAGGGAAAAACCATAGCATGGTTAAACAATGCAGTGAGGAAAAGACTTCGCAAACACGTTAACGATTGCTATTACATGGATTCATTCGCCTGTGGCTTCGAAACTCGGGGCTTTGCCCCTCAGACAGTCTCGCCACGACGGCTCATTTCATCTCATGGAATAACGCAATCGTTTCCTAAAGTTTGCTCATGTCTTTTCCTCACTGTTTATTTCACGCATAATCAATTCTATGGTATAATTAGTATTATAAAAATTAACTCTCACAATAAAATAACAGGAGGCATTACCATGGATTTTAAAATGTTGCGTTTTGTTGTGGAAGATGCGGTGGCGGTTATCACGCTGGATTATGCGCCGACCCTGAACGCGCTGGACATGAACCTGGCGCTGGAACTGGAAGCTGCACTGAAACAGGCGGAAGAAGATGACGCTGTCAAAGTTGTGGTACTGACGGGTGCAGGCCGGGCTTTTTGCGGCGGCGGGGATATCCGCTTCATGAAAGCTCATTGCGAAGAGTCGGATTTCGCGGATACTTCCATGGGACCGCTGGCCGGCAAGCTGTCGGAGATTGTGTTGTACATCAAAAAGATGAAGAAACTGGTCATCTGTGCCGTAGCAGGCGCGGCGGCCGGCGGCGGCTGCAATCTGGCCCTGGGCTGCGATTTTGTGTACGCGGCGGACAATGCCAAGTTCCTGCAGGCCTTTGTAGGTATCGCCCTGATTCCGGATACCAGCGGCGGTTACATGTTGCCGAGAGCTATCGGAACCCATCGCGCCATGGACATGTTCGTAACAGGCCGTCCGGTTTCCGCGCAGGAATGCTTCGAACTGGGCCTGGTACAAGAAGTGACCACGGCAGAAGAACTGATGCCGAAAGCCATGGCTTTCGCTAAAAAACTGGCGGCCGGACCCACTCTGGCCTATGCCAATATGAAGAAGATGATGTTCGTCAGCATGTACCAGGGCTTTGAAGAATTTATCAAAGCGGAAGTAGCCCTGCAGAACGAATGCGCCAACAGCGCCGATTTCCGTGAAGGTATTACTGCATTCCTGGAGAAACGCAAAGCGAAGTTTACAGGAAAATAGAATTAATTCGTAAAACATTCAGGCGTGCAAGGCTTCGCAAAACCGTACGTGTTTGGCTTAATCCTTGCACGCGTTCTTTTTTCAATATAGCAATTCAAAATGAACATTTCTCATTATTTACAAAAAGAAAAGCTGAATAAGGAAGATATCGTTTTCCTTCTCGGACGTACAGAACCGGAGGAACTTGACCAGCTTTACCGCGCGGCCTATGAAGTGAAAAAGGAATGTGTCGGAAACGTGGATTACTACCGGGGCCTGCTGGAGTTTTCCAACCGCTGCATCAAGAACTGCTGCTACTGCGGTATCCGCAGAGGCAACCGGCAGGTGGAACGGTTTGACACGCCGAAGGAAGATATCCTGGCCATGGCACGCTGGTGCTATGAGCAGCAGTACGGTTCCATCACGTTGCAATCCGGGGAACGGCAGGACGAGGCCTTCGTCGACTACGTGGAGGATCTGTTGCGGGAGATAAAATCGATCGGAAACGGAGCGCTGGGCATCACCCTTTGCGTGGGCGAACAGACCAAAGAAACCTATCAGCGCTGGTACGACGCAGGGGCACACCGTTACCTGCTGCGGATCGAAAGCAGCAACCCGAAGCTGTACAAAACGCTGCATCCGCAGGACGGCCATCACAAGTGGGAAGTACGGAAAGCCTGTCTGGACGCATTGGCGGAAATCGGTTACCAGGTAGGTACCGGTGTTATGATTGGTCTTCCGGGACAGACACTGGAGGATTTGGCGGATGACATTTTGTTCTATAAAAGCCAGAACATTGCCATGATTGGCATGGGGCCTTACGTGGTGCATCACAACACGCCGCTGGGGAAAAAAGTCAGCGAAGCCGGGCTGGACTCGCCCGAAGAAAGGGCACGCCGTTTGCGCCTGAGCATTAACATGGTGGCGGTAACGCGCCTGTTCTTAAAGGATGTAAATATCGCGGCTACAACAGCGATGCAGACATTGCATCCCCTAGGAAGGGAAATGGCGCTGAAAGCCGGAGCCAATATTTTAATGCCTCTGGTGACACTGCCGCAATTCCGCAACCAGTACCAGCTGTACGATAACAAACCCTGTCTGGAAGACGGACAGGAGCAGTGTCGGAACTGCCTCAGCGCGCGGGTCGCTTCGGTAGGCGACACGGTAGGATGGGGGCAGTGGGGCGATTCGCCGCACTTTTTTAATAACTTAAAATAGAAAGCAAAACTGGAAGAAACAGACACCGCAAAACCGTACACGATTGCTATTTTATGGACTCATTTGCCTGTGGCTTCGAAACTCGGAGCTTCGCTCCTCAAACAGTCTCGCCACGAAGACAAATTTCGTCTCATAAAAATGCGCAATCGTTTCCGACGTTTTGCTTGTGTCTGTTTTCTTCCAGTTTTTATTATTTTTCAGTTATAAATCAGTGCCCGAAAATCGCGATGTAGCCCTGCACGAAGATGTAGAGCACCACCAGAGGCAGAAGATATGTCAGATAGAACCGCAGCCATTTGGGGAAGGCTACGCCTTTGCCGGTATCCGCTTCTTTGATGAAGTTATCCCAGCCCCAGCCGTAGCGGCTGGTGCAGAAAGCGAGGTAAATCAGACTGCCCAGAGGCAGCAGGTTGTTGCTGACAATGAAATCTTCCAGATCCAGCACGCCTGTGCCTTTGCCCAGAGGCTGGAAGCTGCTCCAGATATTGAAACCGAAAATGCAGGGCAGGGACAATACGATGATGGCGACTGTTCCCAGCTTGATGACGCTCTTACGCTCCCAGCCGGTCAGGTCGCAAATGCAGGCTACCAGGTTCTCAAACACCGCGATGACAGTGGACATGGCGGCGAAAGTCATGAACAGGAAGAACAAGGTGCCCCAGAACTGACCACCGGCCATGTGGTTGAATACGTTGGGCAGGGTGATGAACAGCAGGTTGGGACCTGCGCCCGGATCCACATTAAACGCGGAGCAGGCCGGGAAGATGATCAGGCCGCTCATAATGGCCACAAAAGTGTCCAGCAGGATGACGTAAATGGCTTCACCGGTGAGGCGTTTTTCCTTGCCGATGTAGCTGCCGAAAATAGCCAGGGCGCCGATGCCCAGGCTCAGGGTAAAGAAAGCCTGTCCCATAGCGGCGAAGATGACTTCGTTGGCTCCGTATTTGGCCAGACGGCTGAAGTCAGGCTGCAGGAAGTAGGCAAGACCGCTTTCCCCGCCAGGCAGCGTCACGGAATGGACTGCCAGGGCAATCATTAAGAAGAGCAGGCAGGTCATCATGAATTTGGTAATCCGTTCCACGCCGGCTTCCACGCCCAGGTAGCAGACGCCGAAACCCAGAACAACTGTCAGTACCATGTAACCGGTCATAGTAACCGGATCTGTCACAAGGCCACCCAATACGCCGCCGATATCTTTGGCGTCCAGGCCCACGAAGCCTCCGGTGGCCATTTTATACAGATAATAGAACATCCAGCCGGTGATGGTAGTGTAGAACATCATCAACATGGCGTTGCCCAGAATGCAGCCGTACTTGTACAGATGCCATTTCGTGTCTTTCGGTTCCAAAATGTCAAAAGACAGCGAGGCGCTGCGTTTGCTGGCCCGGCCCACGGCGAACTCTGCCACCATGATGGGCAGGCCCAGGATCGCCAGGAAGAACAAGTATATCAGTACGAAGGACGCGCCTCCGTATTTGCCGGTGATGAAAGGAAACCGCCAGACGTTGCCCAAACCGATGGCGCAGCCTGCCGATACAAGTATAAAACCAAGACGGGTTGAAAAAGTTCCGCGTTCCATGATGATACCTCCCGAGACTCCGTAACTGTGACGTTGTTACTGTGTTATCCGTATTATACTATTATTCATAATTATAGCAAGTTGCAAGGAAAAAAGTAAATACTATCTTGAATTGACTAATGCACGTTGTTGTGGTTTAATTATCTATAGATAAATTTCTGCGTTTTCATGATAATTTGCGTGCCTTTACAATGATTCTGCGTATTCATGGGGACGGCAGAAGAAATAAACAGTGTTTTTTAAAACTGGTTATTTGTAATTCAAGGAGGAATTAAAATGGGCTTTTGCAGTGAATTTAAGGAATTTGCGGTACGCGGTAATGTAGTAGATATGGCAGTTGGCGTTGTTATCGGCGGTGCTTTCGGCAAAATCGTCACTTCCTTTGTGAATGACATCGTGATGCCCCCGTTAGGCAAACTGGTCGGCGATGTGGATTTTTCCAACCTGTACATCAACCTGACCGATAAGCAGTTTGCGAACCTGGCAGAAGCTAAAAAGGCTGGCGCGGCTGTCATCGCCTACGGTTCCTTTATCAACACGGTCATTGATTTCCTGCTGGTTGCACTGGCAGTTTTCATCGTTATCAAACAGATCAACCGGATGCGCAAACCGGCGGAAGAACCGGCTCCGGCCCGTACCTGCCCGTACTGCAAGAGCGAGATTGCGGACGACGCCACCCGTTGCCCCCATTGCACCAGCCAGCTGGACTGAGACTGTCTGCTTAACCATTCTTACAGGGAAACAAGACTACCGGTTGAACACGTTTGGATCATATAGTTAATGGTATGAAGAACAAAATTGCAATGTATATGTTACTGGCCCTGCTTGCCGCAGGGCTGGTTTTTTGTGGCTCTGCCGCCGCGGCGGACCTCGTTCCGGCTGCCAGCCCCAGGGTAAAGACCATGGGACGCTGGATTCCTGCTGATAACGGCTGTCTGTATGCAGGACGGGGCGCGGTCATTGCTTCTGTGGAATTTGAAGGAACCGGCGCTCAGGTACAGATGTTCAGCGATTCACAGGGCGACGTGTGGTGGCTGAAAAAACTGGATGACGGGCCGATGCTCCGTTTTAAATCCAAAATGGGCATCAATGACCTGTATGCGGATCTGCCTTATGGAAAACATACGCTGACCATCATCCGGGAGACGGAAGGCATGCGCGGCGTCACCATACTGCGCGGTTTTTTCTTTACCGGTGAAAAAGAAACCGCAGAGCCAGCTGCCGGTACTCCCGCTGCCGTCACGGCTGATACCCGAAAGAGTAACGCCGAAAAGGGCAGTACCGGAATAAGCAAAGCAGAAAAGAAAAACAGAAAAAATCATAAGGCAGAAAAAAAGAATGCAATCGTCAGCAAAACAGTGAAAGATGAGCCGGAAGCCCCCCCGGCCCCTCAGGTTCCCCACCGAAAATATATTGAAATCATCGGGGATTCCGTAGCGGCCGGAGCGTTCATTTATCCGGACGGAGACTACTTCCAGAGGGAAAGCGGATATCTTGCTTTCGGCCCCCGCCTGGCGCGGATGCTGAACGCGGATTGGAGTTGTGTGGCTTCATCCGGGGAAGGTGCTGTGCGCAATAACGAAGAAAAAGCGCCCTATAACGCAAAACACGCGGCAGATCAGATTGAACGGGCCTTTTACACACAGATCGAACCTCGTTGGAGCAGCGGCATGGATGATCCGGACCTGGTGATCTTGGCCTATGGAGAAAACGACTTCAACGATGCCGAGCACCGTCCCACGGATATCTATTTCAAAAGACAGTACAAAAACCTGATTTTGAAACTGCGGGAGTTCAGGCCCGATTCCGTCATTTTCTGTGTGACGCCCGCCAATATTGTTACCAGTCGGCAGGCGGTTCCGGGGATGAGCGGCGCAGTGGATGAACTGCGGGCTGAAGGCGACACAAAAGTATATTTTATTGATTTAAATGAACAGGGGCAGCTGCTGGACGGGTCTGACTTCCTGGACGGGGTGCATCCGCTGGCCAGCGGGCATGAAAAGATGGCCCGGTTTCTGTTGGAGAAGGTCCGTACTATTCTGGAGTGGGAATAACGGCTATATCAGTTCTGACTGGTCCTTGTACGCCGACCTTTGCATCGTAAGCTCTCTAACTTGACAAAAAATGAAAAGGAATTTAATATATTCCTATCGGATGGGTATAATTTATGGAAGTATTGAACGAACCGTCTTGGAGACGTATGAACCGGTGCTTCCCTGAACCACATACGACAGTTATATTTTATGAAGGAGTGGGAAACATGAAGAAATTTGTTTACGGCATTCTGTCTGTAGCGATGGCATCCATGCTGATGCTGGGTTGCGGCGGCGACGGCAAAAAGGCTGCGACGGACGCACCGAAAGACGGCGGCAAAAAAATCGTTGTAAAAGTCGGGGCGACCCCGGTACCCCATGCGGAGCTGCTGAATTTCGTAAAACCGCAGTTGGCCAAGGAAGGTGTAGATCTTCAGGTCATTGAGTTTACGGATTATGTAAAACCCAACCTGTCCCTTTCGGATAAGGAACTGGACGCCAACTTCTTCCAGCACGTTCCTTTCCTGGAGAAAACCTGCCAGGAACGCAACCTGAAACTGACGGTGCTGGATAAGGTCCATATCGAACCCATGGGCTGCTATTCCAAGAAGTTCAAAGACATCAAATCCCTGCCCAACGGCGCCAAAGTGGCGATCCCCAATGATCCGACCAACGGCGGCCGCAGCCTGATGCTTCTGGAAGCAGCGGGCCTGCTGAAACTGAAAGACGGCAAGGGCATCACCGCAACGCCTAACGATCTGGCAGCGAACCCCAAAAACCTGAAGATCATTGAAGTGGAAAGCGCTACGCTGCCCCGTGCCCTGGACGACACCGACCTGGCAGTTATTAACTCCAACTTCGCCATGGAAGCAAAACTGAACCCGGTGAAAGATTCCCTGTTCATTGAAAAGGATTCCCCGTATGCCAACGTAATCGCGGTACGCACCGGCGACGAGAAACGTCCTGAACTGGTGAAGCTTGCCAAGGCCCTGAAGACCCCCGAAGTGAAGAAATTCATTGAAGACAAATACAAAGGCGCGGTTGTTCCCGCGTTCTGATAACAGACATCCAAGGGAAGTGCTGAGCGTTCAGCACTTCCTTTACTTTTTTTCATGAATATGATACAATCAAATGCGAACAGTTGTTTTGATGATAAGTAAGATAATGAGGCGACGACAATGGAACAGGCAGGCATTTTTGACGACCTGGTGAGCCAGCCCCTGGCCGCCCGTCTGCGGCCGGAAACAATAGAAGAATACGTGGGGCAGGAGCATCTGCTGGGCAGGGGCAGGGTGTTGCGCCGCATGATCGAGCAGGACCGGATCTCCTCCATGATCTTCTGGGGCCCGCCCGGAGTGGGAAAGACGACGCTGGCCCAGATCATCGCGCGGATGACCCGTTCGGTGTTCATTAATTTTTCCGCCGTGACCAGTGGTATCAAAGAAATCCGTATCGTCATGGAAAAAGCGGAAAAGAACCGGCAGATCGGCCAGCGGACCATCGTATTCGTAGACGAGATCCACCGTTTCAATAAAGCCCAGCAGGACGCCTTTCTCCCCTTTGTGGAGAAAGGCAGCATCATCCTCATCGGCGCGACTACCGAAAACCCGTCCTTTGAGGTAAACGGCGCACTGCTTTCACGCTGCCGTGTGTTCGTGCTGCAGCCTTTGTCAGCGGAGGATCTGCTGAAGATGCTGAAGCATGCCCTGCAAAGTCCCAAAGGCTTCGGCGGGCAGAAAATCGAAATTTCGGATGACCTGCTGAACCTGATCGCCCATTTTGCCAACGGGGATGCCCGGTCAGCCCTTTCCACCCTGGAGATGGTAATACTGAACGGGGATATGCAGGGAGAAACAGTCATTGTAACCAAAGAGATACTGGAGCAGTGCATTTCCAAAAAGTCGCTGTTGTACGATAAAAACGGGGAAGAGCATTACAATTTAATCTCCGCGCTGCATAAAAGCATGCGCAACTCCGACCCGGACGCGGCTGTGTACTGGCTGGCCCGGATGCTGGAAGCGGGGGAGGATCCCCTGTATGTGGCCCGCCGGGTGACGCGGTTCGCCAGCGAGGACGTGGGCATGGCGGATCCCAAAGCCCTGGAAATCGCCGTGGCGGCCTATCAGGCCTGTCACTTTATCGGCATGCCGGAATGCACGGTGCACCTGACGGAAGCCGTGGTGTACATGTCTCTGGCGCCCAAGTCCAACGCTATGGAAGTGGCCTATAACACAGCACGGGTGGATGCCCTGAACATGATCGCGGAGCCGGTGCCTCTGGTGATCCGCAACGCGCCGACAAAACTGATGAAGAACCTGAACTACGGCAAAGGCTATCAGTATGCCCACGATACGGAGGATAAGCTGACCAACATGCAGTGCCTGCCGGATTCATTGCTGGGTAAGACTTACTACCAGCCTACGGAAGAAGGCTTCGAAGCACGCTACAAGGAACGGCTGCGGCAGATCAAAGAATGGAAACGGAAACACGGGGCGAAAATCTGAAACGGTGCCGTGTTGAAAACCGGTTTGCGATGAGCAGGGATACTATCCGCAAAACTACCTGACCGGTTGAGGGGAAATATATGAATATCAAATTGCCGGATATGTTATTGTCAAAAAATGTAAAACGGGGAATCGGAATCCTGGTCGGTATCTGCCTGGTGGGGATGATCAGCTTCGTTCTCCTGGCACATCTTGCCAGCCGTGCCGCAGCAAAAATTTTCAATTATGAAATGGAAAAGCAGACCATGCTGCGGGGAACCATCACGGTTGAATCGATTATGGGCCATATTGGCGGTGACGTGAGCTTTGAAAACCTGGTCTGGAAAGAACCGGATGGAGATCTGGTCCTGCAGGTACCGGAGGGAAGCTTCCACGTACGCCCCTGGGATATCGTAACACGCCATGTGAAATCCACTACGATCCAGCAGCTTACCCTGAAAAACGCCGTTATCTCTGTGCGCTTTGATGAGAATATGCAGGTTGATTTCCTGGACCAGAAACATAAACCGGCAGATTTTTCGCTGCCGAAAGAAACTCCGGTAAAAAAGGCGGAAACGCAACCGGAGCCAAATGGACTGGATATAGATGACGTCACTGACTTTTATGATGATGACGGAGCCAATTTCAACCTGGACGGCCGCAAATTGCGTTCTGAAGTCGTTCTGGAAGATTGCCGGCTGGAAGCCCGTTACAGAAAACGTCATTACATTTTGAACAATGTAAATATGAAGCTGGCTCTGAACAACTCCGGAATGTCCCATATCGACCTGTCTACCGGCAGGTTCGGGGGAACTATGCGGGGAGGCGGCCTGTCTGTCTACGGTGATATTAATTTTAAAAAGGCTGATCCTGAGCTGGAACTGGATGTTTCGTTTCGGGATGTGGATCCTTCCTCTCTGGGTTTTGGCATGAATGTCCATGATTTTATGACGGTAGCGGCCAGAATGGAAGGCCCTGTTACCGGACCAAAGGGCCGGGGCACTGTCAAAATGAAGGAGCTGCATATTCCGGCGCTGAATTTTACGGATGTAATCGGCGATGTGAATTATGCCAACGGCCTGTTCCGTTTTACCGATGTGAACGCGAAGGTCTTCGGCGGAAACCTGAGGGCCCGGGGCGATTACCATATCGATACCCGCGTATACCATATTTACGGCGAGGGAACCAAGCTGCAAAGCATGCGTGCGTTGAACGATATGCGCTTTTCCTGTCTGGTCGACCTGAACCTGATGCTGATGTGCAACGGGAATCCCAGAAATATACTGGCGTACGGTGACTTTAAATCCGGGAAAGGGCGTTACAGTTTCCTGCCTTTTAACAGCCTGGAGGGCCGTTTTACCAACCGTTTCAGGGAACTTCACATTTATAACGCAGTCATCGACACACCCTTCGGCAGGGTCAGCACGGACGCGTTCAGCATCGTAAACAATAAACTGCATCTTGGAAAGATCATTTTGACGGACCAGGATACCGGCGAAAATATTACGATCCGGGAAGAAGGTAATGTTAAACCGGAAGACCAGCATTATAACCCGGATGATAAGCAGGATAAACCAAAAAATAAAAAAGGAAAGCCGAAAGCTGAGAAAACCGCACGCTAAGCAAACCGAAAGGCAAGAAAACAGCAAGCTGAGAAAACCGACAGCTAAAGAAACAGACAGTGAAAAGGAAAACCCTGAGTTACCGGCAGGTGGAACATGTTACATTTACTCTGTGTGCCCTCAGGCAGCACCGTTACAGATTTTTTTTATCAGAAGGCGCTGCAGCAGAAATTTGAAGAAACGGTGCTGGTTGCTTCCTCGGAAGCGCTGGTAGAGAAAGCCCGTATGCAGGGCATCCGGGCCGTAACTTTCGACGCCCTGGCCAACGCGGTCGCGGAGCAGTGCAGCGCGCAGCTGCATGAGAGGCTCGTCGTACGGAAAATCAGCCGGAAGGCCCAGGAACTGATCCTGCAGGATATACTGGACCGGTTGCAGGAGGAAGGCAGGCTGCCGTATTTTGGCAGAATGTCCGGCAAAAAGGGCTTTGTCCGTTCCCTGGTTTCTTTAATGGAACAGATCGGCAGCTGCGGTGCAACGGCGGAAGAAATTGAAACCGCATTCGCCCACTGGGACGGCCGTTCCCCTGTGTACCGGCAGAAAGACCGGGAAATCGCGGTAATTTACAGGGAATATCTGCTTTACCTTATTCAGAACAATATATATGATATGTCAGGGCTTTACCGGGTGGCGGCAGAAGAACTGGCCGCATTGCGGAAGGCCGGTGGCGCTGTAACATGGAAAGCCCTTTATTTTACCGGCTTTTACCGGTTTGACGCACTGCAGCTGGTGATTATCCGGCTGCTCAGCCAGATCTGTGACGTATGGGTCGCGCTGCCCTATGAACCCGGCCGGCCGGAACTGTACGGGGCGGCGGAGTTTACCTACGGTGACCTGATGCGATATGCCACACCGGAGCGGCTGCCTGCGGTTCCGGTTTCCGCGCGGGCTGCTTCGCTGCGTCATATCGTCCGGAACCTGCGGAGTCCGGAAATGCAGCCGGTCCCTGCGGATCAGGGCATCGAAATCTGGCAGCTGTCCGACGAAAATGAAGAAATGCGGGCGGTGTTGCGGGAAATCAAGCAGCAGCTCCGCGGCAAAACACTAAAACCTTCCGAAATTGCCGTGGTAGTCCGTCGCATGGAGGAATACAGCGGGATACGGGATTTATGTGACGAATACGGAATCCCGGTACAGGCAGAAGACAGTGCAGCCCTGGCGGCGAGCCCTGTTTTTCGTTTTGTTTCGGCCATTTTGGAAACCGTCTCCCTGCACGGAAGGGAAAAAACCGAAAGCTGGATTGCATTTCTGACCCAGCCCCTGCAGAAAATCGTTCTGGAACTGTCTACGGAAACAGTGATACAGCTTGCCGGAACTAACTATTATACAGATTACAGAAAATTCCTGGCGGATATACTGGAGAAAACAGGCTGCGAAGGACTGCGGCAGCTGTGGCAGGAAATCGAGGCCATCCCGGCGGAAACCACCATACAGGATTACTGCGACATCACCGGCCGTCTCCTGTCCCTGACAGAAATACCGGAAAAAGCGGGGCGTCTGTACCGGGAAGGGCAGATAACGCTGGCCGGCTTTAAAAACATGGTCTGCGCCTGCAGGGAGATCCTTTCCCTTCTGCAGAAACTGCCACAGGATTACCGGTTCTGCCGGTCCGCCAGGCAAACGACAGACTGCGCGGGCTTTGCTGAAGCGCTGGCAGATGCGGCCGGCAAGATGTCCCTTTCGCTGCAGCCGGAAAACAGGGAAGGCATCGCCTTTTTGTCCGCGGTCAATCTGGAGGACGCGGTCTTTAAACAGGTATATGTCCCGGGACTCCGGGAAAATGAATTTCCTTTTTATAAAGATGAAAACTGGATCTACGATGACAGGGAACGCGCTGACCTTGCGGTACTGGGGATTACACTGCCTTCTTCGGCGGATGGATACGGCGAGGACATCCATTTCTTTATGAACGCCTGCGCAGCAGCCACAGAACGGCTGGTGCTGACTTTTTATGCGGATGAGGAGCATAACGCGTCGCCTTATATCGCGGAGATACTGTCTCTTTTTAGCGACCTTAGAGTGCAGGTAAAAACAGCGGGAACTGCGGCGGCGGACAGCCTGTCCCGGGAGGAACTGGAACTGGCACTGGCCAGGGACGGACAGACAGAGGCCCTTAAGAAGCTGGAACCGGGACTGGCAGAGAGTGCCGGCAGTGACCGGAAACGCCTGCAAAAGGCAGCGGGCTGGAACGGCAACCCGGACGACGCAACGCTTTTGCAGCGGATAAGCCGTCAGATCGGCGACCGCTTCAGCGCGTCCAAACTGGAAACCTACCGCAGCTGTCCCTTCCAGTTCCTGGTCACCTATGTCTGGCAGCAGAAAGCGGCGGAGGCAGCGGGAGAAGATATGGATCCCATGCAGCGGGGCAGTCTGCTGCACAGGGTATTGGAAAAATTTATCGGACGGCATCTGGGAGAAAAACTGCAGCAGGCACAGCATGCTGAACTGCAACAGGAACTGGATGAAATTTTTGATGCAGTCTGTCAGGAATACGCGGATAAAGGATGGCTCTATCCGGGCGATTTCTGGCAGCATGATAAGGAACAGCAGCGGAACCTGCTGCAGCGGTGGCTGCGCAGCGAAATTGCCTACAGTGAGCAGGGGGAATGGCGCCCGGTCTCCACGGAACAGTCCTTCGGTAAAAAGGGTAAGGGAGAGTTCGCGCTGGATATTAACGGCCGCCGCATTTATCTGAACGGGAAGATCGACCGCATCGACAGGGCCGGGGACGCTTATTTCATTACGGACTACAAGAGCGGCGACACACCGAACAAAAAAGCGTTTGCGGATACGGACCTGCAGCTGCCTCTGTATCTCCTTGCCGCAGCAATGCAAAACGGAGGCAATGTTGCCGGCGGCGGCTATTACAGCCTGAAAGACGCGGAACGCAAAGAAAGCTTCATGTTTCCGGCAGCGGCAGATACGGTTCCCTGGAAAACCTTTTCGGAAGCAAAAGACGAAAACGGCACCGCAACAGCCGTTTCGGATATGGAAGACCTGCAGGCAACACTGCAGCGCGTACTGGGAGACATACTGGACCACATGGGAGAAGGCGATTTCAGCCCGACCCCGTCGAAAGACTGCGAGAGAAACTGCCCTGCGGCGGAGATTTGCCGGTTCCGCGTGCTGACACGGAACCGGGAAGAGGAGGACCTCAATGGCTGAGTTTTCATTAACACCGTCTCAGGACAGGGCGATTCACTGCATCGATACCAATGTGGCGGTGTCGGCTGGCGCCGGCAGCGGTAAAACAAGGGTGCTGGTGCAGCGCTTTCTGTACATCCTCGGTCTGGGGCTCCGGCCGCCGGCAGACACGGTGCTGCCCCGGGAGATCCTGGCCGTAACCTTTACCCGGAAGGCTGCCGCTGAAATGCGCGACAGGATACGGGACGAAATAGAAATAATCTGCAAAGATTGTCAGGAAGAGACGCAACGGATCTATTGGCAGCGACAGCTGAAAGACCTGACCCATGCCCAGATTGGCACGATACACGGCCTGTGCAGCAGTCTCCTGCGGGCCAACCCGGTGGAAAGCGACCTGGATCCTGCATTTGTGGTGCTGGAAGAACGGGATCATAACGATTTTCTGGTAACGGAAGTCAGAAACCATCTTCGCCGTCTGCTGCATGAACAGAATCAGGCGGCGGCGCTTCTCTGTGACGAATACGGAAGCCGCAGCCTGCAGGAACAGACACTCAGTCTTTTGCAGAAAGGCTTCTCCTTTGCCAGAGGCGGAGTGACTGCGAAATACGACGAGGAACTGGCAGAGATAGTGCAGGAAGCCGGCCGTCTCCGTCATGTTGTAACTCCGGAGTTTCTGACAGAATGTACACCGGGTAACCGGAAAGTACTGGAAAATAATGCAGAAAATCTGCAGCATGCATTAGAGGATCTTACGAAACAGGAAAACCTGGATCTTCTGCAGTCTATATGCCAGGGGCTAAACAAAAGAGGCACGAATAAAGAGGAAATTGCCGCCTTAAAAACCGGTCTGGAACGGATCATTGGGTATCCTCTCTGCGTAAGAGCCCGGTCACTGGCGCCGGCCTGGGAAGAGTATCTCCTGGAGATGCGGGCGTATCTGGACACGAAACTCCGGGAAGCCGGCCTGCTTTCGTTTGACGACCTGGAAGAGAAGGCCCTGGATCTGCTTGAACACCACCCGGATGTGCTGGCGAAATGCAGAAGGCAGTTCCGGTACATCATGGTGGATGAATTCCAGGATACCAATGAGCGGCAACGCCAGCTGGTTTACCTTCTGTGCGGCGGGAACAAAGATGAGCTGAAAGACCGCCGCCTCTTCGTAGTGGGGGACGCCAAACAGTCCATCTACCGGTTCCGCGGAGCCGACGTGGGCGTCTTTGCCAGAGTGCGCAACGAAATCGTGAAGAATGGCGGGGAACTGATCCGTCTAAACGATAATTTCCGCACCGTGGAGCCGGTCCTGCAGCTTTGCAACGACCTGTTCCCCGGCCTCATGGGCATCGATGAGGAAAAGGACGTATATTACGAGGCGTTAAAAGCTGTCCGCCACAGTGACTGCATACCGGAACTGTTTGTACAGCATTATAAAGAGGACAAATCTGCGCCGAAAGCCGGCCTGGAGGAAGCCCGGCAGTCGGAAACCGCCTGGCTGGCAAACCGGCTGGCCGAACTGCACCGGGACGGGATCGCCTACGCCGACATGGCCGTCCTGTTACAGAACATGACCCATATTTCCGCCGTTACCGAAGCGCTGCAGAAACGGGCGGTTCCCTATGCCGTGACAGACGGCCGGGGCTTCTTTGAAAGGACGGAGATCCGGGACCTGATGAACCTGTTCCGTTTTGCCGTCAACCCCCATGACGATTTGAACCTGTCCGCTGTGCTCCGGTCTGTTTACATGGGCCTTAGCGATACGCTGCTGACCCGTTTGCACATCGCCCTGGCGAAACTTAATAAAGACAAGGCCGCGAAAAACGTGGCGGCCATATCTCTGTGGGATTTCCTGCTGCAGGAACAAGGCAGGAACGGGGAAGATACAACGCCGGCCAGAGAGGTGGCGCTGCTGCGCCCCCTGCCTGCGGCTGCCGCTGTCATGAACCTGCCCGGTTTCTGCCGGGAGATCCGCAGGCTGCTGCATCCGGAAGCGATATTGGCCTTACAGGATAACGGGGAAGAGCAGCTGGCGAACCTGCGCAAGTTTTACCGGATGGCACACGATTTTGCGGCGCAGAAACAGGGCACTGTCCAGGACTTTGCCGCGCGCCTTCAGCAACTGGCGGAAGCAAAGGACAGGGAGGCAGCCGCTACGGTAGTGTCAGAGGGCGCGATCCAGCTGATGACCGTACATAAATCCAAAGGCCTGGAGTTCCCGGTGGTGGCCGTGCCGTTTCTGGACATTTCATCCCAGTCAGATACGTCGCGTGCGGTCTGGCATCCGGCTCTGGGACTGGGCATTTCCGTGCGGAACCCGGAAGGGTCCGTCACAGCGGGACCCCTGCTGGGCAAGATCAAAGACGCGAACGCAGAGAAAAATCTGGAAGAGAAAAAACGCCTGCTGTACGTGGCCATGACCCGGGCCAGGGACAGGCTGATCCTGACGGGAAGCTGGAAAGAGATCAAAAAGGAGAAGTCAGACGCAAAGCACTGGCTGAACTGGCTGAACCAGGGCCTGCCGAAAGATTATAACGGACTGAATCGCACCGATAATCAGGCGGATGCCACGGTTTCTGTGGAACAGCAGGCGGCGCCTGCCCTGCCGGAGCGCATTTCGGACGGGGAACTGTCAGGACTGCTGGCAAAGACGGCAGCCCTTGACTCCTTCGGCGGTAAAACCATGACAGAGTTTTCCGCTACGTCCCTGAGAGAATACGATCTCTGTCCCCGCCGTTACTATTACGGAGTCATCGAAAATATACCGCCTGCGGAAGAGCAGGTTCCGGACGCTTTGTCGGAACGAATAACCGGTGAAAGACTTGCAGGGGAAAAACAGACTCCGGCAGGACTTCAGCCAATAAACCATCAGCAGCCGGGGAGCGCTTTACCGGCGGATGTGCTGGGAACCCTGGTCCACAAAGTATTGGAAAAATACGCAAAATGGCGTATGCAAAATCAGTTCACCGAGGACGAACAGGTATGGCATGATCTGTATGAAAACGCAGTCCGGGAAATCGCCGGCGGCCGTTTTGATCTGGCCACAGAGGCGGAAACCATGCTGCAGGCTTATCTGCATTCCGATCTGTATCAGTCCTTTGCCCGGCAGCAGCGGTTTGCGGAATACAGATTCCGGCTGCCCCTGCTGCAGGATGACAGGTATACCTATACGGTAACCGGGATTATCGACGCGGTAGCGGAGCGGGAAAACGGAAACCTGGAAATCATCGATTACAAGTCGGGGAAACCGCCTCAGAAAACTTCTGAAGGAGATGTCTCCCGGGGATACGCCTGGCAGCTGGCGCTGTACAAAATGGCGCTGGAACACACGCTGCGAATCAGGGAGAAAGCAGACTCCGGAACCGGTGAGGAAGCTTCGCCCGAAATCAGTGACAAACCTTCTTCCAACGTTACAAAACCCACGCTGCATCCCATCGTTACGAAAGCCTCGCTGCACTATTTGCGGGACAGGAGCGAATGGACGTTGCCCGGTAAGGACTACCGGCAGGAGATTCTGAAGGTCTGCAGGGAAATCGCGGAGAAGAAAACGGAAAAAGACTTCGACGTTAAGACGGAGAACTGTTTCCTGTGTCCCTTTGCCTACATGTGTAAAAAGGACGGCTGAACCGTTTGCGAACAGGTTTAGCTGAAAACGGACCTGGCGGACACTGATAAAGGAACCGTTTTTATACAGTTTGGAAATTTTTTGTTAAAACTTTAAGAAAAACGCCTTACACCATATAAAATGTGGTACAATATATACGTGGAAGACTACATATATGGTCGGATACCATATCAAAGGCAAAAACAAAGCGGACACAATTCGTGCAATCACGATAAGTGAAAGCACGAAAATGCAAATACGATAAGTGAAAAGACAGGAGTGATCAATATGGCTAACGTATCCCAGGAAACCATGATGTTTAAGAGAAACCGCGAAAAGGCACCGGTTGAACAGACGATCCGTGAAGTATGCGTGGCGCTGGAAGAAAAAGGCTACAACCCGAAAGACCAGCTGGTAGGCTATCTGCTGTCCGGCGATCCCACGTACATTACCAGCCATAAAGATGCCCGCAACAAGCTGCGCCAGTATGAAAGATATGAACTGGTAGAAGCCTTACTGGAAAGCTATCTGGTTTCCATCCGATAACAGGCCGGCGAACAGATGAGAA
>JAEEGI010003936.1_pt1 | contig 35081 bp, 32 predicted proteins | sample 8958751 | NCBI WGS metagenome assembly JAEEGI01 (sample SAMN16246545, study PRJNA631951) | gut metagenome | biome: gut microbiome; feature: rumen; material: KS-attached | host: Bos | place: Iran: Karaj | collected 2018-10
AAACTGCTCCTCACCGCTTGCAGCATTTTTGCTACTCTCGATGAGGCTCTCATATTTCTGCTTCACTTCGGCAATATCAAAGCGCTTATACGGGATTTCCGAAAATTTCATAGATATTAATCCTTCTTTCAAATATTAAAGCTCGATAATACTGAGCTAATTGATTACTTAATCGTATTAATTCTACCATAAATCTCGGAGATAACATCCATAGTTTTATCACCAACAATTATTACTTCCAATATGCGTTTATTTCCTTGGTTTCATAGTCAAGAAGCTCTACTCCGTCATATGTATGCGCGATTGTAAATGCAGCTTCCGCACCGCGTTTTGTTTCCTCACTCTGAGCCTGGTCGGCGCGGAAATTTCCGAGTGAGTAATAGACAAGCATCTTACCGCCGTCAGGCCTGGAAAGCATCTCCGTTTTCTGGACGACGTGGGGATGCGTACCGATTACTACATCGGCGCCACCTTCTGCAAAGAGCTCCGCAATGCGCTTCTGCTCCGAAGTCACTTCCTGTTTATATTCTTCTCCCCAATGGACAAAAACAATTACAAAATCCGCTTCTTTCCTTGCACTTTTAATATCACTTATCAATTTATTTCCTTGTTCGTTTGCTGCTGACTCCTTCGTTTCATTAAAAGCAGCCTTTTTTCCCCCTATCTCTTGTGTGTCTTTTCTCGGAAGATAGTGCACCACATTGGGATAATCCTCAGATATATCCCCCGCATTAGTTCCGTAGGTATAGGAAAAAAGCGCTATCCGCATGCCATTACGGCTTATAAGCTCATACGGCCGATATTCTGTGTCTGTACTATCCTGTATGCCGACACAGGTTATCCCGGCGTCTTTATAGAAATTTACCGTAGTATCTATTCCCTGAATTCCTCTGTCGAGAACATGATTGTTGGCGCATGATGCAACATCAAAACCTGCATTTTTTATCGCTTCGCCAACTTCGATAGGAGAGCCGAAACTCGGATAGCCTCCTACCATTGATTCCTTGTCAACAAGCACAGTTTCTGCATTTAGCGCCGCTATATCCGCAGATTGTATCTCATCAAGAAACGGCTCGTACAAAAAATCAAAGCTTCCGCTTTCCTCATTCCTTGCATATTCATAAATAGGCTCATGTATGAGATTATCGCCGAAAGCAACAACACTTACTTTACTGTCGACAGTCTTAACTCCCCAACTGTCCCACATCCAGAGAGTGCAGTTTTTGTCTCTATCTTCCATCAAAAAAATCGAATCATTTTTATCCATCAACTTGATGCGCCCCGCGACAGTTCCCATATCCGACGCACACCATTTTTCGGAGACATTACCGGCCTTATCGACATCATAGATAAACACATGCTGGGAATAATTCTTTTCTTCCTTCTCAACCCAGAACGGCTTATGCATGCCATATCGCCCATGCTTCCACAAAAGAACTATCATTTCCCTGTCACCGTCTCTGTCTATATCTGTTACGAGAACGTCCTGAACCTTGAAATCCTTTTTGCTGACAAAAGTTGTCTCCCCGCTTGAATTAATGACTTCCAGTTTCTTTTTCCAAAGCTTCACCATCACCTTTGAAACATTGTCTGATGATTCACCATTGCTCTCATCCTGCAAAGCGCTTTCATCGCCATATACAGTTACCTCTTTCTCATTCCATCTTATCCACGCAGGAATATAATTATTCCTCGCAAAAATCAAAACAACGCAAACAGCTACCGCTGTTCCGAAGAATAGCAGTAGCCTCATGCAAATTATATTATCCTTTAGTTTTTCGGATATCAATTTCATTTATCTTCCATTCTGTAGCTCTTTGTCCACTCTGGCTGAACGGGCTTATCCGTATTTTCAACCCAGTTCCAGTCATCGTCCATGTGGCCGCCGTTGATCATATCTCTCCATTGGCTGTCCGTAAGTCTGTTGCTCATAGGCTGCTCAAACTGATAAAACGAGTACACACTTCCGCTTCCGATGTGAAGCTCTCCATCTATCGGGAATACTACGTAAATTGTATTTGCTTGTCCGGTTCCGAATTCAAGAACGCTTCCGTTTGGATCTGTCGCAATGTCTGCAATCACGGGGCAAGGAGCCTGATAGCTATCGGTAAGATTCTCAACTTCGGCATTTACTTCTCTCCAGAAATGCTCAATATTACCGCCGTAGCAACGGATAAACTCATAATCCTCATCGGATAATTTCTCGTTTTTAAGCTCTTTTTCAGATATGGTCAAAAGAGTTCCCGCAATCTCTGAAAGCTTATCGAGATTCTCTTTTTCTTTCGCATCAATAACACCGTATCTCTCAAGCCCTTCTTTAGTCCTCTCGGAAAGGAATTTGAACCTGCTGAATACAACAGGCTGCGTATCAACAAAGCCTCTGTCATCGGGCGTCTCTTCATCGTCTCCGCCGCCCATCTCAGCGCCTATCTGTTTCGAATAAAGGATGGTATCATGTTTGAGTTCGGCAAAAGAGCCTGTAAATGTCTCAAGATTCTTTTTTACCCACTCATCATTCTGCATATATTTTGGATACCCCGCGCCCTTCTTCTCAAGAAGAGGTCTCAAAGTATTAAGCCAGCCCGAGTACAGACTGACATTCCATAAAGAAGGCTCGTTGTTATTAAAGTGCTCTTTCGAAGCTGCCATGTTCTCAGAATAATTTTTAAAATCAGCAGCCCCCTGCGCGTTCAGTATTTCCAGAGCCTTCTCGGAGCCAAGTGCCGCAGGGACATCAAGCGCATCCGGAAGCATACGCTTTTCTCCCGCACTGTTTTCTTCAACCGCTCTGTATACAAGTTTCTGCATGATCGAAGCATCAACCGTAAATCTCTGTCCCATGAATCTGTAAGAAGGAATCACGTTCTCCTCATTTTCATTTACGGGAATCGAATTTATTGCGGGAAGATTCAGTTCTTTTATTGCGCCCATAAACTTTCCGAACGCGTCTGCATTGCCTGCAACCGCAGCTTCATCAGCATTTTCTCCGTAGCATTTTTTTGCTATATCCGAAAACTCATAGTATCCGGGATCGTCCGATGTTCCCGCAAAAAAGCTTGTTATACTGTAAATACGCTCCCAGGACTCTGCATTTTCCGCTATTGCAAGACTCTGAAGAAGTCCCGCTCTGACAAGCTCCTCATTGTCAAAAGCAAAAGCCGTTCTTCCGTACCACATCATTGCCCTGAAGTACTTTTCAAGTTCGGCATCGCCCTCATAGTATCCTCTCGGCTTATACTGCGAATAGTCTTCATCTTTGCCTGTAATCCCGTTTGTAGCAACACCTTCCGCTTTAGCTATCTTGGAAAGCTCATCGTTTACAACTTGGTCAAAAGAACCGTCACTTATGGGAGCTACAACTCCATCATCAACCAGCTTGCTTCCGATATAGAAAAACTCTGCATTCTTAAGTGCCGCAGTTTCAAACTCAGTACCTTTAAGTGCATCGTACTGCTTCATGGAACTTTCAAGCATCTGTGCACCAAGTTTTTTTAGCTCACTTGTAAGATGATTTTTCTCCGTCTGCTTCATAAGATACGAAAAATAGAGATGATACGTATGCATAAGAGAATCCACGGTCACGAAATTAGGCCTCAGATCGTATCTGTTGCTCTCATATTCATCAAAAAACTCATCATAACCTGAGCCTTCGACCACAAAGCCATTCTTGATAAGAGCATTTCTCCTGCCCTGCACATCATTATACTCACTTTGATTTTCCAGCCCAAAACGTCCTTCCTGATGCGCATTATATACAACATTGGAAAAGTCTTCTTTTATGCTGTAATCCGGAATTGCCGGAACAAGATTCTCATCATAATACTTCTCTTCAGAATTGCCAAGAAGATAAACCTTCCCGCTCACAGCACCATCCGCCGCATTTTTCCCTTCATCGGTATTCTCTGCCGCAACACTGCTCGCAGAAACACTGCCCGCATCCGAAGCCGCATTACCACTACCATTTCCAAATGAACACCCCGACATAGCCACTGTCAATGCCAGCATCATTACCACAATTCTCTTCTTCATAATTTCTCCTAAAAAAAATTAATACTATTCTCTAGCACTAATTATACCCCAACGTACCGTGCTCGCTCAACCGCAGTCAAAAGCTATGCGCAGTGCCGGCAAAGGAGGGCGTATACACAATATTTTGCGCTTTTTTGTGCCACGAAGATGTGACCAAGAAGATTTGAATGCCCTTGCATTCTAATCTTCTTGGTCACATCGCAGTGTCCGGCACAATTTGCGCAAAAATTGTGTATATGCCCCCTTGCCGGCACTACGCATAGCTTTTGACGTCCCCTATCACACTCCCCCACGCGCAAAAAAGCCGCCGGTCAACGACCAACGGCTTTTCATATAAATATCAAAGAAACTTATTTCTATCAGTTCTTTACGATAAGCTTTCCACCACGCTTTGATACTACGTCGAAGATAACGGCTGCAAGAAGAACGGCACCTTTAACCACCTTCTGCATGTTAGCATCTACACCCATAAGTGACATACCAAGGTTGATAACACCCATAAGTACGGCACCTACGATAACTCCGGGAACTGTTCCGATTCCACCGTAAGCTGATGCTCCACCGATGAAACATGATCCGATAGCATCCATCTCATAGTTCTGACCATATGTAGGCTGAGCTGATGTAAGACGAGCGATTGTGATCATTCCTGCAAGTGCTGCAAGGAATCCCATGTTTGTGTAAGCGATGAAATAAACTTTGTTTGTGTTGATACCTGAAAGCTTTGTAGCCTTCTCGTTACCACCTACAGCGTAGAAGTAACGTCCAACAGTTGTGTTATTTGTGATGTAGCCATAGATAAGTACAACTACGAGAACCCAAATAAGAACTGTAGGAATACCCTTGTACTGAGCAAGCTTGTAGCAGAATGCCAAAAGAGCTGCAACAATACCAACTGTCTTTACAAGGAATTTCCAAATGGGCTCAAGCTCATATCCCTTGTTCTTTTTCTTAAAACGTGATCCGGCCTGTACAACAACGAAAATAATAGCAGCTAATATTCCGCCAAAGAGACATGTAAGGTTAAGAGATCCGTTTCCGATGAAATCATGGACATAGCAATCAGCACCGCCACCGAAAAGGTTAACGAATGAAGACTTATCCTTGATTGAAATTGTAAGTCCGTTAAGAACTACGTTTGAAAGTCCTCTGAATGCAAGCATTCCTGCAAGTGTTACGATGAAAGGAGGAATTCTTACAAACGCGATCCAAAATCCCTGGAAAGCACCGATCAATGTTCCTACAACGAACATGATAAGCACTGAAACCCAAATGGGAAGGTTCTTATTTACCATAAGTGTGGCACCTACAGCACCAACAAAACATACAACCGAACCAACCGAAAGATCGATGTTACCACCTGTTAAGATACAGAGAAGCATACCGGTTGCAAGAACAAACACATAAGCGTTCTGTGAAATTAAGTTACTTACGTTCATAGGAAGAAGTAATGCTCCCTTTGTCTGGAAAGAGAAGAAAGCTACTACTGCTATGAGAACAAGTATCATTGTATTTTTCTTTATGAATCCGAGTACCGAATCGTTATTCATTATTTGACCTCCTTATTTCCGGATGACTGTAAAATATAAGTCATAATTTTTTCCTGAGTGGCTTCTTTGCCATCAAGTTCACCAACCATCCTACCTTCATTCATTACGTAGACTCTGTCACACATTCCCAATACTTCCGGAAGTTCGGAAGAGATCATGATAACTGATTTTCCTGCATCTACAAGCTGATTGATAATGCAATAAATCTCGTATTTAGCTCCTACGTCAATACCTCTTGTAGGTTCATCCAAAATGAGAATGTCCGGATCTGCGAACATCCATTTTGCAAGAAGAACCTTCTGCTGGTTACCACCACTAAGGTTACCAACATTCTGCTCAACAGAAGGACATTTCGTCTTAAGCTTCTGTTTGTAATCAACTGCTACTTCATACTCTTTATCTTTGTCGATTACTGAATTCTTACTAACTGCATCAAGGTTTGCAAGTGTAGTGTTAATTTTAATAGGATTGGTTAAGATAAGTCCGTTACCCTTACGATCCTCAGTAACATATGCAAGCTTATGCTTGATAGCTTCCTGAACGTTTCTAAGTTTAACTTCTTTACCATTTATCTTAAGTGTTCCTGTAATGTTTTCGCCGTAACTTCTTCCAAAGATACTCATTGCAAGCTCTGTTCTTCCGGCACCCATAAGTCCGGAGATACCTACAACTTCTCCTTTTCTGACGTTCATGCTGACATTATTGACAACTTTTCTATCACTATATAAAGGATGATAAACATTCCAATCTTTGACTTCCATCATTATATCCCCAATCTTTGGTTCTCTCTTGGGGAAACGGTCTGATAATTCACGACCTACCATGCCGTTGATGATACGTGCTTCCGAGAAATCATCCACACCTTTTGTAAGTGTCTCAATTGTCGATCCGTCACGAATAACCGTAATCTTATCGGCAACATATGATACCTCATTAAGTTTATGTGAGATGATAATTGAAGTAAGATTCTGCTCTTTCTTCAGCTTAAGTAACAAATCAAGAAGCGCCTTAGAATCACTCTCGTTAAGTGATGAAGTCGGCTCGTCAAGAATAAGAAGTCTTGCGTTCTTTGAGAGCGCCTTCGCAATCTCAACAAGCTGCTGCTTACCAACACCAATATCCTTAATCAATGTCTGGGTACTATCTTTAAGTCCCACTGTATCCAAATACTTACGAGCAAGTACACCCGTCTCTGTCCAATTAATCTTGCATTTTGATCCTCTTTCATTTCCAAGGAACATATTCTCTGCAATTGTCATGTACGGAATAAGCGCAAGTTCCTGATGTATAATTACAATACCTTTTTGTTCACTATCCTTTATAGCGTTAAAATTGCAAACCTCGGAGTCATAAATGATATCACCTTCATAGGTTCCGTACGAATAAACGCCACTGAGTACATTCATCAGTGTGGATTTACCGGCGCCGTTTTCACCTACCAGCGCGTGAATTTCGCCTTCTTCAACCTGAAGATTTACATTGTCCAAGGCTTTCACACCGGGGAATGTTTTGGTGATATTTTTCATTTCCAATAATATCTTCGCCAAGTTTACCCCTCCTTCTATCTCTAATTTCTTTTCTTCTATTCTGATATTTTTTCTGTTAAAGAGGCGGGACAAAAGCCCGCCTCAGCTTTATTACAAATTTTAATTATTTAAGGTCGTCTTCTGTGTAGTATCCTGAATCGATAAGAAGAGTCTTATAATTCTTGGAATCAGCGAACTGGGGCTCGCAGAGGTATGTAGGAATCACACCTGTTCCGTTATCATAATCCTTCTCGTTGTTGATAGGAGCTTCTCCGCCCTTCATAACAGCGTCAACCATCTTTACAGTCTGTGCTGCAAGTTCACGTGTATCCTTGAAGATAGACATTGACTGCTTACCAGCGATCATGTTCTTAACGTTGGGCTTATCGCAATCCTGACCTGTGATGATCGGCCAATCATCGGGATGATTAGGCTCATAGTTAGCTTCAAGTGAGTTTGTTGCACCAAGTGCTGTTGAGTCATTTGAGCAAAGAACTGCATCAAGCTTTGTTCCATCAGCATAGTTAGCTGCGATGATAGCATCCATTCTTGCCTGAGCGTTATCTGTCTTCCACTCAGGTGTAGCAACCTTATCGAACTCAACCTGTCCTGACTTAACAACAAGCTTACCTTCTTCGATGTAAGGCTTGATTACATCATAAGCACCCTGATAGAAGAACTTAGCGTTGTTATCACCGGGATCACCTGTGAAGATCTCAATGTTGAAAGGTCCCTTAGCATTGTCGAGGTCAAGCTGATCTCTGATATACTCACCCTGCTTTGTTCCTACCATGTAGTTATCGAATGTAGCATAGTAGTTAACTGCATCTGAGTTCATGATCAAACGGTCATAAGCGATAACGCTAACGTTTGCCTGCTTAGCCTGATCAAGAACTGTTCCGAGTGAATCACCTTCGATAGGTGCGATAACAAGAACCTTAGCTCCTGAACTGATCATGTTCTCAATCTGAGAAACCTGTGTAGGAACGTCGTTTGAAGCGTACTGAAGATCAACTTCATATCCTGCTTCCTGAAGCTGTTTCTCCATGTTTGCGCCGTCCTGGTTCCATCTCTGAAGATCCTTAGTAGGCATTGATACACCAACTCTTCCGCCTTCGCCGGCAGGAGTCTCTGCTGTTGCTGTTGCATCGCCGCCCTCTGCTGCTGTTGCATCAGCAGGTGCCTCTGCGCCACCTTCAGGTGCGGGTGTAGATGATCCGCAACCTACAAGCATGGCTGCAACCATAGCTGCTGAAAGAACTGCACTAATGATTTTCTTCTTCATAAAAGTATCCTCCCTTTTATTTGGATTCCTGCAGAAATATATCTGCGTTGTTTATATTGTAAAATTTACCACAAAAATAATAGGATTAAATTACGATGTTCTGTAAATTTTTACTATCGTTACAAAAAATTAACCGATTATGCTAGCATTATTTTGCACTGCATAATCGGTTGTATCAATTTTGTGCTACTGTCTCAAACCCGCATGTTTACTGACTAATTTGGCATCTGGTCCGGTACATTCAAGTAAACATCCTCTTTTAAGTGAAATCCACTTTTAATTATCACTTCATCTATATTATTCCTTGTCACACTAGTAGGTTCTATCTTAAGATATGGCACCATCTTGGAGCCATCGCTTATATCTGAAATATCATATTCGGTGATTTCTTCCCCCTTAACAAGTTTGACCGCGCATATAGCTGCTGCCTGCGCCAGTTTCTCAATCGGCTTGTAAACGGTCATAAGCTGAGTCCCCTCAACAATTCTCTGACATGCTTCAAGATCTGCATCCTGTCCTGCAACCATAAGCTCACCCGCAAGTCTTCTCTCTGAAAGAGCTCTGACCACGTTACTTGCAATATCATCATTTCCGCACATTATCGCATCGGTTTCCCTGACAAGCCCTGTATTCTTATATATATACTCGCTTGCCTTTTCAGCGCGCCAGCCGTCTGCATAGACCGTATCGACGATCTCATTTCTATATCTTGTCATAACAGACCTGAATCCTTTTTCGACAAAAGAAACATTGCTGTCGGAAGGAGATCCGCAGATCATTATCACCTTGCCGTCCGCAAGCCCGTTGTCTACCATAGTCTGCGCCATCATCGCACCTACTTTTTCGTTGTCAAAAGAAATGTAGAGATCGACTCCGGCATCAGAGATAAGTCTGTCATAAGCAATGACAACTATCCCTTCCTCTCTGGCCTTTTTCACCGAATCACGAAGTGAACTCGAATCGATACAGACAATGACTATCGCATCCATTCCGTTCTTGATAAAGTAGTCAATCTGCTTTTTCTGTTCTTCAATATCACCGTTTGCATTCTGTACGTTTACTTCCGCCCCAAGATCTTTTGCCATGGAAACAAAGACATCTCTGTCTCTCTGCCATCTTTCGATCACGAAAGAATCAAAGCACATTCCGATCTGGATCTTGTCAGAATCGGAGCTTTTCTTTTTCTCGCCTTCGCCGCTCTCTTTGGCACACCCCGTAACACATAACATAAGCAAAAGAGATGCAAGCCCAACGGCGACCATTTTCCCCATATACCTTCTCATATGTGTCACCGTCCTTCTTTATATTCGGTTGGCGTAACGCCTACATTCTTCTTAAAACTTCTGCTGAAATAATTCGGGTCCGTATATCCGCACGCTCCGCAGATTTCCTTCATTGACATATCCGACTCCGTAAGGAGTTCTTTTGCCTTTTCAATCCGTACACTTGTCAGATATTCGATAAAGTTAAGCCCCAACTCATCCTTGAATATCTTGCTGAAATAATACGGCGAGATATTTACCCTTCTTGATACATCATCAAGCGATATATCTTTTGCAAAATTATCATCTATATACTTTCTTGCCGTCTTTATTACATCATTGGACTTCTCTTCTTTCTTGGCTATAACATTCCTGCAGGCGGAAGTAATCTTCCCCATAAACCATTCTCTTATCCCGTCTGCAGTGCCAAGTCCCATAAGTTCCGGCAAATAATCATCACGCCCCGAGTACATATACTTCTTTCCGATGCTGCTATAGGCAAGTCTCTCGGCATAAAGAGTTATCTCAAGGACCTTGATCCTCATTGACATGAGATCGCCGTTCTTCGACCTGTTGTACATCCAGTCGGCATACTTCCCCGCCGTTACCATAGTCGCATTGAGGTCTCCGTTGGAAACCGCATCAAACATCGGCTTCTCAAGCTCTACGGGATAATCTTCTTCGTGGTCGTCGTAAGGAGTAAGGTCATCTACATGTGCAACCGAGCCCGTCGTCGCAATAAGGGCATTCAGTGCTTCTCTGTATGACTCTCCAAGCTCCCTCAACGGTTTGACGCCTCCGATACCTATTCTGAAACTTATATCGGTTTTTTTCTTAAGTATCCTTGTGAGCTGCCTTGCTTTATCAATAAGTTCTGTTCTGTCATTGTACTCTATCTTGGAAGAATCAAGAGGTACCAGCACAGCGATCTTATTTGCCATTACGTTACCTATCTTGCAGTCAAAAAAGTCTTTTACACCTTCACGTATCTCCTGATATCGGCCCGAAACCTTGACAGAACTTCCGATCGCATTTGTCATGTGGTTTCCTTCCTGTGAATCGCCGCAGACAATTGCCATCATACAGCCGTAATCCTGCTCTATTCCAAGTATTGTCTTGTAACTGTCGATGTCTTCTTCAAAATGCTCCTGAAGAAGGATATCGTATATAAGTCCGTTCTCGATGATAGGCTCAATGGTTTCAAGCTTTTCTTTTATCATAAGCTCATTGCTTCGTTTCTCACGCTCGCCGTCAATAAGCCCCATCGCCCTTCTTAAGACATTTACGACCTTAAGCTTGTCCATTGGCTTGTTAATATATTCAAGAACCCCAAGCTTGATTGCTTCTTTTGCATAGTCAAATTTGTCATATGCAGACATTACTATGAAGATTGTGTTCGCTGAAAACTGCTTTATTTCCTTGATTGCTTCTATACCGTTTATTCCGGGCATATGAATATCCATAACCGCAATATCCGGTCTGAAACGCTCAGCAAGCTCTATTACGCTTCTTCCTGTCTTGGCAAACTGTACTTCGCATTCACTTCCAAATTCTTTTTCAATTATAAACTTCATGGAATCGATGACTATACCTTCATCGTCCGCGATCATTATCCTGTACATATTAATCCCCTCGATTTAATACTACTCTTCCTTTTCATTAAACGGCAAACGTATTATCACTTCGCACCCCTTGTTTTCACCTTCGCTCCTTATTTCAACGGCATTATCATTCTCGCTAAAGAGCCTCAATCTTGAGATCACATTATCCATACCTATTCCGTTATTGTCATTCTGATTTTCTTTTCTTTCCCAGTTTCCGCTCAGTATCTTATCAATATTCTCCCTGCTGATTCCCTTTCCGTTGTCACCGATACTGATGCAGATATTGTCATCCTCACGGTAAACCCTGAGAGTGATCTTGCCCTTGTCGCCCATTTCCCTTATGCCGTGGTTTACAGCATTTTCAACTATCGGCTGCAATATCATATTGGGCATAGGCGCACCGAGAAGCCTCTTATCGACCTGCTTCTCATAACCAATATCACCGGAAAATCTTACGTTCAGGATTCTGATGTAATTATCGACAAGCGTAACTTCTTCACCTATCGTAACCTCAGTCTTTTTTCCCTTTACATTATACCTGAAAAAATCGGCTACCGTCTGAACATACTCATAAGTCCTATCCGCGCCCTCCATCATCGCAAGCTGTGCGCCCGCATTAAGAGTATTAAAAAGAAAATGCGGATTGATCTGCGCCTGCAGATATTTAAGTCTTGCATCCTTAAGATGCGACTCCATCATAAGCTCCCTCTCCTGCATATATCGCTCTTTTTCTATACTCATTCGAAGTCTCTCGATATATTGCTTAATGCTTATGACCATCTTGTTAAAAGCATTGCTCACTATTCCGATCTCATCGTTATATGCGATTTCCAGAAGCTCTGCGTCAAAGTTTCCTTCCGCAACTTCATTTGCAGAATCCGCAAGTTTTTTAAGAGGCTGGACGATCGTGCTTACAAGATTCATTATTATGATGATATTTCCGCCCATAACGATAGTAATAACAATGAAACTTACAAATTCATAATTTCCAAACAATTCGGTAAGTTCCGAATAATGCTGCGAATTACTTACAAAAAGTTCCAGGTTAAGACTTGTAATATACTCGTTTATATAATTATAAAGCTCTGTTGCACTCTCATAATACGTACGATACTTCTCGACATTTCTTCCGCGCTTTGCTTCTATCGTAAGAGAAACCTCATTTAAATAATTCTGCGACATGTTCCTGATATTTCTTTCCATGCGCCCAAAAGAAAGGTCTGTCACTCTGTCATCAAGTTCACTCGTCAGATTGGAAAAAGTCTCTGCCGAGCTGAAATATGTCTTAAGTGAATCCGATGTCTTCGATCTGAGATATTCCGTCATTGAATCCTGAACATTACCCAGAGCATCCGAAAGCCTGTTAAGGTGTCTGTTGTCCTGATACACCATCTCCATCTCTGTCGACATACTGTTGATACCAAGAAGCAAAAAGATATTTACGACAAAAATAATTATATTTGAAAAAACACAGATACTTACAATTTTATTTTGAAGGGGGCGATCAAGAAATCTATTCATTCTGCTCTTCCTCCTTCTTCATATATTCCGCGACATTGCTCTTATTTATGAGGCTTACGTCTGCGGCATAATATTCACTTGTATTACCCGATTCATAATAATCGGAAAGAGCTTTTATGCACTGCTCGCCAAGCTGATTGGTATCAATGGCGATTGTTGCATAAACAACGCCTATGTCAATGGCATTCATTATCGGTTCGGAAGCATAGCATCCAAGAATATTTACCTTGCCTACTTCATTAAAATCTACCACCGCCTGATAGGCACATGTGGTATTGAGCTCATTAAGGCACACAATGACATCCGGCACCTGCTCATTATGGAAAATATCTCTAATCGACTCTTCCGCAGAAAAATCATTGGTATTGTCGACGGTCTTGATGGAGACAGAAACCTCCATGCCGGCCGCATCTTCCTGCGCTATACCTTCCTGCATCGCCGCGATTATTATATTCTGAATATTTTCACCGGAACTTCCCGCATCCGAATTAACGAGCACAGTAACCTGCATAACTTTATCCTGCTCGTTTTTTTCAGACTCTTCGGTATTATCGTTTTTCTTTTCCTGAATAATATTATTGATCTGCTTAGCATACTCACGCCCCATCGCATATCCACCGATACCTACGTAGCTAAGCCTTTTTGAACGGGTATTGTCTCCGTAAAGAGTAACAACCGGAATCCCTTCTTCGACTGCTTCATCAATGAGTTTCGTCATTTCATTTGACTCATTGGCATAAAGAATAATGCCGTCCACCCTGGATGCCGTTGCAATCTTCATAAGTTCTTCCGTTCTATACTTAGTCGAAAAATTCTCTCCCAGAAGATCGATATATATATTGTCTTCTTTTGCCGCCGCAAAAGCACCACGGTAAACAGATTTCCAGAAATCAGACTTATTATCGTCCGTTATCATAACATAATACTTTTCGTACTCGTTCGCTTCATCTTTTCTCTTAAAACCTTTCAGGCTGATACTGAAACTTACGGCGATAAGAAAAAGCGTAACAATAACGAAAACCACTGTTGCTAACATGATAACTCTTTCTCTATTATTTAGTTTACGCTTATTATTACTACGGGGAGTGTTCACAGTATTCATCACCTAATGATTATACCGTTTACACTCCCCATGTTTCAATAGAATTTCTATTTATGGTTACACCGTATTGTCTTTTATCAGATTAAAAATGTCCGTTTCTTCGCCCGTATTGACATCTACGGAATATACCCTGACTTCTCTTCTCTTATAAGCCATACGCCATCCCATATCGTCTTCTCTGGCTCTTTCAAGGATATTTCGCATTATGTATATCTTTCCGTCAATATACTCCATTATCTCAGGATCTTCCACGATCGCTCCGGTATCGGTATCCTTGATCTGTCCGTATTTTTCCTTTGAATCGACTATATGCTTCTCGCAATTCTTATCGTACCATATAAGATGCCCAAGCTTATCATATGTAACATAAAAAGGTCGTCCCTTAACTTCGGAATTCATCTTTCCGTCGCTTGCAACGGTAAAAGCTGTCGGGTCAGCTCCTTCCTGGTTATTCAGGTTCATATCACGCGTTCTTTCACATAAAAGAGATTCCTCTTTACCCAGAGTTGCGGAAATAAAGTAAACTTCCGTAAGCTCATTCTTTGCTCCCGAATAATAATTCAATGTAAAAAATACCTTTTGATGTTCCTCATCCACGGTCAGCTGATGAAAATCATAATAATCTCCGCCGTTTTCACTCTCGGGAAGGTATCCGAGGAACACTGACTTATTGTCGGAAAGATCATACTCCCAAAATCTGTACTCATCCGTTCCGCCGTAATCGGGCTCAGTTACATAAAAAACTTTATCGCCCTCGCAGGCAACACACTCTTTTACATTCTCAATGACAAATTCGCTTCCTTCGCCCGAATGTATTGAAAGATTTGTACCTCCGTCACTGTAAATACTTGTGACAAGCGTTTTTCCTTCTTTGTCAACAGCACTTATGCTGTCCGATTTGATAAAACCTTCTTCGTAATTATTTGCAAGATCGTAGCAGATTGCCTTGCCCTTCATATCTCCGTCTTCTTTTTTGAAATAGTTTGTATAAAGCTTTCCATCCATTACAAATATATTTCCGAATGTTGCTTTTTCCCCGACTTTCAATGCCTTCTTGTTTTTGGGGTCATAGGACATAAGCACATTATCGCCGTAATCATATGGTGCAAATTCTCCAAACCATGAGGCACTCTCAAGGTTCGTTTCAGATGGAACATGGAAATAAATCTTATCATCCACTTTCACAAAAAAGTGGCCGTTATTCTCGAGCGCCTCTTCTCCCGGCTGCTCAACTGTCTCGATTGTAAGTTCTACATCATCTTCTTCGTCTGTAACAGGCAATGGTGCAGCACAACTCATAAATAGTAAACTACTCCCCGTCATAAGTGCTGTCGCAAATATTTTTCCTTTCATCGCTATATTGTTACTCCTCGTACTTAAAATTAATAGAAAGCGCTTACATCTAGATGCTAAGTGACATTCTACTCATTTTGTTAATCAGTTGCAATACAATGTTAAAAATGTCCTTAACAAAAATAAACGCCCGATTGCTCGGACGTTTGTCAATTTGCACAATATTATAAATTTTATTCTAAGAAACCATCTGGCATTTAGCCGACTCACGCATCACAGATGCTTGTGATTACAGGCTTTGCGGCAGTTTCCCGCAGAAGGACAGCCGATACAATGAGTGCCTTTCTTTTTTTCTTTATAAATGTAACCGATTGCTAAACCTAATATCAAAACAAGTGCAAAAAATGCTATTATATTTACCATAATTTATATCTCCAAAAAATATATTCCTTATCCGATCCTAAATTCAACCGGCATTTCTTTTTTATTTCTCTTTATCAGATAAATTATAATTCCCGCAAATGCCGCGATCGCGATCAGTCCGTAAATGAATCCTTCACCGACTTTCCCTGTTGTAAAAAGAGTTCCGAGCTGATATACCGAAAATCCTACCGTAAATCCAGTCGCAAGCTGAAAACATATCGCTCCCCAGAACCACTTTTTTGACTTCATCTCGGAATTCATCGCTCCGAGAGCCGCAAAACAAGGCGGTGTATAAAGATTAAACATCAAAAATGCAAGAGCCGCAACTCTTGTTATTCCCATCACTGCAGCAACCGCATTGCCTTCACCTATAAGCTCAAGTTCTTCCGTGTCTATGAGATTGGAAACCGCAAATACAGTGGCAATGGTACCTACGACATTTTCTTTTGCAATAAAACCTGAAATAGCCGCTGCCGCAAGCTGCCAGCTTATGATGCCGACAACAGGAAACAGAATATATGCAAACGGTCCCGCAATCCCCGCAAGGATCGAAGTGTTTTCCATACCCTCTTCTACAGGTTGCAACCTGTAGTTAAAGGTCTGCATGATCTGAACCGCAGTATTACAAACAAGTATAACGGTACCCGCCTTTATAATGTATGACTTACCTCTTTCAAGCATTGACTTAAGCGCAAATACAAGACTTGGAACTTTGTAGTCCGGAAGTTCGATGATAAAATAGCTCTTCCTATGCTTCGTTGTCGTGATTGCCCTGATGATCAGCGCGCCAAGAAGGATAAGCAAAATACCTCCGATATAGCATATAAAGCTGACCCACTTTGATTTAGGGAAAAAAGCTCCCGCAAAAAGTGCTATAACAGGAAGCTTTGCTCCGCACGGCATAAATGTTGCAAGCATTGCTGTGGCACGTCTTTCTCTCTCATTTCTGATAGTACGACACGCCATAACAGCAGGAATACCGCATCCTGTACCGATTATCATAGGGATGGCCGACTTTCCGGAAAGGCCCACCTTTTTGAATATAGGATCGAGAACTACCGTTGCTCTTGCCATATATCCGCAATCTTCAAGAAGTGCGATAAGAAAATACATTACCATTACAAGCGGAAGGAATCCAACCACCGCTCCGACACCACCAATGATGCCATCCACGATAAGTGCATAAAGAAGCGGATCTGCATCTGCCATCGCTTCTCCGACCACGCCCTTAAAATCATCTATAAGTCCTGCAAGAATGTCTGCAAGCCACGTTCCGAGCGTTGTCTGTGATATATAAAATACAAACCACATGATCACGGCAAAAATAAGTATGCCTATCGCCGGATGCAAGATGACATTGTCTATCGAATCGGTGAAACTACACTCTTTCGAATTGTCACTGCGACTCTCGACTTCATTTACTATATTATTTACGAATTCAAAACGCTCTCTGTCCGCGGCTTCAACTGCTGCCTTATCATCAAGATTGACATCTCCCTGGCTGTAAGGCTCTTTCTGCTCTGCACCCGCAAGTGACATCGCAGTCTTGATAACTTCTTTAAGCCCCGTTTCAGAAGTAGCTATCGTCTTTATTACAGGACATCCGAGTTTTTCAGATAATAGCTTTTCGTCTATTCCGTTACCTTTTTTGTCACTGGCATCATTCTTATTAAGTGCTACAACAACAGGGATCCCAAGTTCCAAAAGCTGTGTTGTAAAGAAAAGGCTTCTGCTTAAGTTTGTTGAATCAACAATATTGATGATCACGTCGGGATGTTCATTTTTTACATAAACACTTGTAACACTCTCCTCAGAAGTAAACGGCGACATGGAATATGCGCCGGGTAGATCGACGGCTATAAGTTCCTTGTCACCGTCATAGTAGTTTCTCTTAATAACACTTTCTTTCTTATCAACAGTAACCCCTGCCCAGTTGCCTATTTTCTCGCTTCTTCCCGTCAAAGCGTTAAACATTGTCGTCTTTCCGCTGTTGGGGTTTCCCGCCAGTGCGATTCTCATTTCAGTTCCTCCAAAAAGCTAATAACGATACAGATGTCAAAATCTTTTTTCATCTATATCAAAAATCCGAATAGTCCGTCAAATGTATCAAATATTGATAGCATCCGCCAACTCAGGATCGATATTATATCTGGCATCCTTAATAGCGACTACCAGATTGCGCTTTTTGTTCACAACAGTAATCTTCTCTCCGCTATAGCATCCAAGTGAGAATAAAAAGCTCTTCATCTCATCATCCCCATCGGTATTAACATCATTGATCAAATACTCTTTGCCGAGTTCTGCATTATTAAGTGTCATATATGCCTCCTATGAAAACAGGTTAGTAGCAGTCAACTGTAATTAGTCACCGCTAACTTCCCTACCATAGAATATTCTTATTAAGAATTATTGTCAATAGTCGAACCGAAATTTTATGGTATTTTACGCTTTTTTTACACGTATAAACACCCTTTTGAAAGAGCACAAGCGAAGAAAAAAGCCGCATTGGCAAGATGCGGCTTTTCAGGTAGGAGATTTCTTATGACTATGTATGTCACGTGTTAGGTTATCTAACGATGTTTATGTTAGCACCTGCTAACTATTCTGTCAACCCTATATAAATTTTTTTATCAAATCAGTTGTGTTCAATTCATTCTTGTAGTATCCTTAAAAGCATAGAAAGTAGGTGAATAAACGATGGCGTTACAAGAATCAGGCGAGATGTATCTCGAAACAATTTATGTTCTTTCAAAAACACATACAAATGTCAGATCTGTCGATATAGGTGAGGAATTGGGCTATTCAAGACCATCTGTCAGCCGTGCCATGCACCTGTTAAAAGACGAAGGCCTTGTCAAAATTGACGAGTATGGCTTTGTTAAACTGACAGAAGCAGGAACCATTCTTGCAAAACGTATCTACGAAAGACACACTGTCCTCACAAAGCTTTTTGTCGACCTTGGCGTGAATGAAAAGATTGCCACGGAAGATGCGTGCCGTATTGAGCATTACATCAGCGACGAATCCTTCGAAGCAATCAAGATCCATATGGCAAAACACTGCGATACTAATTAAAACGTCGGATTTCATGGATGTATGTTGCGATAAGAATTATATCAGCCATCATCCATGCTCCGATCTCTCCATAATAAATCCCACTGCATCCTATCACTTTTGTCAAAACAATCGCGCATGAAACTCTCATGACCAACTGTCCCATACTGGATATTATCGGAACCAAAGTATTGCCCATTCCCTGAAGAGACGCTCTTACAATGTACAGCATATATAACAGCGGATAAAAGAGCCCCAGAATAAGCAGATATTCTTGTCCATATTCAAACACTTGCCTTGATACGTCCTTGGTTATAACAAAAATATGCATAATCTTTTCACCCAAAAATATCATAATGAACGAACAGCACATAGCGGTCGCAATGCCCATTAACAAGCTTACTCTTACGCCCTGCCTTATTCTTACAAATTTCCCGGCTCCAAAATTCTGCGATACATAAGCCACAACAGCCATTCCATAAGATGATGCCGCTATTTCCAAAAGAGCATATAGATTTCCGGCAATATTATATCCCGTCAGAAAATCGATATCATATCTGTTGACGTTTCTTGTGACAATCAGACCTCCGATTGCAGTTACAACGCTCTGCAATGCCATAGGAAGTCCCACGGTTAGCAGCCTTTTGCATATGCCGTCTTCCTTAAACTCTTCCTCTTCTTTTTTTAAATTTTCCTGTTCCTTACGACTCTTATACAAGTAAAAGCCGCATATTATCATAACCACGCATTCAGACAATACAGTTCCAAGCGCAGCTCCTGCGACACCAATACGGATCACACATATAAAAAAATAATCAAAAACAATATTACAAAGTGATGATACCGTCATCGCAACAAGCGGAATGTGACTGTTTCCCCGGCTCCTTAATGTCGCGGCAAAAAACTGGTAAAACACCAAGAACGGGATTCCCAAAAAGATTATATCTAAATATGTTTTTGCATACTCAAATACTTCTGCTTTTGTTCTGATAACTGTAAGAAGCAATCCGGAACCTAAGCGCAGGGCAACAACAAGAACTACTGCTATTACAATGCAGATAAAACGAGCTTTTTTGTAGTAATGTTCAAAAGCCTTCTCATTTTTCTCCCCATATTTATTTCCCAAAAGCACCGTAAAACCCTGAATAAGACCAATCAAAAATCCATTGACCAAAAATATGAGCCATTCGGTACTGCCGATTGCATCAAGACAAATAGGCCCGATTTTATTACCGATAATAATGTTGTCAACAACTGTATATAATTGCTGAAAAACATTTCCAAGCATCATGGATGCCGCGAACGAAAAAATAAGATTAAACGGTCTGCCTTCTGTCAAGTCTTTGTCTTTTGTCATAACTCTCCTGCCTTCATTTATACTTGTTCTTCTTATAAGCTTTCGCCCACTTTGATATTTCTTTTTTCTTGGCATAATTTTTGGTATTCTCACTGCCAAGATTCTTATAAAGTTCATATCTTTCCGCAGATAATTCACCGCTTGCAATAGCCGCTTTAATCGCGCAACCGGGCTCGGTATCGTGCCTGCAATTACTGAACTTGCATCTGCTCTCAAGTTCCACGATATCAGAAAATGTTTCATCGATTCCGTCTTGCACGTTTGCCATGCCGACTTCACGCATGCCGGGCGTATCTATTATCGTGACATCTCCCGGAAGTTCTATAAGCTTTCTGTAAGTTGTCGTATGTCTTCCCTTGTCATCATCTTCTCTGATTGCGGAAGTTTTCATAGTATCTTCGCCCGTTAACGCATTTATAAGTGTTGATTTTCCTGCCCCGGAAGACCCCATAAGACATATGGTCGTTCCCGGAGTCATGTATTCCTTTAGCTCTTCAAGACCTATATCGTAGATTGCCGATATCGCATGAACGCGCACACTGTCTGAAATCTGCATGACTTCTCTTACATACCTTCCAACATTGTTGCAAAGATCCGATTTTGTAAGGATCACAACCGGAAGTGCTCCGCCCTGAACCGCAATACTCACATATCTTGTTATTCTATTGAAACTGTAATCTTCATTAAGAGAAGTGACTATGAAAAGATAATCAACATTTGATGCCATATACTGCATCACCCCTGTTTTAGCCTGATCCGGTCTCTGCAACAGATTTTTTCTCTCACATACGGAAAGTATCACCGAATCTCCCTGCGGATTGGGTAAAAAAGTCACATAATCGCCCACAACGGGAAGCTTTTCCGCATCTTCTCCATAAAAATATCCTTTTAATTTCGCCGGAAATTCTTTTCCGCCAAAAATGATCTTATAGCTGTTTTTGCCAACTTCCGAAATTCTTCCGAATCTTTCATCACTATTTGTTTCTTTTCTTATAATTGTATTATTCAATTTCTTGTCTCCTTTTAAACCATCATATTAATCGTCACATTAACACCTGATAGTATGGAGACCTTCCATAATGTAAACCGGAAACTGCGCTAAAAAGGCAAAAGAAAACCGCAACAAATATGCCGCGGTTCAAATCTCAAGATATATTTATCCCTTACTGATCAAAGGGCAGAAACCGAGGTCTTCATACTATCTGCAATTACAATCTCTCTTTTTACAACACGCATAATTATGATTACCTCACTTTCCTTTAGATTTTTTCAACATCAGTAGTCTAACACAGACACTTAGCAAAATCAATCTCAATATGATATAGAGGAATCTATCTTTCAATGCATTCTTGAACATGAAGTTCAAGAATGCATACTTATTTTTAAGACGCTCAACTACTGCTTGGAAAATAATGAGTCTTGCCACTAATCATTCATTCTCGCAAAAGACATCCTCGTAAGCCATTGATTTAGCCTCCCCAGTTGCCATCTTGTGAGCATCATCCAGCATTTTCTCAACTGCAGGCTTTACTTTCGCCTGTCTGCTCTTAAATTCTTTTTGCAGTTCCTGTCCAGAATATCCCTCTTTGATAAGATCTGCTAGGATTTCTTCTGAAAACTCACCATTAGTATCAGTCATATTATTTGACCTCCATGTAAGCTTTTAGCAGTTTCATTTTTCAATTGCCTCGAATACGAGGCAATTGAGCAAGCGAGCTTGTAAATTTTCACTTTTTACATACCTCTTTTATAACTCCATATATCCACGGTGTGGTTGTCATTGCCTCACGAAGTATTTTTTTCTTTTCCTCTTCCGGTAGCAAATCTGATAATATACGTATGTCTTCCAGCTGAATTCTATCTTTTCCAATACTCTTAATTGCTTGAATAACTATAATCGTAATGAAACTTTTGCCGGATATTTCCTTATTGGCGCAATGCTTAAGCTCAACCAGATAATTTCCAATCTTGTACTTTCGATATGGACCATCGCTGACATAGCTATAATTAACAGGTACCTGTGTTGATAAATGCAATTTATTAAGAGCAAATTCTCCTGAAGGCGCAACCGTCCAATTATACTTCCGAGCAATAGCCTCTACAACCTTCTCAATATTTGGTGGAAGGTACTCTCCTAAAAACTCGCTGTATGAAGGCTTATCATATATCCCCTTAAGTACTCTTCGTATTGTTCCTGCTTCGCGAAGCCTTGATAATGCCTTATTTATTGGGTCAGTTCCAGCCATATCACTAAAGTCTATTGCAGAAAAAGCATACCTTGGATCAAAGCTTTCTATTCTTTTTTCTATTTCAGTCTGATATTTATCTCTCATCACGAATTCCTTTCGTCAGATAGATTATATAATTTATCAGGCATATTATCACGATTACTATATTATTTTCGTGACATTTCAAAGAACTCAATAATCTGTTTCACCGACACAGGATAATAGTTATTTGCATCCACACCAACATCATACCTGAGCACACCTTCGTTCCTGTTCTGCTCGTTATAATCCATTCTCGCATGTATGTGCCCATGTAGCTGAATACTTCCGCTGTTTTTCTTGGGCCATGACAGCATAGGATAATGCATAAGTGCGAAATATCTTCCATTAAGTGAAACCGTCATGAAATCTTTTATGTCTTCAAATAATGCTGGATCATATTTTTTATCATGATTCCCATTTATAAGATATTTCTTGCCCTTCATTCTAGCTATAACACTGTTGGCTTGATTGACACTCATATGGTGGCAAATATCTCCTAGAATATAGACAGTATCATCCTTACCGACAACTGCATTGTAGTTTGTAAGTAGTATCCGGTTCATATCTTCTACAGATTCAAAAGGTCTGTTCTGCATGGTTATGATGCCTTTATGCCCCAGATGTAAATCACTTGTAAAATATATCATTGGCGCCCCTTTACACTTCTATCTTCTCAAACTTCCTCGATACCGAATCAATCACTACCATCGCAGATTCGCCAATTTGCCTTCGTCCCGATAAGTAGAAAACACATCTGTCGAGATGAATCCATTTTCCTCATATATCTTATCAACAGGAGTATGCCCTACAACCTGCGTATACATTTCTTTTCTGAAAGCATCAACATTCCTCTCATAAATTCTTTTCATAATCTTTACATATCTCTTCCAGCTTTTTAAAATCCAAAGCAGTTTTAACGTAGCCAACTTCTTCATTAGCAGCTTTTTGTTTATACAAAAGTCTTGCATTATTAGTAATTTTTGAAGCATTCTTACGTATAAATATTGCTTCAGCCTGAACTAGTGCCTTATAATCCTTATCTTCTTCATTTTCAAGGTCATACAAAATTAGTTCACTCTCAGGAACAGGAATCATATGACTAATCCTTAAAGTCCCCTTTAATTCCCTGACACCATTATTCTTTTCAATCATACGGATTATCGGAACAATGCTCTTCCTTATTACCCTATTTCCTCCAGCCATCTGATAATCAGTATCCTTTGGCGATGACATTGGCACAAAATACTTATAACCATTCATCTCTAGAACTGTTCCTATATATTTTCTTGTATGAATCCTATTCTCCACTTTATTTGAATATACGTTTGGTTCTATTATTCTCAAATAATCTATATACTCATCCGTCACACTATAAATCTTAAAATTGTCCATATTACCTCACAAAAATAAGAGGACTGCAACAACAGTCCTCTTAGAGTTTAAGCTTTCCCACTTATATGGTAGGGACTCACCCGAGTTTAAACTTCTCCACTTATATGGCAGGAGCTCTCCCGATTAATTGTATTATATCATCAGCATCTCAAAAGTCAATTAAATGCACATATACTCTATTAAGACCATGTTTTAAAATTATAATAAAAATATTAAGCAGCTTCTTTAATTATCAAATTCACTATCAGTAACATATTTTATGCTATCAAAAGGTATGTCACCCTCAATCAAAATCACATCTCTATACATATTGGGATTAAGAAGCTTTATTACTTCTGTTTGTGATATATAAAAATCAATTCCTGGTATATGACAGCACAATACTACTCTAGTCTTAAAAAGCTCTATTTTCGCATCAGTTCCTCCCAGCTCTATGGGCCACAGATAATTTGCCTAACATAACAAGATACGTTATACTATCCAATGGATACTATTGTATATTATCCATTGGTTACCGTCAATAACTAAGAGGACACAAATATGACAAATCAACTTATACCTGAACGATTAAAATCAGCAAGAGAAAACCTTGGAATATCTATGGCAGAAGCTGCCAGAAGACTGAATCTTTCTAAGATTGGATATTGCAGATACGAATATGGTGACAGAACACCTTCGCCTCAGACTGTCGAAGTAATAGCCAGAGTTTTAGGTACTTCCGTAGCTTATTTAACAGGTGAATCTGAAGACATGAAACCTGATTTTATCATGATTAGTAAAAAAGAAGCTCCTGAATTATTTGAACTAATAAAAACCCTTTCAACTTACAATTCTGCAACCCAGAAACATTTATTGGCTTATGCTCAAAAGCTTAATTCCAAACAAAAAAAATAAAGTGTTCATATCCGAACACTTTAAAAAGAAAAAGAACGAGCAACCCGCTCCATGTTACATGACCTGCGGTATATATTCTAGTCAACTATATTTTTGTAAGCAAGCAGACAGTCTCAACATGTGTCGAATCGCACTCAAGTCCAAATTATTGCTTAATTTTCAGCGCTTTTATTTTTTAACGATAATAACCAAAATGAACCTAGTTTACTTCTAGCTCTATTTATATAGTTTTTTCCTGTTCTTTATTACTTTCTGGACCCTATCATGCTCTTTTCCCTCAAGTACATCACATAAATGGACTAGCGAATCTTTTTCACCAAACATCAAGTGTATCCTCCACCCTGATGTTTTATCTATGTCCGCTCTATACACTCCCTTCGCGCCTTCCACTTTATGTAGTCTCGTTTTTGGAAACTGCCTAGTACGATGAGCCTCATTATCCTCAAGCTCCGCAATTGCTTCTATAAAATCTTTTGTGAGTTCAACTGGTAGTATCTTATTAGCTTTATTAATTACGCCTTTTTCATCTATCAAACCCTTATCACTCATCGTATGCACCTCCTTGGTTAAGGAATTTTTGATATGCGGATTCAGCCAGTCCACGGAAGATTTTCTCATAATCGTGATTTGCTGTAAACGCCCAAAGGGTGATGACAAGTTGATCAAAAACCTCGTCGGCGTCTATTGTTACTAAAGCTCGTTCTTTTAAACTTAGCCTCATTATGTACATTGTAGTTTCAAAATATAACCGTTCTTGAATATTAGATGAAAGCTTATGAGTATGTGGTTCCTCTCCTTTCTCAAAAAAAATAACAGCATAGCCAATTATTTTAGAAGTATACTTATCATACTTTATTCCCTGCTTATTGAGTTCTTTTTCACATTTCTTATCTATTTGAAAAACGATTTTATAGTCATCTGTCATATTCTTCACCTTCATAAATCACAATAGTCATTTCTTTGGTAACTTCAAATCAAATTTCCCACCTAAAACTCCTGCAGATACACCTACAACAGCAATTAATACCAACGACGCACCTTTAACAAGATTCCAGTTAAACTCTCTCTTCTCTGAATCCTTCTTATTTGCTTTATCTTCTATTTTTACTTCTTCTTCTCTAATCTCGGTGTCTTTCTGGCTAACCAAATTCAAAAGTTCACTCTCCCGATTAAGGATTTCCATGATAGTCTCCGGTGGTAAATCGGGATTATCTAGCAGTTTACTATAATCAGCTTGAACCTGCTTCGCGAAGTCATAAAACTGCTTTCTGCTATCAGATGCATTATCCAACTCCTTATTAGCAATTCCATAATATTCCTTAATACTAGCATCATCACTACTTATTATGTCATCAAGCATTCCTTTGTATTCTGATAATGCTGTTTTCATCATACCAACAAATTCTGGATACTGTGCTAGCATAGCCTTAGCCACCTCAGGTCTAAGCTCCCCTAGCTTTGATGCGTAACTAAGCACTTCACTTTTGGAAATATTTTTGAAATCCGTACGCTTCATCCAATTTAAAACGTCTTGTTCCATCGGTGTGTATTCCATAATTACATCCCCTTAACTTAAATCTCTACTTCGTTCTGTTTTTCCATTACGACTATGACTCATTAATTGTAATATCAAAAGAGAGTAAAAGAAAGCATCAAATCTGCTTCTTTTACTCTCATTTTATCTGCTATTTTCTTTCTACATCGACTTCAACTCCGGCTTTAAAGTAAAACCTGAACTTGTCATCAAACACATCAATCTCTTTGATGTACTTCCTCACCATCAAGTCATCATATTCTATAAGCTCCATTGATGCTTCTTGCAGGAAGTTTTCAAGGTCCGCAATCTTTCTCTTTAAGCCCTCGTTCTGAGCCCTGGTCATCATGAGCTTTTTCTTCTCTTCCTTAAGACCATCAATCTCATCAGCAATCTTGCTATAATCCTTTTTGGCCTGAGCGAGATTCAATAGTTCCTTCTGTTTTTCTGAAAGCACCTTATCAATGGCTTCCAGCTCTTTGATGTTATCTGCAGCAACCGCAGCTTCGATGTTTTTCTTAAGTTTGTCCTTCACATCCTTAGAGCACTTAAGAACCTTATTGATTGCTATTACTACAGCTTCGTGGAGGTCCGATTCAAGGATCATCGGTGCATCACACACTGATGGCCCCTTTTCTATTCTTGTGCAGCACTTCCACTTTATCTGAATATTACCTCGATCGTTAATTCTAAGCCAAAGTAAATCGCAACTAAAAACCATATAAACTTTAAGTAAAAAGCTCAATATATGCTGTTCCCAATTCTATATTGAAACATTTGTTCTCTAGGTGTATTATATAAGCGTGCAAACATTTGTTCTTATCATAAAGGTATTTTATTATGAGTAAAGTAACTGATTCTATAGATGTCATCTGCCAGCATAAGTCGAATGGCGATATAATCCCTATCCGCTTTCGGCTGATGAACGAAGATGGTGAATATGAAACATATACAATAAAAGGATACCGGAATATTACTCATCCAGGTCCCTATACTACTCCTGACGGACTCTATGTATCCAACAACGTTTATATATATGAATGCCTCGTTGTTGTTTTGAATTACAAGAGAAAAGTCCGGCTATATTTTGATACGCACAATTGTAAATGGCGAATTGCGATATAACCTCACTATTTTTTGTAATTTCGATACATTCAGAGTAGAATTATATATCATAAATACAGATAAGGAGAATGGCTATGGTAAATTTATCTACTCTAAAAGAAGTAACAGATCTCCGTTCAGTTTGGCCACACGAAGCCTTAGACTTCACTCCGTGGCTTGCAGAAAACATTGAAATACTTGCTGATACAATAGGCATCGATATAACTATTGACGAAACTGAAAGCTCCGTTGGAGATTTCAACGTAGATATCTACGCAACCGAAACAGGTCAAGACAGAAAGATAATTATTGAAAATCAGCTTGAAGATACCAATCACGATCATCTTGGAAAACTAATAACCTACGCTTCCGGAAAATCTGCAGATATCATCATCTGGGTTGTTAAGCACGCACGAGAAGAACACAAAGCCGCTATAGAATGGCTAAACGCTAGAACTGATGATAAAGTCGCTTTCTTTTTATGTGAAATCAAATTATATAAAATCGGTGATTCAGAACCAGCAGTAAAATTCGAAGTAATTGAACGCCCAAATGATTGGGCAAAAGAAATAAAGAAAGCTGATAGTATTTTGCCCCGCCATCAAAAACGTCTAGAATATTGGTCTGCATTTAATGACTACGCTTTCAAAAACACAAATTATGCTCATGAATTCAGTCGTCGCAAGCCTTCAACCGATCATTGGATGGATATAAGCATAGGTTCGTCATCTGCCCATCTTTCGATCACTATGATACAAAAAAGAAATGAAACTGGCGTTGAATTATACATAAATGACGATAAAGACCTATTTAAAAATCTTTATGAAAAAAAAGATTCGATTGAAAAAGATGCTGACCTTTCCTTTGACTGGCAGGAATTACCAGAAAGAAAAGCTAGCCGAATAATAATTACCAAATCCGCTGATTTTGATAATCCCACAAATTGGCCAGCACAATTCGATTGGATCATTGATACACTACTAAAAATGAAACATGCATTCAAAAAATACATTTAAATCCGCCAAAAGAGATCTCACAAGGATCTCTTTCTTTTTTTATCTATATCACTCATAAAAGCTATCGTTAAACAGTGTTCATTTTCATATCATGGAGTACCGCCGTCTCAACCTTCTCGTAGTTCAGTTTCCCTACACTTTTAAAATGGCATAAAAATAACGGTGCCTCTTTGCCAGCCAAAACTTTTTAACGTTAGCCACAAAGCGCACCGTTAAGCCACTTACATTTTTATATTCAACTGTGTTCAACTCTTGTCAGCAATACTACCGTCTCAACATGGCTCGTCCAAGGAAATTGATCATGTGCAACCGCTCTTGTCATGACATATCCGTTCTCCTGCAATATCTCAAGGTCTCGTGCAAGGCTTGTGGGCTTGCAGGAAACGTAGATAATGTATGGTACGCCATAGCCGATGATCTTTGTAAGTGCCTTGGGGTTGATTCCGTCGCGGGGCGGATCGAGAATTATAAGGTCAGGCTTCTCTTCGATGTCATCAAGGACTTTCAAAACGTCACCTGCGATGAAGTGGCAGTTGTCCAGATGATTAAGCTTGGCGTTTTCTTTTGCGGCTTCAACAGCTTCCTCAACTATCTCAACGCCGATAACCTTGTTTGCAACAGGCGCAAGAAGCTGAGCAATAGTACCTGTTCCCGAATAAAGGTCGAATATTACCCCGTCGTTTCCGATCTTGCCCTGATCGTAGAGACTTTTGATATATCCGCGGACAGTCTTATACAGCACTTCTGCGCTCAGGCTGTTCGTCTGGAAGAATGAAAAAGGACTGATCTTGAATTTAAGTCCCAAAAGATATTCATAGAAATAGTCCTGTCCAAACAGGATCTCGGTTCCTTCATCAATGACCGCATCCGCAAGACTGTCATTCTTTGTATGGAGGATTCCGACAATCCTGCCACTCAGACTAAGATTAAGAAGCGCATCCTTAAAGCCCTCAAGATCATGCTCTTCTTTTGTCGTTGTTATAAGGTCAACCAGAATATCGCCCGTCTTTACGGCACGCCTTACAAGCAGGTGTCTGAGATACCCTTCCTGCTTCATTCTGTGGTAAAAAGATATTTCTTTCCTCTCATACATGGGCGTGAAATAATCAAGTGTCGCACTTAAAATCGCCTTGTAATCGTCATCTACGATACGGCAACCGGAGACGGTCACGATATCATAAAAGCTTCCTTTTTTGTGCATACCAAGACAAAGAGGTCCTCCGACGATCTCATCGCCGAAACTGAACTCCATCTTATTTCTGTATGCAAATTTTACAGGGCTTGTTTTTATGCCTTCCCATGTAACCTTGGAACTCTGCCTCTCAATGGCAGGTTTAAGTATACTTCTTACCTGCTGTTCCTTAAGTCCAAGCTGCTTTACATAAGGCATTGTAAGATAACTACAGCCTCCGCATTTGCCAAAATGGATGCAGGGGCTTTCGGTATAGTCCGGAGATTCTTCCAGAACTTCAAGAAGTCTTCCTTCAGCTCTGTCCTTTCTCACTTTCTGAATTTGTACAGATACCTTCTGATCGGGAAGGACGCCCTTAACAACGACCTTTCCCTCAGAAGTTTCAATTATTCCCTTGTTGGGGAATTCCACTCTTTTAACTGTTCCTGATATAACTTCTTTTTTCTTCACGGCCTCTTCTTAGCTTTCTCTCATAAATTCTTCATCATCGAAATCATCGTCGAAATCATCAAAATCGTCATCATAGAAATCATCTTCGTAAGCCGGTGTCATGTAGCGGTAAACAACATAAGCAATGATTGCAACAGCCGATACGGATCCTATAACCGCAAGCACCCACAGAATCACGTTGGAAGGCTTCTTTGCATTTGCAGCCGCTCTCTTATCGAGAAGTTCGTTAATTCGTGTCATTTCAATAATATCGTCAATCTTTGATTTTACTTCCATATGTGACCCCTTTCTCATAGAAAAAATATTATATATGATTCAGTATACCACACCTTATTTAGATTTTCTTCAGCTTGGCAAATGCCGCATACATAATCTTCTGACCGCATTCATCAAAGTTTACGGTAACCTTGTAATCTCTCGGCCCCTGTTCAAGCGAAGTAACAACTCCGATTCCGTACTTTATATGACTTACCTTATCGCCCACGATATAATCAGGCTTTCCGCCCGCTGTAGGCATTCCCTTTGAAAGTCCCGCAAGAGAACCTCTTGCGTAAGTCTTAGCCGCAGAAGCAATATAAGGCTTTTCTGACGGAACAGCCCTCTTTTCTTTCTTGGGAGGCTTAGGTACCGCCTTTATCCTGTATGTATTTGCAAGTTCCGATCTTCCCGCAACACTCTTGGCATTAACATTGGAACCTGCGCCGAATCCCTTTGCATAAGACGACTTAATTCCCGAATTTGAACTTCCGAAAGTATCTTCAACACTCTCATAATCATCGATCGTATCGCCGTCATCAAAAAGAAACGCAGGCTTACTCTCGGTATCCGATCTCTCGATCATAGTATACGGAATCTCTGAAACGAATCTGCTAAGGCGGTTAAACTGCGTCTCTCCGCGTACCATCCTTCGCTTTGCGGCAGTAAGGGTAAGATACTTCTTTGCTCTCGTGATTCCTACATAACAAAGTCTTCTCTCTTCCTCAATGCCCTCAGGATCTGCATCTTCATTTGCAAGTGTCATATATGAAGGGAAAATTCCCTCTTCCATTCCGGCAAGATACACGTGCTCAAACTCAAGTCCCTTTGCACTGTGCAAAGTCATAAGAAGCACTTTCTCATTGTCCTCGCCAATTCTGTCTATATCCGCAACAAGAGCAACCTCTTCCAAGAATCCCGAAAGAGTCGGCTCCTCTTCCTCCATATTTTCCTCATAGGCGGCAATCTTGGAAATAAGCTCGTCGACGTTCTGCGCTCTGTCGTTATCTTCGTTGTCATCATCATCCAAAGTCTTCAAAAACTCCAGATATCCCGTAACATCAATGACATCCTTCAAAAGCTCCTCAAGCGAATAACTCTTCATCTTGGTCCTGAACGCCCTTATCATTGTAACGAAATCGCTCAACTTACTTACGCTTCTTGAAACAGCCACGATCTGATCCGCTTCGCAAAGAGCATCATAGAAGCTTATCTGCCTCTCATCGGCATATGCCTGAACATAGTCAACGGTAGTCTGTCCGATTCCTCTCTTTGGCACATTTATGATTCTTTTAACCGCAACATCATCAAGACCGTTGTCGATTGTCTTAAGATATGCCAAAAGATCCTTTATCTCGCGTCTTGAATAGAAATTTGTACCGCCTACAATATCGTAAGGGATTCCTTCTACCACAAACCGCTCTTCTATAAGTCGTGACTGGGCATTTGTCCTGTAAAGGATTGCCGTGTCACTGTATCTTAATTTTCCGTTCCTCTTAAGCTTTCCGATATCGCTTGCGATGAACTGAGCTTCATCATAAGCCGTATCAAAATGCTTTAATTTGACGATCTCTCCATCTTTTTCCTCGGTCCAAAGAGCTTTATCCTTACGTCCTCCGTTATTTTTTATAACGGCATTTGCGGCATCAAGAATCTGCTGAGTCGATCTGTAATTCTGCTCAAGTTTAATAACAACAGCATCCTTGTAAACCTTCTCAAAATCAAGGATATTTCTGATATTGGCACCTCTGAAACGATAGATACTCTGATCGTCATCACCTACGACGCAAAGATTTCTGTATTTGTCCGCAAGAACACGTATAAGCTCAAACTGAGCATTATTAGTATCCTGGTACTCATCGACCATTATATACTTAAAGCGCTCCTGATAGCTGTCAAGAACATCCGGATTTGTCTTAAAGAGCTCGACAGTCTTCATGATAAGATCGTCAAAATCCATCGCATTGTTCTTTTTAAGAGCATTTTGATACTCCGTATATGCTTTGGATATCCTTACCTTGATAAAGTCATTCTGCGTATTTAGAGCATATTCTTCGGGTGTTACAAGATTGTCCTTACATGTAGATATGCTGCCCATGATTCTCTTAAGCTTAAGCTGGGTAGTCTCAAGTTGATACTTCTTACAGATATCCTTCATAAGACTCTTGGAATCATCCGTATCATAGATGGTAAAGTTATTACCAAATCCTATTCTGTCCGCATATCTTCTTAGTATCTTCACACAGCTTGAGTGGAAAGTCGAAACCCAGATGCTCTCCGCACCAAAGCCGACTATCTTGTCGACTCTTTCTCTCATCTCGCCTGCTGCCTTATTCGTAAACGTAATAGCCATGATATTCCAGGGATTTACTCCGCACTCATCAATAAGATAAGCAACCCTGTGAGTCAAAACCCTGGTCTTACCCGATCCTGCTCCCGCAAGAATAAGCACAGGGCCGTCTGTCTGAAGAACAGCCTTTTTCTGCTGTGAATTAAGTGTATCGTATATTCCCATCTATAAATAAATCCTTACTTCTTTTTCTTTTCCTTTGGAGTTTTCTCTTTATCCTTGGATTCTTTGTCCATGGTGTTGTCTATTATCTTCTCGATCAGAAGCTTTTTTACATATACATCGTATGAAAGAAGAATAATAAAAGAAAACATCTGCATCCTTTTCTCTTCTTCTTCGGAAAGTCCTGCATCATCAAATGTCTCAAGCGATCTCTCGTACTTCCTCTTAAGATCCTCAACAACAGGCTCAAGCTCACCTTCCTGAAGTTCAAAAGCGCGCTCGTAAATACCGCTCAGATTAAGTTCATCATCACTTACATGAAATCTCTCTTTTAATGGTTCAAGCAAAGTCTGTATATCGCTTATTGATAAGATATTCTTAAGGTAATATATAAAAATAAGCAGAATAATATGGTCTTTTGAATACTTCTTCCTTATCGGAGGCGGTAAAAGATCATTCTTCGCATAATTATTTATCATTGTCTTTGTGAGTATCTTATCAGTGTCGGGATGACGCGTTGACCTCTTAAGCCACTCATCCATAAAAGTGGTGAGCTGATCCATATACAGGTCTATATTTGGGATATCATCCAGCGAAATGGCATTTATCCTGCCAAGCGATGCTATCACACTGTTTAAGAGATCGTCATTATCGATAGTCATTATGTATTCCTCATGTCCTTAATCTGTTTTTTTCTATCAAGAGCCATCTGTTTCATTTCACGGGCATTTAAAAGAGTTGCCTCCGTGAGCTCATCACCGCCGAGAAGCCTTCCCAGCTCCTTCTCTGAGAGCTTTTCGGAAAGAGCATAAATAGACGTTACCGTCCTTCCTCCGTCAAGCCCCTTCTCTATCATATAATGTGTGTCGGCCATTGCTGCGATCTGCGGAAGATGGGTGATACAGATTATCTGATGATTTGCGGAAAGTTCGCCGAGCTTTTGCGATACTTTCCATGCCGTTCTTCCGCTTATACCGGCATCTATCTCATCGAATATAAGCGTACTTATATCGTCCCTGTCTGCAACGACAGTCTTAAGCGCAAGCATGATCCTTGAAAGCTCACCGCCGCTTGCTATCTGATCAAGGGGTCTGAGCGCCTCTCCGGGATTGGTAGATATCATAAACTGCGCTTCGTCATATCCCTTTGAAGTGATTTTATCATCACTGCTGTCTATTTTAATTTCAAACTGCACATCGAGGAAATTAAGGTCAATAAGCGCATCCTTCAGCTTTTCCTGAAGGCTCTGTGCTCCTTTCCTTCTAACATCCGATATCTTCTTGCAAAGATCTTTTACCCCCGCAAGGCAGTCTTCATAATCTTTTCTAAGCCTGTCTCTGTGCGCATCAAGATCGGATATCGCTTTAAGCCTCTCTTCCTTTTCCTCAAGGCTCTTAAGTACCTGCTCAATACTTCCGCCGTACTTATCCTTCAGATGATTAAGCGTATTTAACCTGTCTTCCGTGGTCCTAAACTCCTCATCATCAAATTCAAGGCTGTCGATATATCCCGAAAGCGCATGATTAAAGTCGGCAAGAAGATTCTCAACATCAGATATCTGGGACAAAAGACCTTCAATCTCGCTGTCATATGATGCAACCGATGTAAGTTCTCTTACCGCTCTTCCAACCGCATCGGAAGCACTCTCTTCCATTTCTCCCGATCCCGTAAGATTAAGAGCTGTATTGGCTGCTTCAGAGATTTTTCGTCCGTTCACCATTTTTCTGTATGAGACTTCAAGCTGTTCATCTTCTCCGATAATAGGCTCAGCATCCAATATTTCTTTTACCTCGTACTCAAGAAGTTCGGTCTCGCGAAGTCTTGTATTCTCATCGATATCGGTCTCGGAAAGCTTCTTCTCAAGCTCCTTCATTTTGGCATACTCGCCTGAAAGACGCTCAAAAAGTCCTCCAAGATCGTCCATGCAGTAATTATCGAGTATCTCTATATGCTTTTTCTTGTAAAGAAGTTCCTGATGATCGTTCTGTCCGTGAATGTTTATAAGAATATTTGAAATGTCCTTGAGCTGTTTGGCTGTGACCGTTTCGCCCGATACTTTGGAAACGCTCCTTCCCTGCATGACTTTCCTCTGGATAACGAGAGTTCCGTCTTCTTCCACAGGAATCTCAAGATTTTCCAGCATCTTCCTCTGAAGATCGTTCTCAACGCCAAATACCAGCTCAACAAGAGCATATTCTTCACCCGTCCTTATAAGTGAAGGATCTGCTTTTGCACCAAGAGCAAGATTTACCGATCCGATGACAACAGACTTACCTGCACCCGTCTCTCCGGTCAGAATATTGAGCCCCTTGGAAAATTCGATTTCCTGTTCTTTGATAAGGGCAAGATTTTTTACATGTAAACTATATAACATATTTCCCCACTCTGTGTTATTGCTGCATCATTTCACGAAGCTGAGCCATAACATTCTTGGCTTCTTCTTTGCTCTTTATTGC